>SAMEA104404106__coassemble_889_pt1 | contig 26559 bp, 26 predicted proteins | sample SAMEA104404106__metabat2_low_PE_044 | metagenome-assembled genome bin SAMEA104404106 (sample SAMEA104404106) | Balaenoptera acutorostrata
CAACGACCCCGAGATTACAAATCACGTGCTCTGGCCAACTGAGCTAAAGAGGCAAAAATTGCAATAATCGCAACCAGTATGTTTTTTGAGCCTCTTGTCGGATTCGAACCAACGACCCCGAGATTACAAATCACGTGCTCTGGCCAACTGAGCTAAAGAGGCGGGTGGGTAAGCTTACCATATCGCGCCGCTACAACCAACTACCTTTGCTGCGATCAAGCCCTGGAGGATTCGAAGGGAGCTGGCCGTATGGGACTTACCCGTATATCATTTTGCTTTCAAGTTTTAGCGGCGAACCGTTGTTTCTCGATTGCGGATGCAAAGGTAGGCATTATTTTTGAATCTGCAAGACTTTAACCATAAAAAATTCAAAAAAACCTTATTTTTTTGTTTTTTTACCCCATTTTGGTGGTATCTATAGATGAAAAAACGTAATTTTGTACCCATAACAGTTTAATAAGACATGACAATAAAATCAGACATGACAACAGGACAAAACAAATCGTTACAAGAACATGCCATGCGTTTTGGCACTGCCATGGGCCTTTTCTGGATTTTCAAATTCATCCTACTTCCTTTGGGGTTTAAAGTGCCGTTCCTGCAGTTGCTCTTCATTATCTTAACTTGCTTTGTTCCTATCTTGGGATATAGATATGCTCGTACTTTCAGAGATAAGTACTGTGGGGGTGAAATTATGTTCAGTCGCGTATATATTTTTCTTATCTTTATGTACTTCTTCGCTGCGCTTCTGGCTGCCGTGGGACATTTCGTCTATTTCAACTTTATCGATGATGGTTTTATCATAAACACATATATATCGCAACTGGAATCGCTGAAGGTAGATGCCACGGATGAGATGGTGGCTTCAATTGACGGATTAACCGAAACATTCAGTCTTGTGGCTGAGATGTCTCCTATCCATATAACCATGCAACTTATTTTCCAAAATATATTTTATGGTTCGTTGCTGGCTCTCCCTACGGCATTGTTCGTTATGAAGCGTAAAAAGCAAGCTCCAGATGCGTAATAAAAACTAAAATCAAACATCAAACGTTAAATTTAGATTTATCATGAATATATCAGTTATCGTTCCCCTATATAATGAAGAAGAATCGTTACCCGAATTATTCGCATGGATTAAGCGGGTTATGGAGGCTAACCGGTTTACATATGAGGTAATCTTCGTAAACGACGGCAGTACCGACCACTCCTGGCAGGTTATCGAATCCCTCCAGCAGCAGTCGCCTTGCGTGAAAGGTATCAAATTCCGTCGCAATTACGGCAAATCGCCTGCTTTGTTCTGCGGATTTGAAAGAGCTGAGGGCGATGTAGTAATTACCATGGATGCCGACTTGCAGGATAGTCCGGACGAAATTCCGGAATTATACCATATGATTACAGTGGATGGCTATGACCTGGTTTCGGGATGGAAGCAGAAGCGTTATGATCCGCTGTCGAAAACAATCCCTACCAAATTATTCAACGCTACAGCACGTAAGATTTCAGGAATCAAAAACCTGCACGACTTCAACTGCGGACTAAAGGCATACCGCAAGGAGGTGATTAAAAACATCGAGGTTTATGGTGAGATGCACCGATATATTCCGTATCTTGCCAAAAATGCAGGCTTTGATAAAATAGGAGAAAAGGTAGTACACCATCAGGCACGTAAATATGGCACAACTAAATTCGGCCTCAACCGCTTCGTCAACGGATACCTCGATTTGCTCACACTGTGGTTTCTATCAACCTTCGGTGTGAAACCGATGCATTTCTTTGGCTTCATCGGCTCACTCATGTTCATCCTAGGCTTCTTCAGCGTAATCGGTGTGGGGGCAACCAAACTTTACAACATGTATCACGGCAACTCATATTCACTAGTGACCGACAATCCATACTTCTACCTGTCGCTCACCACCATGATACTGGGTACCCAATTATTCCTAGCCGGATTTATCGGCGAACTCATAGCTCGTAATTCACAGGAAAGGAACAACTATCAAATAGAAAAAGAATTGTAATCATGAAGAAAATACCGGTATTATTCAGCCTCATCCTGCTGATAACAACCCTGTTCCAGTCGTGCGAAGTGGAAAACTGTCCGCCTAATGCGCTCTCTTTTGCACACTTCACGCTCGTTGACCAATACGGACGCCAACTGGCTACTTCCGTACCTACCACCATCTATGGTGCCATCAAGACCGATGTAACCATTCAGAAGAAACAGCCAGACGGAACTGTGGTAGAAGAAATAGTTCGTGATTCAGTCATTAAAGAAACCCTGATCAACAAGGAACAAAACATGAAAAGTTTCAAAGTTCCTTTGAGTTACAAAGAAGAAACCATGTACATCATTGATTACGATGGTAAACAGCAGGACTATATCACCGTCAAGCATCGCAATATTCCGTATTTCCTCAACACCGACTGCGGAACCATGATGTTTCATGAAGTAACAGAAGTCACTGCTAGCCAGGGAATCGACTCAATACAAATCATCAATCCGAATATAGACAACTATGAGAAAGAAAATTTCAAGATCTATTTTACAGTTGCTGACGATAACTAGTCTGCTGTTGGTATCATTGGCTGCCCAAGCTCAGACGGCAAAAATAGAAAAGGATATAAAGAAGGCTACCGAGGAAAAAGACACTCGTTTCTATCGCGGTACTTCCGTAGGTTTGGAAATAGCCGGAATAGGTAGCCATTTCTTGGGAAGTGACATTCTTAATACTGAGATACAGGGACAGAGTAACTTGCTCAACAAGTATTTCCCGGTGTTTGAATTTGGTATTGGTAAAACGGATAGTACTAATGATGGTACTGACATCCATTACAAGACATCGGCTCCTTACTTCCGTATAGGTATGGATTATAATTTCATGAGCAAGAAGCCACACCTGCCAGGCATATTGCTGGGTGGTCTCCGTTATGGCTTCTCATCATTCAAGTACGACGTAGAAGGACCTACCATGACCGACCCGAACTTTGGAGGTGTTACAGAAGTACCTTTTTCTTACATCGGACAGAAATGTACAGCTCAGTGGGTGGAAGCTGTGGTAGGACTGAAAGTAAAGATCTTTAAAGGCTTCTGCATGGGATGGAATGCCAGATACAAAAAGAAACTCTCATTCAGCAAGAACGAGAACACGGAACCATGGTATGTTCCCGGATTCGGAAAAAACTCGGGAAGTAGTTTCAATTTGTCTTATTACTTAATTTACGACCTGCCGTTCTAAGACGGGAGCTTCATTGCAACTCACCAAATGCGAGTTGTCTAAAAACTCTAGCGAATGGACAGTATAGAAATTTGGCTATTAGCAATCAGTCTTGCCATGGACTGCTTCACCGTATCCATGACAAGTGGCATAATTCTGCATAAGGTTCAATGGAAAATCCTACTGAAGATGGCGTTTTTCTTTGGCTTATTTCAGGCAGCCATGCCGTTTATAGGATGGCTTGGGATTAGTTTCTTTAGCGAGTCAATCAAAGCTTACGACCACTGGATTGCTTTCGGTTTGTTGTCGTACATTGGTTCTCATATGATCAAGGAGCATTTCCAGAAAAAAGAGGCTTGCTGTTTTGACCCCACACGACTGAAGGTTATTCTGATGTTGGCGGTGGCCACGAGTATTGATGCCTTTGCCGTAGGCATTTCTTTTGGTGTGACTGGATTCAACACCTTATCGTCTCTCCTATTCCCGCTGATAACCATCGGATTTACTTCTTTTGTGCTGTCGGTAGCCGGCGGACTCATAGGGGCTTGCTTCGGACGGAAGTATCACTTTTATTCGGAGTTGCTGGGTGGAATTATTCTCATCGGTATCGGTCTGAAGATTCTGATAGAGCATCTGATAAACCATATTTAAAACCTAATAAATAATCCTAATAAAAAAATTCTAATCAACAAAACCCTTCTTTCATGAAAAAGAAATCACTGAAATGGCAAGTATTGTTCCTCGTCGCCCTAATAGTAGGAACTATCCTGATCTTAAAGAATCAGGCACCTTTCCAGACCAATCAAGGACTCGTGTTCGGAACTATTTATAAAATCACCTACCAGTCTGAAGACAATCTGCAGAACGAGATAGAAGACGCACTGAAACAGGTCGACTTCTCGCTCTCTCCGTTCAATAAGAAATCGGTGATTACCGCAGTCAACAACAACATAAACATGCAGGTAGATAGCTTATTTATCGATGTGTTCAATCTTGCTAAAACAATCTCGAAAGAAACTCATGGTGCTTTCGATATCACCGTAGCGCCACTGGTTAACGCCTGGGGATTCGGATTCGACAGCTCCACTAATGTTGACCCATCCACCATCGACAGCCTCCGTCAGTTTGTAGGCTTCGACAAAGTATCACTGGTGGATGGTAAAATCATCAAACAAGATTCACGTACAAAATTGGACTGCAGTTCCATAGCCAAAGGTTACGGAGTGGATTGTGTAGCACGTCTGTTTGACAAGAAAGGCATTGAGAATTACATGATTGACATAGGTGGCGAACTGGTCATGAAAGGAAAGAACGCCAAGATGAATACATGGCGCATCGGTATAAACAAACCTGTAGAAGACTCATTGTCGCAGAATCAGGAACTGCAGACAGTATTAGAACTAACCAACGCAGGTTTGGCAACCTCAGGCAATTATCGCAACTTCTATTATAAAGACGGTAAGAAATACGCACACACCATCGACCCACGTATTGGTTACCCAGTACAGCACAACATTCTTTCGGCAACGGTAGTTGCAAAAGATTGCGCTACTGCCGATGCATATGCTACTTCATTCATGGTCCTGGGACTGGATTCGGCAAAAGCTATTTGCGACAGACACCCAGAACTGGACGCATACATTATTTATGCTACTCCAGAAGGCAAGAACGAAACCTTCTTTACTAAAGGCATGAGTTATTACATCCGTAAAAAATGATGTAACAGACTCGATACAACAATGTCGAATCAACACGACAAAGAGGCTGTGCCACATCTCCCAGCGAAGAGTATAAGACACAGCCTCTTTATCGTATTCTGTCGTTAGAGAATACCCGATTAATGAAGTGTACCCAGGTACAAGAAAATCATACTGATGAGCACCAAAAGCAAATCGACCGCCTTTCGTTTCAGGTTCTTTTCATGGAAAACCATTGCACCAAACATAAAAGAAACTAATACGCTGCTGCGACGAACCATAGAGACAATAGAAATCATTGCTCCCTCCTGACTTAACGCATAGAAATAGGCAAAATCGGCTGCCGAAAGGAAAACGGAAATCAAGATAATGCACCAATCCCAACGAAAAGTAGTAGTAGTCTTTCTTCTAGGAAACCAAAGGAAGAAAAGCACGCCGCCCATCAGGAACAACTGATAAATATTATACCACGACTGGACCACCATATTATTAAGCTGCCCCATCAGATACTTGTCATAAAGTCCACTCATGGTACCAAGAACAGCAGCCAGGACGATGAAAAGAATCCATTTATTATTGGTAAACTCCACCCCTTCCTTCTTGCCTGTGCGACTCAGTAGAAAGAAAGAAGTAATAGCCAAGACGACACCAATCCACTGATACACATTTAGACGCTCTCCAAAAATCAGCATAGCACCCACCAATGTCATCACCGGACGCGTAGCATTAATCGGTCCCACTATAGTAATCGGAAGATGCTTCATTCCGAAATAACCAAAGATCCACGATGAAAGCACAATCAGCGACTTCACTATAATGAGTCGGTGCACCTCCCACCCCGCCTCAGGAACAAAAAACAAAGTATGCTGCAAAAGTTCGGGCTTAAAGTGCGAACAAAGAATAAACGGAAGAAAAATCAAACTAGAAAACAAAGTATTCAATCCCAATACCGGAAGAACCGCATTATCAACCAGCGACTTTTTCTTGAATACATCATAAAATCCCAGCAACGCTGCTGAGCAAAAAGCTAAAAGCAACCACATAGAAAAGAATTTTGTAAAATAGGTTGTGAAATATGTATTGAATAAAAGACACCACTCCCAAAGGAATGATGTCTTTCTTTAGTATTAGTAAATAATCTCTTAGTAAGGAAGGAATCAGCCCTCAGCAGTAAGAAAAAGTTCCTCAGGATAACCCACATCCACCAGAAACAACGCATATCCCGGCACCGAACTGCCAGCACTACAGCGGTCCTTCTTATCTATAACCTGACGGAAGCCATCCACGGTCAACTTGCCACGACCAACTTCCACCAGCGTACCCACCACCGCACGCACCATATTGCGCAAGAAGCGGTCGGCCTGAATAGTGAACACCCATTTATCATCTTCCAACTGCTCCCACTTAGCATACATAATCTTGCAATTATTCGTCTTCACATCAGTATGCAACTTACTAAAACTAGTAAAATCGATATAATCGAATAACGTAGCCGCCGCCTCATTCATTTTCTCGAAATCAAGCGATTGGAAGATACGCCAAGCATACGCCCTATCAAACGGATTCTTCCTAGTAGTAATATAATACTTATACGTACGATAAGTAGCATCAAAGCGTGCATGCGCCTCAGGTGTCACCGGCACCACCTTATACACCCCGATATCAGGAGGAAGCAACCTATTCAGTTTATCCGTCACCGTAGCCCCGTCGAGTTTCCTTGAAAAATCAAAATGAGCAATCATCGTCTTCGCATGCACCCCCGCATCAGTACGCCCTGCGCCCACAATCTTCAGCTCCTCATCACGCAAAAAAGTCATTAAAGCTTTAGTTAGAACACCCTGAACACTCACCCCATTCGGCTGAATCTGCCATCCGCAGTAATTAGTGCCATCGTAAGCCAAATATATAAAATATCTATACATAAATTATCGTGCAGTAATATGGAAACAACCCTGTTTCAATTCGTATTTCACATAACATTTCTCCTCTTTACGCAAATCGCGCAACACCTCAGAAAGCACCAGTTTCAACGTATCCCAGCGCACGTCCTGAAGCGGACGGCCGTCGGGGTCCTCCACTTTACGGAAACGCTTCCAGCTAATATCGAACGTAGTACCATAAAAATGACAAGAATTCATAGACGCATTCCCATTAGACCGACGCAATCGTTTCACATCATCCTTGGTACGGAGCACCGAAGTCACAATCACCTTATTAGGATTCAGCCCCTTATTCTCTAGCGAGTCTAAGAAATTCTTACCAATAACATTCAACAAATCATTCGCCTCAGACACCAAAAAAGGAATAGAATGTGTCAGTTTATCAATATCATACAAGTCGCACGAATCAATCTGAATCAGCAACTCACTACTATTCTCCACATCCTTACGCGACTGAATAGGTCGGATACCAATCTTCTTAGCCGCCTTCAACTGCACCTCATTCAAATCACCAAACGAACGTTTATAACTAATCACCCCACGAATATTACGAGGGTTATTCATCTTCATTGACATATCCTTATCGCCTCCACAAGATACAAAAGAGAACGCAGAAGCCAGGACAAACGCACCCACCACGTGCAAAAGTTTTCTCATATTACACATCTGTTATTTGCCTGCAAAATTAAAAAGAATTAGTGACATACAGAAAGAAGAGCCCCATTTAAAAAAACAAATATCCCTTCAATTTTAATAAAATAACACATCTCTAGTAGAAATACTAGATAACAATGCTTATAAGAATAGAGAATTTATTATCTTTGCATTTGAAAAAATTCCACAGCAATGAAAAATAATAATACAATTATGAATCATGCTGCCGACAACATCCGTATTTTGGCAGCTTCAATGGTAGAGAAAGCAAAGTCTGGTCATCCGGGAGGTGCCATGGGTGGAGCCGACTTCATCAATGTTCTGTACGCAGAATACTTACAGTATGATCCAGAAAATCCGACATGGGAAGGTCGCGACCGTTTCTTCCTTGACCCGGGTCATATGTCACCGATGCTTTATTCGCAGTTAGCATTAGCAGGCAAATATTCAATCGATGATTTAAAAACATTCCGTCAGTGGGGTTCATGCACTCCAGGGCATCCTGAAGTAGACTTCGCACACGGAATCGAAAATACTTCTGGTCCACTCGGACAAGGACATACATTCGCTGTAGGTGCCGCTATGGCAGCTAAGTTCCTGGCAGCTCGTACAGGCAACCCAACTTTCGCTAAAGAAACTATTTACGCATACATCTCTGACGGTGGTATTCAGGAAGAAATCTCTCAGGGTAGCGGCCGTCTGGCTGGTCACCTTGGCTTGGACAACCTGATCATGTTCTATGATTCAAACGATGTTCAGCTTTCTACAAACTGTGACGAAGTAATGACAGAAGATACTGCCATGAAATATCGCGCATGGGGATGGAACGTACTAGAAATAAACGGTAACGATGTAGATCAGATTCGTGAAGCACTGGATGCTGCACAGAAAGAAGACAAACGTCCTACACTGATTATCGGTAAATGTATCATGGCTAAAGGTGCTCGTAAGGCAGACAATACTTCTTACGAAGGTGACTTCAAAACTCACGGTGCTCCTCTTGGTACAGAATCATATAATAACACCATGGTCAACCTTGGTGCTGGTGAAGATCCGTTCGTTATCTTCGACGACGTGAAAGAAATCTATGCAAAACGTACTGAAGAGTTGAAAGCAATGGCTGCAGAACGTCACGCAGAAGAAGAAGCTTGGGCAGCAGCTAATCCAGAAAAAGCAGCTCAGCAGAAAGAATGGTTCGAAGGTAATGCTCCTAAGATTGACTGGGACAGCATTCAGCAGAAAGCTGACGCAGCTACTCGCGTAGGTTCGGCTACAGTACTTGGTGTATTGGCTGATAATGTTCCTAACATGGTTTGTTCTTCTGCCGACTTGTCTAACTCTGACAAGACTGACGGTTTCTTGAAGAAAACTCACGCATTCGCAAACGGCGACTTCAGCGGTGCCTTCCTTCAGGCTGGTGTGGCTGAATTAACAATGGCTTGCTGCTGCATCGGTATGGCTTTGCACGGTGGTGTCATCGCAGCTTGCGGTACATTCTTCGTATTCTCAGACTACATGAAACCAGCTATCCGTATGGCTGCCCTGATGCGTCTCCCAGTGAAATTCATCTGGACACACGACGCATTCCGTGTAGGTGAAGACGGTCCTACTCATGAACCAGTAGAACAGGAAGCACAGTTGAGACTGATGGAAAAAGTGAAAAACCACAAGGGTAAAAACTCTATGTTGGTACTTCGCCCAGCAGATACAGACGAAGCAACTCAGGCTTGGAAATTGGCTATGGAAAATACCGACTCTCCTACAGGCTTGATTTTCTCTCGTCAGAATGTAAACACATTGCCAGCAGGCAACAACTACAAAGAAGCAGCTAAGGGTGCTTACATCGTAGCAGGTTCTGATGAAAACCCAGACGTAATCTTGGTAGCTTCAGGTTCTGAAGTTTCTACTTTGGTAGCTGGTACTGAATTGCTTCGCAAAGATGGTGTTAAGGTACGTATCGTATCTGTTCCTTCTGAAGGTTTGTTCCGCACTCAGAGCAAAGAATACCAGGAAAGCATTCTTCCTACAGGTGCTAAGATTTTCGGTCTGACAGCTGGTCTTCCAGTAAACCTAGAAGGTCTGGTAGGTGCTAACGGTAAAATCTGGGGTCTTGAATCATTCGGCTTCTCAGCTCCATACAAAGTATTAGACGAAAAACTCGGATTCACTGCAGAGAACGTGTACAACCAGGTAAAATCAATGTTATAATCTCACAACTTTAAGTAGGTAGACATTACTATATAAGTAGACATTATTACAATTAATAACAACATTATATACAATGAAAACAATAGGACTTGCTTCTGACCACGCGGGATTTGAACTCAAACAATACGTAAAGCAGTGGCTCGAAGCTAAAGGTTGGGAATATAAAGATTTCGGTACATACTCAACAGATAGTTGCGACTATCCTGATTTCGCTCATCCATTGGCAGAGGCCGTAGAAGAAGGATCATGTTATCCTGGTATCGCTATCTGTGGAAGCGGTGAAGGTATCGGCATGACTCTGAACAAGCATCAACAGATTCGCGCAGCGCTTTGCTGGATGCCTGAAATCGCTAAGCTGGCTCGTCAGCATAATGATGCCAACGTATTGGTTATGCCAGGTCGTTTCATCGACACTGATACAGCTGACAAAATCATGACTGAATTCTTCAGTACTGACTTCGAAGGTGGTCGTCATCAAAAGCGTATAGATAAAATTCCAGTAAAATAATTAGATTACTCGAATATAAAGGAGAGAGGGTTCTTAGGAACTTCTCTCTTTTTTTATGACTTACACTTAACGGTTCTTCTGTTCTTTTAAGGAGTTTTTAATCATTATTTTCTAATAGTTCCTATTTTTTGCCTACATTTGTGAGAAATATAACATTATAACTAAAACCATGAAGAAAATCATTTGTATACTCTTGGCTATGATGCCGCTCTTTGCCGTTGCCAACAACGACGATAAGAAAAATGATAATGATAATTATAATCCTAAATACCTGACTGGTGCTGTAACTCTTACTGATGGTAAGGTGATCTTCCAGCAGACATTCAATGCGCCAAATATGTCGAAGGATGCTATTTATGACCAGTTGGCTAATTGGGCTAATGGTTATTTTCAGCCTAAGGATGGTATGAACAGTCGGGTGGTTTATACTAATAAGGAAGAGGGACAAATAGCCGTTGCTGGCGAACAGTACATTGTTTTTTCTTCATCGGCTTTGTCGTTGGACAGAACTCGCATCTATTACCACTTACACATGTTTGCTTCTGATGGAAAATATGAGATGAAGATGAGCCGCATCCGTTACTGGTATGATGAAAACCGCAATGGTGGCGAGAAGTATACTGCCGAAGAATGGATTGTGGACGATATGGCGCTTATGAAAAAGAAAAATAAACTAGCTCCTATCTGTGGCAAATTCAGAAGAGAAACTATCGATCTGAAGGATGAGTTGTTCGGTCAGTCGGTGATTGCTGTTTCTGCACTCTTCAATCAGCAGACTCAGACTGCCCAGGTAGCTACTCCGGTTCAGACTCAAGGTGTCACTCCAGCCAATGCACAACAGACGCAGCAGGTTGCTGTAGCACAGCTGAGTCAGCAAGCAGCAGCAACACAGCAGACAGCAGCACAGCAGGTACAGCCTTCAGTAGACGCTCCAGTTGCACCGGTTCAGTCTCCAGCCGCTCCTAAAGCCCTGACTGAAATCAGCCTCAGCCAACTCCCATCTAATCTGTCGGAAATAGCTGCAGCAGGTCGTATCACCATCACAGCTGGCGAAGAAGAAATCGAAGTAAAACCTGAAACATGGGGTGGATTCGGCAAACTATTAAATAAGGATGTAGCTTACACAGTAATCGACAAGAGTCGTATCGCTATCAGCCTTATCATGGAGAACAGCGACGCATATAAGATTTCATTCTACCAGACTGGAAATACAAAGGCTTACGTAGTAATTGATTGTAAGAAAACCATGAAGCAGGAATTAACTGCAGACGAGTTAAAAGCTCTCAATCAGCAGGTAGACGCCAACAAGAAATATGTAATGTATATTGGCGCCATTTCTAAATGCATGATGCAGAAATAAACCTCAAGCCAACTGATAATTAAAAACCTCTATAAACATTCCCCCCGTTACAGTTCACACGCCGTAACAGGGGGAAATTATTTTTTAAGAGGTCTTCAACAGAATCCCCAAAATCCTATCTGATAAAATTAGTTTATTACTTCCTAAGCTTTTCATCCATAGCCGCAGCAGCCCTACGTCCATCACCCATCGCCAAGATGACAGTTGCACCACCACGAACAATGTCGCCACCGGCATAGATATTAGAAATAGACGACTGCATATCATCATTCACAGCAATAGTTCCCTTTCTACCTAATTCGATACCAGGAATAGAACTCGGGACAATAGGATTAGGCGATACCCCCACACTAACGATAGCCATATCGATATCGATAGTCTCAATCGCCCCCTCTATAGGCATAGGCTTACGACGACCCGAAGCATCCGGTTCGCCGAGTTCCATCCTCTGAAGGACAACCTGCTTAACGCGTCCCTTTTCATCAGCTATATATTCTATCGGATTATGCAGCGTCAGGAATTCCACGCCCTCTTCTTTAGCATGTTTAACCTCCTCCAATCGAGCCGGCATCTCAGTTTCCGAACGACGGTAAATAATCATAGCACGTTCAGCACCCAGTCGTTTAGCTGTACGCACTGAGTCCATCGCCGTATTACCTCCACCAATAACAGCCACCCGCTTACCAAACGGAACAGGAGTATCCGATTCACTATTAGCAGCATCCATCAGATTGACACGCGTCAGATACTCGTTGGACGACATGATATTAATAGAATTCTCACCCGGTATATTCATAAAATTAGGAAGCCCGGCACCAGAAGCCACAAATATACCCTTGTATCCTGCATCCTCCAAATCTTTCACATTGATAGTCTTACCCACGATACAATCCTTCAAGAAACGCACACCCATCTTCGACAAGTTGTCTATTTCCACGTCGACTATCTTATTAGGCAGACGAAATTCAGGGATACCATATTTAAGCACACCACCAATCTCATGCAAAGCCTCAAACACAGTCACCTCATAACCCTTCTTCACCATGTCACCGGCAAACGAAAGACTGGCCGGACCAGATCCAACCACAGCAACCTTAATGCCATTCTTTTCTGCCACTTCCGGAACAGCAACGTGGCCACTTTTACGCTCATAATCAGCAGCAAATCGTTCCAAGTAACCAATAGCCACAGCCTGATGTCCCATTTTCAGATGCACACACTGCGACTCGCACTGCTTTTCCTGCGGACAGACACGACCACAGACAGCCGGCAACGCACTCGTCTGTTTCAAGACATGAGCAGCCTCAAGGAACTCACCTCTTTCTATATTCTTAATAAAATCAGGAATATGAATACCCACCGGGCAACCCTGCATACACGAAGGATTAGCACAGTCCAGACAACGCTTAGCCTCAACCAAAGCCTGTTCCTCAGTCAGACCAAGGTTCACTTCCTTCTTCAACTGATGCGAACGGTATTCCGGATCGAGTTCATTCATCTTCACACGAGGAATAGCCGTACGTTCCTTCGGTTTCATACTCTTCCTAAGTTCCACACGCCAAGCAGCATCACGTCCATTTAGATCAGTTCCTTCCACAACCTCTTCTTCAGCATCATCAGCAACTTCATACCCTAAAGTTTCACCATCATCCTTAGAAGCAGCAACAAAACCAGCCACAGCAGTCTGCGAATCGCCATGCTCCTCATGCTCCAACTTATGAATCTCTTCACGTTCTATATCTTTAAACGCCCCCATACGCTTGAGCATCTCATCAAAATCCACCTGATGACCATCAAATTCAGGACCATCCACACATACAAATTTCGTCTTTCCACCCACAGTAATTCTACAAGCACCACACATGCCCGTACCATCCACCATGATAGTATTCAGAGACACATCAGTAGGAATCTCATATTTCTTAGTCAGCAGACACACAAACTTCATCATGATAGCCGGACCAATAGAGAAACACTTGTTGACCTTCTCACGTTTAATAATTTCCTCAATGCCTTCCGTAACCAGTCCCTTCTTACCATAAGACCCATCGTCTGTCATGACAACAACCTCATCCGAGTTTTCACGCATTTCCTTCTCCAGGATAATCAAGTCCTTAGAGCGACCAGCCAGCACCGTAATGACACGATTGCCAGCAGCCTTCAGCGCCTGTACGATAGGGAGCATAGGAGCCACACCTACCCCACCACCGGCACAAACTACCGTACCGAAGTTTTCAATATGAGTAGCCTTTCCCAGCGGTCCTACCACATCAGTTATATAATCGCCCACCTGAAGTTCACATAAACGAGTAGAAGAAAGCCCCACTTCCTGCACCACCAAGGTAATAGTACCCTTCTTAGGATCAGCCTCAGCGATAGTAAGCGGCATACGTTCACCCTTATCACCCACACGGACAATCACAAAATGTCCAGCTTTACGAGATTTGGCTATCAAAGGAGCTTCAATTACTAACTTGAAGACCTTTTCTGAGAAATGTTCTTTTGAAATAATCTTATTCACTGTAATATTCTTTAGTTAGTTATTTGTATAATTTGTCAAAAGACCTTGGTGACAAGCCTCCCCCTAAGCAACTTAAGCGACAAGCCCCATCATCCAACATCCTGTGTTTTTCCATTTTGACAAATGTGCTTTTCAATAAATCTAACAAAGATAAAAGAATTTAAATCGAAAATCAAAAAGAACCAGCCTAAATAAAAGGCATTGCGTCCATAACATGCTATATAACAGATAAATTAAGAAAAGGACAGAAATACTTATAAAAACAACTATTTTAAGTGTAACGTTTTTACAAATTGTTAACATACTAATAGACAAAACATTATAAAGACAGCATAAAACTTTTTTAACTTTATTTTTGCTATTTATGAGAAAAAGGGCGCTTTGGTATAAAATAAATCTTATCTTTGCGAAATAGGAATATATAATTTTTCATGAAAGAATTTGTTACTACAATAAAAAATCAAATAAACGAGGGTAAATTGTCGGAAGCTACAGAACAATTACAGCAACTTATTCAGACTAATCCTGAGTGTGCCGATCAGGCGCATTATCTTTTAGGGAATATCTGTCGTAAACAAGGTGACTGGCAGGGTGCACTCAACCATTACCAGGAGGCTATCGACCTCAATCCTGAAAGTCCGGCAAAAGAGGCACGCGCCATGGCAATGGATATACTAAACTTTTACAACAAAGATATGTTTAATCAATAAGTAAGTAATCAGATATTCTAGTTATTCTAATTGCTGACTTAACAAAAAAAAACACGTGAAATATGGCTAAAATGAAAGGGGTCGTTGTAGTGAATACTGAACGATGCAAAGGGTGCAGTCTATGCGTAGTTGCCTGCCCGTTGCACGTATTGTCACTGACATCGAAAGTAAATCAAAAAGGATATAATTATGTAGAGCAGGTAGTAGAAGACACCTGCAACGGTTGTTCGTCGTGTGCCATCGTGTGCCCCGACGGATGTCTCACTGTCTACAGAGCAAAATCAAATGAATAAAAACAAATATAACGTAATCTAGATATGGCACAAGAAGTAGTATTAATGAAAGGAAACGAAGCCATTGCGCATGCGGCCATCCGCATCGGTACAGATGGTTATTTCGGTTATCCTATCACTCCCCAGTCTGAAGTACTGGAAACGCTGGCCGAACAGAAACCTTGGGAAACTACAGGTATGGTAGTTCTCCAGGCTGAAAGTGAAGTGGCGGCTATTAATATGGTTTATGGAGGTGCAGGTTCAGGCAAAATGGTCATGACCTCTTCTTCAAGTCCAGGCGTAAGTTTGAAACAGGAAGGTATTTCTTATATAGCAGGTGCAGAACTCCCATGTCTTATCGTAAATGTAATGCGTGGTGGTCCGGGCTTGGGTACTATCCAGCCTAGTCAGGCGGATTATTTCCAAACTACTAAGGGTGGTGGTCACGGCGACTATCGTCTGATTGCACTGGCTCCGGCTTCTGTTCAGGAAATGGCTGATTTCGTGGAACTCGGCTTTAAACTGGCTTTCAAATATCGTAACCCGGCTATCATTCTTGCGGATGGTGTGATTGGTCAGATGATGGAAAAGGTGGTTCTCCCAGAACCGCGTCCGCGTCGTACGGATGAGGAGGTAATTGCTCAGTGTCCGTGGGCGTCAACCGGCTGTAAGGGTCGTAAACCAAATGTGATTACTTCATTGGAACTTGATCCGGCTGTCATGGAACAGCGTAATCTTCACTTGCAGCTGAAATATGCTGAAATTGAAGCTAATGAAGCTCGTTGCGAAGAATTGAATTGTGAAGAAGCCGAATACTTGATTGTGGCCTTTGGCTCATGTGCACGTATTGCACAGAAGGCTATGGAACATGCTCGTGAAGAAGGTATCAAGGTAGGTCTCTTCCGTCCTATTACTTTATGGCCGTTTCCAAAGAAGGCACTGGCTGAAAGAGCAAAACAAGTGAAAGGTATTCTAGTGGTAGAATTGAACAGCGGTCAGATGATTGAAGATGTAAAACTAGCAGTAGAATGCAATGTTCCAACAGAACACTTCGGTCGTCTAGGCGGTATCGTTCCAGACCCAGACGAAGTCATTGAGGCATTGAAAGAGAAATTCATTAAATAAGCGCGACAAGATGAACAATATTGATAAAACGAGAGAGATCTTAAACTGGCTGTTCCTCATTGGTACAGTTGCCTCTATCGCACTCTACTTCACTTCTGGTGACGACAAGACGGCTTTCTTTTACGTCTGCATCGCTACCCTCTTCGTGAAGGTCTTGGAGTTCATGTTCCGTTTTTTATTTTAAATACTACTGAAAAATATTATGAACAAAGAAGATATCATGAAGCCTGAGAACCTGGTTTACCAGAAGCCTAGGCTGTTGAACGATAAACCGATGCATTACTGCCCTGGATGTAGCCATGGTGTGGTGCATAAACTCATTGCCGAAGTCATCGACGAGATGGGAATGAGTGAAAAAACTGTCGGCGTGAGTCCTGTGGGTTGCGCCGTGTTTATGTATAATTACCTCGACATCGACTGTCAGGAAGCAGCTCACGGTCGTGCGCCTGCTCTGGCAACTGCTATCAAGCGTTTGTGGCCAGACCGTCTGGTGTTTACTTACCAGGGTGATGGTGACTTGGCTTGTATTGGTACTGCCGAAACAATTCATGCGCTGAACCGTGGTGAAAACATCACCATCATCTTCATCAACAATGCTATCTATGGTATGACTGGTGGTCAGATGGCACCTACTACACTGGTAGGTATGAAGACGGCAACTTGTCCGTTTGGTCGCGACCCAGAAATCCATGGTTTCCCATTGAAGGTAACTGAGATAGCAGCAACCCTTCAAGGTACTTGCTACGTAACCCGCCAGTCGGTTCACTCAGTTGGCGCCATCCGCAAAGCAAAAAAGGCTATCCGCAAGGCATTTGAAAATTCGATGCAGGGCAAAGGATCAAACCTCGTAGAAATCGTATCAACCTGCAACTCGGGTTGGAAGATGTCTCCAGTTAAGGCCAACAAGTGGATGGAAGAACACATGTTCCCATTCTATCCAGTAGGCGACTTGAAAGACACTACAGTCGACAAAAAAGTAGTTACAGAATAATCCCAGTCTTCACGCTATCCAAGCACCAGCCACAGCAAAGTGCTCGAGCATAAGGCAATTCACATTACCTACTTAAAGTAATTAACAAGACAAGTATGAAACATGAAATAATCATAGCCGGTTTCGGCGGCCAGGGTGTACTTTCTATGGGTAAGATTCTGGCATACTCCGGACTAATGGAGGACAAGGAAGTTACCTGGATGCCTGCCTACGGTCCTGAACAGCGAGGTGGTACAGCCAACGTAACAGTCATCGTGAGCGACGAACGCATTTCTTCGCCTATTCTGAGCAAATACGACTGCGCTATCATCCTCAACCAACCTTCATTGGCTAAGTTTGAAAACAAGGTTAAGCCTGGCGGTATCCTTATTTATGACGGATATGGCATCATCAACCCGCCTACACGCAAAGATATCAAGGTATACTGCATCAATGCGATGGACGAAGCCAACGAACGTAAGATGGCTAAAACATTCAATATGATTGTATTAGGCGGACTCTTGAAAATCCGTCCGGTAGTATCGGTCGACAGTGTGGTAAAAGCATTGTACAAGACACTGCCCGAACGCCATCACCATCTGATTCCGATGAATGAGGAAGCTATCCGCATCGGTATGGACATCATCAAAGAGATGTAAGAAAAAAGTTGCATGATAATGTACGGAAAGGAGGAGGATTCTCAACACGAATCTCCTCCTTTTTCGTTTTATTTTGTATCTTTGCCGCATGATGAAAAAGACTCTTTTTATTATATTGATTATATTATGTGGCGGCACAACTGCTAACGCACAGTTGAATAATAATTTCCAGCGTGGAACAGGTATGTCCGCTTCTGGCCGTGACTCGAACAAGTTTGACCGTATGGGGAACCCTATCGACACTACGGCTGTTAATGATGCAAGTACGGTGCCTATTGGCTTGTTCTCTTGGAAAGTGGATGAACGTCTAGGAAATGTGTATACAATGCCTGTGGATACCGTCCAGGCGGGATTCATGAATACCAACTATACAGGTGGTATGAGGGGACATTATACATACCTGGGCAACTTGGGTTCGCCTCGTATAGCACATGTGTATTTCGACCGTAAAGACCCGAGCCAGATTTATTTTACCGACCCTTACGACTTCACCGTCAAAAAGGCCGGCGATGTGGTATATACAAATACCTTGTCGCCTTTCGCCAACCTGACATATTACAAGCAGGGTGATGGACGATATGGTGAAGAGCGATTCAAATCGTACTTTGCTACAAATGTCAACAAGCGACTAGGGTTCGGTTTCGACATCGATTACACATACGGCCGAGGTAAATACATGAACCAGTCGACCGCTCTTTTCAACGGTAATCTCTTCGCATACTACCGTGGCGATAAGTATGACATGCACTTCAACTTTGTGAACGACAACTTAAAAGTAGCAGAGAACGGTGGTCTTCAGGACGACCGCTACGTAACCCACCCATTGGAAATGGCTGGTGGTAAACGTACCTATCGTACCTACGAAATGCCAACCAACCTAGCCAACATTTGGAATCACAATACAGGTTATCACGCCTTCCTGACTCATCGCTACAACCTTGGGTTCTATGATGAAGTTAAAGACGAAAAAGACACCCTCAACACCGAAGTCTTTGTTCCCGTAACAAGCATCATTCATACGATGAAAATCGACATGAACAAACGCGAGTACGTATCCTACGACCACGAACAGAACTTGCGCTACTTTGAGCACAACTACCTGGGTAGTGATTCGACAGATGTGACAAAGCACTTCTCCATCAAGAATACCATCGGGCTCTCCCTACGTGAAGGGTTCAACAAATATGCAAAGGCTGGACTGACAGCTTTTGCTAGTTTCGAACACCGTAAATTCAACCTAGTGGACAGCATCCCGGGTGAAGTTGACAAATTTGCTCTCCGTGCAATCAAAGAAAACAATTTTTCTGTAGGCGGACAGCTCATCAAGGAAAAAGGGAAATTGCTCCATTACCAGGTATTTGGTGAAGCAGTAGTAGCAGGCGAAGATGCAGGACAGTTTATCGTTGAAGGAAAAGGCGACTTAAACTTCCGTTTGTGGAAAGATACTGTACGTTTGGAAGTCAACGCACACATCAAGAACCTGAACCCTACATTCTATCATCGTCATTTCCACTCCAAGCACTACTGGTGGGACAATGATTTATCAAAAATTACCAGCACCAAATTAGAAGGAAAATTCAGCATCGACCGCTGGAAAACCATGTTGAAAGTGGGCGTGGAAAACATAAAGAACTACACATACCTGGACAATGCATCAGTAGGCTATGACGACGAGTCAACACCAAGCATGGCCAACCATACCAATGCCATGCTAACAGGTATTACACGAGATGTAACCAACGTAGAGCCTTCAGAAGAAATCAAGAAAGTATATAAGAACGATGCAAGAGTACAACAACATTCAGACAACATTCAAGTACTGAGTGCCACCCTGCAACAGGACTTCCACCTGGGAATATTCCACCTAGACAACGAGGTAACCTTCCAGAAGAGCAGCAACGAAGAAGTACTGCCACTTCCTAAGATGGTCTTATACCATAACCTCTACATAAGAGCTGCACTGGCTAAAAAAGTATTATCAATAGACCTTGGAGCCGACGTGCGCTACTTCTCACAATACTACGCACCCGACTACTCTCCAGCCATCGGTCAGTACTACCTGCAGAACCATGAAACAAGATACAAACTCGGCGGCTATCCAATGGTCAACGCCTACGTCAACCTGCACCTGAAACGTACACGCATCTTCGTACAGATGTACAATCTGCTGCAGAAAGACGGCGATAAGAGTTATTTCTACACTCCTCACTACGCCCTCAACCCACGTATCCTGAAGATTGGTATATCATGGAATTTCTTTGACTAACAAAATATATGATAAAAAAAGCACTCCGTTACATAGCAACTATTGCAGTCCTCTCTCTCGTGATTATTTTCATATTCACCGAAAAAGAACCAAAAGAGGACTTCGCCCCCAGAGATTATGCCGAAATAATAACCTCGGGGAAATTGCGTGCCGTAACGGTCTACAATGCCATCAGCATGCACATTCAAGGAGACACCCTAGAAGGTTTCGACTACGAACTGCTGTCGGCATTTGCCCAAGCCAAAGGAATCAAACTAGAGATAACCCCGGCAACAAGCTTCGAGAAACGATTTGAAGGCATCACAGAAGGACGGTACGACATACTGGCTGCACCTACAGCCATCACCACCCAACTGAAAGACACCTTAAACTTCACACACTCACTCCTGCTCAGCAGACAAGTGCTGGTACAGCGAAAAAAAGAAGAAGGAAAAGACAACCTTTACATCACCCGACTGCTAGATCTGGCCAACAGAGACATCCATGTGATAAAAGATTCGCCAGCTATCGTACGCATACACAACCTCATGATGGAAATTGGAGACACCATCCACATCCATGAAGTAGAACGCTACGGCTCCGAACAACTACTCGCAATGGTTGCCGCCGGCGACATAGACTACGCCGTTTGCGAAGACAACATAGCCCAGGCCTCCATCCAGGAATATCCAAACCTCGATATACAAACCGATATCAGCTTCAACCAGTTCTATTCATGGGGAGTCCACAAACACTCCGTGATCCTTCTAGACTCACTCAACTCGTGGCTCGATGAATACCTGAAAACGAAAGCATATCAGAAACTATATAAAAAATATTTTGACAAATAAAAACGTATCATGAAACTCGATAAAGTAAGGTGGGGATTCATCGGATGCGGTGAAGTAACCGAAAAGAAAAGCGGACCTGCTTTTAATATGATAGAAGGCTCGAAGGTAGTTGCCGTAATGAGTCGCGATGAAGGAAAAGTTAGATCATATGCACAGCGCCACCATATTCCTCGTTGGTATACCGATGCACAGGAACTAATTGGTGATGAAGATGTAAATGCTATTTATATCGCCACTCCTCCATCATCGCATGCTACGTTTGCTATCATGGCTATGAAAGCCGGCAAACCAGTTTATATCGAAAAGCCGATGGCGGCCAGCTATGAGGACTGTGCACGTATCAACCGCATCTCTAAAGAAACGGGAGTTCCGTGTTTCGTGGCTTACTACCGCAGATACCTGCCTTATTTCCAAAAGGTGAGACAGTTGATAGAAGATGGCGAGATAGGCAATGTGATTAACGTACAGATTCGTTTCGCCCAGCCTCCTCGTGCATTGGATTATAATACAAAGAATCTTCCGTGGCGTGTTCATCCGGATATAGCTGGCGGTGGATATTTCTACGATTTAGCTCCGCACCAGCTCGACTTATTGCAGGAAATGTTTGGATGCATCCTCGAAGCTGAAGGATATACAAGCAATCGCGGCCACCTCTACAAGGCTGAGGATACCATCAGTGCATGTTTCAAATTTGCTTCTGGTGTTCCAGGATCAGGCTCATGGTGTTTCGTGGCTCATGAATCGGCCAGAGAGGACCGCATAGAAATTATAGGTGATAAGGGCATGATTTGTTTTTCTGTCTTCACATATGAACCTATAGGACTACATACTGAAGAAGGACGAAAAGAAATCCTCCCTCCTAATCCACCACATGTCCAGCTGCCACTCATCAAAGCAGTAGTTGAGCACTTGCAAGGCAAGGCTATCTGCACCTGCGACGGTATCAGCGCAACACCTACCAACTGGGTGATGGACCGCATCTTGAATAAATTTTAATGAGTTGCTATAAGTAACTCAAAACTATCAAGTTGAATTATCCACCTGATTTATCAGTCTGAATTGACAACTTGAATTAACAGTTTGTTTTACAAACTTGATTTATTAACCTTCAACTTCACTTTAAATCCAACCATGTTCCTAAAAAAGGTACTTGTATGTATAACACTCATAAGTTTCTTTCTCTGCCCGAGAACGATGGCTCAAACAGAGAGAGAGGACAGCATATGCCTACAAGCACCCCCTTTAGGAACCAAACTCATAACAGAAAAACCTACCCGTCTAGCTGAATTTGCTGAAGGATTTAAGAAGGTATATCAAATCTCAACGTATGGGCTGAAGGCTGCCGGTAAGAAACTGAATGATGTAGATACCCTCTACATCTCACCCAACCGCTACAATTTTGCCTTTATGCTAGAACAGAGTACGTGGTTCGAACATTACAGATTAGGCGGCGGAAACGGTAGTAATGACCAGGGTATTAATTTTGCACCCAATGCTAATGCGAAGATTGGAATATACTTCGGATGGCGATGGATTTTCCTAGGAGTTTCATTCGACCTGAAGGATGTGCTGGGCAAACAAAAAAGTCCGTATGAGAAACGACGCAAAGAGGTGGCGTTCAATCTCTACAGTTCGAAATTCGGGGTCGACTTATACTCTCGCCATACGGGTAGCGATTTTAAGATTACTTCCTACTCCAATTTCGACCTTGGAAACGACTACGTGGACACCCATTTCAGCGGATTTGAAAGTAAGATTAAAGGACTGAATGCATATTGGATATTCAACCACCGCAAGTTCTCCTACCCCGCAGCATTTAGCCAGTCGACCAACCAACGCAGAAGTTGCGGGTCGCTCATGGCTGGTTTTTCTTACTCGCAACATAGGATTACCTTCGATCAGACCCTGCTGCCCGATGAGATGCAGCAACAAATTCAGCCGTCGCTACAATTCCACAATCTGAAGTACACGGACTACAACCTCAGTGTGGGTTACGGATACAACTGGGTATTTGCCAAAAACTGCTTGTTGAACATATCGCTTTTGCCAGCCATCGGTTTCAAGAAAGCACGCGTAGACGACCGTCCTACCAATGAAGAAACAGGATGGAAACGCTGGATTAAGGACGTCAATTTCGACCTTATTACTCGTGCAGGCATAACGTGGAACAACAGCAAATTCTACGTAGGAGCGTCACTAGTTCTTCATACCTACGATTACCGAAAAGAGAACTTCAGTATGACTAATTCCTTCGGTAGTCTGCGCATCTACATGGGATTGAATTTCTGGAAAAAGAAAGAATACAGATAAATCAAAAAGACTGTTAGATAAATCAAAAAAGGCTGTGTCGGAACCTTTTCTTGAAACTATTCATCCCCCGCAATCTCATGAATAGTTTCGAGAAATAAGAGGGCTGTATCAAAACATTCTGATACAGCCCTCTTTATAAATAATCTTAAAGACTTAAATTCCTTAGAAACGAGCACCAATAGTCAGCAACAACTGATGTCTTTCATTATCCAATTTCGTAGCCTGCAAGGCCTCATCACTGAACGCGTAGAAATCAGACTTATACATATTATACTTATAAGCTGCATCCACATAAAGGATTCTACCTCTGTAACCCAAACCTACAGTTGCCGTATGCTGTTCATACTTATTGTTATATTCAACATCCGTACGCATATCATTCCAATTGAGCGCTTTATATGCATTCTTATTGAACACAGACGACGAATAATTATATCCAGCTCGCAAGCTCACATTATCCGTAATCATTGTTTCCATACCCAGACGCATAGTATGCACAGCCTTCATATCTTCCTTCATATACTGATTCTGATTGTCCATATCATAGCCATCCACATAACGAAGCTTAGAAGTTGAGTAATCTGTATACTCATATTCAGCACCCAGTGCCATGACACCAGCCACTACCGTACCCATATTCACATTAAACTTCCAAGGAGTAACCAACTTATAATCCTGCAAGATATCACCATCAACATAATCTGAAGGATACTCTTCTATAGTCCTCTTTTCTACCTTACCATCTTCCAGCGCATAATCCAATTCTGAATGAATGTTTGAAGCATAGAAATCGGTCAGTTCATACCAAGTAGGTGTATGAACAGCAAATCCCAAACGGAACGGAGAATCTTCTATCGGACGAAAAATAGCACCCAGTTTGACATTGAAACCACTACCTTCTGTCTGCATCACGTTCTGAAGTTCATAATAGCCTTTATCGGCACCCCATGAAATATCTTCAGAGTAACTAGAGAAACGCCTGTAATCTACATCGTGAACTCCCAGCGTAATACCAAAATACATCTTATCCTGTACATTGAATGCCACATTGAAATCATACTGGTATACACCACCTTCCTCACGACTGAAATAATAATTTTGTTCGCCATCCCAGCCTGCTGGAGCATAATGTTCCACACCGTTCTCATCTTTATACGAACCAGCATTGACAAGTTCAGAGCGCACACCCATCACACCCAAGAACGGATATTGTTCATTAGAGGTATATGGATTCTTGCTAGAGCCACCTATCTCATACCTATAGATATCATCCATGGCACCCAACATATCACCTATGCCGTTAACAATAAATCCTTCCTCCATCATAGCAGCCATCTGATACGTCTGCGATAAGCCATCCAAGAAACCACCAGCCGACATCAATCGGTTGAAATTAGCACGTTTCTGATAATTGAAACCAAAGTTGACATAACGCAAGTCGGTACGATTTCCTATCTTCATAGAATACACAAATCCAGCCTGATCAAAAGACGCCTTGGTATTCTTTTCCTTCATGTTAGTACCAGCAAAATCACTCTTTACAAGCGTAGTATTAAAGCCAAAAGTGGTAGAAACATCATTTCTGCGGAACAATCCAATACCAGCTGGATTAGTGCCTATAACAGAAATATCTGCACCAAGAGCACCCATTGCTCCACCCATACCTACGAAACGAGCTGTTCCGTTAAGTTCATTTTCTGATAAACGAAGCGCATCATATCCTGTCTGAGCCTGAGCTGCAGAGGATAACAGTGCTAAACCTATTACTAATTTAATTGATTTCATGTTCTTTCTTTTCTTAATTCATTATCTTCTTCGTACTCCACCGCCGCTACGGCCAACTGAGCCACCGCCGCTATGACGTGTACTTCCTCCGCCGGAACGGAAACTGCCACTACTGTCGCTTTTGCGTGAAGAAGAACCGGAATTGTAATTATAAGAGTTGCTTCTTCTGCTACTGTCGGATTTATAACGTTCGTCGGATGTCTGTCGGCGTGTACTGCTAGGACGTGTGTACACCCGGTTAGAGCGGTCGGTCGACATGGTTGGTCGTGAATAAACTCCACCTCTACTTCTTCCTCCTACTACACGAGTTGAACGATCTGTGGCATCACTACCTCTCACTACGCGTCCACCAGAACGTCCTCTTCTATCGCCTATCTGTCTGACATTCTGAGAAGGTCTGTAGTCGCCCCTATTGCCGTTAGACGTATAACTATTTCTGTATGAACGTCCGTAAAGTTCACCACGACGGTCGTTATAATGATATCTCGGACTATTATAGTAGCCGCCCCATCCGTGACAGTGTCCCCAGTAACCACCCCAATAGCTACCCCAGTAACCGCCATAATATCCACCATACCATGGAGAATACCAACTGCTATACCAAGGACTGAACCAAGGATCATACCATCCGAAACTAAATCCGAAGTACGGACCATGGAATCCAGGAGAGAATCTCCAGTCCATCCACAAGCGATTAGTGTAGGTAGGGAAAACATACGCATACATGCCATCATCATACACATTCCAGTCCCACGAGAAGAGTGCACCATTCACCACTTCCCAATACATCGGACTGCTTACTGGAATCATATAGCGCGGATTCTTAAAACGGACCAGACGCATAGCATACTCATAATCCATGTCGGAGCCTTCAAATCCGTTCACCCATTCGCCCCTCTCACTGATAGGTTTTTCTGTCACCATCAATGTATCATTCTGATAAGAAAACGTATTATCTCTCGAAGTATATCTGCGATTATACTCATCCACGTCTCTCACGTTTCCTCTCACATCCTTCACTACAAATGTAGTACCATCAGGCAAGTCATTCACTGTTTCATTCGTCACTGAACGAGGAACCTTACCGATCTGTTCTTTCTTTTCTTCTTTTTTCTTCTTCGGAATGAAATATAGATCGTCATTGCTCTGTGCCATAGCAAGCCATGGTAAGCAAGCCACAAGCATTGAAACTAATAATTTACCTTTCATAACTGATATTTTTATCGATTATCACTAACGCTATTTTTTCTAGTACAAAAATAAGAATATATTTACACTTGCAAAATAGAAATCCCCTATTTAATGGTAGGGAATTCCCTATTAGCCGTAAACCGAGGAGATGTATTGCTCCCAACAAACTTAACTCCCAACAATTTTAAAGGGATGCCATATAAAAATCCAATATCGCACTGTTAACTGATTTTTATCGTTATCTTCCTCTATGAAACAGCAAGTCCATCCCTATCTTGAAGGCTCTATTCCCTATTTTAGTAAAAATAGAGACATAAAGCTCTTAACCACTCTTA
>SAMEA104404106__coassemble_903_pt1 | contig 26067 bp, 16 predicted proteins | sample SAMEA104404106__metabat2_low_PE_044 | metagenome-assembled genome bin SAMEA104404106 (sample SAMEA104404106) | Balaenoptera acutorostrata
ATGTCGTCATCATAGTCCTTACAAGACTTTTTCTATTTTCGGTAAATGTGGGCTAGAAATGGGCTGAAATACGGTTTTTCTGTTGAGGCTCCTATTTGGGGTAGATTCTGGGAATATTTCATAGAATCTACCCAGAATCTACCATAGTGTTTTTATGTCTGCTTTTTTTGTTCTTTTTTCTTTACACTTTTTAGGTCCTTTACAATTGTATCTGACATGATTTCGGAGTAAATTTGTGTGGTTTTAATTGAGGTGTGTCCCAGGATTTTCTGTACGGTGGTAAGGGGTACTCCATCATATATAAGTAGGGTGGCACAGGTGTGGCGGGAGGTATGGAAGGTAAAGTGTTTTTTTATGTTTGCGTCTTGTCCCAATTTGGCTGTTATCTGGTTGGTCTCTGAGTTGAAGGGAATGGCAGCCAATTTTTCTACGCTTTCATACTTGTCTAGTATATCGAGGGCTTTGCCGTCGAATAGAAGGGTGAGTGGGAGCTTGATGTCAATCTGGGTTTTCTGCATTTTTAGACTGAGCCAGCGGGCTGTGTTGATTGTGATGATGTTGGTGGATTTGAGTTGTCTGAAGTCTGAGAAGCGGATACCGGTATAGCAACAGAAGAGGAAGGCATCGAGGACGTGTTGTTCACGTGGTTTAGCAGGATGCAGTTTTTCCAATGCTTTGAGTTCGTCGGGTGTGAGGTATATGTGCGCAGTCTGTTCTTGTTTGATCTTGTATTTACGGAATGGGTATTTGTCTTCTGGTATGTATCCTTCACAGATGGCTTCGTTGATAAGGGTGCGTACCTGACGAAGGTGTTTGGCTATGGTATTGATAGTATTTCCCTGTGTGTTCAGATAGTGCTCGAATTCCTTGATGAAGGTATAGGTGAGGTCGGGGAAGTCTAATCTTGGTCGGAATTTCTCAAGGGTGTTGATGGTGGTAAGAAGGTTCTTTTGGGTTGTGGGTCTCTTATCTGAGTTCTTAACGTTGTATCGGGCATACGGAATGAAGGTGATGTTAGTTGGTCTGTGTTTCTTGGTGGATTCATGAAGGAGGGAGAGGGTAGGCTGAATGTTGCGTTTCCAAATGGACAGTTCGATACCTTGCAGTTCGATGATTTTTTCATACAGGAGGGCATTGAGGTCGTTGGCCTGTGGATGATTCACTATTTGAGAGGTTTTCTCGTCCCATTGTTCTGGGCGGATATAAATATTGGTAGTCATATACATGTTTCGCTTGTTGAGTTTCGACTCTATCTGTATTAGCGCGGTTCCTTGATTGTTCAACTTCTTTTTTCTGTTGTAAACAAGTCTGTACTTAATCTTATCCATATTGATACTCTTTTAAGTTAGTAGATTGATTAATAGGTTCCTACACAATTGTGTACATCGGTAATAAGAAAGTGCTTCTTTTCTATGTTCACTCAAGTTATAAAAGACGGAAATATAAGGTTATTTTGCATTTATTTCGATATTTTGTAATAGATTTATGATAGACTGTAATTGTATAATACGAATTGTTTTGACTTAATCTGAGAGATATTTATAGAAATTTGGACTATCCACGGAAATTTACGTAAGGTAGCATTTCAATAGCTTGTGAGCATATAACTTATAAATATAAGGTGCAAAAGAAAAGGGGGAAACCATTCGGTTTCCCCCTTTATCTTCCTTTCGGAATTATTAAGAAGTTATATCACATTAGTGAGTTCTGTTTAATTTATTCTGCTGCAATACAGATACAAACGCGGTTTTCGTCGTTTGCGCTGAATGGCTGAACTTTATCACCCTTGAAATCGATAGAGATGCGGTCTGCTGCGATGCCTTTTGCTTTCAAAGCTTCTGCTATAGCGTTGGCACGTCTTTCTGACCAATGTTTGTTGATTGCTGCGTTACCAGTGTCTTTGTCTGCGTAACCACAAACTTCTACCTTAGCATTCTGGTGTTCGTTCAAGTATGCTACTAATGCTTCAAGTTTGCTTTCTTCTGACTGGCGGATCTTAGCTGAACTGATAGTGAAGAAGATTTCCTGCTGCATTGGGTCTGCTTTTACAACTGGTGCTGGTGCTGGTGCTGGTTCTGGTTCAACAACTGGTGCTGGTTCTGGAGCTGGACGAACTGGTTCTGGATCGTAGTAAACAGGTTCTGTTTTCTTGTGTGTCTTACCAAACTTGAATGTGAAACCTGCCAATGCGTTGAACTGCCAGTCTGGGTTACCTGCTTTCTTTGAGTTGTAGTGGTCTGACATTACGTTAGCGTTTGCTTCGATGTTGAAGTATACTTTGTCGCTCAAACGTAAGTTAGTTCCTAGACCGAGACGGCCTACTACGTTTACTTTATTGTCTTCCCAGATGTATTCCATCTTATAACCTTTGTTGTTGATTGCTACAGCATCATCGTTATTGAAAGCGCCGTTGATACCGATACCTGCAAACATGTATGGGTTGAAGAAACGTTTTGGATTGTACTTGCAGAACAAGTTGCCTAAATCGAGGGTTGCATCGATGTTACCCTGGAGGTAGTTATACTTATATACTGTTTTTGGACTTACCCATGCACCTTTTGCTTCCCATCCAGAAAGACCTGCGCGCAATCCCCAAATTGGTGAGAACTGATAGCCTGCGTAGATGCCCATAGCTGGTGAAATCAAATCGCCAAATTTGGCTTCACCTACTGTGTATGATGCACCTGCCTGTGCCTGCATGTACCAGTGTGGATTAAAGACTGTTTTACCTTCTTCTTTAATACGTAAATTCTGTGGACCGGTCTGTGCCATGCCTGCAAGTGTACTAAGACCAAGTACAATTGCTGTTAGTGAATTTCTTAGCTTCATGTTCGTATTTGTTTAGTGTTAAATTGATTAATCGTTATTGCTATTATTAGTTTTTCTTGATAAATTAGTATGTAAAGATAAGTTTTTTATCTAAACAATGTCCAATAAAAGCATAAAATCTTTTCATTTAACAATAATTTCACTCTACTAAATTCTTTTTGGTGCTCTTTTGCACTGCGTGGGTCTTTTTTTGCTTTCTCTGCTGAGCAAATAGGGTGTGGTATCTCTTCGGACAACGAATCGGTTTAGAGGAAGGTTTCTGGTTCTCTGCGTTCCTTAAAGTAGGTAAACAACTTGAGGGTGTATGGGGTGTTGTAGATGCGGGCTTCTACTGGGCATTCTCTGAGGCAGGCGCAGCAGCGGATGCATTTGTTGACATCGGTCTCGATTTTGCTGCCGTCATCGCTGAGGGTGATGGCGTGGGTTGGACATACATCGATACACTGTCCGCAGGCGCAGCAGTCGGCGGTGCTTTCGGGGCAGGTTGGGGTGCCATGGGTGAGGGTTTTCCATGGGATGTTTCCTTTGACGAAGAAGTTGCTGATGGCTTCGGCTAGTGCTGCTGGCATCGTGTTTGCTTCTATTTCTTTTTCTTCAGCTTCTAGACTTGTTGCAGCTTTTTCTAATTTTTCAAGGGCTGCTTTTCCGAAGGCTTCAGCTTTCTGGATGTCGCTGGCATCTGGTCGTCCTTCAGCAATCGGCATGTCTTCGGCTGGGCGACTGAAGCTGTGTTCGCCTATGAATGCTCCGGCTGCGAGAGGTGTGAAGCCGTTGTCGGTGAGGTTAGCACGAAGTTGGACGAGGGCGTCTTCATAATCGCGGTTGCCATATACAGCTACTACGATGACTGGGGCATTTTTACCTCTGAGTCGCTGGATGCGCTGCATGGCTGTTTCGGAGATGAGGCCTCCGTAGACAGGTGCGGCAACGATAGTGAGTGAGTTGCTGATTTCGATAGTGTCTGTTCCTTCATCGCAAGTAAGGTCGGTTTCAATGCGTCGTGGCATGCCGATGCCTTCTGCTATGGCGTGAGCTACGCGTGCCGATGTGTGAGTCGGCGAGAAAAATACGATGTGTGTAGTCTGATAGTTTGTCATAATTCAGTATAAAAAAGAGGTTAGTTTATATCTAAACGGTGTTAGTAATTTATCTGCATGGGCTGTAAAAGAGGTTAGTTATTCTTTTAGTTGTTACAAATGTAATGGTTTTCTGCGGAAAGGAGAGAATTCTTTCGTACATTTGTTTACAAATTAAGATGAGAATGGAAGAACAACAATTTGATATACGTGATTATAAACCGTCTGGTAAGGAGCGTGATTTTGAGAATGCGCTCCGTCCGCTGCAGTTCGAGGACTTCAGTGGTCAGGATAAGGTGGTGGATAATCTGCGTATTTTTGTAAAGGCGGCTCGTCTGCGTGCGGAGGCGCTCGACCATGTGTTGCTGCATGGACCTCCGGGTCTGGGTAAGACGACGCTGAGTAATATTATAGCGAATGAACTGGGTGTGGGATTCAAGGTGACTTCGGGTCCGGTGCTGGATAAGCCGGGAGATCTGGCCGGGGTGCTGACGAGTCTGGAGCCTAATGATGTTTTGTTTATTGATGAGATTCATCGCTTGTCGCCTGTGGTGGAGGAATATCTTTACTCGGCGATGGAGGATTATCGCATTGATATCATGATTGATAAGGGTCCGTCGGCTCGAAGTATTCAGATTGACCTGAGTCCGTTTACGCTGGTGGGGGCTACTACGCGTAGTGGACTGCTGACGGCTCCGCTGCGTGCGCGCTTTGGTATCAACCTGCACTTGGAGTATTATGACGATAGTATCTTGTCGCGTATCATCTTGCGTTCGGCGGGTATCTTAGGGGTGCCTTGCGAGGTGGATGCTGCGGGTGAGATTGCTTCGCGCAGTCGTGGTACGCCGCGTATTGCGAATGCGCTGCTCAGACGTGTGCGCGACTTTGCGCAGGTGATGGGCTCGGGTACCATCGACTTGAAGATAGCGAAGTATGCGCTGGAGGCGCTCAACATCGACCGTTACGGTCTAGACGAAATAGATAATAAGATTCTGTGTACCATCATCGACAAGTTCAAGGGGGGACCGGTGGGACTGACTACCATTGCTACGGCGCTGGGTGAGGACCCGGGCACCTTGGAGGAGGTTTATGAACCGTTCTTGATTAAGGAGGGTTTCATAAAACGTACTCCTCGCGGACGTGAGGTGACGGAGATGGCGTATAAGCATCTGGGCAGAAGTAAATATAATGTAGAGAAATCATTGTTCGACTGATGAGCTTTGCTTGGAGGATTTCCTCGTGGAATGTCCAAGTAATAATCAAGTAAGGAACATCTTTTAAGAACAGGGTTTTAGGATAAATAGTATTTGCTAACAAACTTAGTTCAGAAGTTTCATTAATATGTTTCTTTAATAAACTTCATTAACAAATTCCAAGATTAAGATTCATGGCTAAGTTTCGATAGCTTTGACTGAAAAATTAACATGGCTGGATTAAAATCACTGGCAAAGGATACTGCCGTATATGGACTGAGCAGTATCTTGGGAAGATTCTTGAATTATTTGTTGGTGCCGCTGTATACGGCGGTGCTGTCGGCTGCCTCGGGTGGATATGGGGTGGTGGCGAATGTGTATGCTTACACGGCGCTCATCCTGGTGCTCCTTACCTTTGGTATGGAGACGGGTTTCTTCCGTTTTGCAAATAAAAAGGAGGGCGATTCTCAGCAGGTGTATGCCAATGCACTGTTGTTTGTTGGGGGATTGTCGTTGCTTTTCTGGATTCTGGGGATGACGTTCCTAGGTCCGATAGCTGGGTTCATGGAGTATCCGGATCATCGGGATTATATAGCGATGATGATGACGGTGGTGGCGATGGATTCGTTTCAGTGTATTCCGTTTGCTTATCTTCGGTATAAGAAACGACCAATTAAGTTCGCCGGGATTAAGTTGCTCAACATAGCGGGCAATATAGCGCTCAACTTGTTTTTCTTGTTGCTGTGCCCGTGGCTGATGAAGCATGCACCGTCTACGGTCGACTGGTTTTATGATCCGGACTATCAGGTGGGGTATATTTTTGTATCGAACTTGATGATGTCGTCATTGCAGTTGTTGTTCTTCATTCCTGAGTTCCGTGGATTCAAGTATCGCATTGACCCGAAGCTGATGAAGGAGATGGTAGGCTATTCGTTCCCCATCCTGATTTTCGGACTGGTGGGAATCTTGAACCAGACCATCGACAAGATGATTTATCCGTTCTTGTTTGACGACCGTCAGGAGGGACTGGTGCAGCTGGGTATTTTTAGTGCGTGTAGTAAGGTGGCGCTGGTGATGGCGATGTTTACTCAGGCCTTCCGTTATGCGTATGAACCGTTTGTGTTTGCGATGAGCAAAGGCAAAACAGCTAAAGCTGCGGCACCAACGGAAAAACAACAGAAGCAAGGGTCGGAGGTAAAACAAAGGGCGGTTATAGACTCAACAGCTGCTATTAACTCAACAACCGCGAAAACGCTTGAAGCAGAAAAAGCGCAGCAGTCCGATTTGGAGACCAAGCAGGAAGGCGAAAAGAAAATGCAGAGTATGGTGATGAAATTCTTCTTCATTTTTGCACTGGTAGCATTCCTCGTCATAATGGCTTATATGGATATCCTGCGATACATCATCGCTTCCGATTATTGGGAAGGATTGATTGTAGTTCCTATCGTAATGGGTTCAGAAATCTTTAAGGGTATCTACTTTAATCTTTCGTTCTGGTATAAACTGACCGATGATACCAAGTGGGGGGCATACTTCTCGCTTATAGGTTGTGCGGTGATTCTTTCCTTGAACATCTGGCTGGTTCCGCGTTACGGTTATGTGGCTTCGGCCTGGGCATCGTTTACGGGATACGCTATCATTACCTTATTATCATACGTCATCGGACAGAAGCATTATCCGGTGAAATATCCGTTGAAGGATATGGCGATTTATTTGGGTTTGGCTGCTGTCCTATATGTGCTTATGGTGGTAGTGCATCCAGAAAACGTCATCGTCCGACTGGGATTCAATTCGCTCTTGCTCCTAGCGTTTGTAGGGCTTGTAGTGAAGAAGGATTTTCCATTGCGAAGCATTCCGGTAATAGGTCGTTTTTTCAGATAAGTCCTGTCCGCTGTCGGTTTTCGTATTTGAACGTGAGTTGCGCCAGAGCTATCTCTGAAGCCGCTGAACCCTAAAAACAGTACAAAAAAATGTTGCAGAATGCTTATTTTTACGAATTGCGACTTCTAAATTTGTTTATAATTCTATTCCTTCGACTTCTGAAGGACTTGAATGTTTAATGAGTGTGAGTTTAACTTAAAATCTAATAATATGAATAAAAGAAAATATCTTCTTAGAAGATTTTATGATCAGTTCCTCGATATGAGCAAGAGTAGGGAAGAGGAACAGAAAACGGTGGATAGTATACGCAATGGCGTGGAGTTTAAAGGAGCGAATCTCTGGATTCTGGTCTTTGCTACGTTCATGGCTTCTCTGGGTCTGAACGTCAACTCAACGGCCGTTATTATTGGTGCGATGCTGATTTCTCCTCTCATGGGGCCGATTATGGGTATCGGTCTGGCGGTGGGTCAGAATAACTTCGAACTGATGAAGTTGTCATTGAAGAACTATTTTGTGGCTACTTTATTTAGTGTGGTGACGGCAACGGTGTATTTCTTCTTTACTCCGCTGAATGAGGTGCAGTCGGAATTGTTGGCGCGTACTTCGCCTACTATCTATGATGTGTTTATCGCGTTTATGGGTGGTATTGCTGGTATCGTGGCACTGGCTGCCAAAGAAAAAGGAAATGTTCTTCCGGGTGTAGCTATTGCTACGGCTTTGATGCCACCATTGTGTACGGCTGGTTTTGGACTGGCAACGGGCAACTGGCTATATTTCCTGGGTGCGTTCTACTTGTATTTCATCAACTCTGTTTTCATTAGTCTGGCTACCTTCCTGGGTGTTCACTTTATGCGATTTAAGCGTAAGGAGTTTGCTGATAAGAATCGTGAAAAGACTGTGAGAAAGTACATCGTTATGGTTACGATTCTGACAATGTGTCCTGCTGTTTATCTTACTTACGGTATCATAAAGGAGACTTTCTATAATTCGATGGCGAGCAAGTATATTACAGAGGAGTTGCATTTCCCAGAAACACAAGTGCTGAACCGCGAGATCTCTTTTGATAAGCATGAGATAAAGGTAGTTCTGGTAGGTAAAGAGGTAGATGAGGAACAGCTGAAAACTGTTCGCTCCAAGCTTGAAAAGTATAAATTGGCGGGTACGAAACTGGTAGTATTCCAGGGCGTGAACAACGACAAGATGGATATAGGCAACATCAAGTCGTTGGTCATGAAGGACTTTTATGAGAAGAGCGAGCTGCAGTTACTGAAACAGAAAGCAGAGATTGATTCGCTGCAGAAGGTGCTCGAAGTATACACCAAGAGCGGCCAAGCCGATGAGAAACTGGCTCAAGAGATGAAGGTCTTGTTCACAGGTGTAAAGTCGGTCTCATTAGCTCGTACAGTTCGCCTGGGTATGGATAGCATGAAGAGCGATACCCTGACCTATGCCATACTGGGATGTGATACCGACTTAGACGAGGAACTTCGTTCCAGAATGGCTCAGTGGTTGAAGGCACGTACGGGTGCGAAAACACTGAAGCTTATTGTGGAGTAAACATGCATAGTCCTTATTTCGGCTGCCAATCGCGCACAAAGATGATACGGTAATCACCACTGTTGTTAAGGGCCATGTGTCCCTGCTTAGCAAACCAGCAGCGCTGACGTTGTTTCATTGGCTCCAGTGTTCCATCAGACTTAATATCAGCATAACCATCACCATAAAAGCCATGCGAGAAATAAGTACTAGAGATAACATCTGTCGTATTCAAAGACGATACTAACGGCATAATTGAGTTGGCTATCACAGCCAGCTCACGCACGTTAGGCATACGCCATGTCTTACCATCGTTGGTATTTGGCTTTGGGTAATAATGTACCAAACCATTATCGTAGATGTATTTCAATACATCATATGGCTGCACATCTTTAGGAGAAGTAAAGAGCGTAGGATTAGCTTTCTGTACCGCCTTTTGAAACTCTTCCAACTCAGCTTTGGTTAATCCTATATTACTAGCATCAAGCACCTCGTTCTTTACCTCAAATCCTAGAGGTAAGAGAGCGAAGGTGCGATCCTCATCCATCGTACCAAGACTTCGAAGGTTGGGGTCAATAGCACCTCCACCACGTAACGAACGACGGTTGATACGGCTGGCATCAACGGTTAGTCCGCTAATCTTTAATAAAGGGTCAGGAAAATCCTTCTCATCATTCGGATTCCAACTATTCTTACCAATATTACGGATACAGCGGATAGACTTAGAAGCACTTTTGCCCCAACCATCATCCTCACTATACTTACTAACAGATAGTCCCTCCTCTGCCCATAATATCTTAGGCACATTTGTATCGATAGTACTACTTACCACATGATGTCGCCATTTCATACAACCTCTAAAAACACCTTGATTGTAGGGTTCATTTAATGAAGATATAATATCAGGATACAGCTGAGCATCGCCCGATATACCCTCACCACCAAGGAAGAGAGATGTAAGTTGATTGATGGATGCTATATACCAACGCACCTCATTGTCTTGTATAAGTCCATCACCATTATTATCACGGTTACGTAAGAGGAATGTATATCTGAGATTATGATAAGAATGTTTTAAGAAATGGATATTATTACGCAAAGTTCCTGAAGGTTTTGTTATCTCATCATAATCCTCACCTAGTTCCCATCGTAAGGTAGGACACTTTGGGTCATCGGTAATATATTTCGAAGAGTTTGATGTGGCATCGAAGAATGTCTTCCAATCATATTTACCAAGATTAGCCAACTTATACGAGTTATACAAGCCATTCGACGAACTATAATTTGAACCATAACCAGTGTTCAACCCTTGAGTATCAAATGTCAAACCACCATCACCAGTGATAAAGTCGAAGCCCGACTCGTCGACAGTCTCACATCCCCATGCAGTAATAGGATTACCTATTTCATTGTAACACTTAACCTTAGCCGTGTAAGGTGTCTGTATCGGTTTCTGACGAATGGTAGCAACACTATTCGTTACCGTACTCTCTCCATCCAAGCTTTCCCTACTGTCACAGAGAATATGCATCATACGGTCGCCACAGTCGTTAACAAATCGTTGCCATAAGAAACCATCTGTCTCACCCGTGATAGGATTCTTATCATAATAATACTCGTCGATAAAAACTGTGAGATAGATCACATCCCTAACTTGTGTAGCACCATTAGTCAGTGTTATCGTTTCCTCTCTAAAATCATTTGGTTGATTACTATCAGCCATCCTCTTCTGCTGTTGCAGATACTTCACCAGTTCATCTACATACATCAGTTTATCCCCCATCTTACCCGACTTCGGTTTGTAGGTATTACCCGGATACCATCTATTTTTCTTAGAATAAGTATCATCGTCATTCACTATATTACGAAAGAACCTCACCCACTTATAGTCGAGACCAGCAGCGATAGTTGAACCACTACTATCTTCAGGACGAGCTCCTTGTGTGAATGGTGTCTCTACATACCAAGTAAGTTTTTCATTGATATATTGTTTATCAATCCTTATCACCATCTGTCCATAGTGCGCATCGAATATCTGCACTTTCTCTTCTGCAACAAACACATCACCCGCAGCACCAGGCTGTCGTTCTTCCACTTCACCTGTTTGTGATGTCTCCACCTCGGTCTTAATACTATTCACTCCTTCTATTGACACCTTATAGGTGTAACGTGTGTTACGACTAATATCGAAGTTATCATACTTACCAGGACCGAAGTCGCCCAGATGGATGTAATAAGTGACATCAGCAAAAAGTGTTCGGTCGCCGCCTGTAATGGTGTTAGGGTCGGGATCAAGCATCTCTACCTGTCCTTTAAGTACCACATACGTACCAGTTAGTGGGGCATTAGTCCATATATTTTCTTCCGACTCATCATATTTCCCATCAGCAGTTTTTCTACGTTTTTCACGTTCTTGATAAGTTGAAATAGTTGATTTACCATTCACAGAAGGATGATTTTCCAGCATATAGAACGAGAACTGACTAACATCCACACTTGTGCCATCCACGTGCTTTATACTAGGATGAGGGAATGTCTTTTCAAAGTTATACGGAATGGTATTGAAGAACATTTCCTCCCCCTTATCATCTTTTAGTCCTTGAGGATGATATGTATTAGCAGATGACTCTATGAGTTTTGTTGTCTTTGGGATATTCACTATCTCCCATGTCTTTGGTACGAAAGCCTTCAGACGATTGTTCTTTTCAGGGTTGATAAATATTTGAAACTCTACCCTAGCATCCACACGATTTAATTTTAGAGCATTAGTACCACCAACGGGTACATTATTTGTCATTATATCAGCCTCATCCACACCTCTAGGAATGATATTCACGTTATCGATAGAACCTAACATACACATAGAGGTGCGCACCTGCGGACGACCTTTTAGTTTAAGCGTGTAGTTGATTAGTTCATTTTCAGTGTCTATACCATCAAACAATTCGCTAGAAATATTCAGGTACTCAGCTTCGATATTCGCCAGCACATAAATCTTAAACGGACCACCAGTAGGAGTCTTCATACGAATGACTCCATGCGAATGAGCCTGCAATTTATCATGACTGTTTTGATCCTTTCCATTAAAAGTGGCAGGTTCAATCCACCAACAACAATCATGAGCAGCAGCCACCTCCTCACGAGTATTCATTCGCTGCATCACGTCAAAATACTTACCATACACTTTCTTCCCTGTTGTGGTATTAAACATCAGCACATACATATTCTGCGCCACATGCTCAAACAGACCATCGTTAGTGGCACGCGAGTTAATAGTAATGTCATCAAAACAAGTATTGCCGAAAGGTAAGTCAACTAGACGTTCTTCGCCCACTATGCATTGGTTATCGCCATCGATAATTCTTTCTTCCGAACAAGCCGCAAACAGGAGTGCTGCGATTGATATTAATAAGGTATATATAGGCTTCATTTGTCGTTATTTTAGTCGAATGTAATATCGTAGTCTTTATCTGTCCAATCAGAAATATTAAAGTCGAATGAGCCGCTCTTCTCGTTATATCTCACATTGAGGGTAACGCGTATAAAGTCGTTACGACGGATGGCATCATTCAATTCTGGAATACCATTTACCAGTTTCTCGAAAGGGATGAATACTTCTTTGGTTGGACTATCTGATTGTAGCGTCACAGGAATGAAATCAAAGACAGGATTATTATTATTGGGCTCTGATTTAGAAGATTTCCATTTCATGTCAGGCCCAATATAATAATAATCATAGGTGAGAAATCCTTTCCACCAGTAAAGATTGTGACGTCTGGCAATTAGTTCTTTTGTTTCTTCTATCATGGATATATCTTCTGAATTATTACCTCTATTAATGCACCATCTTTTGGTTGTGTCTTTCTTAGGATATATCTTTCCCATATTATATCTATCGGGGTTATCAATGAGCCATAACATATCTTCTTCAGCAGACGAAGATTCACCCAAACTGACACTGTGGTTGGCTTCATTATATATCAAATACATGCCACTTGTTTTCTCCTTGATAAGATACATCTTGCCAGCACTCATACTTGCTTCTGGCTTTCCCGTTACATACCGGTTATGAGCAGAAGCACTTACTTTAATCTTCATCTCATATCCTCCTTCTGGAGCCTTGCTCCCTAGAAAATAGCCATCAAAGGCAGTTTTCTTATCGTTAGGCTGAATTTCAGTTCCTGGCACAAAACGAGTAATTGCATCCTCATGTGTAATATCAGAGATGAGGGTAGCCGGCTTTGGTGTGTATGAAGTATGTGGATCCGAATGGTACACAGGAAAGATAGGTACAGAAGGAACCGTATTAGGTTTGGAGAATGAAAGTTGATTAACAGTTATTGGTTGTTTACCGCTCTCGTTACGTACATCGATACGCATTCGGGCACGTGTACGGTATAATTGCGTACGACGGACATTCAGTCCTGGTTTAATCTTTATCTGTGTGTCGGCTGCATACAGTACCATATGCACATCTTTAGGACACAGCTTAGATATATTGCGTACACATATATTATCGTTATCGGGCGATACTAACGCTTCCCAGTCGGTATCCATTTTGTGATGCACTCCTTGTTCATCGGTTACATCGGTTACATAGATATCGGTGCCAGCGTATATCTTTTTAGCTATGTTAGTAAGTAAGTCTTTTAGTTTTGTCTGTCCAGGGTCTTGATATTTATCATCGTGTGTCCAATAGTTGGCAATGGCAAACATATGATAGGTACCATCTTTAGCTGGTGATATATTCTTACCTGCTTTGGCATACACATATCCATCAAACTTAGGAGAGGTATCGAACACTACATTGTCGGGGACACACTTCACGAAGTCTGGGTTTTTGGGGTCATCGGTTCTAAAGTCGAACGTTACTTGTTCGGCTGGTGGATTAGTGCCTGAACAATCGAGAAGGATATGACGGAAAGCCTCTACCTTTTTATGTACCTGACACACATAGAACATGGTCAGACTCTTTATTCCCCAACCATCACAGAGTTTTTCTTGCGTACTCGCAGGTGGAGTAACGCCATCACCATTCGCTAACGACCGAGAAAGAGGAGCACCTGGAATCTCTAAGGTAATCACATCGTTCCATTCGCCAGTGGTGAGTTCGGTATCAATACCATCTTCTATTTCTTCGCTACATGCGGTAAGCATGAGTGGTATAACGAACAATATATATCTGAATAATATGCGCATAGTGTTTGTTAGTTTAAAAGTCGATTGATGTATTCGAATCGATAACGTTCCATGGTGATGTCTTTATCTCAAGGGTAACATTCGATGGTGAGATTGTTACATTGTATATATATTTGTGGTTATCGCGCCAATATTGTTTTTTTATTCTTCTAGGATTCGTTTCATCTTCAGGCTTTGTCTTATCAAAGTAAGGGTTGTCATATTCCATATTTTGTGTAGGGTTATTGGGGTCTGGCATTGTTGAACCGCCTCTATCGATGGGTATACGTACACGCATGACATTATCTTCACTAGTGTATGTGGTGGTGAAACAGAGATATAGGTTATGTGGAATGGCTTGTGGCACTACTAATAACCAACCCTCATTGTGGGTGAATAGTTCGCCTGCTGCACTCTGTTTAGATGTATAAGCCGTGCACCATTGTGTGGAGTTATATGGTAGTTCGGAGCCTGAAGCAGCCTTCCAGTAATGACATTTCTCGCCTGGTGCTGGATAATAAGCCTTACTCCACATAATCTTATCTTTTCCAGACATTCCTGTTTCTGGCATCTGTAGTCCGTACGACATTACTCCCACGGTGGCATATCTAAAGGTCTTATCTTTCGCTCCTTCGCTCTCTAACCAACAAGACACTAGGTAGTCGGTATTATCGTTATTCTTATTAATAAACTTAAATTGCAGCGCAGCCATGCCATGTTTCATCTGTAATGGTACATTATTCGACACGTCAGCACCATCGATAAGTGACTTTTTTGTATCACAGTCTACATAATTATATCCTAGCAGCACATCTTCTTGGCAAGACACCGTTGAGTAAGAAAGTCGGAATGATGTAGCATTAGACGATTCTTCCACCATTCCTTCTTGGTGTAAGAACTTTGCTGGATAATAAGCACGGCAAATCATATTGGCATCATGAGGCCAATAAATATCTTCGCCGATATAGTTCCATTGTGCACCTGGGCGTCCGCCTTCTTTCTCGTAATATGCCAGCATCACATCCTTGAATATCTCGGTATGTGAATTGCCTATCTTACTATGTGTATCTGCCCATATACCCACTCGTTCTGAAACATCATCTTTTGCATCAGGAGCCGTGCCTTTAGGAGTGCAATTCTCTTGCAGACAAGCCGCACCGGTTACGAGCGCACGTGCCGATCTTATCTGTTCAATTGCAGGCGAGAAGCGAAGTGTTTCTTCTTTGCTTGATGGTCCTACATGCTCTGTATCATTACTGCAAGATGATACAGAGCTTACTAATACTGAATTTATTAGTGACAGATATATGAATCGTTTTACTGAAATCATTGTTTGTTTAAATGTAGTGCCGTTGTCTCCACACCTTATTTAGCTGTCAGCGGCAAGGTTCTTTTATGGTGTCACATTACCAATTGATGGGGTTGCTGTACTCCAATCTTCTACTGATGGGTTGAAGTATATCTTATCAAGGTTTATCTTGATGTTATATGTGTACTTCTTGCCTGGTTCCCATGTTTTGATATTGAGGGTATTCAGCTGTAATGTATACGAGTCTTGTTCTTTATCTATTCTGTCACCATTTTTGTATTCCCATTCTATGATTAACTTTACATCATCGGATAATGTTTGGGGTATCATGAATGAGTTTTCTCTATCTACTTGTGATTGTCCTATATCATAAGATAATCCTTTAAATGCTTCGCGTTCGCTTGTATTTGTCGGAGCATTTTTAAATGAATGATTGGTCCACTCTGGGTTAGCAACATATGTTGTAGCTTGATTCGTTACGTTTTCTTTAAACGTAGCCTTATCACGTGCTCCTACAATAGATAATCGTTTTAGCCATACTTTCCCTTCACCGTTATCTGTCGACACATTAAGGTCTATCGCCGACAGAGCACGCTGGAATTCGATATTTACGCCTAAATATTGTCCTTGTGTATTATCATTCTGCTTTTTATTGAATGCTCTTTTAGAATAAAGCAGTTCGTACTGTGTTCCACGATCCATAGGGAGTTCGAAATCTGTAATGGTTAGTCCTGTTCCATCATATGTTTTCTCTCCTGATGCTCTTGCAGGTGAGAAGGCTGCAAAGGTAATATATAAGTTAGGATTCTTTGGCCAATAATATGGCTTTATTGGTTCCCAATAATATGGATAATATTCATAAACCTTATATGGTTTAGCATCTTCGTCCATAAACTTTGTACTCCAATCTTCAGTTCCTTTATATGTTCCATCTGTAAGTACGGCATAGACGTGAAACCATTCATTTACATTGTACTCATTAAACTTAAACTCACCTATTTCGGGCGAATATTGTCCTCTTGTTGTTGTTTTTACCAATGGTGATGCAAATGATATCTTTTTAGGAGCATTGTTTGCTGCTTCAAAGTCTTCGTTGCCTGTGCAACTAGTAATGCATATGCCTACCATTGCTGCTAATAGTATCTTTTTCATCATGTAAAATAGTTAAAGTAGGAGGATTACTCCTCCTACTATATTATTACTCTATATTATTACTAGGGTTGTATATTACCTGTACCTCCATCAACCCAGTTGTCTACTGATGGGTTGAAGTAAATCTTATCAAGATTGATTGTGATGTTGTAGGTGTACTTCTTGCCAATTTCCCATGCAGAAATATCTAAGTCTCTGAAGTTCTTTGTTACTTCATCGAGAACAACGTTACTGCCACCATTGGTATATTCCCATTTGATGGTTATAGTAGATCCAGTTACATCTTGGGGAATCATAAGAAGATTGTCTCCAACAGCAGCTGCAGGGTCATTGTTAGTTACACTCTGTCTTCCTTTAAATACATTAAATATACTAGAACTTCCTGTTTGGAATGCCTGATCAGACCAAGCTGGCTTTACTGTAGCATCAGGATCACCTATCTTATATGTAGCTCCATCAGTAATACCTTCATTAAATGTACCCTTATCCTTTGCATTATTTACAATTATGTCTGTAATTGTGATACCTGAATTGGCAGACTTTACAGTAAAGTTGATAAGTGATAGTGCGTGATTGAACTTGATGGCTACACCAGTACTGCTATTATCTTTCGTCTTATTCATAACACGAGGAGCGAACATTAAGTCCTTCTGCTGTGCTAAATCAGCATTCAACTTATATCCAACTACATTAAGACCTGTTGCTGCATACGCTACCGACTCACAATCTGTTGTAGCGTTAAGATCAGCAGGCGAATAAGCTGCAAATGTAATCATATCGCCATTCTTAGGCCAATAGTAATCCTGTGCAGGTTCCCACTGAGTATTTACTTTAGATACATCAACGCCATTCATAAAATTGCTAGCCCAAGAACCATTGTAAGCTCCTGTATGTCTGTTAGCAAATACTTTAAATGATTCAGCATCAGGATAAGTTGCATTCGTTATAGCACCAGCACGAGTACCCATGTTCATTACAGGCGCGTCAAATACAATCTTCTGCGGTTCGTTCTGTGTAACGAAGTCTTCATTGTCTGTTGAGCAGCTAGCGAATGTTGCCGCTACAGCTGCCATGATTAATAGTTTTTTCATATTTAGCTGTTTTTAAATAGAGTTTTTATTAAGTTTTATTGTTGGTTCTTGTGTTATAAGATAATGTCTGTATTCACATCATCCCAGTCCTCTACTTCAGGAGAAAAACCTCCTCCTGTTTCACCTTTAGGTGTTTTTATTACTATTACCTTATCAATAATAATCCAGCGATGGTTGATAGCCTCCTCGTTAGTGAATAATCGGGTTATATCCATTGTTTCTGTCTGGTTACTTCCGTCTGAAAGAACAAAACTGAAAGTTAGGCGAAGAAACGATTCTACATCGGGTATCTTACCCCATGAATTGAATGTAGCATATATCTCTGCTTCTTCTTCTTTTTCTTCTTCTTCTTTCATACTGTCGCGCTCATGCATCTCAAAAAAGACCGTTGCCGGAGGATTACTAATCATCTCTCTATTGTGCATCAACTTAGCATTAGCCATTCCTGTAAGGAGTGCCACAGATGAACTAATCCACTGAGCACCGCGTACACGTACCTGTATGTAATAGGTGTCTACTATCGTCTCTGCTTTATAGTAATGATTGCCTGCGGCATATATAGTATCAATATGCATCTGGGCGCGTATATTTACATCTTCATCAGTGACCACCCACAGATGATCGGGGTCATATAGGATGTTCTGATCATCGTAGCTTATCGGTGTTCTAGCATCTGGCCGAGGCAGCAGGGGATAGTACATTGGCGATATGTGATTAGTATATCCTGTCATGTCGTAGTAGTTGTACTCGTCTCGTATGTGCGTTGTCTCGGTGTCGAAGTTGTATGCCATTAACTTATAGTTACCTTGGGGCGCTCCGATATATCCATCAAGGTAATAGCCTTGTGTGTCACGTCCTACGTGTTGCAGAAATCGTTCAGATACTACCTTTCCTGTTGACTTATCGCTCAGTACCACGCGCATAACCTGAGGTAAATGCATCTCTTTAACTTTTACATCGTCGTGATACAGTCCTTTATTTATGTTCTGTATGCTATCATTGAGGTAGATACGTATATAATGCGTGTTGTCAGGGTCGTACAACGGACTATGCTGGCACGATGCTATCACCATTGTGGTGAATAAGACTGATAGAAAGAGTAGTATATGGTATTTCATCATCATCTTCTTCTTCTTCTTTTTGCCTTATATTTAAACCTGAAAGGCACTACTAAATTCACTCCTAGTTTCGTTATTCCTATATAATGGTGAGTTCCCATATCACTGCGGTCAATGAATAATGTACTGAAATCATCGGCTGGAATAAAATGACGATAGGCTATGGGAGCATAGCCAACTGACACCGCAAATTCTAGGTTAAAGAGTTTGCTAATGGGTATGGCATAACCATAGGTTAAGCCGGCACTCCAAAATTCGCCTTGATAACAAAACTTACGTTTCCATTGGAATTCATATTTGCCTCCCATAAAATATGGTCCTACGAAATGACCTGCCAGATTATCACGTTCTATCTTTTTATTGTGTCGTGGCAGAAACCACCATCTTATTTCGCCTCCTATTTGGAGGTAGCAGTTGGAGTATTGGTATTTATATTTGCCCCAATGCCACCAGGAAAACTGATGGTCAAAATTTAATGATAGTTGTTCGTCCTTAATCTTAAATGGTACTTCTATGCTATAATTGGTCCACATGAGGGCGTCATATAACATGTTGGTCTTTAAAGCTATATCGAAGTGCCTTGGGCTTTTTTCTATCACATCAAGGTTAGGTTGAAGGGAATCGTGTGTATGGAACCCCCAAACGATATTAGTCGATATGATATAGACCAACATGACTGATATATATCTACAAGCTTTAATTTTCATCTGTTTCTATCAATAAGGGCTTTTCCCTAAGAAAAATATCGATGTAAATATAGGAATGTTTTTTGAATAATCCTACACTTGACGGTATAAATAGAGAAATTAAATAGAAAGATAGATACAGTTGTCTGACTCCTGTAAAGAAATTGCCCGCCAAGGGGCGGGCAATAATTATAAACCGATAAAAAATAAGGTTTAGTAGGATGTTATTTCTTTTTTCTGCGAGCCCATCCTTCCTCAGCAAAGTCGGGTTCTTCACCCTTGAAAGGACGGTCGTCATGATTGAAGAACTGTTTCCAGTCGTCTTTTCTCTTCGGACCTCTGGCTGCGGTGTAGCCGCGTTCTTCGCGACTCAGTTTGTTCTTCTTTTCCGGCTTTTCTGCTTTCTTGCTATCACGACTTTTAGTCTCGCGTCCGGCACGTCCGCCTCTTTCGCTGTCGCGACCACCGCGTGAACGACCATCGTCGCTGCGTTTTCGTCCACCTTTATCGCTCTTACCTGTGTTCTCACCGGCAATTTCGACAACTACGCGACGTCCGTTGAGGCTGACCTTGTTCAATGCTTTCAAAATCAAAGACGCCTGTGATTCGGCTACTTCGAAGAACGAGAAATTCTGCATCAGGTCGATACGACCAATCTGGATACGTTCCTTCTTCAGGTTGCGATTGATCAACTCGATTACCTGATTAGCATAGAAGCCATCAGTCTTACCAAGGTTGAGGAAGAAACGAGTGTAACCCTTTTCCGCCTTGCGAGCTGTTTTTTCTTTATCCGTACCACGGTCCTTACGATCCTTCACATCGCGACTCTTATCGCTAGCGCTAGGCTGTTCGATGACCGGTGCATTCTTGTAGTAATCCAAGAAGCGGTTGAACTCGAGCGATACCACACGCTTAAGGATATCCTCCTTGCTCAACCATTCGAGCTTGCGGTAGATACCCGGCATGTAAGCAGCGATTTCTTCTTCGTCTACTTTTACCTTTTCGATATCGTCGACCACCTTCACCAACTGCTGTTCACAAATCTGCTTGCCTTCAGGAAGACGTTCAATATTGAACTTCTTATTGATGATACGTTCAATTTCACGCATCTTACCACGTTCACGAAGATTGATGATGGCGATAGAAATACCCGTCTTACCCGCACGACCCGTACGACCGCTTCGGTGAGTATAACTTTCAGTATCATCAGGCAGTGCATAGTTGATAACGTGAGTCAAATCGTTTACGTCGAGACCACGAGCAGCCACATCAGTAGCCACCAGCAACTGCAAGTGACGCTGACGGAACTTCTGCATCACGAGGTCGCGCTGCGCCTGGCTCAATTCGCCGTGAAGCGAGTCAGCATTATATCCGTCCTGAATCAGCTTATCAGCAATTTCCTGAGTTTCTTTACGCGTACGGCAGAAGACGATACCATAAATCTGCGGATAGAAATCGACGATACGTTTCAGAGCAAGATATTTATCTTTCGCATGTACGATATACGCGATATGGTTTACATTCTTACTACCTTCATTTTTAGTACCAATAGTAATTTCTTTCGCATCATGCAAATACGTTTTAGCGATGCGTGCGATTTCAGGGCTCATAGTAGCCGAGAACATCAGCGTGTTACGGTCTTCTGGAACTTTCTCCAAGATAGCATTGATGCTATCAGTGAAGCCCATGTTCAACATCTCATCGGCTTCGTCCATCACCACATCACGTACAGTTTCGAGATGAGCCACACGGCGCTCCATCAAGTCGATGAGTCGTCCCGGTGTAGCCACGATGATGTGAACACCTTTCTTCAGGCTGCGTATCTGGCTATCGATAGACGAGCCACCATACACAGGTAATATTTTAAGATTGTCAATATACTTGGAATAATCTTGCAAGTCGCCTGCAATCTGCAGACACAACTCGCGGGTAGGGCAAAGGATGAGTGCTTGTGGCGCATGTTCCTTTACATTAATCTTCTGGATGAGCGGCAGACCAAATGCGGCTGTTTTTCCAGTTCCGGTTTGAGCGAGAGCTACTACGTCATTGCGGTTTCCCAATAAATACGGTATTACTTCTTCTTGTACAGGCATAGGATTCTCATATCCCATCTCTTGAATGGCCTGGCGTATTTCTTCGGAAACGCCTAATTCTTCGAATGTCTTCATCTATAATCTTTTGATCTCTAATTTGGCTGCAAAGATACGGAGATTTCGCGGATATTCTGTTATGTCGCAAAAAGTTTTTCTGTTCCTGTAAAAACGAAAGACTGATTTCGGGTCTTATCTTTCGAAATCAGTCTTTTGTGGTTAGGATTCTATCCTTGTGTATGGTTTGTTCTATGTATGTTCTGATTACAACGGGAGTAATCGTTTGATGGCTTCTTTATCGTCGGCCAATTGTTTTGTCAATATCTCGAGGGAGTCAAATTTTTTTTCTTTACGTATCATGCGTATGAATTCTATGCGCATGTGTTCGTTGTAGATGTCGCCTTCGAAATCGAGGATGTGGGCTTCTATGCTGAGTTCTGGTCCGTTGTCGATGGTAGGGCGGTGACCGATATTGAGCATGGCGCGGAAACGCAGGCCGTTGACGTGGGCATAAACAGCATAAACTCCTTCACCTGGGATGAGCTTGTTCTGACACGACGGACGCAGGTTGGCGGTTGGGAATCCGAGTTTGCGTCCCACTTTGTATCCGTTGACGATGGTTCCGTCGATGAAGTAGTGGTAGCCGAGGTAGTGATTGGCTTCAATCATATTGCCCGACTGGACGAGCTGACGGATGAGCGACGAGCTGATGGATACGCCATCTTCTACCATCGCTTTGGCCTGAATGACTTCGATACCAAGTTCGCGACCGTAGCGGCAGTAGTCCAAGAAACCTTCGCAGCGGTTGTGTCCGAAGCGGTGGTCGTAACCGATGACGAGTGCACGCACATTGTACTCATCGCGTAGGTGCTGCATGAACTGGCAAGCGGATAGTTGGGAGAGTTCATATGTGAACGGCATGAGGATGCAGTAATCAGCATCGAGCTTGTTGATGAGTTCGGTCTTCTGAGCCAGGCATGAAAGCAGCTTTGGCTGGTAGTCTGATTGAAGCACCAGTCGCGGGTGGGTAGGGAAGGTGATGAACGCACTTTTCAGTCCGCGTTTCTTTGCAGCCGTCCGCACCTGTTTGAGCAAGTACTTATGTCCCCGGTGTACCCCGTCGAAACATCCGATGGTAGCTACGCAAGGTTCTTTTGGGAGCGCCGATCTCAAGTCGGTTCCCGGCAAGTAGTGTGCAGTATGCAGACCTACGGAAGCAGCCGCCTTGCAGTTGGCCTCAGCGTCATCGATAAAGAGCGTTTCTTCGGGATTTAGTCCCGCCTCGGCCAGTGCCACACGGAAAATCTCTGGATCGGGTTTCGCCAAGTGCATCCGCTGCGACAAGAAAATCTGTTTGAAGAAATCATCACGTTCCAAGTTGCCGTAACGGAAGACCTTTTGTGAAGCAAACTCCCAGTGCAGGTCGTTGGTATTGCTGAGCAGATAGAGGTTGTACTGTTCGCGAAGCTCAGCCAGCAGTTGCAGTTTGTCTTCTGGAATAGTTTTCACCATCGAACACCAAACCTCATCGATTGTATCATCAGATAGCTCAACCGATGTAGCTGAATTATTTGAAGAAGAAGTTTGATCCTTATAAGAAAGCATAGCAAGACGGCGCACCTCCTCACGGAACTCGTCGGTAGAAATCTTACCCAGTTCATAATTCTTGAACAAGTTTTCCTCATCCGCACCGGTAAGCAACGCCCTCAAGTCTCCGACGCCCAATTTCATAAAAGCCTTACGGCATCCTTCGAAATCAAGGTCGATCAACACACCACCCCAATCAAATATAATATTTTTAATTTTTCTATCTGCTTCCATTAGTTATACCTTATTATATATACGTTGTATCTAAGAAGTTAAAGATACGTAAAAATTTGATAAAGCAAGTACAAAAAAGCTGAAGAATTACAACTCCTATAGCAAGTATAATTCTTCAGTTTTTTCTATCTGAGGTCCACAGCCCTTTGGTGTGGGTCTTTATTTCTTTTTCAAGCGCGCAATACCTCTTACTATTTCACCAATCCAGAAGACAAGCGAAGTCCCGGCGATGATATACACCCAGTCCATCAATGGAAGTGCTTCTGTACGGAATACCTTTCCGCCGAAGGTAACAATGATGATCTGTCCCACGAGGATAATCATGGCAACACCCAACATGCCGAGTGCGTGACTAGCATCCTTGAATACCGAGTGGTTGGTTCCGAAGACACTTGCATTGAAGAGGTTCCAGAACTGCAGCATCACGAAGATGGTGAAGAACACGGTGAGGTGGTAGGTGTCCATGCCGCCTGGTTGTCCTTTATAATAAACAAGGAGTCCCATGAGGAGAGCCAGGAAGGTAAGTCCCACACCAAAGATATTGTTGCGCATCGCCTTAGTAATAATGAAGTCGCTACGGCGGCGTGGCTTTTCGTTCATCACATCCATGCTTGGCGAGATAGAAGCCAGGGCCATGGCAGCAAAGGTATCCATAATCAGATTGACCCACAACATCTGGGTAACGGTGAGCGGTAGGGCGGTTCCGAAGAAAGCACCTAGCAACACACTCAAGAGGGCCACCACGTTAATGGTCAACTGGAATACGATGAATCGCTGTATATTCTTATATAACGAACGTCCCCACATTACGGCTGTTGCGATACTATGGAAGGAGTCGTCGAGTAGGGTAATATCGCTTGCCTCTTTGGCAACCGACGTACCAGTACCCATCGACAGTCCGACCTGCGCATGGTTAAGAGCAGGAGCATCATTCGTTCCATCACCCGTAACCGCTACCACCGCACCACGCTGCTGAAGGAGTTGCACGAGACGCTGTTTATCCATCGGGCGCGCACGACTCATCACCTTAAGGTCGAGTACACGTTCCAACGCTTCCTCATCACTCAACGCAGCAAAGTCGGTTCCTGTAATACGATTTCGTTCCGTATCCCCCTCTTGCCACAGACCAATCTGACGAGCAATCTCAGTAGCCGTTCCCGGAGTATCCCCCGTAACAATCTTCACACTGATACCAGCCGACTGACATTTCTTGATAGCATCAGGTACATCCGGACGAATAGGGTCACTAATAGCAAAGACTCCGAGGAAAGTCATACCACCCTCGTTGACCAGTTCAGCACAATCAGTAGCATTCTTATCCTCAATGACCTTATAAGCCAATCCCAGAGTACGCATCGCCTTATTCTGGTAAGCCAGCAACTGTTCATTATAACTCTGCACCTTTTTATCAGTAAGGCTACATTTGCCCATCACAATTTCCGGTGCTCCCTTTATATATAAGATACGCTTACCCTGGATAGGCGAATCCACCAAAGTAGCCATGTACTTACGTTCAGTAGAAAACGTCAGCTGATTTACGACACTGGCACCTTCTCGAAGATTTATATAATTTCTGCCCTGAGCATTCAGCCAGAGTAGGAGAGCCACCTCCGTAGGATTACCCACTCCACTAGGCTTTTCACCTTCAGCCTTCTCCTCCAAGAAAGCAGTTGAATTGGCCGCAATATTTTCAGCTACGAGGTCATTGATTATATCAGAAGAGTTGGTTCGATCTGACACACCACTTGAGCTTGACTCATCACTTGAATCTGACACACCACTTGAGTTTGACGCATTCACCTCCATTGCCTTTGTTGAGTTCCCAACCACTTCCAGTTTCGCCTCATGCACCTGCATCAAGTTCTGCGTCAGCGTACCCGTTTTATCCGTACAAATTACATTGATGGCCCCCATCGTTTCACACGCATGCATCTTACGAACCAAATTGTTCGTCTTCAACATACGACGCATATTTAGTGCCAAACTCAACGTAACACTCATAGGAAGACCTTCAGGCACAGCCACCACAATCAACGTAACCGCCATCATAAAATACTTCAACACAATCTGCGCTGCCGGAAGAACCAACTCCCAGCCCGCAAGTTCCGTTGCAGTAAAGAAACCATAGAGATCCTTCGAAGTAAAGATAATAAAAGTCAAAGTAGCAATAGTGAATCCCACCTTACCAATCAAGTTGGCCAACTTCGTCAACTGAATATTCAGCGGTGTTTCCTCCTCACTCTGCTCAGTAGACTGACGCGCCACCTTACCAATCTCAGTATGATCGCCCACACGTTCCACGCGCATCACCCCATGACCATCAGTCACCGTAGTGCCTCGCATCACCGCATTCGACGGATACGTAGCCTCCTCATCAAAATCAGCCTCCACCGTAGTCTTATTAACCATCAACTCGCCCGTCAGGTTCGCCTCATTAATCTGCAGCGACACCGCCTCCAGCAGCACACCATCCGCCGGAACCTCTTCACCCGTGTTAAGAATAACAACATCACCCACCACGATATCCTTTCGCGGCACCTCATGAATCTTTCCATCACGAATAACAGTGACCGGAGTTTCCTCGCCCACCGCATTTAGCAGATCGAACTTTTTATTAGCATCATATTCAAAATAAAAACCGATACCCGTAGCCAAGAAGATAGCAAAGAAAATACCGATAGTTTCAGCATACTCATTCTCGATGACTGAGATGATAAGCGAGAACACAGCTGCAACGAGCAGCACCTTAATGACCGGGTCCTGGAATTTTTCCAGGTACAATTTCCAAATAGAAGGACGTTTAGGAGGCGTCAATAAGTTTTCCCCATATTTCTCGCGGTTTGAAAGAACCTGTTTGGAGCTAAGTCCCTGCAAGTGTGAATCTTTAGTTTTCTGTGACATTCATTAAAATTTGAAAATTAACTTCGTGCAAAAATACAATATATAATGAAAAAAACACTCAGAATTCAATTTTTTTGATTTTTCTTAAGGAAAATGTTGCAAAATTCAATGGATTGCTTTACTTTTGCACTTGCATTCTAGAAAAGAAGCACGGACTTGTAGCTCAGTTGGTTAGAGCAACAGACTCATAATCTGGAGGTCCTTGG
>SAMEA104404106__coassemble_926_pt1 | contig 25558 bp, 13 predicted proteins | sample SAMEA104404106__metabat2_low_PE_044 | metagenome-assembled genome bin SAMEA104404106 (sample SAMEA104404106) | Balaenoptera acutorostrata
CTCAGAATGTGATCCTAAATCGAAAAGATATTGAAGGGGACGTATAAGCAATAAAAAATACCCGATTTACAATGAATCGGGTAAGGGAGACTATGTCTTTACTTTGAACTTAAATGAAAGAGCTGTGTTTTATAGACTAATTTTCGGTTGAAAGTTGAGATTTCTCAGATAAAAAACTTATCTTAGTAGTACAAATATGAGTAGCGGAGAAAATTTCCGCTTAGAATTACTGAACAAACAAATACAATACACATTATGAATTATAGGTCTTTTTTGATACGTACTGTAAATATTCTTCTGAATAGGAAACATAGAGGAACCTTATCGGATGCTTCACAAGCTGGCTCTCAGGATGGTTCGGAAATCGACTCTGGAGATGGTTCACTGAATGGTTCTCAGGGTAAATCACGTGCTGCTTCTAGCCCAGCTAAACAGTCGAGAGGAAGAAAATCGAATCAGAAGGCCTTAAAGGACTTACCTTCATCCAATGGCAATAATCCAACAGAATCCAAACAAGTCTCGTTTACTCCGTCCTCAATCATGCGTAGTCTGGGAGTAGAAATCTTACAAGATGGTGGAGACGGTTACTACCTTGTTGCCTTCCAAGGCAGCGTCTTCATGATGATTTTTGAGGACGACCGAGTGAATATCATGTACAACGATGTAGCCGAATGCAGTTTCGACGATACAGTCAAAGCCTCGCTTGTTGCCAGTGAAATAAATAGTACGTACGCCGTTTGGTCTTGTTACCTGCGCACCGTTCAGAAAGGTACATCGCGTTATCCAGTCAAGGTGTGTTTCTCGCAGATGTTTCCTTTGAAAGGTGATTTCGAACAACTGACCCAGTTTATTCATGGGGTGATGTGTTCAGCCTTTACGATAGGTCGCGATTTCAGAGATCGTTTGAAAAAGGCCCAGAAAGACAACTCTAATCTGGGTAGTACGCTTATTCAGAAGGATTTCGTATATAAGTTGGAACTGGCGAAACGAATGATGGAGGTTCAGAACTATGATGAAATCAAGGATGAAAAGCCTTCTATATCGTATCTGCGGATTGATGCATTGGCCGACTTGTTCAATGATACATCGTTTGGTGAACCGTTGTCAATGAACTTGCTGGTAGACGGGAAGATTGATGTAATCTCCGAAAAAGAATCGGTGGTCAATTTCGACTTGCGTGACTATATCCGCAAATATCCTAATCGTGAGAACTTGGCTACTCTGACAGCTATCGTTGTTTTCGAGAAACAAGACCTGGTAATCAATATGAAACGAATGCCCGGCTCATCGGTCAACTCGCTTTTCTTTGCCCTAAACGTTATGCGTTCAGGAGTTCAAGACGATATCATATCAGGCGACAGAGCCGTGATTAGTTTTAGAGACACCATTGAAATCAGGCTGACAACCAATCAAGAAGATTACTGGGAAGTCAAGTATATGTTGGATGAGGCACGAGAAAAACACAAGACGAGCGATGTGTTGTCTCTGACTAACCAGCAGAAGATGATGCTTATCCAGCTCTTTCCCAATGTTCAGGATGATCTTTACTGGGGATTTAAATTCTTTAATCAAGACTGTCTGTTTCAATCGCTCTATTATTTCAAACGCATTTATTACAATCTTACCGCGAATGGTGAGACTGATGCAAATTCAGATGGCAATCTTGCTGAGATTTGCTTGTATATAGGTATCATATATTCCCGTATGAATCATTATGAATTAGCTTATTACTACTTGGACCGATCTAATAAGAACGATTCGATTGTTGCTTCAGAGTGGTATGTAAACTGTCTCTGCGAATTGAATGATTCGAGAGTATACCGATATATCCGACGTATGATTAATGTTTCTTCTAATAGTCTGGAAAGCAGTGAGATAGACAAGGGTAAGCGTGCTAAGGTCTTAGATTATTATTTGTTCTTGAAACGTCGGTTGCTTCAAAAGCTAATCAAGGATGCTCGTTTCACTGAGGCTGAACATCTGGCTATGAAGATGATTAAACGTGGCGAGAATGTGGAGTTCTGCAAGAAGGAACTTGGCGTTTTGAATAAAATTCGTGAGGAGATTTATAAGGATTCACAAACCAACTAAAAAGTTACAAAAAATAATCATTTACTGAGGGAAAAATATCCTTTTTGTAATGTCTGTTTGCTAATATGGCTTAATTGTGGAAAGTCATTCCCTTTCTATACGAGATTCGGTTTTATTTTGCGTATATTTGTAGGAAAGAAAACTATTTTAAATATGAAAATCATACATACCAGTGATTGGCATCTGGGCCAAGAACTTTATTCTTACGACCGAACCGAAGAACATATTTCATTCCTAACGCAGTTGAAGGATATTGTGTGTTCTGAAATGCCCGATGCGCTGATTGTTTCGGGAGATGTCTACCACATTGCCAATCCTTCTAATGCTACTATGCGTATTTTTACGGATTACTTAGATCAGATTCGTCGCGCTTGTCCGTCGATGCAGATTATCGTTACGGCTGGGAACCACGATAGTAGCGCCCGACTGGAGGTGTCGCGTACTCTGTGGAGTCATTTGGGTGTGGATATTATCGGTAAGATAGAGAAGAATGAAGATGAAATTCTGTTCAATCGCCACATTATTCCTGTTACCGGACCGGATGGTGGGGTGAAGGGGTATGTGGTGGCATTGCCTTTCGTTCCGCAACATGGTTTCCCGGCTATCGAACCAAATTCGCCGAGAGAACAGCGTCAGTCGGATTTCCTTGCTGCGTTATCTGAATGTGTGGAGGAGGTCAATACGAATCGTCTGCCTGTGGTTATGATGGCGCATATGGCTATTTCTGGTAGCGATATTACGGGTCATGATCAGATACAAGGCGGAATGGAATATGTTGATTCATCGGAACTTAAGGTTGATTATGATTATCTGGCCTTGGGACATATTCACTGTCCGCAGGTGGTGAGTGGTAAGGATGATGTTACTTCCGTAGCGAGGTATTGTGGTAGTCCGATTCCGGTAAGCTTTGATGAGAATTACGTTCATTCTGTGACGGTAGTGGAACTGGAAAGTCATGGTGATCAACCGAATATTCGGACGATTCGCATCGAAAATCCATGGCCTTTGAAAACGATACCAGCAGAAGCTGTGGACTTGGATTTGGCTTTGAAAACGCTCGAGGAAATGCCTGCCGATAAACAATGTTATGTGCGTCTGCATGTGAAACTTACGGATATTCCTCCTCAAAATGCTATGGAGCGTGCGTCGAATGCTGTGAGTGGCAAGAAATGCAGATTCTGTTGTTTCAAATGGGATAGGACGGAACAAGAGAGTAGGGAAAGAAAGTCTTTTGCTGATGTGGACCAGCTCAAGGCTCAATCGCCGCTTGATATTGCTGATTTGTATTATACGAATAAGTTCGGACAACCGCTTGATGATGAATTGAAGGGTATGCTTGATTTGGTCATCAGGGAGGTGGAACGGAAAACCAATTAAATTTAAACGTACAACATGAAATTCCAAAAACTCATCATACATAATCTGGCATCTATAGAAGATGCAACCATCGATTTTGAAAACGGTCCGCTAGCTGAAGATTCGCGTTTTCTTATCTGTGGACCCACGGGTGCAGGCAAAACAACTATCCTGGATGCTATTTGTTTGGCTTTGTACGGAACTACCCCTCGCTTGAATATTAAGAAGGTAGAAGCGTACGTTGACCAATTCGAGAATTTCAGACTCCAGAATCGAGAGGATGTAAAGATTGACGATACTCGTATGCTTATGAGACGAGGCAGTCTCAACGCATTCGTGGAGTTGTTTTTTACTGATAAAGATGATCAGCCGTTGAAGGCAGTCTGGCAGTGTAACCGCGCTCATAATAAGTTGCAGGGGAATGTGAAGGAGCCGGACTGGCTTCTGTTTGATGCTAAAACGGATACGTTGATTGATAACAGAAAATCGAATGTCCTGAAGGAAATCAGCAATAGAATCGGTCTTAGTTTCGAACAGTTCTGTAGGACGACTATGTTGGCTCAGGGTGACTTCACGAAGTTCCTCAAGAGTGACGAAGGGGAGAAATCGCAGATTCTGGAGAAGCTTACGGGGACTGGTATCTATTCTGAAATCAGTATGAGGATACATCAGTATAAAGGTGAAAAAGAGGCGGCTTGTACGAAGATTGCTAGTAAGATGGAGGGCGTACAACTGCTGACTGAATCGGAATTGCAGGAGATGATGGTGCAGAAGGAAGAGTTGGAAAAGTCGCTCGATCAGCTTTCTAAACAGGAAATAATCCTTAAGAATAATCATCTGTGGATGTGTCAGTTGAAGGATTTAGTTAAACAGTCGGTTGAACTAAAGAAACAGGTGGATGAGCATCGGACGATAGAAGAGTCTGAAGATTTCAACGCCGAAGAAAAGTTGCTCGCCGACTGGCTGGGTACGCAGTTGCAGCGTAATCAGTGGAATGATTTGGTGGCTGCTCAACGTGTCATCGAGGCTCGTAAAAAAGACCTCAACGAGAAACAGTCTGCCTACGTTCATCTGGTAGCGGGTTTCTACGGACTGAGGGCTAGTTTGGAGGAGAAGCGTCAGATTCAGGAGAAGATTAAGAAGTTTCTGGCTGACGAAATGCCGCACGAGCAATGTTATAAAGATATCAAGCACGTTCTTGCTTTGGTACAGAATATTAGAGAGTCGGAACAGCAGTCGACTGCATCGAACAAGGCCATCCGCCAGCGTGAAGCTACCTTGAAGGAGTTGGCTGAATCGCTAGCGAAAGCAACGGCAACTGTCAAAGATTTAGAACATCAGAAACAGGTGAAAGCAGCAAGCATTTCTGAAATCACCACACTTATCCAGTCGCTCAATTACGAACAACTCCTGAAAGAACGTGAAACGGCGGAAACTCGTAGAACGGATTTGAAGGACTATAAGGTCTTGTTGGAAAAAAGCCAACAGGCTACTAGTGACTACCAGCAGCGCAAGCAAGCATTGGCAGCTATTGACAAGACTATCATTGCATGCGAGGAACAGGTAGAGCAGGGGGAGAAGGTTTATCGCGACTTGGAGAAACAGATAGCGCTGCAGACGGATATATATGAGAAGCAGGAACGTGCATGCTCGGATGTGATGAAGGAATATCGAAGCATGTTGCATCAGGGGGATATATGTCCGCTCTGTGGCCAGCAGATTCATACTCTCGAGTCTGATTCGCATTTTGCTTCTATTCTCCAACCTATCAAGGAGGCTTTAGACCAACTTCGTCAGGAGTTTATGATGGCCAATAAGAAGTTGGCGGATTATAAGGCGCAATTGGTTCTTTCTAGAAAAGATAGGAATCTGAAGGAAAAAGAGTGTTTGGATGCTGAACTGATGATGAAACGAGGAGGTGAGCAGTTGGCTTCACATGCGTTGCACGTGAGGTTTAAGGAGGAAGCGAATCCGATTGAACAGCTCGACTTGCAACTTGCTACTATGGATAAGGTGGTGGCTGAGTTAAATGCTAAGTTGTCGGAGGTGGGCAAACAGCAGAAAAAATTGTCGCAACTGCAGAAAGAAAGTGATAAACTGACAGCTGCTCTTCGTACTACGGAGGCCGATAGTCAGAAAATTGTGCAGAAGCAGACGGCTTTCTGTGAGGCGAATGCGGCAGAAGTTCTTGTTCTTCAGAGAGCACAAGCTACGGTGGAAGAAAAATTGCAGGAGTTGACTCAATACGTAGACATTCAGCAGTTTAAGTTGGAAGGAGATGCGTTTGTTTCCAACCTCCAGCTCAAGGCCGAACATTTCAGAATAGCTAATGAGAAAGCATTGTCTGTTGAAACACATATTCAGGAAATCACCAACGATATCAAGTTGATCAAACAAATTAAGCAGAAGGTCGACCAAGAGCAAGCTAGTTGGCAGCAGATTCCTGTTTCTGAATCGTGTAAGATTGATCAACTTCCAGCTGCTTGGATGGAACTTCAGAATCAGGTCAACAGAATCGCTGAGGCAATACAAATAGCTGAAAATAAGTTACAAGAAACTCGTGAAAGTCTGCAGCACTACTACAAAGAGGAGAATGCTGTAGATGAAGTCCGCTTGAAATTCCTAGCCGAAAAATCAGTACGTGACATCGATACCCTGCAAGAAAAGCACCGCAAAGTCCATAATAATGGTGTGCGACTGGCTGCTCAGACTGAGGCTATCGAGAAGAGTATTCAGGAACATCAGGCTAAGAAACCACAACTTGATGAGGATGCCACCTTGGAAGGTCTGCAAGAAGCTGAAGAAGCTAAGCGCAATGAAATCAAGGTGTGCAATCAGCAACTCGGTAAACTGGCTCAATGTCTGGAAAATGATAAAACCAACCGGGCACGTTATGCTAAGATAGAAGAGGAACTGTTGAAAGCTAAGGAGACTTACGAGAAGTGGGCTCACCTTCATAAACTATTTGGTAGTAATGACGGTAAAAAGTTTAGAAACATAGCTCAGAGTTACGTTTTGGAACAGTTGCTGGTTAATGCCAACCAATACCTGAATAAGTTTACCAATCGTTACGAAATGGAATGTCAGCCGGGCGCCCTCACCATCTTGTTGCGCGATAAGGAGGCTGGGGGAGTACTTCGACCTACCACTACGATATCTGGTGGTGAGAGTTTCTTAATCTCATTGTCACTGGCCTTGGGCTTATCGTCTTTGAGTAGAAGCTCGTTGTCTATGGACACCCTCTTCATCGATGAAGGTTTTGGTACATTAGACAGCACCTACTTATCGTCGGTTATGGATGCGTTAGAGCGTCTTCACCAGATAGGAGGTAAGAAGATTGGTATCATCAGTCATGTGGAAAGTTTGAAGGAGCGAATCACCACACAGATACAGGTAAGCCGAATCAATACAACCCTGAGTAAGATTGATACGGTTAGTCTGATCTGATGAAGTCGATTCTTTGATCTTATAAAGTAAAAAGCCATGTTGTGTCGCCCTTTTGATACAACATGGCTTTTTTTTGATTGCAAAAAAGGGCTGTATCAAACCCTCCATAAAAGAGAGTTGAGATACAGCCTCAATTCAGAGGTAGAGAATATCACATCCTCGCCCCCTCCTATAATATCAGTCTTATTTCATATAACGTTCACCAGCAGCCTTCTTGTAAGTTGCCAAAGCAATCTTAGCCTGATAGTGCGACTGAACCAAGTTTGTATAAGCCTGGATCCATGTCAACTGAGCCGACAATACATCCAAGATACTCAGACGACCTTCAGAATAACTAAACGTATTCAATTCCAAATTCTCGTCGGCCAACTTACAGTTCTTTTCAGACAAATCTACACGACGTTCAGAATCAGTAACCTTAGTCCAAGCAGCAGCCAATTCCTTAGAAATCTGGTCCTGCTTATCCTGCAATGCATACAGCGACTGTGTATACAATGCCTTCTGTGAAGCAGTCTGTTTGAAACGAGCACCCCAACGGAACAAAGGCACCTTCAGAGAAACCAACAAACTGTGATTGAACTGAGTGTCACCATTCACATTTATCATCTGAGTACCCCAAGCACCCTGATAACCCACAGCAAGAGTAGGGTTATACTTAGCAGTAGTCAGGCGAATCAAGTTTTTCTGATAATCTACGTTCAATTTAGAGATAGCCAAGTCGGGACGCACACTCATTACAGTGTTGATGTTTGCCAATTCAGGAGTGGCAGTCTTTTCAGCCACCGATTCGGCCACGTTGATAGAGTCTGTTGGTACACGACCCATCAGCACATTCATATTCTGCATAGCAATCTTATACGATTCAAACGCATTCAAGCGCTGGATATCTGCTTCCTTCTTGCGCACTTCCATCTGAATCAAATCAGTCTTGCTAATCATACCATCATTATAACGATCCTGTAGCACCTTCAACAAGTAGCCCACGATTTCAGAATAACGAGTCATGACCTGGAACATTTCCTTTTGTGCAGCAGCACCCCAGTAGCTATTTTCGGCAGCAAGAATCACATTATCCTTAGTAAGCTCGATGCTCTGCTCAGCGATATTGTTCTGAATCTTCTGACCTTTATAGTTGTACAAGATACTACCACCAGCAAAAACAGGCTGCATGACGCTATAACCAAGACTATAAGAGTCGTGCTTCATGGCGATAGAGAAATCGTCGCCAAAAGGCATCTCATAATCGTTGATACGATATGAATAATTACCGCTACCGTCAACAGAAGGCAGAAAGCCAGTTTTAGCTACCTGCATTGCTTTCTTCATAGCCACCTGTTTAGCCACGCTCTGTTTCAGCGTCTGGCTGTAATCCAATACGCTTTTCTCAAAATCAGCGTATGTAATACTCAGAGAGTCGGTAGCCTGGTCAACGTTGGCGCGGTTCATGAAATCGTCAACTAACGATACCTTTGCCACGTCTCCAGCTTCCGCCTGTACAGAAGTTGCTGGATTAGCCAGTGCAGTTTCCTGAACCTGAGCGCTCAGGCCAGCAGGAGCGAATCCTGCCAGCAGAGCAATTAGTGAGATATATTGTTTTTTCATTTATCTGCTCTAATTTTAAAGAATATACAATATGTTACTGGTAAAACGAAGATGGTCAGAATGGTTGAAACAAACAAACCACCCATGATAGTTGCTGCCATACCAGCAAACATCGCGTCGCCCAGCAACGGAAGCATACCTAAGATTGTTGTACCAGAAGCCATGGTTACAGGAACGATACGGGTCTTTGTTGCTTCGATGATAGCCATAAATGGTTTTTCATGTTGCTCCAACTGAATACCGATTTCGTCGACCAGTACGATGGCGTTCTTGATGTTCATACCGATAAGTCCCAACAAACCGAGTGTTGCGAAGAAGTCCATTGACTTACCGAAGAGCAACAAGCCCCATACTACACCGATGAATACCAATGGAAGCATCAACATGATGAGGACTGGTTTTCGGTAGTTCTTTGGGAACAAGAATAAGAGGGTGATGTAGATAAGCATGAATGTCAATGGGATGAATTTACCCAAAGCTGCGTTACCTACGTCCTGGCTTTCTTGTTCACCGAAGTATTTCATTGTATATCCTTCTGGTACTTTAACTTCTGTGCGTACGCGGTTCCATACCTGCTGGAAGGCTGCAATGGCGTTTTCGCCACGTTTTGGCTCGCACTGCATAGCCATACAGCGTTCACGGTTGAAACGACGGATTACGTTGTAGTCGTAGTCAAGGTTGAAATCGTCAATAACTTGTTCCAGTTTGACCGACTGACCTCTTGAACTGAATACAGGAAGTGTCTTCACGTCGTTCAAGTTCATTGTATTCATATCAGCATCCTTCAAAAGGATAGGCATAGAAACGTCGTCTTCACGATATACACCTAATGGAATACCGTTGGTTGCAGAACGGAATGAGTTGGCTACCTGCTGGCGTGTGATGCCGAGGCGGAGACCCTTCTGCTGTGAGTAAACAGGTTTCCAGATAGGCACCTTATTACCCCAGTTAGCACGAACTTCAGTTACCATATCGCAATCGCGGGCGATGTCTTTAGCACGTTCAACCAGAGCTGTCAGTGTATCGATGTTTTCACCAATAAAACCTACTTCGATAGCTGCGTCTGGCACTGGCGACAAAGCAAACAGTGCTGAACGAGTTACTACGTCGGGATAGTTATTGATCATGTAGTTGTAGAATGATGATTCTACTTCTTTAGCATCGTCAGGGTCGTTTGTCTCAACCAACACGTTGGCAAAGTTAGCCTTAGGACCATATGATGAACTAGCCAAGTAGTAACGAAGTGGAGAACCACCCATTGTTACTGAATAAGATTTAATCTTATCGTTCGATTTCAAGAAATCTTCAATCTTCAGAATGTCTTTTTCTACAGTCTTGATGCTATAGCCTTCCGGATAGATCAAATCGGCACGGAAGTATGGTTTGCTCATCTGTGGGAAGAATGCCTGAGGCATTAATGCCATCACAACCAATGATAATACCAAAGTACCGATAACGGCTGTCAGTGTGACAAAACGACGTTTAATCAGGAGTGTCAGGAAGCTGGCAAACTTATGATAGATTTTAGTATCATATGGGTCTTTAGCTTCTGTTCCTGGCTTGTTTTCTGGAAGGATGAAGTTACCAAATGTGGTAGTCTGACACAATGCAAGAATCCAGCTCAAGCCTAATGAAACAGCCAGGACGACGAACAACGGTTTGACGATTTCGGCTACGGCTGCTGGAGCCATATACATAGGCAAGAATGAGCATACCGCAATAAATGTTGCGCCGAGTAATGCCCACTGTGGTTTCAAGGCTCCTTCAATCAAGGCTTTATAACGAGATAAACCGCGTTTGATTCCAATCTGTGCATTGTCAGTTACCACGATGGCATTGTCAACCAGCATACCCATGGCGATGATAAATGCAGCTAGGGATGTACGGTTCAGACCGACATTCATAATCAGCATAATAAGCAGGGTGCCACCTACAGAGAAGAGTAGGGAACTACCAATCAGCATACCTGCTCTAGCACCCATCACGAGGAAGATAATCAGAATAACGATAAACAACGATTCAATCAGGTTGAGAATAAATCCGTTGTTGGCTTCTTCTGCAATCTTATTTTCAGGATAGATGGTATTCAGTTCCATACCAATAGGAAGAAGCTTTTCAAACTCTTCCAGTTCGGCTGCAACTAAGTTACCTACTGCAACTACGTCGTCTTCTGCACCAGAAGCAACACCGATACCGATGGCACGTTTACCGTCTACACGCATCAGTCGTGATGGTGGGTCCATATATCCGCGCTTGATTTCGGCGATATCGCCCAGACGTACTTCTGTACCGCCTTTAGTAGGAATCAGCTGATTCTTGATGTCTTCAGGACTTGTGTAGATACCTTCGGCACGTACACGAAGTTGATAGCTATTAGTTACGAAATCGCCTGTGTTGACCTGCATGTTCTGCGAGTTCAGAATCTGCATAATCACATTCGGGTCGATTCCAAGGTTGTTCAGACGAGCTGATGAGATGTTTACATTAATTACCTCAGTCTGTTCACCGTACAGATTCACCTTCTGAACCCCCTCGATAGGAGTAAGAATAGTACGTATACGCTGTGCCCAGTAACGGAGTTCGGAGTATGTGAAACCTTCTTCGGCCGTTAGTGCATAATAAATACCGAACACATCACCAAAGTCGTCGCTTACCGAGATAGGCGATGCACCCTGAGGCAGCTGCGGCTGAATATTTGTAACTTTACGGCGGAGTTCATCCCATTTTACCGGCATATAATCAGCAGGTATATCAGGCTGAAGCTCGATTAAGATTTTAGAAATGCCAAAATAAGATTCTGATTTAATCTGGTATACGTCCGACATGGACTGGATTTCACGTTCGATAGGCTGAGTGACCAACTTTTCCACTTCCTGTGGAGTAGCACCCGGATACTGAGTAACCAGTGCTGCGGTCTTAATTACGAACGGGGAGTCTTCTTTCTTCGGAAGTTTGAAGAACGAAAGAATACCTCCTACCAACAAGATGACGAGAAAGAAGTAGATTACCTTTCTGTTCTCTAGGGAGTATTTAGGTATATTCATTATCTGTCTCCTTCATTAATCTGTTAATACTTTTACCTGCTGACCGTCAACCAATTTGTTGGCACCTGCACTAACAATGCGCTGACCTGCCTGCAATTTGCCTTCAACGATAACTTCGTCGCGACCTAAGATAAGGCCTTTGTCTTCTACTTTGCACTGACGAACCTTCTGTTCGTTTTCGTCATAGATGAAGACAGCTTTGCTATTTGACTTATTATCGTAAACGATAGCTGACAAAGGAACACCCACACCAGTTACATCGTTAGGATTTTCAATCTTCACTACTACGCGGCAAGAGAAACCTACAGAAACATTGTACTTGTTGAGGTCGAATGTAGGGTCGTCTATACGTAAGAACACAGGAACACCTGAGCCATCTGGTGAAGCTTCTACATATTCTTTCACACGAGCCTTGAAGAGTTTGCCTTTATAAGTGTCAAATTCTACGTAGATAGTGTTTGGATTGTTGAAATACATGATGTTTGTTTCAGGAATATTGAACTGAACCTGAATCTTATCAGGGTTAATCAGACAAACCACTTCCTGGCCTGGCTGTACGCGCTGGTAATTTTCAACGTACTTTTTCTGGATGAATCCGTCGAATGGAGCACGAAGTTTTGTATCTTCCAATGTCTTTTTAGATACTTCATAAGCCGATTTAGCATTTGTATACGCAGTTTTGCTTGATTCATATTCCTGGATAGACACTGCATTCTTAGTCAGCAGGATTTCCGCACGATTCATCTGTGACAATGCATTCTGATAAGAAGCCTTCTTTGCTTCCATGTCCAAACGATAGTCTGTTTCGTCGATTTGAGCTACTACAGTACCTTTCTTTATGCGCTGACCTTCTTGAATATTCATCGCAATGAGCGGTCCTGACATTTTAAACGCAAGGTTACTGAATTGATCGGCTGAAACCACAGCAGGAAATGACTTTTCGATAACGTCTAAAGAAGCCGCTTCAACCAATTTGACTGGTCGTATGAATTCTTTTTTTTCTGCTTGCTCCTGACATGCACTCATGAGGAGCGTAGTAGTAATACCTAATGTAAATAAATAATTTTTCATTGTCGTTACATTAATTATTTATGATTAATTTTATTCGTTTAATTTTAATCTTAATACCTGTCTATCCGGATTTAGTTTTGATGTGTGTTAAACATCCCCATGTTTTCGGAATTAAATTTATCATACAAAAATCGGTATATTTATTGGATTGACCAAATTGGAATCTTTAAAAGGTGTTACAATATATAATATTGACCAAAAAAAGCGATAATTTGACCAATTGGTATTTTGTCCGCATCTCGGTTTAAGTTGCCTTATTAGGGTGGTGGAAAACTCTATGATTGATGCTGGGATTAGCTAGGGAGATATTGTGATTGTTGATAAGAGTAATTGTTGAAGCTAATAATATTACCGTATTCTCTACCAATATGCAACTTTATGCGGCTATGAGCAAGCGTGTAACTAGGATACTTAGGGAGTCTATAGCTCATGTGGAGAACTATTCTATTGATGAAAGTTTCTGCCATCTCGATGGTTCTGAAAACTGAAAAAGGATGCGACCTATAGCTCTCAGAAAGAGAATGATAGGACACATCCTTATTGTATATAGTATATTCTTGAGATGCTCTTCTTTATTTTCTTACAGAAGCATTCGGATCACTCATAAGACCCACTTCTTCCATCAATTTTATAGCATCAACATACTGAGCGATACCCTTAGCCGCCTCTTGAGCTGCTTTCATCGCCATTACCACAGTCTGAGGACGATGAACAACGTCGCCTGCTGCGAAAATGCCAGCACGGGTAGTCATACAAGCAGGCCTGTCTTTTACTATTACGTAACCCTTATCATCTGTTTCGATACCCGAAGTTGAAGAAACAATTCTACTAGCTGGTCGGCTACCGATAGCCAGGTAAATGCGGTCGAACTGTTCTATGCGCTCACCTTCTGGACTTTGCAGGCGTACTTCCTTAAGTTTATCATGCTCATCACCAATGAATTCCACTGCCGATGTCTTCCAGTAAAACTTCACACCTTCCTCGAGTGCTTCGGTATATTCCTTCTCTATGGCAGGCATCTCCTCGTGAGTTCGACGATAAATGATGGTTACATCGGCGCCCATTCTGATAGCGGTACGTGCAGCATCGATAGCCACGTTGCCACCACCAATAACACCTACACGGTCGCCCTCCTGGATAGGAACCATATGTCTACTGATTGCTCCTTGGTTGAAAGCAGAGACTGCGTACAGGAAGTGGTTGGACTGAACGATGCCCTGCATATCTACTCCAGGTACCCCAGTCATTTCCATCGGAAGAGCTGTTCCTGTACCCATGAAAATAGCATCGAAACCACGCGCAAACAAATCGTCGGCTGTGAAGTCGTTGCCCACGGTACTGTTGAGTTCGAAATTAACCCCCAACTCCTCAATCTTCTGAATTTCCTTTCTGACTACCGATTTCGGCAAACGATATTCGGGAATACCATAAGTCAAGATACCGCCAGCTTCTTGTTCACGCTCGTAGATAGTTACGTTGAACCCCTGACGCGCTAAGTCGCCCGCCACAGTCAGCCCTGCAGGGCCCGAACCAATTACTGCCACCTTACCACGCGTCTTCTGAGGAAGCTTTTCGCGAGTCAGTTTCATGTCGGCATCAAAGTCGGCAATGAAAGTCTCCAGTTTACCAATTTGAATAGGATTACCCTTTTTGCCCAGCACGCAATTACCTTCGCACTGCTTTTCATGAGGGCAAACACGGCCACAGATAGCCGGAAGGTTGCTGTTTTCGTTAATGATATGCATAGCCGCTCCCACATTACCAAGTGAAAGCTGGTGAATAAAATCAGGAATGCGATTTCCAATCGGACAACCCGTCATACAGGTAGGTCTCTTACAGTTAAGGCAACGTTTTGCCTCTGCAATGGCTTCTTGCGTAGTAAACTGCTTGTCGACTACTCTAAAAGCATTCCATTCATCATGTCCTTTTTCCATTTAAAATCTTTTTCTACCTTATTTACTTTATTAACCTATCTATCTAAGGATTCTTAGATGTCTTGCGTTTTGTAATTTATGTCTATTTTTAGCTTGTTTCCTCGATTAATTGTATTGACGGTGCAAAATTAATCAAATCTTGTCAATTCTAGTTACAATTTGTCCGATAAAGCGCACTAAAACGTCGAGAAACACTATAAAAAAGTGTGTTTTGCATCAATGAAACATGTTTTAGAGATGATTAAGCAAAGGATTAATGTATACTTTTATTACTTTTGTATATCACTAAAGAGTTTAAAGTCATATGCCAAAAGAAATAATCTATAATGCGCACATTCTTACAATGGATGCTCAAATGAATAGCTATCCACAAGGAAGCGTGTTGATTGAAAACGGAAAAATTAAGCAGATTTCTGCTGAAAAGATTTCATTAGATAAAAGTTCATCAGATAAGAGTATCTCTAAAGTGCATATTCCAGAAGTTCATTCATCGGAAGAAATAGAATATACCGATGCCATGGGCAAAATACTGATGCCTGGGTTTATAAATACGCACTGCCACATCCCGATGACGATTCTGAAGGGTTTTGCAGACGATTTACCTTTGCAGAAATGGTTGATGGAGTATGTTTTCCCGGCTGAGGCTAAGTATATTACTGCCGAGAATGTGCAAATAGCATCTCGATTGGGCATCCTTGAGATGATTAAATCGGGAACTACTTGTTTCAATGATATGTATTTCTTTGAGGACGTCATTGGTGAGGAGGCAAAACGAGCTGGAATTCGTGCTGTCTTGGGGGAGGCCATCATGGATTTCCCTACGCCTAGCTTTAAGACGGTGGATGAGGGAATTGCCATAAGTATGAACCTGCATGAAAAGTGGGGAGGCGATTCGATTATTCATACGGCTTTTGCTCCTCATTCTGTTTATACTTGTTCTGCAGAAACGTTGAAGCGAACTAGGGCATGTGCTGATAAATATGGCAGTCTGGTTCATATTCATCTGTCGGAAACGAAAAAGGAGGTGGAGGATTGTATGGCGCAGCATGGTGTGTCGCCTGTTAATTACCTTAGGGAGCTGGGTGTGTTGGATTCGAAGACGTTGGCTGCTCACTGTGTGTGGCTGTCGGATAATGATGTGCATTTCATGAATGAAACTCAGACATCTATTTGTCATTGTCCAAAGAGCAATCTGAAACTGGCTAGTGGAATTGCGAGGACTTATGATTATGCGAAGGCGGGGGTGAATGTTTCAATAGCTACCGATGGGTCGGCTAGTAATAATAAACTCGATATGGTGGAAGAACTGCGCATAGCTTCACTTCTTGCTAAGGGGACTAGTATGAATCCGGAAGCTATGAATGCGCGAAACACATTGCGTAGTGCAACTGTCAACGGGGCTTTGGCGATTGGACTGGACAAGGTTGTGGGTTCCATAGAAATAGGGAAGGATGCCGATTTGATTCTCATTGATGCAGATAACTCAAGCATGGTTCCTGTGTACGATGAATATTCTGCTATTGTTTATGCAATGAACAGTTCTGACATTACCAGTTCAATGGTTCATGGCGATTGGATCATGAAGGACAGAAAAGTATTGCATATCGATGAGGCTGATACATTCGATAGGATAAAGTATATCGCTGATAAAATTAAAAACAATTTATAGCTCTATTTTGTATCGGACAAACCGCGTTAAATAGTTGTATCTTTTTGATTTGTTCGATAATAGTCGTATTTTTGTTATACAAAAGAATACTAACTAGCTATGATTAAAATTTTCTGTGTTAATACACAAAGTACAAAGGAATTTCCTGAGGGTACGTCTCTCAAAGAGATGATTACGGTCTTTAATATTGATCAGACTTACCCGATACTCTCGGCTCGTGTGAATAATGTAAGTCAGGGATTGAAATACCGTGCTTTTAATAATAGAAAGGTGGAATTTTTAGACTATCGTTCTTATTTAGGAAGAAGTGTGTATAGTAATTCCCTGTGTTTCTTGTTGTTTAAGGCGGTTACTGATTTGTTCCCCAATTGTAAGCTGGTGATTCACCGACCTATTTCTAAGGGGTATTATTGTATGCTGACTAAGGCGGATGGTAACAACCTGAAGGTGGAGGAGTTGGGAGATATCCGTAGACGAATGAATGAGATAGTTGATGAGGACTTGGAGTTCCATCGTCATGAGGTGCCGGTGGAAGAGGCTATTCGCCTGTTTGAGGAATTGGGATACGATGATAAGGTGAAATTGCTCAAGTCGGTCAATGATGTGTACGTTAAGTATTATACTTTGGGTGATACTACTGATTATTATTACGATGTGCTCTTGCCTAGTACTAAGTATTTGAAGGTGTGGAGTCTCAGTATATATAAAGATGGTTTGCTTTTAAGAGTACCCGACAGACATAACCCGGAACAACTCGCTCCGTTTTTCGAACAGCCGAAGACGTTTGAAATTTTCTCTGAGAGTGTGAAGTGGAGTAAGATTATGGGACTGGATAATGTTGGGGATGTAAATCTGGAATGTTCGAAAGGGGAGGCGGCCGACTTGATTAAGGTGGCTGAAGCGCTTCAGGAGAAGAAGATTGTACAGATAGCTGAAGAAATTAATGCAAGGGTGCATGCCGAAACTCCTGTTCGTATCGTGCTGATTACAGGGCCGAGCAGCAGCGGCAAATCTACTTTCTGCAAACGTCTGAGTATACAGTTGAAAGCGTGTGGCTTGCAACCTATATCTTTCTCGACGGATGATTATTTTGTCAATAGACTGGACACTCCTAAACTGCCCGACGGATCTTACGATTTCGACAACTTCGAAACGGTTGACCATGAATATCTGCAAAACGATATTATCAAACTAATGAATGGAGAGACCGTTGAAGTTCCAGAATACAATTTCACAACGGGAATGCGAGAAATGAATGGAAAGAAACTGAAACTGGAAGACGGAATGGTGCTGCTGGTGGAAGGAATCCATGCACTGAATCCGCGCCTGACCGACCGACTCCCGGATTGCGCAAAATATAGGATCTTTATCAATACCATCACCAGTATATCACTCGATGATCACAACTGTATCCCTACGAGTGACAACCGCTTGTTGAGAAGAATCATGAGAGACTATAATAAGGGGGCGTTTACAGCTAGAGAATCGATAGCCAACTGGCCAAATGTGCGTCGTGCCGAAGTTAAGTGGATTTATCGTTTCCAGGAAAATGTAGACGTGATGTTTAATTCAACCTATATGTTGGAATTTGCCGTACTTCGTTCACATGCCGAACAGATTCTTATGACTGTGCCTAAAAATTGTCCCGAGTACAGTGATGCCAATCGCTTGCTCAAGTTCTTGAATTACTTCACCCCGGTTTCTGATAAGGAAATTCCTTCTACATCATTGATTAGAAGCTTTATTGGCGGAAGCAATTTGTAGTTTTTAAGGGATGTAACCTTCAAATTAGGATAGCAATCAGATACAAAAAACTCTGCTTACAATATGGCTTGTAACCAATATGGTTATTCCATTTGTAAGCAGAGTTTTTTATATACACTCGCTTTGAGGATTCAAACTTTTTCGTTCATCTGCAATTAGCAAATCAAAATACATGCTCATTAGTCATCAGCACATTAACATTGACATTCATCTGTAATTAGCAAATCAACTTTCACGTTTATTCTCAGTCAGCGAACAGGTCATTTAATCAAAATAGATTTAGCATGTTCCACCGATTCAACCGTTGGAGGTTCAACGCCCTTCAAGCCATATTCGATACCCAGTTCCTCCCATTTAAAGAGCCCCAACGTATGATAAGGCAGAATCTCCACCTTTTCAACATTAGACAACGTATCGATAAATTGTCTCAATGAAGTCAGATACTCATCAGAGTCATTCACACCAGGAACCAAGACATGGCGAATCCATACCGGTTTCTGAATCTCACTCAAGTATCTAGCACAATCTAAAATAGATTCATTCGATTTGCCAGTCAGCCAGATATGTTTCTCGTTATCAATGTGCTTGATGTCAAATAAAAGCAAGTCGACATACTTCATAAGTTCATTAAACTTATCAAAGAATGCCCCTTGTCTTGTAAACAACTGACCCGAAGTATCAATCGTCACATGAATACCCTTTTCTTTAGCTTTCTTACACAACTCGATTAAGAAATCAATCTGAACAAGCGGCTCTCCACCACTGATAGTGATACCGCCCTTCTTACCCCAGTACGTCTTATATCTAAGCGCTTGTTCGATAAGATCATCAGCCGTTCTCATCTCACCTTTAGCAATAGCCCAAGTATCCGGGTTATGGCAAAATCTACATCTTAAAGGACAACCCTTAAGGAAAATGATAAATCGAATCCCCGGTCCATCAACTGAGCCGAAGGATTCGATTAAATGTACGTTACCTTTTATCACTATATTGTAATAATGTAATAAGATTCTAAATTATTAGAGTCTGCCGTGAGCCTGACGTGAGATAACATCCAACTGCTGTTCACGAGTCAAGTCGATGAACTTAACAGCATAACCAGATACACGGATAGTGAAGTTTGCGTATTCTTCTTTTTCTGGGTGTTCCATTGCGTCAAGCAATTTTTCTACACCGAATACGTTAACGTTCAAGTGGTGAGCACCCTTATCGAAGTAACCATCAAGAACACCAACCAATGTTTCAATACGCTGTTCGTCGTCAGTACCAAGAGCCGATGGGCTGATAGTCTGAGTATTAGAAATACCGTCGAGAGCATATTCGTATGGAAGTTTTGCTACAGAGTTCAAAGAAGCGAGCAAACCGTTCATTTCAGCACCGTATGCAGGGTTAGCACCTGGAGAAAGTGGAGTACCAGCTTCACGACCGTTAGGAAGACCTGCAGTAAACTTACCATAAACTACGTTAGAAGTAATAGTAAGGATAGAAGTTGTAGGTTCTGAGTTTCTGTAAGTGTGGTTCTTAGCAACTTTGTCTAAGAATGTCTTCAACAACCAAACAGCGATATCATCAGCACGGTCATCATCGTTACCGTAACGTGGGAAGTCACCAGTTGTTTCAAAGTCAGTAACCAAACCAGTTTCTGGTTCTCTGATACATTTTACTTTTGCATACTTGATAGCAGACAATGAGTCAACTACGTGAGAGAAACCTGCGATACCAGTAGCAAATGTACGACGTACATCTGTATCGATAAGAGCCATTTCAGCAGCTTCGTAGTTATACTTATCATGCATATAGTGGATAAGATTCAAAGTGTTGACATAAACCTTAGCCAACCAATCCATCATCTTATCAAATTTTTCCATTACATCATCGTATTCGAGGTAATCACCTTCAACCTTACGATAAGCAGGACCGCACTGTTCTTTAGATTTAGCGTCTACACCACCGTTGATAGCGTAAAGAAGACACTTAGCCAAGTTGGCACGAGCACCGAAGAACTGCATTTCTTTACCAGTCTGAGTAGCAGATACGCAGCAGCAGATAGAGTAGTCGTCACCCCATACTGGACGCATTACGTCGTCGTTTTCGTACTGGATAGAGCTAGTAGTAACAGAAATCTTAGAAGCGTATCTCTTGAATGCTTCTGGAAGACGTGAGCTGTAGAATACAGTCAAGTTAGGTTCTGGTGAAGGACCCATGTTTTCAAGAGTGTGCAAGAAACGGAAGTCGTTCTTTGTTACCATTGAACGGCCGTCCTGACCCAAACCTGCCATACCTAATGTAGCCCATACTGGGTCACCTGAGAACAATTCGTTGTATGAAGGGATACGAGCGAACTTAACCATTCTGAACTTCATAACCAAGTGGTCAATCAATTCCTGAGCTTCAGATTCTGTCAATGTACCTTCTTCAATATCACGCTGGATATAGATATCCAAGAATGTAGAAACACGACCTACTGACATAGCAGCACCGTTCTGAGTCTTGATTGCAGCCAAGTAACCGAAATACAACCACTGAACAGCTTCGCGAGCGTTAGAAGCAGGCTGTGAGATGTCATAACCGTAAGTCTGAGCCATTGCCTTCATCTGTTTCAATGCTCTGATCTGCATAGAAACTTCTTCTCTCAGGCGAATAACTTCTTCAGTCATTGTTTCGCTACCAACCTTTACTTTATCTTCTTCTTTCTTAGCGATAAGGTAATCGATACCGTAAAGAGCTACACGACGGTAGTCACCTACGATACGGCCACGACCGTAAGTATCAGGAAGACCTGTAATGATGTGATTATGACGAACAAGTTTCATTTCAGGAGTATACGCATCGAATACACCCTGATTATGAGTTGTATGATATTCTGTAAAAATCTTGTGAAGTTCTGGGTTTGGGGTATAACCGTAAGTTGTGCATGACTGTTCAGCCATTTTGATACCACCATAAGGCATAAATGCACGTTTCAAAGGTTTGTCTGTCTGAAGACCTACTACTTTTTCAAGTTCTTTGTTAGCCTCGTCGATATAACCAGGTCCATAAGAAGTCAAACTTGAAACGATTTCTGTTTCCATGTCCAAAACACCACCTTTTGCTCTTTCTTCTTTCTGAAGCTGCTGCAACTTACCCCAAAGTGTGTTTGTTGCTTCAGTAGGGCCAGCCAAGAATGACTCGTCACCTTCGTAAGGAGTGTAGTTGTTCTGAATAAAATCGCGGACATTCACATCTTCAATCCAATGTGTACCTTTAAAATTTCTCCATTGTACATTCATAAATGTTGACTTTTAATTGTGTTTAAACTTCAAATATTTTTGCGTCTAGAAACGTCTTTTCTTAAAACCACTGCAAATATCGGAAATTAAATTGTAATAATCACAATTTTGAAGAGAAATAATTCAAAAAAAATGTTAATCAATATGAATTACTTTTTCAAAAATATAGTTTAATGCTCAGAATAGCAGTAGGATACAGGTAACTTTTATGCTAAATAAAATATTTTTATAAATTTGTAATTGATACAACTGAACCTAATATTTTCATAAGCTTTCCCTCCTTCATCGGGCTTGCTTTGATTGATACTTTGACTGTAAAAGTCTTCTTTTTTATGTCAAATAGTCATCGGATTTCTTTATAAAATCAAGAAAAGAATGCAAAACTACTATTTATCCTTATAATATCTCTTTTAGGACGTATAAATTGTTGAGTTTTTATTATAAATGGCTGCTCTGAGCAGGCTTCTGGTTCTGCTTTCGTGCTACTTCTTGGTGGGGTTGTTGGTAGTATGTCTTTTTTTTTATAATTTTGAATCTGTAATCTTTAAAATTACTTATAAGCATAAAGCTATGAAAAAAAAATATTTTAGATCTCTTGTTGCGCTGATTTTACTTCTTTCAGCCTTCAATGCTCATGCGCAGATTCAACAACCCAAAGAGGCGCTGCCGGCTCATCCCAGACTCCTTTTTATGAAAGGAAGTGAAAAAAATGTGCAGTCTGTTATAGATAAGGACAAACGACTGAGGAAATTACATAATCACATCATCAGTCTGTCAGATTCTATCCTGAATGTCCCTTGCAATGAACGTATAAAAAGGGGAATTCGACTTTTGCATGTGTCGCGTCTTAATATTAATTATATCTTGCATCTTTCGTATTCTTATAGAATGACAGGGGATGAGAGATATGCTGAACGCGCAAAGGCTGAATTATTGAAACTTTCTTCGTTCTCAGATTGGAACCCGTCGCATTTTCTTGATGTTGCCGAAATGGGATTAGCAGCTGCTATTGGTTACGACTGGCTCTATGATTATTTAGACTCTGAGTCAAAGGGAATCATCGAACAGGCGCTGGTAGAAAAGATTATTCAGCCTTCCTTGGGCAAACATGCCTATAATCTGAAGCGTTCCAACAACTGGAATCAGGTTTGTAATACGGGTACGTCTATTTCCGCTTTGGCTATTTATGAGAAGATGCCTGAGCAGACTGTTCAGATTTTGAATAATGCCATCATGAATCTGCCCGTAGTCATGAAGGAGTATGCGCCGCATGGTGCGTACATAGAGGGTTATGGTTACTGGGGATACGGAACTACTTATAATGTGATTCTGATTGATCTTCTGGATAAGTTGTTTGGTCAGGACTACGGACTGAAGGACCAGCCGGGATTTATGCAGACTGCAACTTTCCACCAGTCGCTGGTTACTCCATCGCTTCATTATTATAATTATGGCGATAATAAGGATGTTCCTGCCAACGGAGTCTGTCCTGCTATTTTCTGGTTTTATAAGGAAACTCAGGATCAGGATTTGCTCTATAATCTCAAGCAGGCGCTTTCTCTTCCTATGATTAATCTTGATGAAGAAACTCACCGTTTCACTCCTTTGGCTTTAGTGTGGGCTGCTGAGGGTAAGGTCAACTTTAATCGCGTCAAGGCACCTCAAGTTTTGTGGTATCAAGGCATGGGACAGAATCCTGTGGTTTGCTTCAGATCGTCTTGGGCAGATAATAATGCCGCTTTCGTGGGATTTAAAGGTGGTAGAGACCGAATCAGTCACGGCCATCAAGATGCTGGATCGTTTATATATGAGGTCAATCAGGTGAGATGGGCGATGGAACTTGGTCAGGAGGACTATAATAAGTTAGAACAAGCTAAGCTGAGATTGTGGGGTGAAGACAGATGGAAGATTTATCGATACAGCTGCTTTAATCACAATATGTTCACATTCAATGGTCAGCCGATTATCGAGAATCAGTTCATCGAACTCCAACCAATACATGCTGAGAAAACAGCAGTCAGCTGTGAGGCTGATCTCTCGGCTTTGTTCATCGGGCATATTGCAGCTGCTGCCAGAAAGATTTCGTTGGTCAAGAAGAACTGTGTGATTGAAGACCACATAAAATGTAATGAAAAGGATGCTCGTATATGCTGGAGGATGGCTACAGAAGCCGACAGACTGGTAAGAGAAGATGATTCTACCATTACTTTATATAAAGGTAATGAGAAATTGAATGAGAAATTGAAAATGACTATCCACAATAATAACGCGGCACTGGATGGTATGGTTATTTCTTTAAAGCCTGCAGAATCTAAGCAAGCATATGATTCTCCAAACCCAGGAATCAGCTTTGTTGAATTTACGGCCACACTTCCTGCAAACTCAGAGAACAACCTTAAGATTATTCTCCGTCCATTTTAAAAACTCAAATACAATAAGAATTTATGAAAAAGAGAAAGGTTCCCCATACATATGTCATTATCTTTGGGGTCATTCTATTTTGCGCCCTCCTTACATGGATTATCCCCGGGGGACAGTATGTAGAACAAATTGATAGTAATGGTATGAAAACAATGGTATATCAGTCGGTAGATAAAGTACCACAGACATGGCAGGTCTTTTCATGCTTCATTACAGGATTTGTGGATAAAGCCGATATCATCATCTTTATCTTGATTATCGGTGGAGCTTTTTGGATAGTCAATGACAGTAAGGCGTTTGATGTAGGTACCATGAGTTTTCTAAAGAAAGCGCGTGAACTTGAATCCAATAAGATTATCCAGAAGATAGGTATAGATAATCTGATTATTGTTTCTATAATGACCATATTCAGCATCTTTGGAGCAGTCTTCGGTATGAGTGAAGAAACCATACCTTTCTGTATGGTGTTTGTTCCTCTGGCTATCTCTATGGGATACGATTCCATTACAGGTGTATGTATGGCCTTCATAGCTGCAGGTTTGGGCTTTGCCGGAGCTATTCTCAATCCGTTTACCATCGGCATTGCACAAGGTCTGGCCGGTCTGCCATTGTTCTCAGGACTAGAATATCGCTTATTCTGCTGGTTTGTGCTGAGCATCTTTGGTTTCACTTGGATTCTAAGATATGCCAACAAGGTTAAACGAAATCCTACCCGGTCGCTGGTGTATGAAGACGATGCCTATTGGCGCGAGTTGCATTCCGACCAGTCCATCGAGGTAACTTATTACACTCCTAAGGGGGCATGGTATAGTTATGTTGCACTTTCTCTGGCACAGCTAGCCTTTGCTTTTCAGTATCCTACCAGTACGTTGAAAGTAGGCAATTTGGTCTTTGAGCATCTGCCATTCATTCCTATGTTGGCGATAGCATTTATCGTAAGTTCTTATTTTCTGCTTCGCAAAACGGTCCATTTCTACATCATGAGTCTGCTCTTCTTTACGGTGTTTTATCTGATTGTCGGGGTAATGGGCTATGGGTGGTATATCTCGGAAATAGCAACTTTGTTCCTAGTCATGGGACTATCTGCCGGAATAGCCAACGGTCGCGGACCGAATGAGTTGGTCGATCTTTTTCTGGCGGGTTGCAAAGACATCATGAGTGCCGCTCTCATTGTTGGATTGGCTGGAGGTATCATTGTTATTCTTCAAGAAGGAAAGATAATCGATACCTTATTATATAAGATGGCTGAGGGAATGGACGGATTAGGACAAGTTGCCATGGTGACGGTGATGTATATTATTCAGACATTCATCAACTTGTTTATGCCGTCTGGTAGTGCGAAGGCAGCTCTGACAATGCCTATTATGGCCCCGTTTGCCGACCTTATCGGTATGTCGAAACAAGCCACGGTTATGGCTTATCAGTTTGGTGATGCTTTCACCAATTTGATTACTCCTACATCGGGCGTGTTGATGGGTGTGCTGGGCGTAAGTCACATCCCTTATGATAAATGGTTCCGCTGGTCGTGGAAGTTCATTCTGACTTTAATCGTCCTCGGGTTAATCCTTCTTATACCTACGGTGCTCATTCCATTAAATGGATTCTGATAAGCAGTATGTTGTTAGTTGAAGGAATATCGCTGGAAAAGTGCTAACGCAAAGTAAATAGCAAATGCAAAGTAAATAGCAAATGCAAAGTTAATAGCAAATGCAAAGTTAATAGCCGATGCAAACGATAGAGTTATTGCAGACAAATAATAATTGCAGATAAAATAATTATTGCAAACAAAAAGCATCCCAAGAGTAAGATTTGATACTCCTGGGATGCTTCTTTAGTATCATGAGTTTTGCAAACTTTTGTACAATTAACTCTCTAGCATAGTTTCTTTGA
>SAMEA104404106__coassemble_957_pt1 | contig 25071 bp, 13 predicted proteins | sample SAMEA104404106__metabat2_low_PE_044 | metagenome-assembled genome bin SAMEA104404106 (sample SAMEA104404106) | Balaenoptera acutorostrata
GTTCCGAAGCGTTAGATAAAGTGGTACAGCAAAATCAGGAATAGTTTGAGCTTTTTTTGTCGTGGACTCATAATTAAAAATAGTAGACATAATTAGTGAGCCTCTTAAACACCAATTTAGCACCTTGAGAGACGAAATCACACAGTTAAGCATTTGACTGTTAAAAGAATCAGCAACAGAAAGCCGATAAAAGCCACGGTTTTTCCCTAAAAAACGCCAGTAGTTGGTCGAAACGCCCTGCTTGAGCCCTAAGGAAAATACAGAAAGTTTCACTTGAAACAGATTCTTTCAGCCTTAGATTAAGCCAGAAAATGCACAAAACACCAAGAAATGCGCTATTATTGGAGAAAAAATTGCACAAAAATTTGGAAAATGTGAAATTCTCCTTACCTTTGCCGGCCTAAATTAACAAACAAACATCTAATGAAGAAAATTTGGTTGCTTGGCGCAATGGCGCTTTTCGTTTCAAACGCAACTTTTGCGGGCGATTATTTGACAAATACTAATCAGAACGCAGCTTTTTTACGTATGCTCGCTCGTGGTGCATCTATCGATGTTGATGGTGTATATTCAAACCCGGCAGGTTTGTCTTTTATCGAAAAAGACGGATTTTATCTTTCGCTGACTGGACAGAGTGCTTTCCAGAAACGTAACATCTCATCTACTACTCCATTGTGGACATTTGACCCTAAGAATCCTCAGACACAAACGTTTGAAGGTAAGGCTTCGGCTCCTATCATCCCTTCATTTCAGGGATTGTATAAGAAAGGCGACTGGACTATATCTACTCACTTCGGTATCACAGGTGGTGGCGGTAAAGCTTCTTTCGACCAGGGTCTGCCATTATTTAATTCATTGATTACTGGTTTGATTGCTTCACATCCTTTCTATAAAGGTCAGGATGGTAAGAAATTCATTCACCCTAGTATGTATGATATCAGTTCAGCAATGGACGGTAAACAGTATATCTTTGGTTTGCAGTTGGGTCTCAGCTACAAGCTTGCCGACTGGGTTTCAGTTTATGCCGGTGGACGTATGAACTACTTCACAGGTGGTTATGAAGGTTTCTTGAATGCTGCTCTTCATCCAGAATATTATGGCATGTTCCCTAATCTGGATTCTAAAACATTCGATGGTACATTGGCAGAAATTCGTTTGGACTGCGACCAGAGTGGATGGGGTATCGCTCCTATCTTAGGTGCCGACTTCAAATTTGGTAAGTTGAACATTGGTATGAAATACGAGTTCAAGACCAACTTGAACATCGAAAACAAGACCAGCGACATGAAGGTAATGCCGAATTTGATCGAAAGTAAACTTGGAGCATATAAACAAGGTGTAAATACTCCTAGTGATATTCCAGCTATGTTCTCTGCAGCCGTAGGTTATGAAATCCTTCCTATCTGGCGTACTACAGTAGAATACCATTTCTTCGACGATTTGAATGCTGGTATGTCTGATAATCGTCAGGATTACTTGAGTCATGGTACTCACGAAATTCTTGTTGGTACTGAAGTTGACGTAACTAAATCGCTGACTCTTTCAGCAGGTTTCCAGAATACCGACTACGGATTGCGTGACAACTTCCAGACAGATACAAGCTTCTCTTGCGATTCATATTCAATTGGTCTGGGTGCGCGTGTAGACCTTACAAAGGGTTGGAGCATGGATATCGCTTATTTCTGGACTAATTATAAAGACTATACAAAAGTAAGTGAAAAGTATAATGGTACTCCATTCCCTGGAACTGACATCTACAGCCGTAGCAATAAAGTATTCGGTATGACACTCAACTACCAGTTCTAATTGCACGGACCAGAGGCACGTGCCCAATTACAGCATGTAGTATCAACGTCTGATAAACGAAACTACATACTTTATATATAAAAGCGATGTGAAACCAATCGCACATAAAGCGAAGCGCTTTAAAGAGAACACCCCCAAAAAAGGACCTCTTTAAGGCGCTTTTTCCATTACTAACACATAAAATGATACGAGGTAAGAAAATAATACCCACAATCTGTCATCTCTTTGTTTTTTTTCTTAACTTTGTCGCATCTAGCGAGATAATCGTGCTTAAATAGACAGACTAACATTTTAAACATAAATATTACAATTATGATGACAATTGACAAATTCAACTTTGCTGGTAAAAAAGCAATTGTACGTGTTGACTTTAATGTGCCTTTGAATGAAGAAGGTAAGCTTACTGATGATACTCGTATCCGCGGTGCTCTTCCTACTTTGAAAAAAGTATTGGCTGATGGTGGTGCTTTGATTATCATGTCACACATGGGCAAACCAAAAGGTAAAGTGAACGCAAAATTCTCTTTGAGCCAGATTGTTGAAGCTGTTGCTGAACGTTTGGGTGCACCAGTTCAGTTCGCTCCTGACTGTGCAAAAGCTGCTGAAGCTGCTGCTGCATTGAAACCAGGTGAAGTGTTGTTGCTTGAAAACTTACGTTTCTACCCTGAAGAAGAAGGTAAACCTGTAGGTATCGATAAGGAAGATCCTGCTTACAATGAAGCTAAGAAGGCTATGAAAGAATCTCAGAAGGAATTCGCTAAGACTTTGGCTTCTTACGCTGACTGCTATGTAATGGATGCTTTCGGTACTGCTCACCGTAAACATGCTTCTACTGCTGTTATCGCTGACTACTTTGATGAAGACCACAAGATGTTGGGTTATTTGATGGAAAAAGAAGTTCACGCTGTTGACAGCATCTTGAAAGACATCAAACGTCCTTTCACTGCTATCATGGGTGGTTCTAAGGTTTCTACTAAGATTGGTATCATCGAAAACTTGATGGATAAAGTTGACAACTTGATTCTTTGTGGTGGTATGACATTTACTTTCGCTAAGGCTCAGGGTGGTCAGATTGGTAAATCTATCTGCGAAGATGATAAATTGGAATTGGCTCTTTCTATCATCGAAAAGGCAAAAGCTAAAGGTGTAAACTTGGTTTTGGCTACAGACTGTGTTGCTGCTGATGATTTCTCTAACGATGCTAATACTCAGATTTGCTCAGCTAACGCTATCCCAGAAGGTTGGGAAGGTTTGGATGCAGGTCCTCAGAGCCGTGTTGCTTTTGCAGAAGCTATTAAGAGCGCTAAGACTATCCTTTGGAATGGTCCTGCAGGTGTATTCGAATTCGATAACTTCGTAGGTGGTTCTAAGGCTATCGCTGACGCTATCGCTGAAGCTACTGCTAATGGTGGTTTCTCTTTGATCGGTGGTGGTGACTCTGTAGCTTGTATCAATAAGTTTGGTATGGCTGATCAGGTTTCTTACATCTCTACTGGTGGTGGTGCTTTGTTGGAAGCTATCGAAGGTAAGGTTCTCCCAGGTATCGCAGCTATCCGCGGTGATAAATAATTGAACTTATAAGGATATGGAAAGGTCCCGACGCGAAAGTGTCGGGACTTTTTTTTTATGTAAATGGTGTGTTTTTTATTAAGTCTTTACTTCTAATTTTTTATTTCTCAACTTTTTGCTTATTTTTACTCCGTTATATTGGACGTATTGTGCCTGCATGTTTGTAGGAACGGAATTTTGTTGATAATTTTGTTGATAATCTTGTTGACAATGTTGTTGACAATGTTGTTGTTATTTTAGCATTATTGATTAGAAGAAACTAGTTAAAAAGATTAATAGAATACTTATGAATAAGAAACGTTTTGCATCCTTAGTGTGTGGATGCGCATGTGTTTGTGCGGCTTTCGCTAGTTCGTACCATAAACCTGTTACACGTACGCTGCATCAGGGATGGGAGTTCTCGCAGGTGGGAACTAATGAGTGGTTGTCGGCTAAGGTGCCGGGAACTGTGCATCAGGATTTGATTGACCATAAGCGTCTGCCTGATCCTTTCTATGGAAAGAATGAGGAGAAGGTGCAGTGGGTAGAAAATGAAGAATGGGTGTATCGTACTTCTTTCCAGGTGAGTGAAGAGGACTTGCAGCGTGGAGCTGCTTCGCTGGTCTTCGAGGGTTTGGATACCTATGCTGATGTGTATCTGAATGGTTCGTTGCTGGTGAAGACTGATAATATGTTCGTGGGTTATAACTTGCCTGTGAAGTCGGTTCTTCGTAAGGGGGAGAATAAACTGGCTGTTCGTTTCCGTTCTCCTATTAAGGAGACTATGTTTCAGTGGGAAACGGATGGATTTAATTACCCGGCTGATAATGACCATGCTGAAAAGCGTATGAGTGTGTATTCGCGTAAGGCTCCTTATTCGTATGGATGGGACTGGGGTATTCGTCTGGCTACGTCGGGTATCTGGCGTCCGGTTCATTTGGAGTTTTATGATGTAGCGCGTATAGAGGATTATTTTGTTCGACAGAAGTCGGTTTCTTCTCAGAGGGCGGAAGTTGATAATCTGTTGGAGGTGAAGAATATCAGTGGTAAGACTCAGAAGGCTGAGGTGAAGGTGGTTTATGGTTATAAGGGTGAGGTGAAGACTTTGACTGAGACTGTTTCTTTGCAGCCGGGTGACAACCGGGTGTCTCTGCCTTTGGTGATTGATAATCCGCATTTGTGGATGCCGAATGGATGGGGGGAACCTTGTCTGTATGATTTTACGGCGTCTGTATCGGTCGACGGGACTGAGATTGCTCGTCAGGAGGAGAAGATTGGTATCCGTAGTGTGCGTGTCGTGAAGGAAAAAGATAAAGATGGTGAATCGTTCTACTTTGAGGTTAATGGTAAGCCGATGTTTGCTAAGGGTAGTAATATGATTCCGGATGATGCGCTGCTGCCGCGCGTTACGCCTGAACGTTATGAGCAGTTGGTTGAGGATGCTCGTGTGTCTAATATGAACTTGATTCGTGTGTGGGGTGGCGGTATCTATGAGGACGATGCTTTCTATGAGGCGGCCGACCGCAAGGGTATCTTGGTATGGCAGGACTTTTTGTTTGCTTGTACTACTTATCCGCATGATCCAGTCTTTGTAAAACGTGTAGCTCAAGAAGCTGAATATAATATTAAGCGTCTTCGTAATCATGCTTCACTGGCTATGTGGTGTGGCAACAATGAGATTTACGAAGGTATGCGTTTCTGGGGATGGGATAAGAAGTATTCTGCAGAAATCTGGAAGGAGATGAAGGAGGGTTATGATGTGCTCTTCCATCAGTTGCTTCCTAAGATGGTGAAGGAATATGACCCAGATCGTTTCTATATGCATGGCTCGCCATACGAAGCCAACTGGGGGCGTCCGGCAACATGGAAGATTGCCGATTCGCACAACTGGGGTACGTGGTATGGTCAGAAGCCGTTTGAGAGTTTGGATAATGAGATTCCTCGTTTCATGAGTGAATATGGTTTCCAGGCGTTCCCTGAGATGAAGACTATTCGTACGTTTGCTTCAGAAAATGATTATGCGTTGGAATCGGATGTAATGAATGCGCATCAGAAGAGTACTATCGGCAATTTCTTGATTAAGAAAACTATGGCGCTTTATTATAAGGTGCCAGAAAAGTTCGAGGACTTGATTTATGCGGGTCTTGTGCTGCAGGGGCATGGTATGCGTATGGGTATGGAGGCGCATCGTCGTAATCGTCCGTATTGTATGGGTACGTTGCCTTGGCAGTTGAATGATAGCTGGCCGGTGGTTTCGTGGTCGTCTATCGATTATTATGGCAACTGGAAGGCGATGCAGTATCAGACTAAGCGTGCGTATGCTCCGGTGTTGGTTGATGTAATGCGTGAGGGGGATGACCTGGCGTTTTATCTGATGTCTGATAAGTTGGACAATCTGGATGTTGTTCTCGATATGAGATTGATGAATTTCGATGGTAAGGTTTTCCGCAAGACGCAGAAGGTGGGCAAATTGCCTGCTAATTCTTCTATTATGTTCTATAAGGAGAGTGTAGCTGAGGCTTTGGCTGGACAGAAAGAGGCTACTAGCTTAATTCATATGACTCTGAAGTCGCGTAAGGGTGATGTTCTTTCTGATGAGATTTATTATTTCGTATATCCGAAGGATCAGATTTTGCCTGATGCTCCGCTCAAATATAGAGTGAAGTATAAGAATGGTGTGTGTGAGGTGACTGTGGAGGCTAAGAAGTTGGCGCGCGATATCTTTATAGAGGTTCCGGTTCAGGGTGCTCGTTTCACCGACAATTTCTTTGATTTGTTGCCGGGGCAGAAGAAGACGGTGCGTATTACCTCGCCTGAGGGTTACTCGCTCGAAAATATGGATGTTAAAGTTCATCAGTTGAGCGATATTCAATAATGGGGAGACACATATCTTAGTATATAAATACACATATCTTAGTATATAAATAATAATCTAATAATCAACAATTAAATTTATAATCTTATGAATCTTTTCTCTAAAACCATGTGGTTGGGAGTGTCGTTGGCTGGTTTGCTGGCAACCTCTTGTACATCACGACAGACTGCAGTGGCCGATTTTCAGATTGTGCCTATGCCGTTAGAAATTACTGCTGCTCAGCAGACTCCTTTTTTGTTGCATGATGGTGTAGCTGTTTGTTACCCAGCTGGCAATGAGATGATGAAGAAGAATGCTGAGTTCTTGGCAGAGTATATCAATGAACAGACTGGTATAAAGTTGTCTGTGAAAGAAGGTGAAGGTGCTAAGGGCGATATCGTTCTTGCTCTGGGCTTGAAGAATGAAAATCCGGAAGCGTATCAGTTGAAGGTGACTGCTCATCAGATCTTGATTAGTGGTCCTTCTGAAGCTGGCGTTTTCTATGGTATTCAGACTTTGCGTAAATCTGTTGCCGTGGCTCAGGGTACGGATGTTGAGGTTCCTGCTGTTGAAATTAATGACCAGCCGCGTTTCAGTTATCGTGGTATGATGCTTGATGTGGGTCGTCACTTCTTCACAATGGAGGAAATCAAGACTTATATTGATATCTTGGCTCTTCATAATGTGAATCGCTTCCATTGGCATTTGTCGGAAGACCAGGGATGGCGTATCGAAATCAAAAAATATCCTAAGTTGACCGAGATTGGTTCTCATCGTAAAGAAACTGTTATTGGTCATAACTCGGGCAAGTATGATGGCAAACCCTATGGTGGTTTCTATACTCAGGAACAGGCTAAGGAAATCGTTCAGTATGCTGCCGATCGTTACATTACTGTAATTCCTGAAATCGACCTTCCGGGTCATATGCAGGCTGCATTGTCGGCTTATCCTGAATATGGATGTACAGGCGGTCCTTACGAAGTTTGGACTCAGTGGGGTGTGTCTGATAATGTTCTTTGTGCTGGTAATGATAAGGCTATTCAGTTTGTAAGAGACGTATTGGATGAAATCACAGAAATCTTCCCTTCTGAATATATTCACGTAGGTGGCGACGAATGTCCTAAGTCGCAGTGGGCTAAATGTCCGAAGTGTCAGGCTCGTATCAAGGCTTTGGGTTTGAAGAGCGATAACAAACACTCTAAGGAAGAACGTCTCCAGAGTTATGTTATTCATGAAGCTGAGAAGTTCTTGAATTCGAAAGGTCGTCAGATGATTGGTTGGGATGAAACCCTGGAAGGTGGTTTGGCTCCTAACGCAACTGTTATGTCATGGCGTGGTGAAGGTGGTGGTATTGAGGCTGCTCGCCAGAATCATGATGTGGTGATGACTCCTAATACTTATGTGTATTTCGACTACTATCAGGCTATTGATAAAGAAGCTGAACCTTTGGCTATCGGTGGTTACTTGCCAGTGAAGAATGTATATAACTACAATCCGATGCCTAGAGCATTGAATGCTGAAGAACAGAAACATATTATTGGCGTTCAGGCTAATGTTTGGACTGAATATATGCCAACCTTCAGCCAGGTTGAATACATGGTACTTCCTCGTATCGCTGCTTTGTGTGCTACTCAGTGGTCAGACCAGAGTAAGAAGAATTATGAGGATTTCTTGAAACGCGTTCCTCGTCTTATCGATATCTATCAGTTGCACGGATGGAATTATGCAACTCATATCTTTGATGTGATGTTGGAACTGACTCCTAATGCTGAAACTGGAACATTGGATGCTACAGCTCGTACTATCGATAATTCGCCTATTTATTATACGTTGGATGGTTCTGAACCAACTGCTCAGTCGCAGAAGTATACTGGTACTATCAAGATTGATGAGCCGGTGGTTTTGCGTACTGTTGCTATCCGTCCTACAGGGGCAACTCGTATCACTAAGGATGTTATCGATTTTAGTAAGTCGTCTATGAAGCCTATCACTATGTTGCAGCCTATCAATAAGCAGTATGCGTTTACTGGTGCAACTGTTTTGATTGACGGTTTGAAAGGTAATCACAATTACAAGACTGGTCGCTGGATTGCTTTCTATAAGAATGATATGGAAGCTGTAATCGACTTGAAGGCTGAAACAGAAATTTCATCTATGACTTTGAATACATGTGTAGAAAAAGGCGACTGGGTATTTGATACTCGCGGTATCAGTGTTGCTGTTTCTGACGACAACGAAAACTTTAAGGTTGTAGCTACGGAAGATTATCCAGCTATGAAGGAGTCTGATCCTAACAAGATTTATACACATACGTTGAAGTTTGATCCAGTTAAAACTCGTTACGTGAAGGTGAAGGCTTTGTCTGAACATAGTATTCCTGCATGGCATGGTGGCCGTGGTAATTATGGTTTCTTGTTCGTTGATGAAATCACATTGGAGTAATTGACTACTAAAGGAATGAGTCGTCTGCTTGCATTGAGTAGGTCGGCTCATTCTATTCAATAGCGATTTCTTACAATTTGTTAGACGTGTCGTTTTTATGTTTTTGTAGGTTCTTCTCTTATAAAGCTAGTGCGGTACGTCTGTTATTTTAAATTTTAATCATTCGTAATGAGACTTTCTAATCTTTTCAATAAAATCATGTTGGGAACTGCTATTGTAGTAGCAGGAACTCAGCTTACAAGTTGCGATTCTGCTCCGGTAGAAGGAAAGTTGTCGGTTACTCCGATTCCAGCGGAGGTAACTTGGCAGAGCGGCTCTTTCCAACTGGATAAGGCAACTGGTTTTTATATTGATGCTCCAGAAGTCGACCAGAAAGTATTGGCTGCTTATATGCAGGCATCACCTTTGAAATTAGCTTTATCCGAGGGTGTTTCGGGAGAGGGTATTGTGCTTCGTCAGGTGGACAACTTGGATGGTGTAAATTCTCCAGAAGGTTATGCTATGAGTATCAGCGCTAAGGGAGTAAAAATTGAAGCCACATCAGGTGCAGGCTTGTTTTACGGTTTGCAGACCTTGTTGCAGATGGCTGCCGATTCTTCTACGTTGCCAGCTGTTGAAATTAAAGACGAACCACGTTTTGCTTATCGTGGTATGATGCTCGATGTGTCCCGCCATTTCTTTAGTAAGGAGTTTGTGAAGAAACAGTTGGATGTGCTGGCTTATTATAAGATTAACCGTCTGCATTTGCATCTTACTGATGCTGCTGGATGGCGTATTGAAATAAAGAAGTATCCACGTCTCACTCAGTTGGCTGCTTGGCGTCCTGAGGCGGTTTGGAAACCATGGTGGAATGGCAACCGTAAGTATTGTGAGGAGTCTGATCCTCGTGCTCAGGGTGGTTATTATACTCAGGATGATATTCGCGAATTGGTGGCTTATGCGGCCCATCGTTACATCACTATTATTCCGGAAATAGAAATGCCGGCTCACTCTGAAGAGGCACTGACGGCTTATCCGGAGTTGTCATGTACTCATGTGCCTTATAAGCAGGCCGATTTCTGTGTGGGTAATGAGAAGACGTTCGAATTTCTGGAGAATGTCTTGACTGAGGTGATAGATTTGTTCCCTTCCAAGTACATTCATGTGGGTGGCGATGAGGCTGGTAAGGCTTCGTGGAAGACTTGTAAGTTGTGCCAGGCTCGTATGAAGAAGGAGGGGCTGAAGGATGTTAATGAGTTGCAGAGTTATCTGATTCACCGTATCGAGAAGTTCTTGAACTCTAAGGGTCGCAACTTAGTGGGTTGGGATGAAATTCTGGATGGTGGTCTGGCGCCTAATGCTACGGTGATGTCGTGGCGTGGTACTGAGGGTGGATTGAAGGCTATTCGTGCTGGTCATCGTGCCATCATGTCTCCGGGCGCTTTCTGTTACTTGGATAGTTATCAGGATGCGCCTCATTCTCAACCGGAGGCTATCGGTGGTTATTTGCCGCTCAAGAAGGTGTATAGTTATAATCCGGTGCCTGATTCGCTGTCGACTGATGAAAAGGCGTTGATGTATGGTGTTCAGGCTAACTTGTGGACTGAGTATGTGCCTACTCCTGAACATGCTGAGTATATGTTGTATCCGCGTATGATTGCTTTGGCTGAGGTAGCTTGGTCGCCACAGGAACGTCGTGAATGGCCTGAGTTTAAGAATCGTGCTTTGAAGATTGTTGAAGAATTGAAGGCGAAGGGATACTATCCGTTCGAATTGAAAGGTGAAGTAGGCGACCGTAAGGAATCGCTTGAACCTATAAAACACTTAGCAGTGAATAAAAAGGTTGAATTCCGTTCTAAAAACTGGGATGCTTATCCGGCTAATGGTAAGGCTACTCTGACGGATGGCAACAGAGGCAACTGGAATTACCACGATCAGCGTTGGTTAGCATTCGTGACTAAGAAGGGTGTTGATGTAGTGATAGACTTGGAACAGGAAATGGACGTCAAATCGGTAGCTGCCGATTTCATGCAGATCTGTGGTCCAGGTGTATTCATGCCGGCTAAGATTGTCATCGAAGCATCTACTGATGGTAAGAACTTTACGAAACTGACCGAAATAGACAACAAGGTAGTGAAAGACGATGGCCTATCGTTCAAGAATTTCGCTTGGGAAGGTCAGACCAAAGCTCGCTACATTCATTATCAGGCATTGCCAAGCGCAGAATATGGTGGTGTTTTGTTCGTTGATGAAATTGTGGTGAAATAAACCCCGTTGGGTAGAAAAATAAACTAACCATTAATATTAACCGAATTCGGCGAGGCTTTATCGTCGTGCCGGATTCTTTATTCCAATCTAATAAGCAACATGAAGAAATTTTATTTAACCTCCTTGTTCTTATTTAGCTTTGTAGCGGCATTGTTCGCACAGGAACCGGCTGATTATGTGAACCCGTTTGTTGGTACTACTAATTATGGTACTACTAATCCGGGTGCAGTGGTTCCGCAGGGCATGATGTCGGCAACTCCGTTCAATGTGATGGGCTCGGCCGATAATAAGTATGATAAGGACAAACAGTGGTGGTCTACTCCGTATGAAGTGAACAATAAGTATCTGACTGGTTTTGCGCACGTCAATCTGAGTGGCGTGGGATGTCCGGATATGGGATCGCTGTTGTTGATGCCAACTGCTGGCAAATTGAACGTGGATTATCGTTCGTATGGTAGTGAGTATACTCAGGAAAGTGCAACTCCGGGTTATTATACCAACCATCTTACAAAGTATGGAATCAAGTGTGAAATGACGGCAACAGCTCGTACTAGTCGCGCGCGTTTCACCTTCCCAGAAGGTCAGGGCAACTTGCTGATGAACTTGGGTGAAGGTCTGACCAATGAAAGCGGTGCTAGTGTTCGTTTCGTGAATGATCATGAAATCGAAGGTTCTAAACTGCTCGGTACTTTCTGCTACTGTCCGGATGCAGTCTTCCCAATTTATTTTGTGATGCGTGTGCACAAGACTCCAGCCGAACGTGGTTACTGGAAGATGCAGCGTGAAATGCAGGCGGAAGCTGCATGGGATGCTCATGCAGGTAAGTACAAATTGTACAAATCGTATTTCAAGGAAATGAGTGGTGATGATATCGGTACCTTCTTCTCTTTCGATACAAAGAAAGGCGAACAGGTAGAAGTCAGCATCGGTGTATCTTTCGTGAGCATCGAAAATGCACGTTTGAACCTTAATACAGAACAACCAGTAGGTACTACTTTCGATCAAATTCGTAAGGATGCACGTGCTAAGTGGAATGCTGATCTTGGTCGTATCCTCGTGGAGGGTGGTTCGAAAGAGCAGAAACGTGTGTTCTATACCGCTCTTTATCATGCATTGATTCACCCGAATGTGCTTCAAGACGTGAATGGTGAATATCCGCAGATGGAAGGAAACGAAATCTTATCTACTAAGCACAATCGTTATACCGTTTTCTCTTTGTGGGATACTTATCGTAACGTTCATCAGTTGTTTACACTGGTTTATCCTGAACGTCAGATGGACATGATTCATACCATGGTGGGTATGTATAAAGAACATGGATGGTTCCCTAAGTGGGAGTTGTACGGTCGGGAAACTTATACTATGGAGGGCGACCCGAGTATTCCGGTGATTGTCGACTCGTGGATGAAGGGCTTGCGCGACTTTGATGTTGATACTGCTTATGAAGCTATGATTAAGTCGGCTACCACTCCAGGTAAGGACAACTTGATGCGTCCTGATAATGATGGATATATGAAGTTGGGTTATTGTCCAATGGAGTCGCAGTACGATAATTCGGTTTCTCATGCATTGGAATACTACATTGCCGATTATGCACTGTCTACTTTTGCAAAAGCATTAGGTAAGAAGGATGATGCCAAATTGTTCTACCAGCGTTCTATGGGTTACAAGAACTACTACTGCAAGGATTTCGGCACACTCCGTCCTATTACGCAGGAAGGCAAGTTCTATGAACCATTTGACCCGATGCAGGGTGCCAACTTTGCACCATCTCCTGGTTTCCATGAGGGTAATGCATGGAATTATACTTATTATGTTCCGCATGATGTGAAGGGTCTGATGAAGTTGATGGGCGGTCAGAAGAAGTTTGTCAACAAGCTTCAGATGATTTTCGATAAGGGATATTATGATCCGGCCAACGAACCAGACATTGCTTACCCATACTTGTTCAGCTATTGCAAGGGCGAAGAATGGCGTACTCAGAAATTGGTGAAGGAATTGTTGGCAAAGCATTTTACAGATCAGCCAAATGGTCTCCCTGGTAATGAGGATGCTGGTACTATGTCTACATGGGCTATCTTCAGTATGATGGGACTTTACCCTGATTGTCCGGGTGTTCCTGAATATACGTTGACTACTCCAACCTTCGATAAGGTGACTATAAAACTCGATTCTAAGTTCTTCGGTAAAGATGAACTAGTGATTCGAAAAGAGGGTGGTGATGGTTATATCGATGCTATTAAGGTGGGTGGAAAGAAACACAATGGTTTCCGTATCACTCACGATAAGTTGATTCATGGTGAAGAATTGCTCTTCCACTGTAAATAAACTATAGGCATTGCCTCATAAAAAATCCCCCTGTTGTATTTAGATGAATTATTCTTCATCTGTTACAACAGGGGGAATTTTGCATTATTTAAAAGTGCTGTTTCACAAGTTCACAACCTTACTCTTTTACAGCTTTTAAAGCATTTAAGTCGATGTTGACTGAATCAGCGTGAATCTTAACAGAATCTCCGCTCAGTTCTACTGATGCATTCGGTGCAATTTTCTGCATCGCTTCTTTCAGATTCTGTTCCTTCATTTCTCTTTCAGCACGTTTGCGCTGACGGCGTTCTATGCCGAACAACCAGCGGAAGAAGCGTATGAATGCGTTGCGTTTCTTGACTTTGACTGTTGGCTGGTCTTTATCCGTAATCATGAGGGTGCTGTCTTGCTGCAGACTGTCGGCTGCTATGAGTTGCTTACCGTCAAGTTTGTTGGCCAGACTGTCGGCTGCTATGAGTTGCTTGCTGTCGGGTTTGTTGGCCAGACTGTCGGCTATGTGTAAGCTGTCGCTTCCTGCTATTGCATTAGCTGCCTTAGTTGAGTCTGAAGGAGTGATAGGCATGATAGGCTGCTGAGGCTTTGGTTTTGGAATTTTGAAAGCTATAGGCAGCGAGTATTTGCAGCGTACTTTGGTTCCGAAATCTGTTGCAGGCAACCATAGAGGCATGCTTTTGACCAACTCGTATGCGGTTGAGTCGAGCGATTCTTCTAAGTGTCGTGCAATGCGTGGATTTGTAATGGTTCCGTTGGTTTCAACCACAAACTGGATTACTACTACACCTTCTTTCTTTAATCGTTTCGCTTTTTCCGGATACACCAGGTTTTTCTTCAGATAATCTTGGAAAGCCTGCATGCCTCCTGGAAATTCGGGCATCTTTTCTGCACTTCCATATACTTCCCATCCGTTTTTCGGATGCATGGTAATCTTGAAACCTTCTTCACCTTGGAAGAAACGACCTATGGGGAGTGAGAGGTTGTCCATGCCGTCGGCACGGATTACTGTAGTATGGATAAAATCGGCATCTATTTTGAACAGTCCCATCTCGTCGGTGGTTGTGCGGCGTCCAGTTCCCTGAATGCTTACTACTGCACCTTCTATCGGATTGTCCTGTGGGTCTACCAGCATACCTTCTACCGGGAATAGGCGTCCCACTCGCTTGTATTCCTGAATGTCAGAGAGGCGGTCGAAATACACCGTCATCTCGTTCTTCTCCGTATCAAGGTCGACCGATTTTTTATTGCTTTCAGACTCACCGTTGAAGTAGAGTGTAGCTGTATGTGAATAGCTGCTGTTAGTATATTCTACTTGAATTACTCCATGCTCGTCGGATTCAAATTTGCCGTAGTGGCCAAACAACTTGGCATATACACCTTTCTGAGCCTCTCCTGTCGATTTCCGAACCGTTATTTTGCAGATTGCTTTTCCGTTGTCCTGTAATGTTATGCGTGAAGGCATAGTCATCGCACTCACTGTAGGGGTATAGAGACCGCACAAAAGGAAGCAAATGGTGAGAATGATAAAATTCGATTTCACGTTTCTAATCATAATTGCTAAAAATTCATAAAATACTCATTCGGCTTTGAGCCATTTAGGCTTTTCAGCTATTGAGTTGTAGAGTACTTTCGTGCCTGTTGCTCGTGAAGCTGCAGGCTCTGGCGCTGGTGCAGGGAAGGTGCCGTTGGCCATGTGGTAGAGCACGGGTTCCATTAGGATGTCGTCGGTTGTTCCCAGGGTACCTAGCTTACCAGCAAGGTTTTCGGTTGCCTGACAGTCTGGCTGGAGTCCGTTGGTGAAGTAGTCGCCAAAGTCTTCTGAGTTGGTCAGGCTGTATGTGGTCAGCCATAGTTCTACCAATGGTGTTTCTTCGTTGTAGAAACGTGACTGTGCCACGTTTTTTCCGAAGGTTGGTGTGCCTACTTGTATGAGTCGGCCTTTCATGTATGGTCTCAGTCCGTTGATAACTATTTCTGATGCCGATGCTGTGTTGCCGGATGTGAGTACGTAGAGGTTCTGATATGTTACGGGTGTTCCGCCGTTCATCTTTTCAGGATCTAGGTTGTAGACTTCCTTCTTGTTCAGTTTATCGTTGGATGTCATCTTCAAGAAGGGTTGGCCAACCGCTTCGGCTGGTGCCAGATTTGATGCTAGTGCTTGTGCTGTTGTCACGTAACCGCCTGGGTTATAACGAAGGTCCAGGATGATGTCGTCGGCAGGCTGGTTGGCTAGTTGTCCGAATATCTTTTTCAGTTGCTCTTCATCTTTTCCGAATTCGTTGTATAGCATATAAAAAGCTTTGCGGTTGCCGCTGGTGATGTAATGTGATTCCAGCAGGTTGTCAACTTCAACGGCTCTTGGTGCAGGCATTTGTACTACGTTGAGAGTGTCAAAGCCTTCTCCGTTGAAATTTCCCATTGTGAAACTACATGCTTCCGTTGGATGTGCTATGTACTCCATGAAGATATTCGTGTTTATCTTCTTGCCGTTGGCAGCAATAATCCAGTCGCCTCTTTTCAACTTAGCTTCAGTGGCAGGCGAGTCTTTTTGTGTATAGATGACACGTACAGCCTCCGATCCATTTGGCACACGAATCATTGCTCCCTCAAAACCAAACGACGGACGTATATCCGCACGCGATTCTGGTTTGGTATAAATTGAATCCAGGTGAGTAAACTTCACCCCATTCTTCTGGTCCTTGCTTGAAATAAGCAGATCCAGGAACTGCTGAGGCTTTGTGAAGAAGTTGAGCCCCTCTTCAGCCGGTAGGTCCTCATAATACAGATAGCTCTCCTGCATGGTATGATACACCCATGTCTGCGTTCCTATGAGCGCAAGGTATTCGCCCGTGCGGTCCTCGCCGCAAGACGACATCAATCCTAGGGTAAGAGCCCCAGCCAGGAAAGATTTCAGTAATGTTTTCTTCATAATCATTCTTATTTCAAGTTGAAGGAATTCTGTCCAATCATGTTGCCATCTGCAAAGAGGTAGACATGGTACGTACCCCCTGGAAGGAACTCTTCCACGTTCCAGTACACCGTTACGGTCTGTTCTTCTCCTGTATATTCTATATACTTTTTGATAGAGAATGGGATGGCACGGTCTTCATACTTGAAGGTATCTGATGCATTCTTCACCAGTACTTCATTGTCTGGTTTGGCTATGCGTACATAAATGGTCTTGTTGCCTGTTTCTGCTGTGATATTTTTCACGATGGTGAATGAGATGGCAATTTTCTTGGCATCTTTTGCTTTACGTGCATTCTTACCACGCTTGTTGAGCGGATTTGCTACTATGTTTGTTGCGTCGAGCTGAGCAGCCAGTGAAACTTTTTCATGCAGTGTTTTCTTTTCTCTCGACAGGTTGTTGATCTGTGCAGTTGCTGCATGGTATTTGTTTTTCACATTTTTATTTTCTTCTGTCAGTGCAGCATTGATTTTATTCAGTGAGTCAATCTGCACCACATATGTTCTCAGCACGGCACGCACTGTTTTCAGTTCTTTTTTCAGGCGCATGATTTCTGAAGCATTGCTAGTTTTCACCTGTCTCAGTTCTTCCAGCAGTCTCTGCGTCTTCAGTTTTTCACTTTCTAGTTTTTCTTTCAGTGAGTCGTTGTTGATTTGAATCTGTAATTCGTCATATTGTGTAGCGAACGTACTGTATTCATTTTCCATTTCCTCCTTTTCGATAGCATAGAGCTGTGTCATCTCCTGGTTCTTCTGCATTTGGTGGAAACCGAAGAAAGCTGCACTTGCGAATAGGATTGCTAATACGACTATTGTAATAATCAGTGTTTTATTCTTTTGCATAATTCGTTTGTTTTGTATACTCCGACTGCAAAAATACAATAAAATATGATTGCTCTGATTCTATTCGTTGAAAAAAAGCGTTTCTGCCTACTTTTCGAGGCTTATGGAAGGTCCGGTGTTCAGTTTCCAGCGTCTAAATGTGTATTCTGGAAAGAGTTTGCTGCCTTCTTGGTCTATCCATTTGTTTAGGAGGTTAACGGTTGCTTTGTGGCTCTCTGTTGTTGGCGTGAAGTAACATACGTAGTTGTCCTTGCGTTCTTGTTCGTTCATTCCTTCGGTTTCTGTTGCATTTATTTCCATGTTTTGTGGATAGAAGCAGTATCTGCAGTGACTTCTGCAGGCATAGCAGAAGGGGTGTAGTTTGAGGTCGCAGTTTTCAATCAGGCAGTTGCTTATATTTCCTTGGCTTATTGCGGCGATGCAGGATGCATGTCTAAATTGTTTGCTGTTACTTTTCAATTGCAGTCCGGATATTCTGCAGTTGAGGACTTTGCCGTTGTTTGTTAATGCTCCTGTTATTCCTCCGAAAAATCTAAAGCCGTTTTTTAAGTTGTTGCCTTCTAAGATGGTGAATCCTTCTACTTCACAGTTTATTATGTTTCCGTAGTTTTCGCCTGCTATCCCGCCAGTATACGGCTTATATACGTAGCAGGTGCAGTCTTTTATGCTGCAGTTGATGATTTTTCCATCGTTATGTCCGCAGATGATGCCTGTGGCTCCGCCTTTCGACAACTGGAAGTTGGTGTGGCAGTTGTGGATGTTGAGGTTCTTTATAATGCCGCTTTTGTCGATTATTGCAAAGAGCCCGGCCATGGTGCACCGTTCGTCTATTATTTCTACGTTTGTGAGTGTGTGGTTTTGTCCGTCGAATATGTCGGTGAATTTTTTTTTGTTGATGGGGCGGATGCGTTTTTTCTCGGCTTCGGTGAATTGGATGTCGTTTTTGAGGTAGTAGGTGGTGATTCCGTTGCGGGTGATGCCGAATTCGTTGAGTGTTCGTTTTCCGTAGGCTGTTTCGTTCATGAGGTTTGTGAATGCTATAAAGTCTTCGGCGGTTTCTATGCCTATGTTGTTGGATTTGGCTTTCAGGGTGCAGGTGTAGGACGTCCCTCGTTGGCAGAGGAGGTTCGACAGCGATTTCTGTAGGATGTCGCCGTCGTGTGTGGTGATTATGATGTTTACTTCTTGATTGTTTAGTGGTGGAAGTAGGAGTTGGTAGGTTCCGCTGGCTTTTGGCTGGTAGGTTACTTTTCCGTAGTTGGCTCCTGTGGCTGTTGTCATTTGTGCGGTGTATGGGTTGAGTTGTGCGATGTGCATACTGGGGGTGAGTTGGAGGGTCTTTACTCTTTGGTTGAGTGTTGGTTCCAACTTGAGGGTGAGTTGTGCGAATAGGTGTTCGAAGTGTAGGGTGATGGGTGCCCCTGGCTGATAGGTATTTTGTGATATCAGTAGGTCTGTTAGCTCTCCCGATTTGGTATAGAGTTGGCTGGCTGAGCAGTATCCGTCAGCTGAGGTGGCGAGCGGTGGGTTGTATGCGCACACTTCTGCTTTCTGCTGAGACTCATTCCAGTAGAGCGACTCGTTTCCTTTCCATCGTCCGTTCACGAGTGATAGGATTTGTCCGTCGGCTTTTATGCCGCTGTTGGCGAATAATGAAATTTGGGTTCCTTCTGCCAAGATAGATGTTTTTCCTCTTGATTCCGTTGCATAATCGGCCGTGTGATTGCCAAGAATAACAACTTCCGTTGGAGACAAACATTCTTTTTCCGAGCATGATACTGAAAATAAGATGATTAGCAGGTCTATAAATAGTGGTTTCATGATATTTCGATTTATAAAATAACTTTTCTATATATAATAACGCACTACTATCCAAAAAGGGACCCTATTAGTCAAGAAATCTATTTCACTTGCTATAAATTTACTCCATTCGCTATAAATTTACTTCACTCACCGCCAATTTCACTTATACGTCATAATTCTCACTAATACATCACAAATTTCCCGTCTACACATAAAAAATGCTGCCTACCTTCACAGGCGGGCAGCATAAGCTACAATACAAAATACAAATACAACTAAACGAGATATATTTTACTAACTATAATATAAATCTTAATATAATCCTTAACTTAATATAATTCTTAAAAGTAACAGAACCGGTCTGTTGTTTAAACAATTCCCTGAGCCAACATGGCTTTAGCTACCTTCATGAAACCTGCTATATTAGCACCCTTCACATAGTTGATGTAGCCGTCGGTTTCTGTTCCATACTTAACGCACTGCTCATGGATATTATGCATAATCTGATGCAGCTTTTCGTCCACTTCAGGAGCAGTCCAACTCAAGTGCATTGCATTCTGGCTCATTTCCAATCCAGAAGTAGCCACACCACCAGCATTCACGGCCTTACCCGGAGCGAAAATCATTTTATTAGCGATGAACAAATCAACAGCCTCTGGTCGGCAACCCATATTAGAGATTTCACCTACACAAGTCACATTGTTGTCTATCAACTGCTGAGCATCCTGACCGTTCAACTCGTTCTGTGTTGCGCAAGTCAGTGCGATGTCTACTTTCACCTCCCATGGCTTCTTGCCAGCTACGAAGGTAGCACCTGGGAATTTCTCTGCATAAGGAGCCACGATATCGTTGCCTGAAGAACGGAGCACGAGCATATAGTCAATCTTTTCTCCGCTGATTCCGTCTGGGTCATAAATGTATCCGTCAGGACCAGAGATGGTAACCACCTTAGCACCCATCTGAGTTGCTTTTGTCACAGCTCCCCAAGCCACGTTTCCGAAGCCTGAAACAGCAATGGTCTTACCCTTTATTTCTATGCCCTTAGTCTGCAACATCTGGTTCACGAAATACAATCCGCCGAAACCTGTAGCTTCCGGACGTACCAGCGAGCCGCCAAATTCCAAACCCTTACCAGTAAAAGTACCAGTAAATTCGCGAGTGAGTTTCTTGTACATGCCAAACATGTATCCCACTTCACGTGCTCCTACGCCGATATCGCCGGCAGGCACATCCATATCAGGACCTATATGACGCCATAATTCCAGCATATAAGCTTGGCAGAAACGCATCACTTCAGCGTCGCTCTTACCTTTTGGAGAAAAGTCGGATCCACCTTTACCACCACCCATAGGAAGAGTAGTCAGTGCATTCTTGAAAGTTTGTTCGAAACCCAGGAATTTTAGAATAGAAAGGTTTACAGATTCATGGAAGCGTACTCCACCTTTATAAGGACCAATGGCGTTGTTGAACTGAACACGGTATCCCAGATTAACTTGTACCTTACCCTGGTCATCTACCCATGGAATACGGAAAGTAAAAATCCGGTCAGGTTCAACTAAACGTTCAATCAAAGAGACTTTTTCAAATTCTGGATGCTGGTTATAAATATCTTCAATAGATACCAATACCTCTTTTACAGCCTGTAAATACTCTGATTCGCCAGGATGCTTGGCCTCGAGTGAGGACATGATTTTAGTAATGTTCATAAGTCCTAAATTAAAGGTTCACGTTCGTGTTTTTTCTATTTCTTAGTATTTGCAAAGATAGGAATCTTACTGAATCTACCAAATTTTGAGGTGCCTTTTTTGCTAAAATCGGGGGATTTACCGATTTTTGTTGCCTAATCATTCATGAATGCTTTATTTTATGCTCAATAAATTACAACTAAACCGTCTTTATTTCAAGGATACGCAGTTTGCTAATCTGATGACTAAGCGTATTTTTAATGTGTTGCTGGTGGCTAATCCGTATGATGTTTTTATGCTGGAGGATGATGGTCGTATCGATGAGAAGATTTTTAATGAGTACATGAGTCTGAGTCTCCGTTATCCGCCGCGCTTTACTCAGGTGTCGTCGGCCGATGAGGCGTGGCGTCAACTTAAACTGGCTCCGTTTGATCTGGTTATTTGTATGCCGGCTTCTGATAATAGTGAGACTTTCGATATTGCTCGTAATATTAAACAGGTGTATCCGTTGTTGCCGCTGGTGGTGCTTACTCCTTTCTCGCATGGTATCAGGGAGCGTATGCAGCATGAAGATCTGAGTATTTTCGAGTATGTGTTTTGTTGGCTGGGAAATACTGATTTGCTGGTTTCTATCATTAAGTTGATGGAGGATAAGATGAATCTGAAGCATGATATTGAGGAGGTGGGTGTGCAGATGATTTTGCTGGTGGAGGATTCTATCCGGTTTTATTCGTCGGTTTTACCTAATTTGTATAAGTTCGTCTTGAAGCAGAGTCAGGAGTTTGCTACTGAGGCTTTGAATGAGCATCAGCGTACGTTGCGTATGCGTGGTAGACCTAAGATTGTGCTGGCTCGTACGTATGAGGAGGCTATGGATCTGTATGATCGTTATGCTAAAAATATCCTGGGAATTATTTCGGATGCTCGTTTCCCGCGTCATGGGGTGGTGGATTCTGCGGCAGGTGTTGAGTTTCTGAATAATATTCGTCATCGTGATCCGTATATGCCGCTTATTCTTGAATCTTCTGAAGTGTCCAATCAGGCTTGTGCCGATGCTTGTGATGCTGGGTTTATCGATAAGAATTCTAAGAAGATGAATATCGACCTTCGTGAGGCTGTTGCCAAGAATTTCGGTTTTGGCGATTTTGTGTTTATTAATCCTGAAACGAAGACTGAGATTCTGAGGGTGCATAATCTGAAGGAGTTGCAGAATGCTATTTATTCTATTCCGGCCGATTCTTTCTATTATCATATTAAGAATAATCATATTTCTCGATGGTTGTGTTCGCGTGCCATATTCCCGGTTGCTGAGTTCTTGAAGCAGGTCCGATGGGAGTCGCTTCAGAATCTGGATGCGCATCGTGATATCATTTTTGAGGCTATCGTGCGTTATCGCAAGATGAAGAATCACGGAGTGGTGGCGGTGTTCCAACGCGACCGGTTCGACCTTTATTCGCATTTTGCACGTATTGGTGATGGTTCGTTGGGTGGTAAGGGGCGTGGCCTGGCGTTTATTGATAATATGGTGAAGCGTCACGTTGAGTTCGAGCAGTTTGAGAATGCGTCGGTTTCTATTCCGAAGACGTTGGTGCTTTGTACCGATATCTTCGATGAGTTTATGGATTCCAATCGTTTGTATCAGTTGGCTTTGAGTGATGCTGATGATGCTGATATCTTGGATGCGTTCTTGAGGGCTGATTTCCCTTCGCATTTGTTGGCCGATTTGGAGGCTTTTTTCGAGGTGGTGAAATCGCCTATTGCTATTCGTTCGTCTAGTTTGTTGGAGGACTCTCACTACCAGCCGTTTGCGGGTATTTATGCTACGTATATGATTCCTTATATCGATAATAAGCAAGAAATGATGCGTATGTTGCTGAGGGCTATCAAGGGTGTGTATGCTTCGGTGTATTATAAGGATAGTAAGGCGTATATGCAGGCAACGAGCAATGTTATCGATGAGGAGAAGATGGCGGTGATTCTGCAGGAGGTGGTGGGAAGCAGGTACGGCGACCGTTATTATCCTACTATCTCGGGGGTGGCTCGCTCGCTCAATTATTATCCTATTAATGATGAGTTGCCCGAGGAGGGCACGGTGAGTCTGGCTCTTGGTCTGGGTAAATATATTGTTGACGGGGGGATGACTCTTCGTTTCTGTCCTTATCATCCTACTTCGGTTTTGCAGACTAGTGAGATGGAGGTGGCTCTTCGTGAGACTCAGACGCAGTTTTATGCTTTGGATATGAAGAATATGGGCGATGATTTTTCGTTGGATGATAGCTTTAATCTGCTTAAGTTGCGTGTGAGGGATGCTGAACAGGATGGTTCGCTTACGTATATTGCTTCTACTTACGATCCGTATGACATGGTGATTCGTGATGGTATTTATCCTGGGGGGCGGAAATTGATTACGTTTACTAATATCTTGGAGCACGATGTGTTCCCGCTGGCGCAGATTCTCAGAATGGTTCAGCGATACGGACAGAGTGAGATGCGTCGTCCGGTGGAGATCGAGTTTGCCGTCAATTTTAATGCCGAGTTGCGGACGGGCGAGTTTTATTTGTTGCAAATCCGTCCTATGGTGGATATGAAGTCTGATTTGCAGGAGGACTTGACTCTTATTCCTGATGATAAGGTGTTGTTGCGTAGTACCAACGCACTCGGTCACGGTGTGATGGACTATTTGCACGACATCGTCTACGTGAAGACCGATGGTTATTCGGCAGGCAACAACCAACTCATCGCCTACGAACTGGAAAAGATCAACAAGCAGTTTCAGTTGTCCAATCGTCATTACGTGCTTGTAGGTCCAGGTCGTTGGGGCAGCAGCGACAGTTGGATGGGTATTCCTGTGCGTTGGCCCAACATCTCGGCAGCCCGCGTCATCGTTGAGGCCGGGCTGACCAACTACCACGTTGACCCTAGTCAAGGCACCCATTTCTTTCAGAACCTGACCTCATTCGGCGTAGGCTACTTCACCATCAACGCCCATCTGAACGACGGAATATATAATCAAGCCTATCTTGATGCGCTGCCAGCCGTAGAAGAAACCAAGTACCTCCGCTGGGTGCATTTTGAGCAACCCATAGAAGTAAAAATAGACGGACGAAAGAAACAAGGAGTAGTCATGATGCCTGCGGAATAAGTACAACGTGCTGACAAATAAGAGACTATGCTTGTCAGTACGTTAAAAACAGAGTAGAAACCTAAAAACGAAAAAAAGAACAAAAAAGCACCCATAATGAGGGCTGACAAAGACCAAAAAACAAGGAAAAAATAAAAAACAGACCAAAAGTAATATAAATAGACCTTTCCAGTATGTAAGAACTCATATAACTTTGCATCCGATTTATAATTTTTAGAAAAATGAAGAAACACTTATTAGTTTGTTTATTTGCTGCCATGACTTTAGGCAGTGTAGTCACTTCTTGTAGTGACGATGATCCAATCGTATGCCCTATTGCTGAAACAACTTATAATAGCAATAATGGTTTGGAATTAACTTATAGCGGTGAAAAACTGTTGGGAAAACAGGTTTTATTCACTCCTAATGCTGCAAATCCGGATAAAGCAACTTTAACACTTTCAGGTGCAGAGCTTTCTATGGAAGGCATGCCTATGTCTTTGCCAGGGACAGGTGTTATTCCAGGTGAAACTACTACTACTTTAGAAATTGACAATATTGTAATCACTGGTGATGAAATTTCTTTCGAAGGCCAGAATCAGAATGAAACTCGTGTTATCAACTATAAGGGTTCTGCTACTAAGAGCGGTATGACATTGGACTTGAAAGTTGTTATGGCATCAAATGTTTTTTCTGGCAAGACATTTAATTTGGTACCAATGGATCAGAAGCCAACTTCTTTGTTCTTTACATGGAAAGCAGATCCTTTCAAATTCTCAGGTGGTATGTGGGATATTCAGAGCGCTATTTTGATGACTGTAGGTATGTTCCCAGTTGTTGATAACATGACAGCTTTGGATGCTCTTGGTGCAGTATTAAAAAGCGTATCTTTCTTAGAAGATGGTAATATTAAAGCCGAATATAAAGATCAGCCAAAAGATGAAAATTGGAAAGCATCTCCATTGAATCTTGCAACTTATACAGTTCAGGGCGACAAGATTAAATTGTTCTTGAATCCAGAACAGATTGCATATATTGCTACACAGGCTTCTAAATCTTCACGTGCTTCTATCGCTGAATTGATTCCATCTTTGATTCTGAAGGCTTCTGATTTATTAGTAAATGGTATCACAATTCATTTTGTGGAAAATGAAGGTGTTACTGCTATCTATTTGGATAAGGAGGAATTGATGCCTATTTTGCAGATGGTTAAGCCTATTTTTGAAGATAAAGAAACTGTTGCTATGTTGGTTGATTTAATCGCTGAAGCTGCAGGCCCTTCGATGGCTCCACTTGTAAAACTCTTTGTTCCTGAAATTTTGAATGCGCTTCCTAACGTAATTGATACTACTTCTGAATTGAAAATTGGTATTAATCTTACTGAAGCAAAGTAATAAGATTGAATAATCTGAGGGTGTTTATCTCAGTTTATA
>SAMEA104404106__coassemble_965_pt1 | contig 24835 bp, 22 predicted proteins | sample SAMEA104404106__metabat2_low_PE_044 | metagenome-assembled genome bin SAMEA104404106 (sample SAMEA104404106) | Balaenoptera acutorostrata
AGCGCACCTGCTTTGGGAGCAGGGGGTCGTGGGTTCGAATCCCGCTACCCCGACAGTTTAGAACGAATAATCAGCAATGAGAGAGGAGTGATGTATATTACATTGTTCCTTTTTTTGTTTTTATACCCTTATGCAATTAGATATTGCAATCAGTTCTCCTACAACTAGGATTCTGCAATTTACTTCTGCAATTGAAATAATTTCTCTACATATAGGCATAAAAAAACTGTACCGAAGTCGGATGACAAGGTACAGTCTCTCACAGAATAAACTAAAAAATTAATTATCTTAGAAGACAATAATATATAAACAATTTAGGACACCAAATTGTTCAATGAAAAGTTATTTTTTTCAATTATTTCCTATTATTTTCCGATAAAATAAGCCGGTTGTCCGTCGAGCAAACAATCCAATTTATTTCCTCCCATCATAATATGCTCCATATAGGAATAATCACCTGGTCCATATTTCATACGTATCTCAGTACATCTCGGATTTCTCCAATCCCATGAGAATTTATAGGACGACTCCTTGCAATTTCCCCATCGGTCTTCAGAATACAGATAATCAGTCCCCACCCGATTGCGATAAAAGCAGAGTTCCTGGTGATAAAAGATACCATCATCATCGGTCCACTCATCCACCCATACACGAGAGGTAAGATATTCTGTATTATAATGTACACAACTTTCTGTCTGATCTTCAATCTCGATATCTATTTCAAGATCATCACATGCTCCAAGAGTAAATGCCATCATTACGACAGGCAATAATTTCAATATGTTAAATAGTCTTGTTTTCATAAAAAAAACTCCTTATCTTTCTTTGTTGATAGTACAAAGATAGATAAGGAGATTTACACAAACACGTATTTTTTCCTATACTTCTAGGGGGAAATTCCTATTTGTGATAGGGGAAATACCTTTCAGCATTTTCCATCCTGTTATTCAGAGAGTTATCAAGCCATAGTTCCGCCAACAATATCTAACAGTTCATTCGTAATAGCCTGCTGACGTGTTTTATTGTATGTAAGCGTAAGTTCCTGAATCAAATCTGTAGCATTATCAGATGCTATCTGCATTGCCATGGTTCTCGCTGCGTGTTCTGCTGCTGCCGAATCCAACAATACTGTATACAGTTTGATGCATAGTACTTTTGGCACCATAGCGTTCATCAGAAATTCGGCCGAGGGTTCTATAATGTATTCCCCAGGCTGAGCGCTAGTTCCGTCAACTGCTCCCTTATTGCTAGCTGTTTCATCTGCCTCTCCTTCCCTATGCATAGGATCAATAGGAAGATAAGTCTCACGAGTGAGAACCTGCGTTGAAGTCGACTTAAAATGATTGTACAACAGTTCCACCTGCTGGATTTCCCCCTCACAAAAGCGCTTCATCAGCACCTCAGCCAACTGCGCCGCATCCTGATAATTCGGTTTCCCGCTCATATGCTGAAAATCGCCCATCGGAGTAAAGCCAAACTTCTTGACAGCCTCAGCCACCTTACGACCAATCGGGTAAATTTCCACATTCTCACGTCCAATTTCCTCTGTATATGCTACAATCATCTCTTGCATATGACGAATCACATTCGCATTATAACCACCACAGAGACTACTATTGGAAGCAAAAACCAGCAAAGCCACCTTTCTCAGTGAACTCTTCTTCATATAAGGAGTACAGAAGGTAGCACTGGCCGACGCCGTCAAATCATTCAGAATTTTATGCAGTCTACGCTCATAAGGCAACATGTTTTCAATGGCCTCCTGCGACTTATGCAGTTTCGCCGAGGCCACCATCTTCATAGCCGACGCAATCTTGAGTGTTCCATTAATGGAATTAATTCTCCCTTTTACTTCTTTCAGCGATGCCATAAGCCTTATTGTTTATAATGTGCAGCTGCATCTGCAGCCAGTTTCTCAATGATTGCTGTTACTTCGTCACTAATCTTTCCTGCAGCAAGTACATCTATCACCTGTTCCTTGTAGTTAGCACGGAGTGCAGCCAAGAAGGTATCCTGGAATTCGCGTACTTTACTAATAGGAATATCACGCATCAGCGAGTGTGTCCCACAATAAAGGATGGCCACCTGTTCACCTACTTCCATAGGCGAATACTGAGGCTGGATAAGCAACTGATTATTCTTACGTCCGCGGTCGATAGCCATGGCCGTCACAGGGTCCATATCACTACTAAACTTAGAGAAAGCCTCGAGTTCACGATACTGAGCCTGATCAATTTTCAAGGTACCTGCCACTTTCTTCATACTCTTCACCTGCGCACTACCACCCACACGTGATACAGAAATACCCACGTTGATGGCTGGACGGAATCCCTGGTTGAACAAGTCGGTCTCCAAGAAAATCTGTCCGTCGGTAATAGAAATCACGTTGGTTGGAATGTAAGCAGAGACGTCGCCTGCCTGGGTCTCAATGATAGGCAGAGCTGTGAGCGAACCACCAGCCTTCACCTTACCCTTCAGACTCTGAGGAAGGTCATTCATCTGTTCGGCCACTTCCTGCTGACTAATAATCTTAGCAGCACGTTCCAACAAACGAGAATGCAAGTAGAAGATATCGCCAGGGTAAGCCTCACGTCCTGAAGGACGACGAAGAATCAAAGACACCTCACGATAAGCAACCGCCTGCTTCGACAAGTCGTCATAAACCACCAGCGCATGACGACCTGTATCACGGAAGAATTCGCCAATAGCAGCACCTGCAAAAGGAGCAAAGTATTGAAGAGCAGCAGGGTCTGATGCAGTAGCCGCAACAACCACAGTATAATCCATAGCGCCACGTTCACGAAGCGCATTCACGATACTAGCCACAGTTGAACCCTTCTGACCAATCGCCACATAAATACAGAAAACAGGCTTACCTGCATCATAATTAGCACGCTGATTGATAATAGTATCAATAGCAATCGATGTCTTACCAGTCTGACGGTCACCAATGATCAACTCACGCTGACCTCGACCGATAGGAATCATCGCATCAATAGCCTTCAAACCAGTCTGCAATGGTTCGGTCACCGGCTGACGGAAGATAACTCCCGGCGCCTTACGCTCCAACGGCATCTCAAAAGTTTCCCCAGGAATAGGTCCGCGACCATCCAAAGGAACTCCCAGAGGGTCAATAACACGTCCTAGCATACCCTCTCCCACCATAATGGAAGCAATGCGCTTAGTACGTTTCACAGACATACCCTCCTTAATCTGGTCAGTAGGACCCAGCAGGACAGCACCCACATTATCCTCTTCCAGATTCATAACAGTACCCATCACGCCATTCTCAAACTGCAGCAACTCATTGGCCTCAGCATTACGCAAGCCATAAATACGAGCCACACCATCGCTCACCTGCAACACAGTACCCACCTCATCAAACTTCAATGAAGTATCGATACCTTGCAACTGCTGCAACAGAACGTCAGAGACTTCGCTAGGTTTTATAGTATTTTCTGCCATACTCAATCTAATTGAATTTTAAACTACAACTTATATAAGGTTGCACAGAGATACATAAACAAACATCCACCTCAGTGATTCAATATTCCTTATACAATTCTTCTATTTCTTGCAATAAACTCACCCTTCAAGCGTTCCAACTGATTGGCCATACTTGCATCCATACGATAGCCAGCAAGTTCGATGATGAAACCTCCTATGATATCAGGATTAACCACTGTGGTTAACTCCACAGTAGCCCCCATATCCTTACCCACCATCTCTTCCAACTTAGCAATCAATTTAGGTGATTCAACAGCCGTAGTCAGTCTACCCACCCGAATATTCTTCATCTGTCGGTACTGATCAATAAACGACCATAAAATAAACTGCAAAGAAGAATCTCTCTTTCCATCCAGCACCAAAGAAAAGAAGCGCATCATCACATCGCTAACCCCTTTTCCTCCAGCAGCCTCCTGTAAGAGAACCAATTTTTCACTCTTCTCTAATATCGGATTATCCACAGCTTTACGCAGTTTCGGTACCATATAATAGCTACGAGCCAAGTGCTTCACTTCCTCGTATACCTTATCCTCACTGCCCTGCTGCACGGAATAAAGTAAAAGAGCTTTAGCGTAACGTTTAGAAACTACTCCTGTATTCATATTCCGGTATTATTTTGAAGATTTTAACATTTCATCCATCAGGCGATCAATTAATTCCGCCTGCTCCTTCTCATCACTCAGTTTATCGCGCATAACCTTTTCTGCAATACCAACAGAAAGGACAGCCACCTGGCGACGGATATCGCGGATGGCACTTTCCTTTTCAGTTGCAATCTGCTTTTTCACTTCCTCCATCATGCGTTCACTTTCCATGCGCGCCTGTTCCTTGGCTTCAGTGATAATGCGGCTGCGTGTTTCAGCAGCACTTTTTAAGATAGCTGCTTGTTCATCGTGAGCCTGAGTAAGGATTTTCTCGCCTTCAACTCGGATTTCGGCCAGTTTTTTATTGGCTTCACGTGCCGACTTAAGCGAATCGTCGATATATGCTTTCCGTTGTTCCACCATCTGGATGATAACCGGGAATCCAAACTTCGCAAGAACGAAGAAAACGATTCCAAAGACAACGACCATCCAGAAGACCAAACCCGGATCCGGAATCAACAATCCCATAAACTACGTATTTATTAGCTGAACAAAGTCAACATACAAACAATCAATGCAAACAAAGCCACACCTTCAATCAAGGCAGCAGCGATAATCATATTAGTACGTACGTCTTTAGAAACTTCCGGCTGGCGAGCCAATGCTTCCATAGCTGATGCACCGATTTTACTAATACCATAAGCTGCACCAATAACTGCGATTCCTGCACCAAATGCAATACCCAATTTACCTAAACCTGCACCTGCTGCAGCCTGTAACATAATAGTTGATAACATAATTGTAAAATTTTATTGTTTTAATTTTTATTTTATTCTAGTATCTGACCTCTTTATTAAGTCTATTCTTGATTTTCAATACCTCTCAGAAGTATATGAATTATTCTTCCTCTTCCTTAACTCTTGACAAACCGATAAACACAGCTGAAAGCATGGTGAATACATATGCCTGAATGAATGCTACCAGTACCTCAAGACATGTCATAAAGATAGAAAAAGCTATCGAAATGATGGTCATAGTACCATTCAACATCGGACCTAGTTTAGCGGTGATGAAGATGATAGCCATCAAGCTGAGAATTACGGCATGTCCAGCCATGATATTCGCAAAGAGTCGCACCATTAATGCAAATGGTTTGGTGAAGAGTCCGAAGAACTCGATAAGCGGCATCATTGGTACCGGGCATTTCAGCCATACCGGAACATCGGGCCATAGCACTTCCTTCCAATATTCTTTTGAGCCAAACACATTGGTCATAATGAAAGTACATACAGCCAGCACGAATGTCACGGCGATATTGCCTGTCACATTAGCCCCACCTGGGAAGATAGGAATAAGCCCCATCAAGTTGCTAATCAGGATGAAAAAGAAAGCAATCAGGAGATACGGAGCGTATTTTCGATAATCAGGTCCCACACATTCTTTGATTAAATCGTCATAAATCATCAGAATAAGCGATTCCATCATACCCACTCCACCTTTTGGTGCTTCTTCAATAGCCGAATGTTTCTTATACCAACGGGCACAAGAAAGAATGCAAACAATCAAAAGCAATCCGTTGATAAACATACCCAGAACATTCTTCGTTACGGATAAATCAAGTGGACGAACCTCAGCACCTGTTTGATCTTTCATGACCAATTTACCGTCATACATACCACCCTTGGCAAGATAGAAGCCATCATGCTCACCTTTTTCTTCTAGATGTTTGGAAGAGAAAACATGCCATCCGTCTGTACCTTTTACGATAACGGGCAAAGGAATGGAAAGATGCATATCACCAAAAGTAACGATGTGCCACCAATAAGCATCGTTGATATGTCCGAATACGATTTCATTCACATCAACTTCTGGAGCAGCACCGGTCTCATGAACATCGTGTACATCAGTCTGGTGTACATCTACTGCATCTGTCGGATGAGCTGCATGAACATTCAGAGGACCTCCCCAAGCAAGGACAGATAATAGAGTCAGAAATAATATGTACCGTACTTTTTTCATTCTATTAATAATTATTATAGCCTATTTCTGAATAAGTTGACAGTTCTTGATAAGTTGACAGCTCAACTTTTCTTACATAGAACCTTTTTTCTTTTGTTTCATTTCTGATTCCAACTGGAAAAAGAAATACGTTTCTAGACCGAGATAAATAAGATAATACACCGCATAGATTATTCCGAAGCTCACTATATGATGTGGAGCTATAAGTCCGCAACCTACAACTGCAGCTATCGAGAGAAAGAAATTAATTCCTCTGAAAACTAAAAATACGGGCAACACCTTATTTTCACTGTATTGATAAATGAACGGAAACACGTACCCGTATATCAAGCCAAAAAGGTAAAAGTAGAGCGGAATGAAAGGGTAACAAACAAAATATCGTTCTGGAAAGAACTGTCGGAATACCAGTATAGTAAGTACCGTCACTCCTATTGTAAGTATCGTTAGATTTCGGATGAACTTTTTCTTAACGGTCAGAAGGTTCATGTTTTTAGTACATTTTATAGATTCTATAAATACTTGGTAATACGTCACTTCAATAGTGGTTTAGCCTCTTAATAGCTAAACGTACAACCATCATTACTGTTCTACACAAACAGAAATAGAATTATCTTTCACTTCAACAAAACCGCCAGAAATGGCAATTGTCTGATTCTCTGCCTTTACGTTCGTTTGGGATGCATTTTTTTCGAAAATGACGTTTCCCTTCTGTAAAGACGAGATGAGCGGTGCATGGTTATAAAGGACTTGGAAACGTCCCATATCTCCAGGCAGCTCCACCCAGTTGACTAACCCATCAAACAATTTGCGTTCTGGTGAAACGATGATTAAATGCAAATTCTTATCATTCATAAGCATTATCCTTTCGCATCTTCAAGCAGTTTCTTACCCTTAGCGATGGCGTCTTCAATAGTACCCACGTTCAAGAAAGCCTGCTCTGGAAGATAATCGACTTTTCCATCAAGAATCATCTTGAAGCCTTTAATGGTGTCTTCGATGGATACCATTACACCAGGTACGCCGGTAAACTGTTCAGCTACGGCAAATGGTTGTGATAAGAATCGCTGAACACGACGGGCACGGTTAACAATCTGACGGTCTTCGTCCGAGAGTTCGTCCATACCAAGAATCGAGATAATATCTTGAAGTTCTTTGTTGCGCTGAAGAATCTGTTTTACTCGCTGAGCGGTCTCATAGTGTTCTTGTCCCACGATAAGCGGATCGAGAATTCGAGAAGTTGACTCCAACGGGTCAACAGCCGGATAAATACCCAACTCGGTGATTTTTCTACTTAAGACTGTATTGGCGTCCAAGTGAGTAAAGGTTGTAGCAGGAGCAGGGTCGGTCAAGTCATCGGCAGGCACATAGACAGCCTGAACGGAAGTAATAGAACCATTCTTGGTAGAAGTAATACGTTCCTGCATCTTACCCATTTCTGTTGCTAGAGTTGGCTGATAACCAACGGCCGAAGGCATACGACCCAACAAAGCCGACACCTCAGAACCTGCCTGAGTGAAACGGAAGATGTTGTCGATAAAGAACAAAATATCGCGCGGACCGTTATCAGAAGTCTGACGGTCGCGGAAAGACTCAGCAAGAGTAAGACCCGACAAAGCAACAGACTGACGTGCACCTGGAGGTTCATTCATCTGACCAAACACCATGGCAACCTGCGATTTTTCAACCTCATTATAATCCACCTTCGACAAATCCCAGTTGCCTTCCTCCATACTCTTCAGAAATTCATCACCATAACGAATAACACCAGACTCAATCATTTCACGGAGCAAGTCATTACCCTCACGAGTACGCTCACCTACCCCTGCAAAGACCGAAAAGCCATTGTGTTTCTTCGCAATATTATTGATAAGTTCCTTGATAAGCACAGTTTTGCCTACACCGGCACCACCGAACAGACCAATTTTACCACCCTTTAAGTAAGGTTCCAACAAGTCAATCACTTTAATACCTGTAAAAAGGACTTCCTGAGTAGTTGCCAGATCTTCAAATTTAGGCGGTTCACGATGGATAGGAAAGCCATCCGACTTATCCAGTTCTTTCATACCATCGATGGTCTCACCCACCACATTCATTACTCGACCTCTGATCTGACTACCTACAGGCATTGTGATAGAATTTCCAGTAGGAACGACTTCCATTCCACGTTGTAATCCGTCTGTACTATCCATAGCTACAGAACGAACCGTATCCTCTCCTATGTGCTGCTGTACCTCAACTACGAGAGGACGGCCGTCACTTCGCATGATGGTCATAGCGTCATGGATTTTAGGCAACGAACTTTCAACGTCTTTTGTTTCGAGATTGAAATGTACGTCGACTACCGGACCAATTACCTGTGAAATATGTCCAATAATTTTTGACATAGCTTAATTCGTTTTTTATTATTTCTATTTTTGAATTACAAATGTATATAAGTTTATCGTATAGGTGGATAAAAAAAACGCTTTATTTGTTGTGAAACTATATTAAACAACACCCCAATTAATATTTTCATCAAATTCTTATTCAAAAAGCCCTATAAACGATTGTTTTTAGTGAATACTCCGAGACAAGATGACGTTTTACTCCAAGTTATTCCAAAGCCTTATCAACTTTATTGCGAATAGCCAGCATATTGATGCCTGAAACAATAACAAACAACATGCCCCCACAAACGCAGGTCAGCCAAAGACCTGCCCCTTCAATGTGAGGATATACACCTTCCAAAAAATGCATATAGCCACCACGCACAAAGCAAACAACAATCATCGACAACACCCAAACACCACCATTCAGCAACAACGTTAATAGTTGATATGGACGAGCTACTCGCGCAGGGGTATATCCTATCAGCAATAAATTCTGTAATTTTACCGCATTCTTCTGCAATAACAGATAAATACTCAACATCAAGATATAAAAAGACAAGAAAGTAATGAGCAAACCTACCGCAAGTACGATTCCTACAATCATCTTGAGGAACCAAGTAGTTTTACCTGCATCCAATTTATCGTCCTCGGTCTCATAACCTCGTTCTTGAAAGAATTTAGCGATACGTTCGTCGGCCGGATTTGATACTTCTACAATGAGACGAGACGGATGCGACTGGTTGCTGCCTCCGAATTGGAGATTGGCCCATTGCATGAACGACTGTGGTACAAGAATGGTATTCAACCTATTAGAGAAGCCTACGATACGACCTTTCATCATTTCAAACTTACCTCCACCTCTCAAATGAACCTCCATGGGTATCATACTCATCATCCCTTCCGAAAGTTGTGGGAGATTACGGCTCTGGGCAAATCCGAAATTATAAATATTCAAATAATTACGTGGAATAACGATTGGTATCTCACGCTGGCCTTCCTGATAAGTCCACTTCTCTGCATCAACGTCAACAAAACCGTCAGGTACAGATTCGAAAAATAAAGCGGTAGAAAGTCGAGAGCCTTTCATGTCGATAGCTGCAGAAACCTTAAACTGTGCAGGACAGAAAGCACCAACCTGTTTGACAAAAGGCTGACTTTTCACATCCATCTGCTCACCCTCAGAAAATGATCCACTATTTCCAACCAATGCCCCTATGGTACTGACACGCTTGCTGACAATGATAAAATCTTTCTTGATAAAGCTGTCATTATCAGAGAAAACAGGTTTAACATCCTGATAAAACTGAATACAGAGCAATACGATGATAGTACCACAAAGATTGGCAAGAAAAAAGCCCAAGAGTTGTGAAATACTAGTATGTTGTTTCAATAATTTCCAAAGCATATCCTAGATTTTAAAGTGTTAGACTTGAGGTGTAATTCAGTCCGAGGCGTTGTCCGATAGAAGTTACAATCACCCCACTACCTTGATTATTAACTTCCTTAGTCAAAATATCAGCCATAATATCGCCATTCGCTCCGTCAAGATGACTCACCGGCTCGTCAAGGAAGAAAAAATCGGCCGGCTGACAAAGCATACGAATAAAAGCCACACGCTGTTGCTGTCCGAACGACATCTTGCCTATGGGTTGATTCCATTTATCGGCTATTCCTAATTCCTCAAACCAATCTCGAATCTGTTGTTCCGAGCGATATCCCGTAAGTTTATTCTTCAGCAATACATTCTCACAGGCAGTCAGTTCAGGGAACAAACGAAGTTCTTGGAAAAGCATACCAATCTCATGCTGTCTGATGTCTACCCAACGAGATACCGAGAAATTGCGAACGTCCAACTGGTCGAAACAGATCATCCCCTGATAGTCTTTCCGATATCCAAAGATAAAACTGCATAACGATGATTTTCCGGTACCAGAAGCAGCTTCAATCAAGTAAGTCCGTCCTTTTTCAAACGTTATCGACTGTTTCCATATTTCTGAGTGAAGGTCTTTTCTTCCTTCAAAAACATCAGGAAGAACATGCTTCAATTCTATTCTGTTCATTCTTTTAAAGTATAAGTCCCATTAAATAGAATTCTTGACATAGTGAATTCTTAAATGAAGATAGATTTATATTAAAACGACATAAAAAGCGTGACTGTAATATAGTTCTATAACTGAAATAACAGTTCAATCAGATTCTGCTTCTTATTTTTCTGCTCCACAACACATCTAATGCGCTGACCATCAGTAGATTCAATTATTACATAGTCCATTAATCCCGGCACTGCGTCTGGTAATTCTTTCAAAATATCCTTTTGCAAGAAATACTCAAAAGTCATTAAGCTATTCCAGTCTGACACCGCAAAGAACTTCATCTCCGGCACACGTTTACCCCATTCTTTTTTACGCAGAGAAAGGCCTAAAACTCGCTGATTAATCAGTTCCTCTTTATTAGTAACATAAAAACGACTATCCTTAACACCGAAAAAGAATAATTTAATTCCTGGACGTAATTTCATAACAGAGCCATCATGGGTGGCAAAACAATATGCATCCTTGCCACGTTCTTCGAGCAGCAACATTCCATTCGTTTTGGCTATCATAGGTTTTAACTCTGTAAATAACGACAAGAAATCGGTCTGTTTTACATCGGCCCAGAGAATGTAATCCCGACGGTAATTATCGGTAATAGAAAAAGAAACATCACCATCAATAGCCTCAAAAAGTCGTCCGTAGTCTAGAGTTACCGGAAAATCGGAATGGTCAAAAAACTTACGTACTGCAGGAATATCGCGCATAACCTGATAAAAAGCCTGTCCTTTCAAATGTGCCGACATCCAAAACCCCGTTTTTAAAGGGAAAAAGTCAAGATGTGTACCGCTTAACGCAGCCATCGCCCTACTCTTCTTATCGATTATTTGTTTTACTGTAGGATCAGTTACTAATGGATCTACATCCAAAACGATTTTACCAGGTTCAAAGTTTATCGTTGTAATTGCCTTAATTTTCCTTAAATCTAATTCGGCTGATAACCCAATCGTCAAAGATGAAAGCACTTTACGAGGAAGCATCTGCAGAGATGTCCATAAAGAGACATCCGATTCAGCCGACTGAAGTTGGTTGAAATCACTTTTAGAAGCAAACCCCTGCCCATCTTCCTGACGCAACCACATAGACGCTTGACGAACCAAGGTGGAAGGATCTGACCACTTATTATCAGAGAGAACCAATAACGCATCATCCGAATAAGCTAACAGCCATTTCCCTAGAACCGTCCAATAACAACCATCTGTTTCTCGCACAGGCTGACACAATTGTTCCTTCGTAAGCGAACGAATCACATTTTCCAACTTATCACTAGATGTTACTTTCGCCAACAATCCTAAGATAGCATTTTCATCACTAGAGAAAACATAAATTCGTTCCTTAAAATCAATACCGCTTTCACTCGCATCAGAAAAAACACGGTCTACAAGTTGGTTAGATCCTTCCAAACCACTTTTAATCATATCTTTAAGACGATTTACACCCACTTGTCCCTGTTCACCATCCAAGCCTGCACGAGTAGCTAATCTGTGTAAATCGATAGAAGCCACAGCAGCCGACTGTTCAGGCAATGCATTCCAATACGCAGTTTTTCTTCCGCAACTTGCTAAAAAGAAGACCAAGGAGGCATATGCTATTTTCTTGATGATATTCATAATTTAAGGTTGTATTACTATTAAAATTAAGAATTTAGGAGATTCATAGTATGAACAGCAACCAATGCAGCAGTTTCAGTACGGAGTCGCGACTTTCCAAGACTAATAGCCTTAAAGCCCTTCGATTCTGCCTGTTCAACTTCCTCACGACTGAAGTCGCCTTCCGGCCCAATCAGCACCAACGTATCTTCACCCGGAACAATCGCATCCTTCAAAGCGATTTTCTCTCCTTCATAACAGTGAGCAATAAATTTATTGCCAGGAAAATCAACATCCATGAATTTCTTAAAATCTATCATCTCATTAACAACCGGCTTATTAGCCTTCAACGATTGTTTCAAAGCAGAGACTACAATTTTCTCCACACGATCAGTCTTAATAACTTTTCGTTCAGAGAAACGACAATTCAAGAAACTCAGTTCGTCAAAACCTATCTCCGTAGCTTTCTCAGCAAACCATTCAATACGATCCATATTCTTAGTTGGAGCCATAGCCAAATGCAAATGACCCTTCCAAAAAGACTCTTGATGAATCGTTTCCTTAATCTGTACCTGACAACGTTTGTTGGTGGCCGCACTGATAACCGCCTTATAAAAACAACCTTTTCCGTCGGTCAGCATTATCTCACTACCTATACCAAGACGCAAAACACGTAAACAGTGTCCAGCCTCTTCTTCAGGCAACTCAGGATTTGTTAAAATATCAGGTGTATAAAATACATGCATACTATATTTGGTCTTTTGATTATACAAAAAATAAAGCGCATCATTTACGCTTAAAATAAAGTTCGAGAAGCTGCTCCAAAACATTACGTTCTTGGTCTACAAAAGTAAGCACAATAGAATTAGATTCTATATCTTTCTGACTGTAAGCCACATAACTGAAATAATCTTGGACTGTTTTACTCTTTCTACGAGAATCAGAATATTTATCAACTAGCGATTTACCATTCTGAAAATTGAACACTAAGTACAATAAATTCTCATCAACCTCTGATGCCCATGGAGCTGATTCTAAAGACTCCTCTTTAGATAGCTTAGTACTAACTTCAGAATTTGTGAGCAGGTAGAACGAATCATCTGTCATACCCATATTCAATTGTGCATCAATGTTTAACCATCTGGAAAAAGTATGATTAACATCAACCAATTCATACTGATTCTTTTCTACCTCATTCAGATTCAGTCCGATAAAGCGACCCATGGTAGAAACAGCACCTACACAAATTCGGAGAATTTCATCGTTCTTCACATCGACAAACAAGCCATGAGGATAAGCAATAGCAACATCCCCATTGATAGAACGGATAACACCCTCAATATCTAAAGGCAAACTCATACTTTGCAACTGCTTACCATAAGTAGGATGTTCCAACAAACGATTATATACATCATTTCCGTTCAGACCAACACCAAACCACAACGGAGTAGTTTTAGGAAGACATTTCAGAGACTTTGCATCCAATTTCTTGCAAGCATCACCCTGTTTCTGGATCCATTCACGCATTTTAGCATCTTCATAAAGAATCTTACCATTAGCTACAACTTTTCCTTTCTTGAAAGATATATCAGATAAATATTTGATAGAACTTATATCCATATCATCAGAATACGCCATATTTACTATCATTGAAATATTTTCAGGCAGACTATTCATCGAAGCGAATACGCCAATTTCACCATCCAAATCCTTCAACATTGAATGAAATTTGGAAGAAGCAAAAGATTCATCCTTTTCCTGTGTAAGCCAGAGAGCAACTTTCTCTTTGATGAAATCAGGCTTTTCTTTACCATCGGCAGCAATGAAAAGACAAGCCTTATGATCAATTGCAATATAGAAATGGCGACCAGAAGCCCATGAATAACCATCTTCTTCGGTGAATTTACGACCACGTAATCTTGATCCGGCAAAAGTTATAAAAGAATCTTTGAGTTTTTCTGCATCAAGAACAGGAAATAACAGAGCTGCGATATCAGTATCAACATGAACAAAAGCATAAGCCTTCTGCGACCAGTCTAAACCTATCTCTTTAGGATTAGCAACTAACTTCTCGAATAAATCGGCTGCACCAGGCGAAAGATTTTTCTTGAAAGACTCAATGGCTGCTTTTTCCGAATCATTACCATCCACGTTCAATAATTCACTTTCATCCAACAAACGCTGGCAATCAAAAGTAGCCACAATATCCACATCGGCCGGTATCACTTTTACATACTCAGGTTCCTTACCACATGCAGCCAGAAGCAACACCAAACAAAGCATTGCATATTTAATTAACTGTTTTCTCATGTCTTGTTGTATCTATTATTTGTTCATTTTTTATTTAAGATAACAAACTTACACAAAATAATCTGTATTCATGTAAACAAGATAGAATATTTAACTTTTAAGGCAGAAACAAGTAAAATATGTAGTAGGAATGAAGTGAAAAAGTAGTAAGAAAGGAACCAGAATGATCCGATAAAGAAGTAGAAAAAGAGCAAAAAAAAGGGAATCTTCCCAGACTCCCAATCTTCATTAACCTTTAAATCTAATACCATGAAAAACACAGTGCAAATATATATCTTTTATGTTATGTAGCATATAAAATCGAAAGAAATCAACTTCTATTTAACATCTTTTAATACTTTAGGACCATTTCAGATATAAAATACAAAAAAGGACCGGAAATCCTCATACGCTCAGAAGATTGCCGGTCCTGCATGCGAAATAAAACCGCTGTTTTTAAAACTTTACAAACTTTTATGACTAGAACGTCATACGATCAAAGATCGGTCTGATTATTTTTTCGCAGTTGATTTTTTACTTGTCGCCTTCTTAGCAGTTGTTTTTTTAGCTGCACATTTCTTTTCAGAAGTTTTACCTGCAGCATCCAACTGAGCCTGAAGTTCTTCAATTTCTTCACCCTGATTCTTAATAGTAGTCAAGAGTGAACTTAATTCTTCATTATCCATATCTACAGGATACAATGAATTGACTCTCTTCAAGAAGTCTCCCAAAATATTCATGTAGTTAGTGAAAGCATCATAAGCAGAATCATAAATACCACGATTCAAGTAAACACCTGTATCTTTAGTAGTCATGAAACGGAAGTTGTTACTAGCCTGCAAGTAGTTCCAATCTTGTTTGATGCGGCTATCCTCGCAAAGATAAACACGTTCTGCAACACTATACAACTTATTGAATGCTTCACGCTGCATTACGTTACCCAACCATGGGCTGATATCTCTTTCTTCGTCTGTCCAAGACATTGGATAAGGAACATCCATACCATCAACAGATTTCAGTTTTGTAACAGCTTCTGAAGGAGTAGAGAATGTAATACCTGCCTGCTTAGCGCATACTGGTAATGCCTTCAAAAAATCAAGAATATTTGAAGACAATGGTTGAGACATACCAAGAGCAGACAATTCCATGAAGATATTGATTACCTGTTCAGTTTCTGGCATTTGAGCCAACCATCCGATATATTTATCAGCAAACAATGGATATTCGTTCCATTCGTTGTTAGAGAATCTCAGACAGATATCGTCAGAAAGCTTGAAGTCGCGCATCAAAAGTTTCAATTCTGGATTTTCTACACAGTGGTACACATAATGAGGGCTCTTCCAACCCAAAACATGCTTAGCACCTTCAATCAACATACCCTTGAATCCCATATTAGCAACCATACCACCGATTTCGTTATCGTAAATCAAGCTTGAATTACGAAATACCTGAGGATCCTGACCGAAATAATCCTTAATAGTCTTACGCATACGAGAAACATCTTCGCGGAAACAATCTTCATTTGCCAAAGAAGACAAACCATGAGAATAAGGTTCGCACAAAAACTCGCAGCAACCAGTTTCATTCAATTCATGCAACAATTCAATAACGGCTGGTGCGTGTTCTTCTAACTCTTCGAGAGCCACACCTGAAATAGACAAAGCAACTTTGAAAGAACCTTCGTTTTCTTTAGCCATGTCAATGAGTGTTCTCAATGCAGGAATATATGAACGTTCAGCAACTTCATTAATAGTCTGTTCGTTAGCATAATCATCATAATAGTAATGATCAGAACCTATATCGAAACAGCGATAACGTTTCAGATGGATAATTTGATGTATTTCGAAATAAAGACAGATTGTTTTCATATCTATTAGTTGTTTTAATAATTACCGTAATTTCTTATCGTATCTTCATAAAGAGCACGAATTCTTAAACCTACTTTTTCCCAAGTGATTCCATCCACTTCTTTCTTACCTTCTTCCTGTAGGAACTGGAATAATGAAGGATAAGTACAGATAGCATAGATAGCATCGGCCATTGCATTGATATCCCAATAGTCAACTTTAATCACGTTGCTAAGGATTTCACCGCAACCAGACTGCTTTGAGATAATAGAAGGAGTTCCGCACTGCATAGCTTCCAATGGTGCAATACCGAAAGGTTCCGATACTGATGGCATCACAAAAACGTCACTGTTCTTGTAAGCTTCATAAACCTGTTTTCCTTTCTGGAATCCTGGGAAATGGAAACGGTCGGCAATGCCTCGTTCTGCAGCCAGATTAATCATAGCATTCAGCATATCTCCTGAACCTGCCATGACGAAACGAATATTACGTGTACGCTGAAGCACTTTTGCTGCAGCTTCAACAAAATATTCTGGACCTTTCTGCATGGTGATACGTCCCAAGAATGTTACCACTTTTTCGTCTGGATGATCTACGCGTGGAATGTCTTGATATTCCTGTGACAATGGATAAACGGCATTATGCATAGCAAAACACTTGCGTGGATCCTGATGGTACTGGTGAATAACAGTCTGACGAGTCAATTCTGATACACACATAATACAGTCAGCATGGTCCATACCGTTCTTTTCCATTGCATAAACAGTAGGATTTACTTTACCTCTAGAACGGTCAAAGTCGGTAGCGTGTACGTGGATACACAATGGTTTACCGCTCACCATCTTAGCATGAACACCTGCTGGATAAGTCAACCAGTCGTGTGCATGAATGATATCGAATTCCTGCTGACGAGCTATAACTCCTGCAATAATTGAGAAGTTATTGATTTCTTCATGAAGATTCTGCGGGTATCCACCAGCAAATTCCATACATCCCAAATCATTGACATGCATATAAGAGAAATCGGCATATATTTTATCTCTGAAAGCGTAATACTGCTCCGGAGTATTCTTATTCAATCTAGATTTCAAATAATCATACTGAACATCGCGCCATACGATAGGCACTTCATTCATACCTACGATATTCAAAAAACCTTCTTCTTCACCGGTTGGTTTAGGCATACAGAATGTTATTTCCACATCACCTTGCAGGCTAAGACCTTTAGTAATACCATAAGATGCTACAGCCAAACCACCATAAATTTTGGGAGGAAATTCCCAACCAAACATTAATACTTTCATTCAGGCTCCTCCTTTTAATATTGATATTTACTTAATAGATATAGTACTCTCAAAATTTCAGCTACGTTCATTGCAAATGATACGGCACCACGACCTGTAAATGGTGGATTACCATCAAAGAGTTCTGGAATAGAACCGATGCAATGGCATGTCATCTGGTCTTCATAGCCTACCATCTGACGGTCTGCAAAGCCGAATGCGCTGCGCTTATAGATGCGAAGGTATGCTTCCAAGTAGAAACCTTCAAGCCATGGCCAAGCTGTTCCCTGATGATATGCATAGTCGCGTTGAATCTGTGGACCTACGTACATTGGATTGTAACCGCCGCTCTTAGGACTTAATGAACGGATGCCCTTAGGAGTAAGCAATTCTTTTGTAACGATGTCTACTACGCCCTTCTTCTGTTTTGAATCAAGTGGTGAGTAGTCGAACGCTGCAGCAAAAATCATATTAGGACGTACACTCCAGTCCATCATATTACCGTCAACGAAGTCGAGCAAGTATCCGTACTCGTTCAAGAATGTTTCCACGAATGATTTTCCGGCCTTGTCTGCTACACCATTCAGTCTGTTAGTTAATTCATCGGCTGAAATTTCAGCAAGCAATTCTGCCGAGAATCTCAATGCATTATACCATAAAGCATTAAATTCAACCAGATATCCGGAACGAGCCACTACTGGGTGACCATTGACTGTTGAGTTCATCCATGAGATAGACTTTTCTTTGCCATCAGAGTAAACCAGTCCGTTGTCATGAACATGCAAATTAGGATGCTTATCATCAACCAGATAAGTCATGATATCTCTCAGCAATCCTGCATATCTGTTTTTAGCTTCCTCACGTGAAACAATCTTAGCATACTGCTGAATAGTCCAAACTGCCCACAAGAGCACATCTGGATCTTCCATTTCGGTAATTTTCAGAGTTAATTCTTCATCTTTGATAAACTGATAAATTCCTTTACTTGCAGTTTCCATGATTGAATAGAACTTATCTGTTTCATCGATAGCTAAAGTCAAGCCTGGCAATGAAATGAACATATCACGTGCACGGCACTTGAACCAAGGATAACCAGCCAACAAATAAGATTCGCCATCCTGTTTGTTCAAGAACTGGTGAGATGCATTAATCAAACAATTCTTAAAGTTATCACGAGGAGTACGTCTTTCAGCCTCAGAGGCAAATAATTCATTCAAAGTAGATGTATCAATAGGAGAAACGCCACCTGAGAATGTTACAGATTCACCCTTATGGATAGTGAATTCGAAATAGCCAGGTACATACAAGTCTTCATTGAAGTCATAACCACGTTCCTGTTCTTTTGGATACTCTATGCCACGATACCAATCTGGATGGAAATGGAATTTGTTTTCCTTGCTGAACTGCATATAGAGCTCAGGATAACCCGGATACATGCATGTCTTGATACCGTTCTCTACTTCATCATAATGTCTGCTTGCCTGTGAGTTTTCATGAGTGTACTGTTTTACACTTCTGAAAGCCAAATAAGGATTCAAGCGTAAAGTTGTTTCTGAATGTGCATCGACTAATGTATAACGGATTAAAATACGGTTTTCATGGTGTACGAAAACTTTTTCTTTCTTTAAAATTACGCCACCAACACGATACAGTGTAGTTGGAACTTTATCACAGTCATACTCGCGTATATACTTGTGTCCGCGTGGACTGAAGTTGTCACCGTGATATTTGTGAAGTCCTAAGTTGAATGCAGCTCCGTGCTGGATTACTGTTTCGTCTAATGAAGATAGCAATACGTGGTTCTCGTCGTCCAATTCTGGAATTGGGATAACAAGCAAACCATGATATTTACGCGTATTACAATCTACAATAGTAGAACAGTGATAGGCACCAGAACGATTCGTACGAAGAATCTCACGTGGAAGAGTTTCTTCCAAGTTCGTCAAAAGAGTCTTATCAAATCGCAAATAACTCATAGCTGTTATATTAAGGTTATTAAATTATCTAAAAAAATGTTTAATTCTTTGTTTCCCCAAAATTAATAATTAAAAGGACACGCCAAACCAAAATGAAGGTTTTTTTTTGCATAGAATCTGTTTTTATTGCAAAAAAGAGATTATTCTATCTAAATACGCCCAAAACATGTTTCTAAACATACAGAAGGCGGTTTGGAGAGATTCTTTAAAAGTGCTACTGTTTTTATGTTTCCTCATCTATTATTGACAATATTTCAACAAAAATACACCTTTTTCACACATTATTTGTAACTTGTTTTTACCATAGTTCCTGCGATAGACTACGTTAGATCCGCGTGGATTTCCTCCATCCTTTGAGAAATAATCAATTGTAAGGACATTATTTGTTAAGACATCAACAGAGAGTGCATCAACTGAAAAAGCATTTCCGAAAGCACAACAAAAAAAGGATGCAAGTCTAAACCTACATCCTTTCTTTATATATGAATTATACGATTAGTCAATCATATCAAAGCCACAATATGGAACCAACGCCTTAGGAATTCTTATACCTTCAGGAGTCTGATTATTTTCGAGCAAAGCTGCCACGATACGTGGCAATGCCAATGCTGAACCATTCAACGTATGACAAAGTTCTGTCTTCTTTTCTGCATTACGGAAACGACATTTCAAGCGATTAGCCTGGTATGTATCAAAATTAGAAACAGAGCTAACTTCCAACCAGCGTTTCTGTGCTTCTGAATAAACTTCGAAGTCGTAGCAGATAGCAGAAGTAAAACTCATATCGCCACCACAGAGACGCAAGATACGATATGGAAGTTCCAATTTCTGCAACAAGCCTTCTACGTGAGCCAACATTTCTTTGTGAGACTCTCTAGAATGTTCTGGAGTATCGATACGAACAATCTCAACTTTAGAGAACTCGTGCAAGCGATTCAAACCACGTACATCCTTTCCATAAGAGCCAGCCTCTCTACGGAAGCACTGTGTGTATGCACAGTTCTTGATAGGCAAGCTCTTTTCGTCCAAAATCACGTCACGATAAATGTTAGTAACAGGAACTTCGGCTGTAGGAATCAAATAAAGATCATCTAAATTGCAATGATACATCTGTCCTTCCTTATCAGGCAACTGACCTGTACCATATCCAGATGCTGCATTCACAACTGTAGGAGGCATAATTTCTTCATAACCAGCAGCGCGTGCTTCATTCAAGAAGAAATTAATCAATGCACGCTGAAGTGTTGCACCTTTTCCTCTGTAAACAGGGAATCCGGCTCCTGTAATCTTCACGCCGAGATCAAAGTCGATCAAATTATATTTTTTTGCCAATTCCCAATGAGGAAGCGCATCCTTAGGGAGTTCTGTTTCCATTCCGCCCATTTTGACTACTTCATTATCTTCAGCTGTCTTACCTTCTGGTACTTCGTCGTACGGAATATTAGGGATAGTATACAACAATTCCAATACCTCGTTAGCAGCTGTTTCCATTGCTTCCTGCAATCCCTTACTGACTTCTTTTACTTCGGCAACATGGGCTTTTGCAGCTTCTGCTTCTTCTTTTTTCCCCTGCTTCATCAGCATACCGATAGTCTTGGATGTTGCATTGACTTCTGCAAGATTTTTATCCAATTCATTCTGTGCATTACGTCTTTTCGCATCGAGTTCAAGCACTTGTACAATAGCTTCTCTTGCACCTGCAAAGTGTTTCTTCTCCAATCCGCCAATTACCTGTTCGGTATTTTCTGTAATTTGTTTGATTGTAAGCATATCTTTTTACTATTTTTAAGCTTTCTTTATAAAGTGATGCAAAGATATATATTTATTAACTAATTGCGACCGACTAAGAGAGATAAATTTCATTTTATGATTAATCTACTCTGTAAAACGGCCCTTTGGTTATATATCTTGTTTATTATTATAAACTTTTGCGAATTCTAACCAACTTGACCAGCAAATCTTCCAACAAATCCAATTTCAACATATTTGCACCATCACTTTTGGCCACAGTTGGGTCCTCATGAGTTTCCATAAACAGCCCGTCCACACCAACAGCAACACCTGCCTTAGCAACAGTCTCAATCAACTGAGGCATACCTCCAGTTACACCGCTTGTCTGATTAGGACGCTGAAGGCTATGGGTTACGTCCAGCACCACAGGATGACCAAACGTCTGCATCTCTGGAATGCCTCTGTAATCCACGATTAAATCCTGATAACCAAATGTTGTGCCACGCTCCGTCAGCATCACCTGGTTATTTCCAGCTTCAACCACCTTATCAGCAGCAAACTGCATAGCACCTGCAGAAAGGAACTGTCCTTTCTTAATATTTACAATCTTGCCTGTTTTTGCAGCCGCTACCAACAAATCTGTCTGTCGGCACAAGAACGCAGGTATCTGAAGAATATCAACGTATTCGGCTGCCATTTCAGCCTCTTGCGGTCCGTGAATATCAGTCACCACAGGAACACCGAATGTATCACGCACCTTTGCCAGAATCTTCAACGCTTTTTCATCTCCGATTCCTGTAAATGAATCGAGACGAGAACGGTTTGCTTTACGGTACGAACCTTTAAAAACATAAGGAATACCTAATTTATCGGTTATATTTACTACACGCTCTGCAATACGGAGCGCCATATCTTCGCCTTCTATAACACAAGGACCTGCAAGCAAGAAAAACATATCGTCTTTCTTGAGGTCAGAAATTGTCTTTATCATAAGTTAATTAGGAATTATCAGTGTTAATCCTTCTGGAATTATAGTAATCTCAATAGGGAAATTCTTATCAACCCACAACCGGCCGTCTAAACTGACTTCGGCATTGTTAGCGCGAAGAATCTTCACTTTTCTAGTACGATAAGGTTTTACGGTCTTGTGATTCAAGAGTCTGCCCTGCTGCATCATCCATAACCCAGAGATTAGTTGTCGCAGTTCGGGACGGTAGATAACGGACACATCGAGCCATCCGTTGTATGGAACCGCACTGGGTGTCAGTCCATACCCTTTCGCACTACCTATAGCAACGGCCATGATTCGCCCTTTGATATGCTCATCATTGACCTTCAGATGCATACGATGAAGTTTGCGTTCGAATGCTACCAAGAACAACGACGACAAGTACGATATCAGCGGAATTCCCCAGAAACGTTTAGTTTCATTGGTTATCATCACGATACGTGCACCCAGGCCCATATAAACGGCATTAAGGAAATATCGCGTTTTATGCTCATCATCTTTAAAATAGTTGAATTCGCCCACATCAACCTGACGCAGACGACGGTTTATGAGTACGTCGACCGCGCCTTTGTAATCATCAGAATCTAATCCCCAATATTTGGCGAAATCATTTCCAATGCCATTCGGTATAATACCAAATGCCACCTGACGCTTGTCCTCCAAATCAGACGACATGATTCCGTTTACCGCATCATTTATCGCACCATCACCACCAACCACAACAATGGTTTTATATCCATTATTAGCCAGTGTTCTTGCAAGACGTTCTACAGAACCAAAGCCTTCTGATTGGACATAATCAAACTTAACGTTCTGACTTTCCATATATTCACGTATTTCAGTCCAACGTTTCTGTGCTTTTCTACTACCAGCTTTCGGGTTGTAGATCAGTCCCCATCTATCCGGTTCTACTGCCATATTACGACAACATTAAATTTGTATTATTATCTTTCCATCAGTTGCAGGATTGTTTCCACCTTTTCTTCCATCGGACTCAATGCATCAATCCAATGAATATTAAAGCCTCTTCGCTCCATACCTCTAAACCAAGTCATCTGACGTTTGGCAAACTGATGAATTGCGATTTCCAACTGCGAAACCATTTCTTCATAGGTGAGTTGTCCTGTTACATAAAGTGTAAGGAATTTATATTCCAAGCCGTAATATACCAAGTCTTCGGCAGGAATTCCTTTTGCCAACAACTTTCTAACCTCCTCTACCATTCCCTCGTCCAATCGTTGTCTCAATCGTCGAGATATTTTTTCTCTTCGATGCTCACGGTCTATGCTGACACCTATAATAAGACTCTCCAATTTAGGGAAAGGTAGAGCGTCAACCTCTTCCTGAAGGTAATATTCTTCGATTTCAATGGCACGAATAGCACGTTTCGCCGTATCCACGTCCGTCGAATTGTGCATCTTTTTATATCCGGCCAGCATTTCAGTCAACTCATCGAGCGACTTATGGGCAAGTTCTTCTCTCAGTTCCTTATTCTCAGGAACCGGTATTAGTCGATACCCTTTCAGCACCGACTCAATATACATACCCGTACCGCCACATAAGATAGGCAGTTTACCACGAGCAGTCATATCTTCATATGCACGAAGAAAGTCACGTTGGAATTCGAAGACGTTGTATTTATAACCAGGTTCGACGATATCAATGAGGTGATATGGAATCCTACGGCCATCCACCACATAGTCGGCCAAGTCCTTTCCTGTACCAAGATCCATCTCACGATAAACCTGTCTACTGTCACCACTGATAATCTCAGTATCCATCCTATCCGCCAATGCAGCAGCCAATGGTGTTTTTCCAGAAGCCGTAGGTCCCAGAATGGTAATCAGATCGTATTTCATAAACAGTTAAAAAATCATTTTATGACAAAGATAATCTTTTTCATTTCAAAAGCACCAAAATAGTTAAAAAAAGTGAGTGTCCGAGTCAATAAGCATACAAAAAAAGCCACCCGGCGAACCGAGCGGCTTAGCTATATGGTTTGTATTACTGATTAGCAGTTTACAGAAGCCATGTGAGCAATCAAATCCAATACTTTGTTAGAGTAACCGATTTCGTTGTCATACCAAGAAACAACCTTAACGAAAGTATCAGTCAAAGCGATACCAGCTTTAGCATCGAAGATTGAAGTGTTAGTGCAACCCAAGAAGTCAGAAGAAACAACTGCGTCTTCAGTGTAACCAAGAACACCGTTCAATTCGTTTTCTGAAGCTTCTTTCATAGCAGCACAGATTTCAGCGTAAGTAGCTGGTTTAGCCAAGTTAACTGTCAAGTCAACAACTGAAACGTCCAAAGTAGGAACACGCATTGACATACCAGTCAATTTACCGTTCAATTCAGGGATAACTTTACCTACAGCCTTAGCAGCACCTGTAGAAGAAGGGATGATGTTACCTGCAGCAGCACGACCACCTCTCCAGTCTTTCATAGAAGGACCGTCAACTGTTTTCTGAGTAGCAGTTGTAGAGTGAACTGTAGTCATCAAACCGTCAGTGATACCCCATTTGTCATTCAAAACCTTAGC
>SAMEA104404106__coassemble_1032_pt1 | contig 23384 bp, 21 predicted proteins | sample SAMEA104404106__metabat2_low_PE_044 | metagenome-assembled genome bin SAMEA104404106 (sample SAMEA104404106) | Balaenoptera acutorostrata
GAACTGTAGTCATCAAACCGTCAGTGATACCCCATTTGTCATTCAAAACCTTAGCGATAGGAGCCAAGCAGTTAGTAGTACAAGAAGCGTTAGAAACGAACTGAGTACCTTTAACGTAAGTCTTTTCGTTAACACCGCAAACGAACATTGGAGTGTCGTCTTTAGAAGGAGCAGACATTACTACATATTTAGCGCCAGCTTCCAAGTGAGCCTGAGCTTTTTCTTTAGTCAAGAACAAACCTGTTGATTCAACTACGTATTCAGCACCTACTGCATCCCATTTCAAGTCAGCTGGGTTTCTTTCAGCAGTTACGCGGATTTCGTTACCGTTTACAATCAATTTGCTGTTTTCAACGTCAGCTTCGATTGTACCCTGGAACTGTCCGTGCATTGTATCGTATTTCAACATGTATGCCAAGTAATCTACTGGACACAAGTCGTTGATACCTACAATCTGAATGTCGTTACGAGTCTGAGCTGCGCGGAATACGAAACGGCCGATACGACCGAAACCGTTAATACCTACTTTAATCATTTTGTTTTAATTTTTAAAAGGTTTTTATAATAAGTTTTATAAACTCTTACAAGCATAAACTTTCTTGTTTGCGTTGCAAAACTAATGAATAAATTCCAAACATCCGAATGAAATAATAATAATTTTAGTAAAAAAGCGTTATAAACTCATTTTTTTTGAAACCTGCTTTAAAAAGGACTCATAACTCTCATTATTGCTATGTAGAGTGTACAAAATGCACAAATTTGCTTCTTTCTGTCGTTTTTTCGTTTCAAACTCTACTTATTGGATAATGTTTGGCAGGTCCTTGGTTCTGGAATATTTTGTTTCAATCTTATTCTTTGTTTTATCCGCTCTAATTTTTACGAACTTATTAAACAGACTTGTTAAGCCGTTGCTTTCAGCAGCCTTATTCATCTGCTTTATTCATCCGCTGCTTTAAGTTAATTTATTTAGATACCTTATTTTACTTCATTCCTCTTGCTTTATATACAATGTCTTTAGCATTGTTAATCTGCTGGAATTTCATTTCTGCCGCTTTGCGGATGTCTTCGCCTAGGGTGGTCACACGGTCTGGATGGTGTTTTAATGCTAGCTTTCTGTATGAAGCACGAACTTCATCATCCGTAGCACTTGGATTAATTTCCAGGACTTTATAAGATTCCTCCAGGGAGTCGCCTCCTAAGTTTAGCATCGAATCAACTTCGTTCAACGAGAGTTGGAGTGATAACGCTACCTCTTTTAAGGCTTCAATTTCTGCCGAGCACACGTTGCCGTCGCTCTTGGCTATGTTTACTAAGAAATTGAGCAACTGGAGGCGTTCTTCATAGCTCATATGTTGTGTTATCTGAGCACCACATTCGCGAATCGTATTTTGGAAAGCCATCGGATTGTTCTGATCCATCTGCTTACGCTGCTCGAAAAGTCGCAATAAGATCTCCTGACCTTCAGCAACGGCCTGCTCTCCAAAATTCACACGAAGGAAGTTGCGCACGTATTCCATTTCGCTATGCATCACCTTACCGTCTGCACGGATAATATATGAAGCCATAACGAGCAACGAGAACAAAAAGCTGTTGCGCTGTCCCATTGTCGACGAGGTTTTATATCCGGCGCCTGTTTTTCCATATGTACCGTCGCTTCCGTATGTACCGTGGTTTCCACTACCTGAGAAACCGCCATTTCCAGCTTGGTCTAAGTCGCTCACTCCATCAAACATTGACCCCAGCGCATATCCTGCTAAAGCCCCTAGTGGTCCCATGGTCATAAAGCCAACCACGCCACCTATCCATTTGCCAATTCCCATTTATTTCTATTTATTTAGTGATAGTTATTTAATAATAGTTGTTTCAATGATATTCATTTAGTGATATTCACCTATTCTATTATATCTTATTTTCTATTTAAATCTTTATGCTACTATCTACTTGGTTCATGTTTATATCTGAAGACCACAGCAAAAACCAATGCCACAATCAATGCGTAAGCAGCAAAGACAAACCATGCGCTCGTCCAGCCCTCAACCTGAGGAGTTGTAGCGTTGAAATCGACAAATTGATTCACCACCGCCTGAGCACTCAATGTTCCGATGGTAGCACCGATACCGTTGGTCATAATAATGAATAAACCTTGGGCACTGGAACGGATAGATAAATCGGTTTCCTTATCAACAAACAAAGAGCCTGATACATTGAAGAAATCGAACGCCACACCGTATACTAGCATAGAAAGCACAAAGAGCCATACACCGTTGCCTGGATTACCCATTCCGAAGAAGGCAAATCTAAGCACCCATGCAAACATGGCTATCAGCATAACTTTCTTAATGCCGAATCTGCTTAAGAAGAATGGAATAAGCAAGATACAGCAGGTTTCACTGATTTGTGAAAGCGAAATCAAGAGATTGGCATGAGCTACGCCGAATGTATTCTGATACTCCGGAATCACACTGAAACTGCCGATATATGGATTGGCGAAACCGTTGGTAATCTGAAGAGATACACCTAGTAGCATGGAGAAGATGAAGAAAAGTGCCATCTTTTTCTGCTTGAACAGCATAAATGCACGTAATCCGAGGGCCTCTACAAGCGATTTCTTCTGTCCGTTCTTTGTTGTAATCGGACACTCTGGAAGGGTCATTGTATAAACAGCAAGCAAAATTCCCCACACGCCGCTGGTAAAGAACTGCATCGGATTAGACTGGAAACCACATAGGTCAACGAGCCACATCGAACAGATAAATCCGATGGTGCCGAATGTACGGATAGGAGGGAAAGCTTTAATGGTCTCTAGTCCCGCCTTATCCAACACAGTATAGGCTACAGAATTACTTAAAGCCAGCGTCGGCATATAGAATGCTACACTGACAGAATATAATGAAAACAATGTATTAAACGAAACTGCATCACCGGATGTCATAGCGTAATAACCCGTTGCGCCCATAAAAATAGCGGCAACTAAATGACAAAGTCCCAACAATCGCTGAGCGGGAATCCAGCGGTCTGCAATAATCCCCATTACAGCCGGCATAAACAATGATACGATTCCCTGCATCGAGTAAAAGATTCCGATGTGTCCACCTAGCCCAACTTTGGCCAGATAACTACCCATAGAAGTAAGATAAGCTCCCCACACAGCAAATTGCAGGAAGTTCATAATGATAAGTTTTAATTTGGTATTCATTTTTAAAGGTGTTAATTGTAGCAAAAGTATAGAAAATAATTGAGGTGAACAAGTATATGATTATTATATTCTTACATATGGATAGGCACAAAAGGAGGTTTGTCTAATTTATTCGTTATCTTTCTGGTGTTATTCTTGGCTCTCTAGAGTTTGAGTTTCGAGACTTTTTATTATTTTTGTAGAATTCATGGCATGCATCATGTAGATATCGATAGCATGGCTTACGTTTTCTTGATTTACGTTTTACACGTAATCTGAATTTAATTTTAATTTATTCTTAATTTATATTCATATTCATTATGTCACTATTAGGTAATATAATCTGGCTGGTCCTAGGCGGATTCATTCTTGGCCTGGGGTACATAGTTATGGGACTTCTTTTCTGCGCAACCATTATAGGTATTCCTTTTGGTTATCAATTGTTAAAAATTGGTTTACTTGCCATGCTGCCTTTTGGCCACCAACCGCAGTTTCCACCTCTTCCAATGGGTTGTCTGAGTTTAGTTTTCAACATCATATGGATTCTTTTCGGGGGAATTGAAATAGCATTAGCGCACCTTATCCTTGGTTGTTTCTTCTGTATTACTATTATAGGCATCCCTTTTGGCATGCAACACTTCAAGTTGGCCAAATTAGCTATTCTGCCTTTTAGCCAGGATGTATACTGATACTAACCCAAAACACAAAAAACATGAATCAAATTTGTCATCTGTTCAATATCCAATACCCTATCATCCAAGGCGGAATGGTATGGTGTAGCGGCTGGCGACTGGCCGCTGCTGTTAGTAATGCCGGTGGTTTAGGTCTTCTAGGCGCAGGATCCATGCATCCGGATACGCTTCGCGAACACATCCGAAAATGCAAAGCGGCAACTGATAAGCCGTTTGGCGTTAATGTGCCTCTGCTTTATCCACAAATAGAAGAGATTATGAAAATAATTACCGATGAGGAGGTGAAAATCGTCTTTACTTCTGCGGGAAATCCCAAAGCATGGACTCCTTACCTGCAAGAACATGGCATTACTGTTGTCCACGTGGTGGCTTCTACCCGATTCGCTCAGAAATGCGAAGAAGCGGGGGTCGATGCTATAGTGGCTGAAGGCTTTGAAGCAGGCGGACACAACGGTCGTGAGGAAACTACTACCTTGTGCTTGATTCCGGCTATACGCAGGATGTGCTCACTGCCTCTTATTGCGGCAGGCGGAATAGTCAACGGTGAAGGAATATTGGCGGCTCAGTCTCTGGGTGCCGATGGTATACAGATGGGCACTCGTTTTGCTCTTACTGAAGAAAGTTCTGCGCACTTCAATTTTAAAGATAAATGCTTGCAGTTGAAGGAGGGCGATACTGCCTTATCTTTAAAGCAACTGGCTCCTACCCGACTCGTCAAAAACGAGTTCTACCTACAAGTAGCAGAAGCTGAGAAGCGAGGCGCCTCGGCAGATGAGTTGAAAGAAATTATTGGCAAGGGAAGAGCAAAGAAGGGTATCTTCGAAGGTGATCTTTTTGACGGCGAACTTGAAATTGGTCAGGGTGCATCACTTATTAAGGAGTTGAAACCCGTTAAAGAAGTGATGAACGAATTGATACACGACTACAATCTGGCTTTAAGACGGATGCAGGATTCTCCTTACTGGGTATAAGGCATTTAACACGGTATTATGACAACAAAGCATTTAATACTATATTAAAGGACTACTATAGACAAATAAAAGGTCATGTCATACCCCATTAAAAGATTTACCCTTGTTACAAACAACATGTAGCAAGGGTAAAAAGTCAATCTACCGCATGCATAATCATCGCAGAGCGAGGAGCAACATTTACCAAGCCGCCGCTTAACTTACCCAGACCGTGCTGCCAATTGATTAAACCATCAGCACAAGCCACCTGGTAAGTACCCTCCGGAACCTCTACATTCACCACACTCGATTTCGCATTGAGAATTACGATAATATCTTTCCAAGGATCATTTAATCCTTTTCCTTTTATCTGATATGCTACCACATCAGACCCCGAAGTCTTCAAGAATCTCACATAACTATTTATACGCTGAGCAGTCCCCAGACGGAAAGCCGGATGCGCTTTTCTCATGGCTATCAACCCCTTAACATACTCAAAGACATCCTTATATACAGCTTTATTCTGCCAATGAATCATATTGACAGCATCAGAACTTTTATAAGAGTTAGCTACGCCTTTCTTCGTTCTAATCATTTCCTCACCGGCAAACAAGAAAGGAACTCCCTGAGATGTCAGGATAGCTGTCTGAGCAAGTTTGACCATCGAAATCAGATCTTTCTCTTTAGCCCATCGAGCCGACACCTTAAGTCGGTCCAACAAACATAAGTCGTCATGGCTACTCACATAGCTAATAAACTGAGTAGGTTCATCAGCCCAGACTTCCGGTGCAACACCAGCCGAATCAGCCAGCTGAGGATGCTCTACCCCACCAACTATTCCCATGCGTATTCCTGCAGCAAAGCCCTTCTTTCCGATAAGGAAAGCTCCTTTGGCATCATCACCCCAGGCTCCGCGCAAGCTATCTCTGAATTCGTCGCTGAACGCGGCTATCCCTGGCATCTGAGCAGTATTTGTTTTCATAGCAAGTTCCTCCGTATAGAGCTGCGGGGCTCCAGCTGCCCATCCCTCACCATATATATAAATAGTAGGGTCTATTTCATCGAGTGCCCTACGCACGGCATTCATGGTTTCAATGTCGTGAATGCCCATGAGGTCGAAACGGAATCCGTCCACGTGGTATTCACGCGCCCAGTAGCAGACAGATTCTACTATGAATTTGCGTACCATGGCACGTTCACTTGCTGTCTCGTTGCCGCAACCAGAAGCATTGGCTAGGTTTCCGTTTTCATCTCTGCGATAGAAATAACCCGGAACAGTGCGCTCGAAAGCGCCCCCTTTCACTGTGGCTGTGTGATTATAGACAACATCCATCACCACACGAATGCCCGCCTGGTGCAAAGCCATAACCATCTGCTTGAATTCGCGAATGCGCAACTCAGGATTTGCAGCGTCAGTGGCATAAGTTCCTTCTGGAACATTATAGTTCTTCGGATCATACCCCCAGTTGTAGTTGGGAGCAGACTGAGTTTCGTCGATAGAGGCAAAATCAAATGAAGGCAGCAGATGAACGTGAGTCACACCCAGCTCCTTCAAGTGGTCGAGACCAGTTTTTTCACCTGTTGGGAGTGCCGTATGCTGTTCAGTCAGCGCCAAGAACTTTCCACGGTGTTTAATTTGAGAAGTTGTATCCATCGAGAAATCGCGATGATGCATCTCATAAAGGATGATGTCAGCAAAGCTCTTCAACGGCGGACGGATATCCTGTTCCCATCCCTCCGGATTAGTGGCTTGAAGGTCCACTACAGCAGCACGCTCGCCGTTGACACCTACAGCCTTCGCCATGACCCCCGGAGTATCCCCTTGCCATACACCATTGATTTTCACATTGTAAGTATAAAACGAGCCATTGAAATCACCCTCCAGTTCAGTCGACCACGACCCATGACCTACCGGTTGCAGATCATACATCTTAGACGGACCACCCCCATGACCAGTTTCATACAAAATAAGATGAACCCTCTCAGCAGTTGGAGCCCAAAGCGAAAATATCGTCGACTCAGGCGTATATATCATCTCCTCCCACTGTCCATCCATTACAGGATACTCATCGTAAGACGCATAATCGCCATGCTGATTATGACTGCATCCCAAAGCTAAAAACATAGGAATCATCAACATCTGTTTTATACTCATAATTTTATCATTTCATACAATTATAATATCATACTACTATCATTTAGTTCTATTATATTTTCGTTCTATCACCTTTTTATCTTGTCCGGATTCTTGTCTACGAAATCCTTCCAGTTCGAATATGCTTTTGGCATCTCAGGTCGTCCCATCTGCAGATAATGACAATAAGCAGCGCCCAAGGCATCAGTGGCATCCATAAACGGCCCAATCTCACTAGAAGGTATGTGCAGCATACGCTGCAACATATCAGCCACTTGCTCCTTACTTGCCTGACCATTCCCCGTAATAGCCATCTTAATTTTCAGCGGAGCATATTCCGTCACAGGCATATCCCTGCACAAAGCAGCCACTATAGCTACCCCCTGAGCCCTGCCCAGCTTGAGCATAGACTGCACATTCTTGCCAAAAAAAGGAGCCTCAATAGCCAGTTCATCAGGCAGATAAGAAGAGATAATCCCTTGAACACGCTCATAAATGTGTTTCAATTTCAAATACGGATCACCACATTTACGCAAGTCAATCACCCCCATCGTAATCACCTCAGGTTTGGTACCCGTAACCTTCAGCAGCCCGTAGCCCATAATATTTGTACCCGGGTCGATACCCAGAATAATCTTCTCTCTGACAGCTTGTATCACCTTACCACCTCCATCAATGTAGGAAAGCCTATAACCTTATCCTTGAAGACCTTCATCATTTCATCATTCAGTCTTGCACCCTGTTCCGTGTGCCAGTGATGCAGAGCCGCACTATTCTCCACCTCCCACTGAAGCGAAAAACATTCACTGTTCTGCTCCTGATGACTAAGGATACGAAGAATACGAGGATTCTTCAGTTTACACGATTTCTCCACCTCGGGAATATAGTATTCATTCAACCAAATCACAAAATTTCTTGCGTCTTCCATCTCAACATGGAACGTTGTATTATAAACCAGCATAAGTTTGTTTAATTAAATAGGTTTGTCTAATTAAATAAATAAGTAAGTTGTTTAACTAAAAATATCATAAAATAATGCGTTCCAAAACGGATTGCAATACATGCAAAGATAGAGAATATTAAGCAGAAGAACTTTACAATTAGAAAAAAAATGTGCAAAAAATGCCCATAATTCGGACAGTTTAACTACATTTGCGCACAATTATGCAAAAACTGTGCAATTTAGAGATGATAAATAAAGATAGTTTTATAGCTAGAGTGGAACAAAGTATTCGCTCTAATTGGAACAAAGACGCACTTACCGACTATAAAGGGAATACGTTGCGCTTTGACGATGTAGCTCGAAAAATCGAGAAGATGCACATTGTATTCAAACACGCAGGAATTAAACCGGGAGACAAAATTGGTATCTGTGGAAGAAACAGCGCACATTGGGTGGTGTCTTTCCTCGGCATTGTCACTTATGGAGCTGTAGCAGTGCCTATCTTGCATGAATTCAAAGCAGATAATATACATCACATAGTTAATCATTCTGAGAGCCGCATGCTTTTCGTCGGAGACCAGATTTGGGAAAATCTGAATGAGGAGGCTATGCCACTTTTGGAGGGAATTATCGAAATGAAAAATTTCGATTTGGTTATTTCTCGCTCGGAACAACTTTCTTATGCGCGGTTGCATCTGAATGAGGAGTTCGGCAAACGGTATCCATGTAGGTTTAGAGCGGAGGACGTTTGTTATAGAAAGGAAAAGTCGGATGAACTGGCTGTGATTAATTATACTTCGGGAACTACGGGGTATTCAAAGGGAGTCATGCTTTCATATGGCAGTATCTTGTCTAATCTGAACCATCTCGAACAGTCTATTACGCTAAAGCCGGGGGATAATGTAGTGTCGATGTTGCCATTGGGACATATTTTCGGCCTCGTATTCGATTTCCTTTTCGGATTTTTATCTGGTGCTCACCTGTGGTTTCTGACTCGTATGCCTAGTCCTCGAATCATCATGGAGTCTTTTGCGATTATACGCCCGCGAATGATTTGTTGTGTGCCGCTCGTGGTTGAAAAGATTTTCAAGAAAGAGGTACTGCCTAAAGTCGACAATAAGTTGGGCAAGCTCTTGCTGCATCTGCCTTATATCAGCGATAAGATTAAGGAGCAGATTCGTCAGTATGCCATGAGGATTTTCGGAGGCAATTTTATTGAGATTATCATCGGTGGAGCGCCTTTCAATAATGAGGTAGAGGCTTTCCTAAGAAAGATAAACTTTCCTTATACCATAGCCTATGGCATGACAGAGTGTGCACCGATGATCTGCCACAGCCACTGGGATAAACTTGTTTATACCTCATGCGGAAAGACGGTAATCAATATGGAAACGAAAATCCTTTCTCCCGACCCAGAACGTATCCCGGGCGAACTGGTCTGCAAAGGAAACAACCTCATGATGGGATATTATAAGAACCCAGACGCAACAGCCCAAACTATCGACAAAGACGGCTGGCTGCACACAGGCGACATGGCCATAAAAGACGCCGATGGCAACTTATTTATAAAAGGACGCTGCAAAAACATGCTTCTCACCGCTTCAGGACAAAATATATATCCAGAAGAAATAGAAGCACGCTTGAACAACATGCTCTACGTAAACGAATCACTCATCGTCTTGTCGGGAAACAAGCTGATAGCCCTGGTATACCCAGACAATGAAGAAGCCATGGCACAAGGAATGACCGGCAGCCAACTGTTAGAAGCCATTAACGCCAACCGAATAGAGCTTAATAAGGTTCTTCCAGCCTATTCCCAGATAACCCAGGTAAAACTCTACCCGGAAGAATTTGAGAAAACAGCTAAGAAGAGCATCAAACGATACCTCTACCAAGACATAAAAGAATAAAAAGAATAAGGCAAGCTAAGCCTTTATCAACAGACACCCCCTCCCGATTGAAACAAACCAGCCGGAAGAGGGGGTGTTCTTCTTGTCCAAAACACAATCTAAGTTAACTAAAAACATAGTCAGACTTATCTAAAGACCCAACAAAACAGTTCAAAGTTAAAAAATATACTAATCTATTAGGAATTTAACAAAGTGCTTACTACCTTTGTTCCACAATCAAGGTTCCTATGAAACTAATTTTGATAACTACACCCACATATTTTGTGGAAGAAGATCAGATTCTTACAGCCCTATTTGAAGAGGGTCTAGATATATTACATCTGCGTAAACCACAAACATCACCCGTTTATGCAGAGCGACTCCTTACGCTTGTACCAGAAAAATACCACAAACGCATAGTGGTACATGACAATTTCTACCTAAAAGAAGAATACAAGTTGAAAGGCATTCACCTAAACTCCCGTAACCCTGAAATTCCAGACAACTATTCAGGCCACGTCAGTGCGTCCTGCCATTCATTTGAAGAAATTCAGGCAAATAAGAAAAAGAGCGATTACCTTTTCCTCAGTCCGGTCTTTGACAGCATCTCAAAAGAAGAATACAACTCAGCCTTCACGGCCGAACAACTCCGTGAAGCTTCCCGAAAAGGCATCATCGATAAAAAAGTAATAGCCCTGGGAGGCATAGATGAAAGCACCATTCAGAGAGCCAAAGACTTCGGATTCGGAGGAGTGGCACTAATGGGAGGATTATGGGGTAAATTTGACCCAAATCTTGACTTTAACTACCAGGAACTAATTAGCCATTTCAAGAAACTAAAACACCTAGTAGATTAAAGCATTTATAATTTTTCTCTAAAACGTTTGTTTGAAATTGAGAAATGGCGTACCTTTGCAGAAGTTTAAGCAAAACTATTATTTATAAAGCATAATATCTATTTATAAATGAGCGAAACATCTCCTTTTAAAGTATTTTCGGGAACTAACTCGAGATACTTAGCAGAAAAAATCTGCCACAGCCTTGGCTGCGAACTTGGTAATATGAACATTACCCATTTTGCTGACGGCGAATTTGCTGTTTCTTATGAAGAATCTATCCGTGGTCAGCACGTATTCTTGGTACAGTCTACCTTCCCTAACACAGACAACCTCATGGAATTGCTTCTGATGATTGATGCAGCTAAGCGTGCTTCTGCAAAGAGCGTCATCGCAGTTATCCCTTATTTCGGTTGGGCTCGTCAGGACCGCAAAGACAAACCACGTGTTTCTATTGGTGCTAAATTGGTAGCTAACCTTTTGAGCGTAGCTGGTATCGACCGCTTGATCACTATGGACTTGCATGCTGATCAGATTCAGGGTTTCTTCGACATTCCAGTAGACCACTTGTATGCTTCAACTATCTTTGCTCCATACATCCAGTCTTTGAATTTGGAAAATCTTGCAATTGCAACTCCTGACGTTGGTGGTTCTAAACGTGCTAGCACTTACGCTAAGTACTTGAACGTGCCATTGGTATTGTGTAACAAGACTCGTGAAAGAGCTAACGTTGTTGCTACTATGCAGATTATCGGTGACGTTAAGGATAAGAACATTATCTTGATTGACGACATGGTGGATACTGCTGGTACTATCGCTAAGGCTGCTGATATCATGAAGGAAGCTGGTGCTCTTTCTGTACGCGCTATCGCTTCTCACGGTGTAATGTCAGGCCCTGCTTCTCAGCGTGTTCAGGATTCAGAATTGGAAGAAATGGTCTTCACTGACTCTATCCCTTACAAAGCTGACTGTACTAAGGTTAAACAGTTGTCTATTGCAGACATGTTTGCTGAAACTATTCGTCGTATCTTGAACCACGAATCTATCAGCTCACAATACGTTATCTAATTGATTTTGATAGAGTTTTCTCTACGAATCATATAAAAGCGAAGAATCAGTATGTGTGTCATGCACAAAATGATTCTTCGCTTTCTTATGTTTATTCTCTTCTGTCCTTTTAATTTTATTAATATAACTTTCTGCTCCATGAAATTACTTTGGCTCGATTTAAATAGTTCGTATGCACACTCATCGCTGGCTCTTCCGGCACTTCATGCTCAATTTCCTGAGGATAATAACATAGAATGGTATAAGGTTTCGGCTACCATTAATGAAAATCCTGGTATGACGGCTGGTGAGGTATGTAAATACCAACCTGATGTGGTGGCAGCTACGTGCTGGGTCTTCAATCATGAAATGTTAATGCATACGCTGTGCCGCGTAAGGGCTTTGCTGCCTAAATGCCGTATCATTTTGGGGGGACCGGAGTTTTTAGGAGACAACAGTAAGTTCTTACTGAAGAATGATTTCGTGGATTGTGTGTTCCGTGGAGAGGGGGAAGAGATGTTCCCGGCTTGGCTGAATGCATGGAATGATAAAAGTCAATGGGGAAATATCGTCGGACTTTGTTATTATGACGAAGAGGGCAGCTATCATGATCAAGGACGTGCGCAGGTGAAAGATTTTGCTAATCTGAAATCGCCAGAAGAAAGTTCGTTCTTCAACTGGGATAAACCTTTCGTTCAACTGGAAACTACTCGTGGGTGTTTTAATACGTGTGCTTTCTGTGTAAGTGGCGGGGAAAAGCCGGTACGCAGTCAACCGTTGGAAAAGATTGCAGAACGTGTGAAGAACATTCATGCGCATGGCATCAAGAACATTCGCATGCTGGACCGTACATTCAATTATAATACACGCTATGCCAAGTCGTTACTGGAATTGTTCCGTACGTATCCCGATATTTGTTACCACTTGGAAATACACCCGGCTCTCATGTCGCAGGAACTGAAAGATGAACTGCCTACCCTTCCTAAAGGCTTGCTTCATCTGGAGGCGGGTATTCAGAGTCTGCACCAGGATGTGCTGGATGTGTCGCGACGCAAAGGAAAGCTTGAGCCGTCGATGGACGGACTGAGGTACTTATGCTCACTCAGCAACATGGAGACGCACGCCGATTTGATTGCGGGACTTCCACTCTATCAGTTGCAACAGATTTTTGATGATATTCGTATCTTGGCGGATATGCACACGGGAGAAATCCAACTGGAGTCATTGAAACTTCTTCCGGGAACAGAGATGCGTCGTCGTGCCAACGAACTGGGTATTCGCTATTCTACCCTTCCGCCTTATGAAGTATTGGAAACCAATGAAATAACAGCCGATGAGCTACAAACAGCTCGCCTACTTTCGCGCATGCTCGATTTCTATTATAATGCGAAGCCATGGCAAAGTATTACACGAAAACTGATTCTTGAGAACAATGATTTCTTGCATCGTTTCTTAGATTATCTGATTCAGATTAGTGTAATAGATGCGCCACTGAGCATGGAACGTCGTGGCATTATTTTATACCAGTTCTGCCAGAAGGAGTATCCTGAATTCGTTTCAGAAGCTTCTCAGGCTTGGATTGAAGCAGGCATGTCACTGAAAAAACAACCTGCTGAACGTGTCCGCACCAAACACGTCACTCCTCCTACTTCTTGGGAGGTTTGCTTTGGAGAATATCAGGAGGGGCTGCGTCTGTGCAAATTACCATTGGAAGATGGAAAAAACATCGTTTGGTATGGTTTTGTCATGGAGGAACAGGGAGGCATTCCTGTCTTTAAGGCAATAAGCAATGTTGCAGCCGACATGGTTTATCAGAAACCGATGCCTTGCTAATTTCGTGTATCTAGCGTAGCTTGATGAAATCATGTGGGTTACGACTAACAACTTATTTAAGAGCTGTGTCAAGATTCTCTTACAGACCAGTTTATCGCCGTTGCAAGAAACGCAGCGGCGATAAATTGAACAAACAAAGAGTTTTGACACAGCCTTTTTTATATCTGTTTACAGGTCATTGACCAATCAACGACTAAAATAAGCGAAACAAGCGTGAATATGTTTCTATTTCATAAAATAATCTTGTAAATTTGCTTAGTTAAGTAATCTATTAACGTACCTACATTGTTACGCTGATTATTTGATTACTTGTCAATTTAATGCTTTAGTTAATATTTGCTTACTCTACAATAGATGTAACTTATGAGAAATCAACTGTTTGTACAGGCTATTCTGGCCTTGAGCTTGTCATGTTCACCTTTAATGTCGCAGGCTCAGAACGAGATACCTAGTCTAGATAAGATTCATGAACCGGTTGTCGTAGGGGTAGTTCCTTGTGATGCGTATGTGGGACTGTCTAAAATGGACAATGGCGAATGGCGTCATTATAATTATGGTGAAAATGCTGCCTCACAGCGTCCGCTTTACCTGTCGAGCATGGACCAGGGTAAGTCATGGCAGACAAAATTACTTCCAAGGGACATTCCGTATGCCGACCAGAAATCTCCTGTCAGTGGTGAATATATTCGTATCTTTACAGGAAATGGGAAAGTGTATGCACTCCGCACTGAAGGTGGACTGGAAGGTGGAAGAACGATTGTCAAGATAGACGACAAACTGGGCATCATGAACAAACCGCCAATTTTCATTCGTGGCGGAAAACGTGTCATTTCGGCTGCTCATCGTACCGACCGCTCGGGAGCGTATGTGTATTACTCGGATGATGATGGTAGATCATGGAAAATTTCTCAGCAAGTTAATGCTCCTAAGCATGTAAAGAGTGGGTTTCACCAGGGCATCCGATGGAACCATGGCGCGGTGGAACCTACTATCGTGGAGTTAAATGACGGTCGTCTGTGGATGATTATGCGTACGGCTCAGGATAAGCATTATCAGTCGTTCTCAACCGACGGCGGGGAAACGTGGAGTGAGGCTACCCCATCGCCTTTCTATGGTACGATTACCATGCCTACACTGTATCGTATGCACGACGGACGATTATTGTTCTTCTGGTGTAATACGACTCCACTGCCTGAACTTCCTACGGCTACAGGTGTGTGGGATGATGTGTTCACAAATCGTGATGCGGTGCACGTGGCTATTTCGGAAGATGACGGTAAGACGTGGAAGGGTTTCAGAGAACTGATGCTGAATGCTGAACGTAACTCGGATAATTTTGGCAATACGGTATCGGGACAGGACAAGAGTGTGCATCAGGTACAGGCGGTTGAGGTGGAACCAGGTAAGATTCTGGTGGCTGCGGGACAGCATGCTCAGTGCCGACGTTTGTTAGTGTTTGATGTCGACTGGCTGTATGAGCCTGTTCGCTCCAATGATTTTAGTGACGGACTCGGTCAATGGTCGGCTTTCCGTTATTATAAAGGTATTGTGGGCCACTGCTGCTACAACCGTCAGGAGGAACCTATTCTGGTAAATCATCCCGACCGTATGGATGCAAAAGCGATGCAACTGAGATATGAACCTAATGATGAGCTGTTGCAAGACAACCAGGGTGCGGTTTGGAACTTCCCTGCTGCTAAAAACGGATTCGTAAAACTAAGCATGAAGTTCCCAAAAGGTTCAGAAAGTGTGGATTTAATATTGAACGACCGCTGGTTCAACCCTACGGATACGGTTGCCCGATACGAGTGTATGTATACCCTACCACTTAATCGTAAGAAGTTGAGTATTCATGATGAGAAGTGGCATACGGTGAGCATTCACTGGCAACAAAACAAGCGTGCCGTGGTGAGAGTAGACGGACGTAAGCGTGCCACTCTTCCATCGGTTAGCACAACCGAACATGGTATTTCATACCTTCATTTGTTAGGAGGAAAGAAACTGGATACTACCGGAATCTTCATTGAGCATGTAGAAGGTGGTAGAGAATTGGTAAAATAAAACAACTAAACATTCAGATAGGAAACAATGAAAGATTTTGCAGCCATTGATTTTGAGACAGCCAACGGTAGCCGTTCGAGCGTTTGCAGTGTAGGGATAATTATTGTAAAAGATGGAGAAATTGTTGATAGTTTCTACAGTCTCATTCATCCCGAACCGAATTATTACAATTACCACAACGTGATGGTACATGGATTGACCGAACGTGATACGGCCGATGCTCCCATCTTTCCCGAAGTATGGAAACAGGTTGCCCCACTCATCGAAGGACTCCCCTTGGTAGCACACAACAGTCCGTTTGATGAAAGTTGCCTGAAAGCTGCCTTTAAAACCTATTGTATGGATTATCCCGAGTATGAATTTCACTGCACTTGCAGGGCATCACGCAAGATTTTCGGAAAGGAACTCCCCAATCATCAGCTGCAGACTGTGGCCTTACGCTGCGGTTACGACTTGACCAACCATCATAACGCATTGGCCGATGCAGAGGCGTGTGCGTGGATTGCTCGCGAAATCTTATAAAACAATTCAGATAAAACAAAAAGAATAAAATAAAATCACAATGAAAACAGTTAATATAAAACTCGTTAAAGACGAATTCCTGGAACTGCTTCGTTCCACAAACCGCGAAGGTGTAGAAGATGTTATCACCGATTTGGAAGAACTGGGCTTTTTCATCGCTCCTGCTTCAGCCGGACACCATCTGAATGTGCCAGGTGGATTGGTTCAGCATTCTTTAAACACTTGTAAAGCAGCACTGGCCGTGTGGGAAGGCATGAAAACCGTCCAACCATCTTTGGCCGATGAGGTAGACAGAGAAAACGTTATCATAGCCAGCTTATTGCATGATGTGTGCAAAAGCGATATCTACAAACCTACCATCAAACGTAAAAAAAATGCAATCGGTGTGTGGGAAGATGTTGAAGGATATAACGTATCTTATAAGAAATTCCCAATGGGACATGGCGAGAAATCGGTCATCCAGCTGTTGTGCAGCGGACTTGCCATGACCGACGATGAAATGTTGGCTATCCGCTGGCACATGGGACCATGGGGACTCAACTTCAATAGTTACGAGGATCAGCGCTGCTATGACACAGCGCAGGAATTATATCCTCTTGTTGCCATCCTCCACGCAGCCGACAGCTTGGCAGCTGCCATTATGGAACGTGAAGAGGAAGATCTAGACGACTAAACAACAAGGGTCTGGAAAAGTAGCACGACAAACTATTTACTTTTTGAAACAAATTCAAATGAATTATACAAAAGACATTCCGGTCCTCCTGCTTACCGGTTACCTAGGCAGTGGAAAGACTACTCTGGTCAATCACATTCTAGCCAATAAACAAGGACTACGTTTTGCAGTCATCGTAAATGACATTGGCGAGGTCAACATTGATGCAAGCCTCATCCAACGCAATGGTGTGGTCAATGCGAAAGATGAAAGTCTTATCTCGTTGCAAAACGGATGCATCTGCTGCACCTTACGCACTGACCTCATCGAACAGTTGTACGAAATCACCAAGACAGAAAGCTTCGATTACATCTTAATTGAAGCCAGTGGTATCTGCGAACCAGAACCTATCGCTCAGACCATCTGTTCAATTCCAAGTCTTGGAGAAGCTTACATCCGTCACGGATACCCACGCATGGACAATGTGGTAACGGTAGTAGATGCTTTGCGTATGCAGAGCGAATTTGCATGTGGTAAGGATTTAACCAACAAGAATTTGGGAGAAGACGATGTGGAGAACCTACTCATTCAGCAGATTGAATTCTGCAACATGGTACTACTGAACAAGGCATCGGAAGTAACAGAAGAAGAACGTGAACATATCAAGAGAATCATCCATATTCTTCAGCCGGCAGCACAAATCATAGAATGTGACTATGCCGACGTACCATTTGAAGAGTTGATAGATACCCACAATTTCAACTATCGTGTCATTACTGCTTCTGCCGGATGGGTGCGTGAACTGGGAAAGGCCATGAGTGAAGAGGATGCACATCCTCATAATGAACACGAAGAACATGAGCATGAGCATCATGAGCACGAGCATACTTGTGAATGCGGCCATGAGCATCATCATCACCATCACGACGGACACTGCCACTGCCACAATTGTGAACACGGTGAAGCCGATGAATATGGAATCAGCAGCTTCGTCTATTACAGAAGGACACCGTTCGATCCGAACATGTTCGACTATTTCATCATGAAACGCTGGCCCAAAGAAGTCATCCGCTGTAAAGGTGTCTGCTACTTTAACGACAAGATGGACACCACCTATCTGTTTGAACAAGCAGGTATCCAGAAACAGATAAGCGACGTAGGTCAGTGGTATGCCGCCCTTCCAGAAGAACAAATCGTCCGTGTCATGCAGCAAGAACCCGGACTCCTGCGCGACTGGGATGAAAAGTATGGCGACCGCATGCAGAAGCTAGTCTTCATAGGACAGCACATGGATAAAAAAGCCATCATCCATGAACTAGACAACTGCCTCGCAGAGAAGCGTTGAAAGAATCATTAAATAAGCCTGCCCAATCTGTTGTCCGTGAGAAATCAGAACACAGATTGGGTTTCTAATAACTAACTATTAACAAAAAAAGAAGGAGAAAAGAAATGGAAGAAGAACAAACTTTATCCTGCGTAGATTGTGGAACACAAAACTGTAAATTCAAAGACCGTACCTACCCTAGTTTCTGCCTGACTACCCACCTCAAGGAAAAAGATAAGGAATGGGCCTTAGAACGCTACGAAGAAGACCGCAACAAAGAAATAATGATAGCCAGCGCCGAAGTAGAATTCGAAGGCTACTGCCAGTGGAGCCGCGTACAGGAAATCATGGAATTTGCAAAGAAAATAAACGCACGTAAAATCGGTATAGCCAACTGCATAGGACTGCTCAACGAAGCACGTATCTTCGCTAAAATCTTAAGAGCCAACGGATTCGACCCGTATGCCGTAATCTGTAAAGTCTCGGGACAGGCCAAGACATCAGTTGGCATCCCAGAAAAATGCGAAGGCATAGGTCCCGCCATGTGTAATCCGATACTCCAGGCACGCCTGCTCAACGAAGCACGCACCGACCTCAACGTAGTTATCGGACTCTGTGTAGGTCATGACAGCCTCTTCTACCGCTATTCAGACGCCTACGTCACCACCCTGGTCACAAAAGACCGAGTAACAGGCAATAATCCGGCAGCTGCACTCTATACAGCCAATTCATATTACCGCAAGAAGTTCTTCCCGAACGACCCAAAACCTACCTTCAAGCCAAAAGAAGAACAGAAGGAAGAAAAGTAAATCTCCTACACGCGTGAATAGACAAAAAATCCCCCAATTCCTTTTTGCACCCTCACAAACACGTTCAAAAGAACAAAGTGAGCAACACAAAAAAGAATTGGGGGAATTTCGTTTAGATAGCACTTCCAGATAGAACCTTTAGATAGTTTCTTTAGACAGAACTTCAATACAGCACCTCTATATATTCTTCACATAATCCAATTTAATAACAATCACACGAATATTCTGATCCTCCTTATCAGTCTTGATCTTAGCAATATGCCAGTCGCAAGGGAAGAACAAGAAGAAACGTTCAGGAGTCGAGTCAAAGAACATAGTCTTATCCACATCATATGTATAACCAATGATATCCGGTTTCCAAGCCTTATTAGGATAAGAAGTCTCATGATCCAGCAAAGCAAAACGTTCACTACCCTTCACCACATACTGCAAATCAATATGATGATAATGCGATTCAGAACCACGTTTTTCCAATGGATCATTCACACCATCCTCCACATTAGCCACCAAGTTGCTACCAGGAATCTTATGTCTTCCAGCAGGAATATTCAGCAAGTCAGTCTTACCCAGCCACGCAAAAGCAGCATCCCACTGAGCCTGGTTCTTATGATACTGGGTATAAAATTCTTCAAGATTAGTACACACATCAGGCAAAGCCTTGAAACCCTGGCTCCAACTTCTGCCCAGCGTCCAATACGTATAATTCACCTTCTCGTTACCACAATCAGCAGTCTTAGCCGATACAGTAGTTGTCATTCCAGCCAGCAGAACAAACAACAATAAAAATAATTTCTTCATAGCTTTATTTTGTTTTAAAAGTTTCTAGATTTTAACTCTTATTTGCAAATTTAACTTAAATATCCCAAACATACCCTAAATACCTACAACTTTCTTATTTTTACTGCTCAATAACAGAAGAGATATTATCTCCAGCAAACGGAAACAACCAAGCACTTCATCTTCCGAAATGTTTTCACAACGGAATAATCCTTATTGTGAATTGCTTCAAATTAGTTCTACAACTATAAACGTTTATTTTATAAAAAGCAACGTTCGTATCCGTTTTTTCGTATTTTTGAGAAAACCTTAAATACAACCTTTATGAAACGTACATGACCGCCTTCGGACGTCAAAGGGAATGAAAAGTGGGCCATCCGGATGCTAACCCTTCCGAATTTTCGCTATCTTTAATGCCACAACATAACCCTTAATACGTTCGATTATGGCAGACCAACAGACAGTAGAATTCAAGCAGATGGCTTCTCGATGCTGTGGCTTGGATGTTCACAAAAAAGAAATAGTGGCAACAGTAGAAGGAGAAGGAATCTCTAAGGAGACCCGTTCTTTTTCATCTACAACGAGATCATTGACAGAATTGAAAGATTGGCTATTGGCGTTAGGAATAACACATGTAGCCATGGAAAGTACTGGAGTTTATTGGAACCCCGTTCTGAATATACTTGAGCCTGGCGGTTTTACAATTCTCATCGTTAATGCCCGCCATATCAAATACGTTCCGGGTCATAAAACCGATAAGAAGGATTCGGCTTGGATCTGCAAATTGTTACGAGCCGGTTTATTAAAGGGCAGTTTTGTTCCTGACCAGTCACAGCGTGATTTACGAGATTTTAGTACGTGTCTTTTAATAAATCAGGTGTCGATTTTGAATGTTTTTTCAGAACATACAACTTAACACCCTAGTAAATAATCAAGGATTACATCCTATTTAAGACTTATCTATGTGACTCGCCAGTGGCCGTTGTTTCCGCTGTTCCTTGCTGATGAAATCTTCTTCGGGGTGATGTTACAAAGTTAATTTTGTTTTCGACTTCTGCTCTTAGTTAGCGGTCTTAACCTTGCCTGAATAGGAAAATCTTGAAAACTAGTCCGATTCAATTGAGCGATTCGTAAATTATCTGTGATGTTTGAAGGAGTTACTGCGAATGCAAAAATATTCTATATTTCAGTTAGCATCTTATTAGTTTTGGAGGAATGGGGCATTTTCGGCCTCTGAAAGTAGCAGATTCAATCGAAATGTTTATCTTTGTGGTTCATGTTGGACAACTTAAAAACAAAAAAATTATGATAAAGATTTATAGTATGGAGACTTGCCCCGACTGTACATACCTTTATGATCAGATTAAGGGGAACGCTGAGTTTGAGGTGATTGACCTGGGTGCTCATGTAAAGAACCTGAAGGAATTCTTGAAGATTCGCGACAACAGTCCGGTGTTTGACGAGGCGAAAGCGATGGGTGCTGCGGGCATTCCTTGTTTTGTGCTGGAAGATGGTACAGTTACGCTGGTTCCTGAGGAGGTTGGTCTGAAATCGCGTCCGATTACTGAGGGGGCTGCTTGTAGTTTGGATGGTTCGGGCTGCTAAATAGGCTCACAATACGTTAAGACAGGAGTCGCTTTAGTTCAGGAATCGCAAACTAACGGAATCCACTTAGGATAGGAATCGCATTAAGAAAAAAATCCCCGACTAATGTGTGTGTAGAATAAACTACTTTCATCAGTCGGGGATTCTTAATTCTATACACTCCAAGGGAGGTGCAATGAATGCTGATTACTTCAGAGCATCCACATTCTGCTGATTGAGCAACTGCTTTCCTTCGGCCGTATAGAGGTACTTGATGCGGTCGGCATAAGCCTTTTCGATCTTTCCGCGAACCATCTTCATGGTACTGTTAATCATGTGATTCTGTTCGGAGAATGGTTCCTGAAGTACGGCGAAACAGCTTGGCAGCCAGCGTTCAGGGAACATGCCTTCGAACTCGCCTCCTCGCTTGTATTTGGAGAGCTCGGCATCGAGTTTCTTCAACGCAGCCTGTCGACCTTCATCAGAATTCAATGACAGTCCGCTTTCTTTCAACTTGCGCTGGAGCTGATCCTTATTAGGAACAATCAGGGCAGTGGTATAAGCCGACTGGTTGTTGTAGAGCATCACTTGGTCGATGTAGCATGATTTTTCTACTAGGGCTTCCTCAATGCCCTCAGGACTGTATTTTTCGCCATCACTGGAAATCAGCAGACTCTTGAAACGGCCCTTCACGTAAAGAAGTCCTTCCTTCGACATGTAGCCGAGGTCGCCCGTATACAGGTATCCGTCTCGAACGGTATCGGCTGTAGACTCTTCGTTCTTCCAGTAGCCGGCCATCACGTTTTCTCCCTTGATGACAATCTCACCCATCTCACCTGTAGGCAGTTCCTTTCCTTCCGAATCACAAATGCGGAGGTCGATAGGCTGAACCAGTTTACCGCTGGAACCGAAACGGTATCGGTCTGGGCCGTTGGATGAGATGACCGGAGTGGCTTCTGAGAGGCCGTATCCCTGGTACATTGGGATGCCGATACCTACATAGAATTTCTGAAGGTCTTTATCGAGCAAGGCGCCACCACCGATAAAGAAACGCAACTGTCCACCGAAGTTTTCGCGCACTTTCGAGAAGAGGATCTTGTCGAAAAGGCTGACCATCGGTTTAAGCAAGTAACGCGGACCTTTGAAATCGAGGTTGCTGTCGCCGTAGTATTTCTGACGAAGGTTCAAGCCGAAGTTAAAGAGTTTCCAGGTGGTCTTTCCTTTCTTACGAATGCCTTGTTCTATGTTCTTCTTGAAGGTCTTGGCCAAGGCTGGAACACTGAGAATGAAGTGCGGCTTGACTTCTTTGATGTTAAGCGGAATGTTTTTCAAGGTTTCTAATGGAGTTCGGCCAACTTGTACGGTGGCTACTGTGGCTCCTCTTGACATCATGATGTAGAAACCTACCACGTGAGCAAAGCAGTGGTCGAGGGGAAGAATGATGAGGGTTCGCCAAGTCTGGTCAATGGCAACCAATGTGAGCGACTGCTCCACGTTGGCTGTGTAGTTGCGGTGTGTGAGGACTACCCCCTTCGGATCGGCAGTGGTGCCGCTGGTGTAGGTAATGGTAGCATAGTCGTCGTTCTGAATGGAATGAGCTACGGCCAGGAATTCCTCGCGCGAGTGAGTCTTCAGAAACTCATCGCCCAGACTTAAGACATCCTGGATGGCTATTTCTTTCTCCTCATAACTCTCCTGTGTATCCAGAACGATAATCTTCTGCACTTCAGTGAGCTGGTCCTTAATCAGACGAATCTTTTTCAACTGGGTACCTGAGACCATGATGAATTTCACATCGCCATGAATGAGACGAAAAAGCAGATCGTTACTTTCTTCGAGCTTGATAGACAATGGCACATTCACCGCACCGGCATAAAACATAGCCAGTTCGCCAATAATCCAGAGATTGCGACCCTCACTCAGGAGAGCCATCGTATCACCCTTCTTCACACCGAGCGACTGAAGTCCGGCTCCTAAACGGTAAACCTGGTCTCTGACCTGCGAATAAGTGGTCGGCTCAAAAACCTTTTTTGTTTTCTCCAACAAAAAGGTGTTGTTGGGATATAATCGTACAGATTCTTCGAATAAATCAACTAACGTCTTTTTCATTCGTAAATTATAAATTATGAGGCTAATTGATTATCAGCCTCTTTGTT
>SAMEA104404106__coassemble_1142_pt1 | contig 21598 bp, 20 predicted proteins | sample SAMEA104404106__metabat2_low_PE_044 | metagenome-assembled genome bin SAMEA104404106 (sample SAMEA104404106) | Balaenoptera acutorostrata
GATATTTTCATATAACACTGGCATAAAAATCGCGGTTTTTATCTAAATTTGTACTTGGAATACAATAACACTTTATATATGAAATACTTCGAAGTGACATTTACTGCACAGCCTTGTAATGAAATTATTACAGATGTGATTTCGGCTCTAACCAGCGAAATTGGTTTTGAAAGTTTTGTTCCTACTGAAACTGGCGTGGAGGCCTACGTTCAGCAGTCTTTATTTGACGAGGGTCAACTGAAAGACATGGTGGCTAATTTTCCACTTCCTGATACACAGATTACATATACTATTACTGAACCAGAAGACAAGAACTGGAACGAAGAGTGGGAGAAGAATTTCTTCCAACCGATTGTGATTGAGGACCGTTGCGTGATTCACAGTACCTTCCATAAGGATTACCCGAAGGCTGAATATGATATCGTAATCAACCCTCAGATGGCTTTCGGAACGGGACATCATGAGACTACGAGTTCTATCTTGGGCGAGTTGCTGGACGCTGACCTGAAAGGTAAATCAGTTCTGGATATGGGTTGCGGTACTTCTATCCTGGCAATCCTGGCCAGCATGAGAGGAGCAGATTCTGTTACGGCTATCGACATAGACGACTGGTGCGTAAATAATTCACGCGATAACATTGCGCTGAACGGAATTACCAATATTACTGCCGAATTAGGCGATGCATCTTTACTGAAGGGTAGAAAGCCTTTCGACATCATCATTGCGAATATCAACCGCAATATCTTATTGAACGACATGCCTGCTTATGCGGCTTGTATGCACAGTGGTTCTGAACTTTACATGAGTGGCTTTTACGTAGAAGACATTCCTGTTATTCGTGAAAAAGCAGAAAGCCTAGGTATGAAGTTTGTCCACAATCGCGAAAAGCATAATTGGACGGCTGTAAAATTTGTGATGAAATAAGTTGATGCGAAAAGTACAGCAAAAAGCATAACGAAATAAATTAAAGGTCGGTTTACTCTGGTAGGCCGGCCTTTTTTATTTCTGTGAATTAAGATGATGCCGCTCCCAGTTTACTTCTTGGATTTTTCTGGAATAGTCATCCTATACAAATCTTCGAGAGAACCATTGAACACGTTCAAGTCGACCTTTCTCGGCACACCAGGCAAGGTACCCACATCCGTATGTTGCCAAAACTTCCATTCACCCTCATAGCGAACAGAATCCACATAATAATGCGCTATCCAGTACGGATACGTATTAAACACCGAATCATTCAGATAACGCGTCTTAAATTTGTAAGAAGTATAAAGAATAGGCTTTACCTTATAATAATCCTCAATCATTTTCAGCCACACCTTCAAGTCGCTACGCAGTTTATCCATATTCTTTCCCTTCTTCTCTATATCAAGCACAGGCGGGAAATCACCGGGTTCCAGTTTGACCGACTTAATAAAAAACTCAGCCTGACGTACCGGATCTGTTTTCGGATTATAAAAATGATAAGCCCCACGTACAAAACCATATTTCTTCGCTTCAGAAAAGTTGTACGAAAAAGTAGTATCACTAAAATCGCCTCCTTCAGAAGATTTCATAAAGACGAAACGTATAGGGAAAGGGGTCTTTTGTGTTTTCTGCAACTCCGCCCATTTGATAGTACCCTGATGATGAGAAATATCGAAGCCATGTACCTGATATCCATAAGGCAGACAGATACCATAAGCCTTCAAGCCGTAACAAGGCTTCCATCTATAAGCATACGGACGGATAAAGAAATAGTAAAAGCCAACCACAAAGAGTACTGCAGCAATTCCCATCAGGACATAGTGTCCCCACCAACGCATTTTTTCAGAAAGAAATGGTTGTTTCTTTTTAGCAGAAAGCCTACGTTTTGAAGTTGTTCCAGTCCGTTTGGAAGAATCCCCCCCACGCTTAACCATTCTTGTTCCAGACTTACGCTTGGATGAATCAGCTGTTCGCTTGGATGAATCAGCAGCTGCACGTCTCGATGTTTCAGTTGTACGTTTCGACGAGACAGTCGTTCGTTTTGAAGAAACATCAGATTTACGTTTCGGTTCATTCTTCTTCGGTTCTTTGTTTACCACCAATATGGGCGGTTCTTTTACCATAACAAATTATCAAGATTAATTATCAAGATTAAATAGAATAAAAAAATCACCACAGTAATTTGCGTGGAACGCTCTTAGCTGTGGTGATTTTCCTAATAGTTTATCAAATATAAATGATAATCATACCAATTATTTAGCCTGTTCCAACTGCAAAGTCTTAGTTGCCTGGTCACATACTTCAGTTGGGCCGAAGTACTGGATAGGACCTGGATAAACATAAGCAGTTTCTTTAGCCCATGTAGCACGCTTAGCAGCGAATTCTTTGAATGGAGCACCATCCAAACGAACCAATGCTTTCTGGATAACTGGTTTCATTTCGCCGTGACGACGTTCCATGTTCATCATCATTGTGATAGGCACACCACCTGCAATCCATTCAGCAGCAGGAGCAGTTGTGTTACGTACTGATGACATGTAACCAGTCTTACCATTAGCAATCAACATAGAAGCTGTGAAACCTAATGAGTAGCAGTAGTCAGCATCGAAGTTAGACGGAGCAGCGCAACGACCTTCGTAACCGAAGAAGTGGTGCTGTGCAGCAAATTTACCAACGAATTTGCCTTCTTCTTTCCATGCAGCCAACTTAGTGCCAACCATTTCAGACAACAATTTTTCAGTTTCAATCAAAGAAACCTGAACGTTTCCGTGTGGGTCACGATCAAGTGACAACTGACGAGCTACGCCTTCTGGAAGAGAAGCATAGATGTCAGCGTTTTCTTTAGACAACTTGCTGATGATGTATTCGCGCTGTTTAGAACGCTTGATGTTGTTAAATTCTTCACCGTTAGCAGCCAAGAAGTCGTTCAATTCTGCAATCAAACGTTTCATAGCTGGGATGAATTCGATCAAACCTTCTGGAATCAATACAGTACCGAAGTTGTTGCCGTCAGCAGCGCGGTCAGCTACTACCTGAGCGATGTAAGTTACTACATCATCCAAAGACAATTCTTTAGTTTCAACTTCTTCTGATACGATACATACGTTAGGCTGTACCTGAAGAGCACATTCCAAAGCGATGTGAGATGCTGAACGACCCATCAATTTGATGAAGTGCCAGTATTTACGAGCTGAGTTACAGTCGCGCTGAATGTTACCGATAACTTCTGCGTATGTTTTACAAGCAGTATCGAAACCGAATGATGTTTCAATCATTTCGTTCTTCAAGTCACCGTCGATAGTCTTAGGACAACCGATTACCTGGATACCGTAGTTCTTAGCAGCATAGTATTCAGCCAAAACACAAGCGTTAGTGTTAGAGTCGTCACCACCGATGATAACCAAAGCCTTGATACCAAGTTCTTTCAAGATTTCATAACCTTTTTCGAACTGTTCAACTTCTTCCAATTTAGTACGACCAGAACCGATGATATCGAAGCCACCAGTATTGCGGTATTCGTCAACGATTTCAGAAGTCAATTCAATATATTTATGGTCAACCAAGCCACCAGGACCCATCAAGAAACCATACAATTTGTTATTTGGGTTCAATTTCTTAACGCCATCAAACAAACCAGAGATAACGTTGTGACCGCCAGGAGCCTGACCACCAGAAAGGATCACACCCACGTTCATTTCAGCAGCGTTTGCAGCGTCGCCTTCAACGAACTGGATCAATGGCATACCATAAGTGTTAGGAAACAACTTCTGGATAGCATCCTGGTCAGCTACCGACTGAGTAGCTTCGCCTTCTTTTACTACAACTGCACCAGTCAAAGCTTTAGGCAATTTTGGCTGATAAGCAGCTCTTGCAATTTGTAATGCACTTTTTGTCATAATTTTACTTATTTATAAGGTGTATAATGAGTTCTTTTACCTCACGTGAAATAAACACACGTAATGATTAGAAAGAGTCATTCTTAAGTTACAGAACCAAAGAAACTTTTTCTTTCAACCATTGGTGCAAATTTCGCTTTTTTTTCTCACATACGAAAACCTAAGCCGCAAAAAATCAACCATACCAGATAAAAATACAACGAATGCTATATTATTAGGAAAAAAACACTATCTTTACATCCACATATTTAAAATTATTCACTTTTAAAAACTAAAAGATTATGGCTAGCAGAAGAAATTTGAAAAAAAATGTGAACTATATCTCTGACGTATTGGCTGGTTTGTGTATGATTGAAAGAATGAACGCTTCTGAAGAAGACCGTAAGGTGATTGATGAGTTGTTCATGCAGGTTATCACTACCAGACAGGATATCATCAGCCGTATCAGCCATACTGAGGCTGGAGCTGTTAAGTCTTTCTATAAGAAATTGAAGGAAGATTTCACCGCTAGCAATGATGAGGTTTTCTCAAAATTGGAAGGACTGTCTAAATAAGTCTTGGTGAAATGAAGAAAGCGTTATTCAGTTTCATCTATTTCAAGCTGTTGGGATGGAAGGCGGATATACAGGTGCCAGACTTTGACAAATGTGTCATCTGTGCGGCGCCTCACACGTCCAACTGGGATCTCTTCATCGGCAAGCTCTTTTATGGGGCTGTGGGCAGAGAGGCTGGATTCTTGATGAAGAAGGAATGGTTCTTCTTCCCACTCGGTTGTTTTTTTCGCTGGATGGGTGGCATCCCTGTCTTTAGGGGTAAGCATACTTCAATGGTAGATGCTATCATCGAAACGGCTAAGAAAAGTGAGAAGTTCCACCTGGCTATTACTCCGGAGGGCACTCGCTCTGCTAATCCAGACTGGAAAAAAGGATTTTATTATATCGCTCTCGGAGCTAATATTCCTATCGTGCTCTATGGTATTGATTTCGAAAAGAAATGTATTACTGGTGGAAAGGTTATTTATCCGACGGGGGATTTTGAAAAGGAAATGAAGGAAATTAAACTTTTCTTTAAGGATTTCAAGGGTAAACATCCTGAGAAATTTACTATCGGAAAGGTTTAAATAGTTTTTTCAAACTGAAGTACACAGGTTATACAGGTGTTTGGCTAATCCTATAGCTGATATGATTGGGCGGATGCGTGTATAATCTGTGTTTTTTAATGATACATGTAACGTTTTTTCTTGCTCTCAAACGTTAGTAATATAGCATGAACTTTATGAAAAGATTAGGTGTTTTGGTGCTTGGTTTCGGACTTAATGTGTTCGAAATGACTGCTCAGAGTCTGGAACAGACGGTGACTAACCGGCTACAGACTTATTTTAAGGGATATCAGACTGAGTATGCCAATATAGGCAATTGTAGTCTGGATAGTATCACTGTAAACCACAACCGGAAGTGTCTGAACGTGTATGCCAGCAAGTCGTTTGGCTACCAACCGTTTAGCGAGGTAAGTACGAAGGCTATATATCGTGCAGTCAAACAGATACTGCCTGGACCGGTCAACTATTATGACGTGACAATATATGCAGATGGTTGCCCTATAGACCAATTAATCCCAAATGCTTTTCGTAAAGATACAGACAAGGACAAAAGTCGCCTCTACGGAAAAATCAACTACAAAGGACAACCGTGGGTGGAGAATATTTCTCGTCCGTACCGGGCCTCTGAAGGTCTGGAAGGACGACATATTGCACTCTGGCAGAGTCACGGAAATTACTACAAAAAAGACCGCGATGCCTGGGTGTGGCAACGTCCGCGTTTATTTGGAACAACAGAAGACTTGTACACGCAGTCTATTGTCATTCCTTACCTGATTCCGATGCTTGAACATGCGGGTGCCTATGTCTTTACCCCACGCGAACGCGACTGGCAGCGTAATGAGGTGGTAGTAGACAACGACAGTCCGCATACCAACGGACATTACCTCGACGAGAACTACCGCAAATACAAATGGGATACCTATGCCCCAGGATTTGCACACAAATACGCAACTTACACCGACAAGCACAATCCGTTCTACGACGGAACGGCGCGATTCGTTCGCACACAGAAAAAGCCTCAGAAAGCCTTTGCTGAATGGATTCCGAATATTCCGGAAAAAGGCAAATATGCAGTATATGTCAGCTACCAGACATGCCGCGAAAGCATCAGCGATGCCAAGTACACAGTTTTCCATAATGGAGGAACTACCGAATTTATAGTCAACCAGAAGATGGGTGGCGGTACATGGGTGTACCTCGGAACGTTCGAGTTCGACAAAGGTATCAATGACTACGGCATGGTGGCTCTCAGCAATGAAAGCAAACAAAAGGGTGTGGTATGCGCTGATGCTGTACGATTCGGAGGCGGCATGGGCAATATCAAACGTGGAGGAAAGACCAGCGGTCTGCCGCGCTACCTTGAGGGGGCACGCTATGCGGCTCAGTGGGCCGGTATGCCGTATAAGGTATATAGCAAAAGCGGAGGTGATAATGATTACAACGATGACATCAATGTGCGTTCACTCATGACCAACTACCTCAGCGGCGGTTCGGTTTATAACCCAACGGAAAAAGGACTTGGTGTGCCTTTCGAACTTACATTCGCCTTACACAGCGATGCGGGATACAAAGAAGACAATGAACTGGTAGGATCTCTAGGCATCTATACCACTAACTTCAACGATGGAAAGCTCAACAGCGGCATCTCTCGTTATGCTTCTCGCGACTTGGCCGACATGGTCCTCACCGGACTACAGCGCGATATCCAGTCGTCATACGGTATCACATGGACTCGCCGTAGCATGTGGAATCGCAACTACAGCGAAACGCGACTTCCAGCCATTCCATCTATGATTCTAGAAATCCTCTCCCACCAGAACTTCAACGACCTCCGCTACGGATACGACCCGAAGTTCAAATTTACGGTAGGACGCTCCATCTATAAATCCATTCTGAAATACCTGGCAGAAATGCACCACGAAGACTATACTGTACAACCCCTTCCCGTTAGTCATTTCGCCATTGCAGAAGGAAACGAGAAGAACACCTTCGTACTCAAGTGGAAAGAAGAACTAGACCCTACAGAAGCCACCGCCAAACCGGAAGGCTACATCGTCTATACCCGCGTAGGACATGGCGGATTCGACAACGGGACCTTCGTCAGAAAGCCTCATCACACCGTAGAAGTGGAACCCGGACTAGTTTACAGTTTCAAGGTGGCAGCCGTCAATAAAGGAGGCGAGAGTTTCCCCTCAGAAACACTATCGGCCTATAAAGCCCAGCGCAGCAAAGGTACCATCCTCATCGTCAACGCATTCAACAAGCTATGCGGACCAGCCACCATCCAGTCGGCCATGACTCAAGGATTCGACATGGGTACCCATCCAGGCATCCCCTACGTCAACACCCCAGCACACTGCGGATACCAACAGAACTTCGACCGCAGCAAAGCCGGACGTGAAGGCAAAGATGCACTCGGACACAGCGGCAGTCAACTAGAAGGCATGCTCATAGCCGGCAACACCTTCGATTACCCCTTCATCCACGGAAAAGCTATCCAGGCAGCCGACAGATACTCCTTCGTATCCTGTAGCGATGAAGCCCTAGAAGCAGGCAACGTACAACTCGACTCCTACCAGTTGATTGACATCATCTGCGGAGAAGATAATACCCCATTCGGTAACGAGACCCGCCAGCGAATAGCCAACTACTGCAACCAAGGCAGACACATATTCATAAGCGGCTCCTACCTCGGTTCCAAGACAACAGGCAACGAATTTGACACCCACGTCCTCAAATTCAAGAACGCCGGCAACGTACCCCCACAAAGCGTAAAAGACGTATTCGGTACAAATATCACCATCAGCCTGCCCACCCTGGCCAACGAAAAAACCTACACCGTCACCGCCCCAGGAAGCCTTCTTCCAGTAGCCAACGGTTACACAAGTTTTATCTATACGTCAGGAAATTATAGCGCAGGCACCGTTTATAACGGAAAATATCGTACCTTTGCACTCGGATTTCCATTTGAATCCATTCAAGATGTCAACCAGCGCACACACGTGATGAAAGCCGTACTAAATTTCTTATTGAAGAAATAGCCTGAAACATTACATAATCTCAGAAAAAAGTCTATCTTTGTAAGGTAAACTTTAAAAATTAGACACTATGTATACAATACAATCAAACGTATCAGGCACACGCAGCCTGAGTTTCACAGAAGAGAACTTGAAAACCATTCAAAAATACTCACTCTTCCAGGGACTTATCGACAGCAACGGCATCGTAGATGAAAGCGTGCTAGACAAATTGAAACTCAACATCCGTTCACTCATCGGATCGACAGAAGGCGACTGCAAAGACCTGCTCGACCTATGTCTGAATGTGATTTATCACGATAACATGAAAGCCTTCGGCCTTCACCAGCTCATCACGTTCTACGTCAAATGGAAAAAAGAACAAGAAGAGAAGGAAGATGCTGCCGAGGATTAAACCATAAAGCAACAAATTACTGATTTGAAAAATTATAATCTGACGGATTGGTTACCTACAACCAAGAAAGAAGTCGAACTAAGAGGATGGGATCAGCTGGATGTCATCCTCTTTAGTGGCGACGCTTATGTAGATCACCCCTCTTTTGGAGCAGCTGTCATCGGACGTATGCTCGAGGCTCAGGGGTTCAAAGTGGCAATTATTCCACAGCCTAACTGGCGCGATGACTTGCGAGATTTTAAGAAGTTGGGAAGGCCACGTCTCTTTTTCGGTATCTCAGCTGGCTGTATGGACAGCATGGTAAATAAATACACCGCTAGAAAACGTATGCGTAAGGAGGATGCTTATACTCCCGACGGACGCCACGATATGCGTCCGGAATATCCGAGCATCGTTTATACTCAAATTCTTAAGAAACTTTATCCCGATGTGCCTATCGTACTGGGTGGCATCGAGGGCTCGCTGCGCCGTCTTACTCATTATGATTATTGGGAGGACAGAGTACGCGAATCTATTTTGATAGAATCAGGAGCCGACTTGCTGATTTATGGCATGGGAGAAAAACCGCTTACTGAAATCTGCCGAAAGTTGAAAGAGGACCCTACACATCTTCCAAAGGATGTACTGCAAACGGCTTATCTTACAAAAGAAGCTGATTTCATTCCATCTGAAAACGACCTCACGCTTTACTCGCATGAAGAATGCTTGAGCGACAAGAAAAAGGAAGCTGAAAATTTCCGTCACATAGAAGAGGAATCCAACAAATATGCCGCATCCCGAATCATTCAGGCTACGGGTAGCAAACTGGTCATCGTAAACCCACCGTTTCCACCTATGACTCAGGGAGAACTCGACATGTCGTTTGATTTACCTTATACGCGTCTGCCTCATCCTAAATACAAGGGCAAACGCATTCCTGCTTATGAAATGATTAAGTTCTCGGTCAATCTGCACCGTGGCTGTTTCGGAGGTTGTGCTTTCTGTACCATCTCTGCCCACCAAGGTAAATTCATCGTGAGCAGAAGCAAGGAAAGTATTATGAAGGAAGTCAAGACTATCACTGAAATGCCAGACTTCAAAGGGTATCTGAGCGACCTCGGGGGGCCGTCGGCCAACATGTATGCCATGCACGGAAAGAACCATGAACTTTGTAAGAAATGCAAGCGCCCATCATGCGTTCATCCAAAGGTATGTCCAAATCTGAATACCGACCACAGTCCGCTATTGGATATCTACCATTCAGTTGACGCCCTTCCAGGAATCAAGAAAAGTTTCATCGGCAGCGGCGTTCGTTACGACCTCCTATTGCACGACGCCAAAGACCCAAAAATTAACAAAATCAACGAAGAATACACTAAAGAGCTAATTATCAATCACGTAAGCGGCCGACTAAAAATTGCTCCGGAACATACCAGCGACAAAGTGCTTTACATGATGCGCAAACCATCATTCGAACAGTTCTACCAGTTTAAACGCATCTTCGATCGTCTGAACAAGGAACACAACATGCGTCAGCAGCTCATTCCTTACTTCATCAGCAGTCATCCAGGATGCACTGAAGAAGACATGGCCGAACTAGCCGTCATTACTAAAAACCTTGATTTTCATCTGGAACAAGTGCAGGACTTCACTCCTACCCCGATGACTGTTGCCACTGAAGCATGGTATACCGGATATCATCCGTATACCCTAGAACCTATCTTCTCAGCCAAGACCCAGCGCGAGAAACTAGCTCAGAGCATGTTCTTCTTCTGGTATAAGCCTGAAGAAAGACGCAACATCATCAGCGAACTTCGTCGCATTGGTCGTGCCGACCTGATAGACAAACTCTACTCACGCAATGAGGCTCGAAGTTACGACACAGGTAGCAAGAACTACGAAACAAGTAACAGAAACCATGAAGGAAGAAACCGAAATACAGAAAGCAGAAACAAAGGGAACAACATAAACCAATCTGATTACGACTTCCGCAGTGGCAGAAATGGCAACAGTAATAAAAGCCATAACAATGATAGAAGTTATGGCACCAACAAGAGCTATGGAACCGATAAAAACTATGGTGTCAACAGAAATAATAGGAACAATAGAAGCAAAAAATAAAATAAAGAGATTATGAGTTTAATCCCAAAAAGCGAAAATAATCGCGGACGAGCTAAAAAAGAAGGCGAAAGAGCCTTTGCTGGCAATGACCCTCGCAGTTATCAGCAACGAAACAATGCCTTAAAAGGAAACTTCCACTCACGTAATTTCAGAGGAAATAGTCCCAACTCAGGCAAAAGAAGATGATAACAAGAATATCAGGCATAAAATAATCATTATAACGTTGTAATATAAAAAGCCTTCCTTCAATGAATCTATCTGCTCATCGAAGGAAGGCTTTTTTATATTAAAGAAGACTAAGCTAGTAGATGCTTTACTTCTTTATCGCATTACTATTTTATCACTATTTTATCACTCAGCCTGAATAGCGTCCTCTTTCGGAAACTGCTTAAATCCCTCACCATAAGTATCATAAGCATCAGTAACTACCACAAAAGCCTTTTCATCGATGGTATGAATCTTCTGCTGGACACGCTTCACTTCCTTACGATTAACCACCAAGAAAATCATTTCCTTCTCCTTATGCGTATACATACCTTTAGCCTTAATATAAGTAGCACTGCGTTCCAGATCATCCATGATATAATCCCTGAATTCTATCAGATTTTTATCACTGATAATAAAAAGGAGTTTATCATAAGACGCACCATCAATAACACGAGCTACTACTCTAGAACAAAGGAATATAGTAATGAGAGAATACAAAGTAAGCACCCATCCACCTTCTCCGGCATTTTCGCTCGTACCGAAACCAAAACCAATAACCAGCAAGCCTGAGAGAACCACTACGGCATCTGCCAAGAAGATACCTGTAGAGAATTTTATACCACAATACTTCTGCAGCAACATACCAATGATATCAGTACCACCGGTAGTAGCCTGTGTTCTGACTACAATTCCTTGTCCGCCGCCAATCAGAATTGAACCAATAATAGCAGTAAGCAGCAAGTCACCAGACAAGTTCATGTTGCCTCCCAGCAGCAAAGCCGGATCAAGACTCTGCACAGCAGCTTCATCGGGATACACTAAACGAGTAAGCACGTTCATGAAACCCGGAGTAAACAAAGCCGCAATCACCGTACGCGCTCCAAACTGTCCCCCGAAAATCAAAATAGCAGTAATCATCAGAGGTATATCAAACATATACCCAAACGTACCTACCTGAATAGAAGGAAAAATATTATGTAAAACAATACCAGCACCATAAACACCGCCAGGTACAAAATTATAAGGGTTTACAAACAGCACAAAGCCAGCTCCCATAACCATACATCCCAAGAAAAGCTGTATCCATGAAAGCCACCAGCTTATAGAACGCATGGGATCCAGTAATTGTTTAGTATTAATCATTTTGTTTTAGTTTAAAAAGTTAATAAAACATTTCATACTGCAAAGTTAAACTATTTTTTGAATAATATTACATTATTTATGACCCATAGTTTGCTAAAAAAAATAAAACCTCACTCTTGGGAAGACTAATATGTAAAATTTTCAGTAACTTTGTATAGTAAACGTGCTAATTTAATAACCGACGAGTATATGGACACCTCAATGTACGACAGACTGCTGAAGCTTCCGTTGTTTCAAGGGCTTTCCAGAAACGATTTGACTGAAATTCTGGAAAAGGTCAAAGTTGAGTTCAGAAATTTTGCTCCTAATGAGTATCTGGCTAAACAGGATGATTCTTGTTCTGAATTGCTCTTTGTAATCAACGGTAGAATTAGGGTTTGCACACGCGATAAGAAACATAAATTCTCTTTATATGAAACGATAGATGGCGACGTGCAAGATGATGTCTTGATTGAGCCGAGTTCTCTATTTGGGCTTCGTACTAGTCTCTGGTCTTCTTATAAGGCTGAGACTTCCACGAATGTGCTGGTTATAAAGAAGTCGTATATTCTGCCTCTTTTATGCAATTATGAAATATTCAATTTAAATTATTTTAATGTTCTGAGTATTCGTGCTCAGGATTTGCAACAAAAGATTTGGGATGCGCATATTGGCAATACGCTGCAAAAGATTGTCAGTTTCTTGACGCAACGCTGCGTTTTCGGATCGGGTCCGAAGGAACTGAATATAAAGATGCGTGATTTGGCTTTTCTGCTGAATGATACACGAAACAACATATCGGGCATCCTGAACTATTTACAGGAAAAGGGGTATGTGGAACTGAGCAGGAAGGTTATCAAGGTGAATAATCTGGCCGACTTGGTTCTCGAGGCTGAGAAAGATGTGCAGGCTAGTGTTTCGGAACAATGATGAAATTTCCTGATTGAATATAAAACAATGGAATAAAGTTGTAATAATACAAGTTGTAATAATAAGATAATAAGAACCAAAATAATGAAGAATCCTTTTTTAGAACCTTTTCATACTCTCCATGAAGTGACACCATTTGACGCAATCACAACTGACTTTTACGAACCGGCTATCCGTGAAGGAATGCGTGTGGAGGATGAAGAGATTAAAGCTATCATAGAAAATACTGAAGAACCAACCTTCGAAAATACAGTATTGGCACTGGAACATAGTGGCGAGATGTTGGACCGCGTGACTACTGTCTTCTTTAATTTATTAAGCAGTGAGACCAATGATAAAATGGACGAGGTTGCGGAAAAGTTAATGCCGGAATTGACTGAACATGGCAACAATATCAGCCTGAATGAAGATTTGTTCAAACGGGTTAAAGTGGTCTATGAAAACAAGGACACATTCAATTTGTCACCGGAGGAAATGGAACTGCTGAATAAGACCTACGATGGATTTATTCGTAAAGGTGCCAACTTGAACGAGGAGGAGAAAACAACGTTCCGTAAATTGTCTGCCGAGCTGAGTACGCTGACTTTCAAGTTCTCACAAAATCACTTGAAAGAAACAAATAAATTTGAATTGTTGCTTACAAAGGAAGAAGAATTGGATGGTCTTCCTGAAAGTGCACGTGAAGCAGCGGCTCAGGCTGCTCAGGAAAAGGAGAAAACAGGATGGTTATTCTGTCTGCAGGCTCCAAGCTATGTGCCTTTCATGAAGTATAGTAATCGTCGTGAGTTACGTAAGACGATGTATATGGCTTATAATACACAGTGTACTCACGGTGATGAATTGGACAACCAGGAAATCGTGAAACAGATAGTAAACCTACGTATGCAGTTGGCTCAGGTTCTGGGATTCAAGAATTTCGCAGATTACGTTTTACGCAAGCGCATGGCTAAAAACAGCGAAAATGTTTATGGTCTGCTGAATGAATTGCTTGAAGCATACCTGCCAACAGCGAAAAAAGAAGTTGAAGAAATTGTGGCGCTGGCTCGTGAAACAGAAGGTGCCAACTTCGAACTGATGCCTTGGGACTTCTCATATTATGCAGAAAAACTGAAGAACAAAAAATTCGATTTCGATGAAGAAGAACTCCGCCCGTATTTCGAATTGAGCAAAGTTAAAGCAGGTGTCTTCGGACTGGCAACTCGCCTGTACGGCATCACCTTCCATGAAAATAAAGAGATTCCAGTATATCATCCCGACGTGAATGCTTATGAAGTACACGATAAAGATGGCAGCTACCTGGGGATAATTTATACCGATTTCTATCCTCGCAAAGGCAAACGTTCAGGTGCATGGATGACATGCTTCAAAGAGCAGTGGATTCAAGACAACGGATTAAACAGTCGTCCACACGTTTCGGTTACCATGAACTTCACGAAACCTACGGCCGACAAGCCAGCACTGCTGACCTTCTCGGAAGTTAATACCTTCCTGCACGAATTTGGTCACTCGCTCCACGGACTCTTTGCCAATACACGTTTTGAGAGCATGAGCGGTACCAACGTTTATTGGGATTTCGTAGAACTTCCATCACAGTTCATGGAAAACTTTGCCATCGAGAAAGAGTTCCTAAACACCTTCGCTTCTCATTACCAGACAGGAGAGCCATTGCCAGAGCGACTGATTCAGCGTATCATTGAAGCACGCAACTTCAATGAAGCCTACGCATGCATCCGCCAGTTGAGTTTCGGCTTATTGGATATGGCATGGTATTCTCGCGACAAAGATTTCGAGGGAGATGTAAAAGACTACGAAAAGAAATCCTGGGAACGCACACAACTGCTACCACAATTAGACGAGACATGCATGAGCGTTCAGTTCGGTCACATCATGTCTGGCGGTTACTCGGCCGGTTACTACAGTTACAAATGGGCAGAAGTACTGGATGCTGATGCTTTCTCTTTGTTCAAAGAAAAGGGTATTTTTAATCAGGAAATAGCACAATCTTTCAGAGAAAATATTCTTTCGAAAGGCGGTACTGAACATCCTGCTAAGTTGTACCGTCGTTTCCGTGGACAAGAACCAAGCATAGAAGCACTTTTAAAACGTACAGGCATCAAGTAATCAATAATACAAAAGAAATTAAAACCAATTGAAACCAATTTAAACAAACAGAAAATGATAAAAAGAATAATACGAAGTCTAGCCTTGTTGCTATCGTTTCCCTTCATACTCTGTGGATGCAATCAAGAAGACGACGTTCTTGAAATCTTCAATAGCGGCGTGTGGAACTTTGTGAACTACTATACACAAATAGACTGGAGCGCAAGCAACGACATGCATGCTGTTCCTGAATATAAAAACATGAGCGACCTCAACGAGATTTGCAAGTTTACCATCAAGTTTGAATCCGACGGAACATTCACAGGCAATCTGCTGAGCGGCGGTACCTATTCAGGTAAATGGGAAGCCCATCCTGAAGACCGCAGTTTCATGGTCATAGGCGACGTAACATCCAACATCAAGCTTACCGGTAAAAACCATGAATTCATAACTCGTCTGAAGGCATGCAGATTCTACCGTGGCGATAGCAAGATGATGCTTCGTCTGGCACCTGAGTCCAAAACGACGTGCCTACAATTTACACACAGAAAAAATTAATACATGAAATAAAACAATCATGGAAAAAGAAGAGCACAAACAAGAAGTCTTAGACAGTAGATACATGCGTATGGCACGTATCTGGGCTGAAAATTCATATTGTACACGCCGTCAGGTGGGTGCGCTAATTGTAAAGAAGAAGATGATTATTTCAGATGGATACAATGGTACTCCGTCGGGATTCGAGAATGTATGCGAAGATGACAACGGAGTAACCAAACCTTACGTCATGCATGCTGAGGCAAATGCCATCACGAAAATAGCTCGTTCTAGCAATAGCAGTGAGGGGGCTACTATGTATGTGACAGCTTCTCCTTGTATTGAGTGTGCAAAGCTTATTATTCAGGCGGGTATCAAGCGTGTGGTGTATGGCGAAAAGTATAGACTGGAAGACGGATTGGAATTACTCCGACGTGCCCACGTGGAAACGGTGTTCCTGGATGTTCATAATTATGATGCAAAGGTTGCTCATGCTGAAAACATTACTGATGATGCAAAGGTTGCTGAAAACGCTTCAACTGCCGAGTAAAACAATATGAGAAATGATTTGATTTTTAAAAGAAAGAAGTAAAAATATGAAGAACAATACAACCCGATTCTTACCGCTCGTTCTGGCGGTATGTGTGATGATAGGTATCGCCATCGGCTCATTCTATACGAGTCGGTTCGCTATCAAACAAAACGGAATTATGAATGCATCATCGGGCAAAGTGAATGCGCTGATGCGTATCATCGATGAAAAGTATGTAGATACGGTAAAAGTAGACGATTTGGTGGAAAGTGCTATGCCATTCATCCTTTCTGAACTCGATCCGCATTCGTCGTATATTCCAGCTAAAAATCTAGAAGCGGTGACAGCCGACTTAAAGGGTCATTTTAGTGGTATCGGTATTCAGTTTATGATTCAAAATGATACCATTCATGTTAATAGCGTCATCGAAGGAGGCCCGTCTGAAAAAGTGGGACTGATGGCAGGCGACCGCATCGTGGAGGTCGACGACTCGTCTTTCGTGGGTAAGATAGTCAATAATGAATCGGCCATGAGACATCTCAAGGGCGAAAAAGGAAGCACTGTAAAACTCGGCATCTATCGTCCGGGAGAAACTGAGATTCTCCATTTTAATATCATCCGTGGCGATATTCCGGTTAAAAGCGTGGATGCAGCCTACATGATAACAGACAAACTGGGCTATGTTAATATCAATAAATTCGCGGAAACAACTTATGCAGAATTGTTGTTTGCACTGGCTAAACTGGGTCAGGAGAATATGGAAGGACTGATTGTAGACCTGCGCGGAAATACAGGAGGATACATGTCGGTTGCCATTCAGATGGTCAACGAGTTCCTTCCTAAAGACCAGTTGATAGTCTATACACAAGGTAGAAAATCGCCTCGACAGGACTACTTGTCTAACGGAACCGGTAGTAACCAGAACCTTCCTATAGTAGTACTGACCGACGAAGGTTCAGCCTCAGCCAGCGAAATCTTTGCAGGAGCTATCCAAGACAACGACCGCGGACTTATCATTGGTCGCCGTTCATTCGGTAAGGGATTAGTACAGCAGCCAATTGAGTTCAACGATGGTTCTGCCATCCGTCTGACCATAGCCCGTTACTACTCTCCTTCAGGCCGATGCATCCAGAAGCCTTACGAAAAAGGTAAAGGATCTGAGTACGACCTTGACTTGCTGACCCGTTACGAGCACGGTGAATTCTTCTCAGCCGACAGCATCAAACAAAACATCAAAGAGACCTATAAGACACTGAAAGGCAGAACAGTTTATGGAGGTGGCGGTATCATGCCCGACATTTTCGTACCACGAGATACCACCGGTTATACCTCTTATTTCAGCATGGCAGCCACACGCGGACTGATAGCTCGTTACACATTCGACTACTCCGACAAGAACCGCAAAGTTCTACAGGAATTTACCACCAACGAAGAAATGGTTAAATACCTAAAGAAACAAAATCTGCTGATTAAGTTTGCTCAATGGGCAGAAAAGAAGGGCTTGAAACGCAGAAATAAGATGATGATTACATCGAGAAAACTGTTTGAATTCAGTTTGTTCAGTGGTATTATTTATAATATTCGCAATAAAGAGGCGCTGATTCAGTTTGAAAATGAAACAGATCCTACTGTTTTGAAGGCGGTAGAAATGCTGAAACAAGGCAAGTCGTTCCCTGTTACTCCTAAAGCAGAAACGGAAATGCTAACTGATAAAAACACGGAAACAGACGAAAAAGCCTGAACAATATAAAAAGAAGGCCTCCGTTTAACTAAAAAGAACGGTTAAACGGAGGTTTCTTTATAAATGTGGGTTTCAATACAAACGGAGATTCACTTATGAAGTGAAGAACTTTATCAGACAGAAGATTCCCCCAATAACAAGCAACACGAACCTCTTATCGGATATAAAATTAGTTTTCTCCTTACTAAAACTATAGGAAGTTGATTATGAATAAAAAGGAATTGCGAAAACTCATAACACAAAAGAAAAAAGAATGTTCAAAAGATCAGCTCAAAGAATGGTCTTCTAAGGTACTGAAAAAATTGGAAAAGCACCCAGTTTTCATACAGGCTGAAACAGTACTACTCTATTATTCGTTGCCTGATGAAGTACAGACACACGACTTTGTGGAACGCTGGAAAGACGAGAAACGAATTATTCTACCTGTTGTAATTGGACCATCAGAACTCGAGTTGCGCTGCTATACAGGCAAACGAGACTTAGAGAAAGGAGCTTTTGGGATAGATGAACCTGTAGGTAAACCATTCAATGAATTTGAAGAAATCGATTTAGCAATAATCCCAGGAGTTGGCTTTGACACCAAAGGTAACCGCTTAGGAAGAGGCAAAGGTTATTACGACCGACTACTTCCAAAGATTCACGCACCAAAGATAGGCATCTGCTTCGGATTCCAACTCGTAAAAGAAGTTCCAACCGACCAGTATGACTGTCCTATGGACGAGGTATTAGCCTAAAGTACGAATTTATAAACTACAGCGTAAAACAACAACTTATAGAATATCCATTTATCTGAAAACAATATCCACAATCACCATTGCACCCACCTTCTGGTTAAGATGATTAACAAGCATCTGCCTCTGCATCTGCAATTCCTGTCGGATCACCGACGAAGACAGATGCACAAAAAGAGTCTGATTACGAATATACAAATTGAGTGTATACTTAGAGATAGTAGGTCCCACCACATCCCTCCACGCATCCACCAATCGGAACTCATTCAATGGTGATTCCAAACCCGACTGACGCAAGAACTTTCTTATGGCCTGTCCTATTTGTTCTGTATTATTACGCTTCATCAATTATTCCCTTTCCGCAACCGTTCCATCCGTCACCTCAAACAAACGGTAGTCGCCTTTTATCTTTCTTAATATACTATCCAAATGATCGCGATTCGTATCCGTAATAAAAATCTGTCCGAACGCATCACCCGATACCAACTTAACAATCTGTTCCACACGAGAAGCGTCAAGTTTATCAAAAATATCATCAAGCAAGACTATCGGAGTAGTCTTACTACCTGTCCGCTTCAAGAACTCAAACTGCGCCAGTTTCAGCGCTATCAGATACGTCTTATTCTGACCCTGCGAACCCTCACGCTTAATCGGGAACTCACCCAATTTCATGACAAGGTCATCCTTATGAACACCCTTCAGAGAATACCCCATGATACGGTCGCGCTGTCTACTCTCACGTAAGATAGACAACAAATCACCATCAGCTACATGCGACTCATACGTCAGCGTCACCTGCTCACGATTCTGCGATATATAAGAATAATACGACTGGAAAATAGGGATGAACTCCTCAATAAAAGCCTTCCTTTTCTGATACACCAGCGTGCCCATAGCTGCCATCATCTCCTCCCATACATTCATCAGTTCATCCTCCGGTTCCATATCACCCTTCAAGAGCGTATTTCTCTGAAGCATAGCCTTATTATACCGAATCAGAGCATCTAGATACTCACGGTCAAACTGCGAGATAACCACATCAATAAACTTTCTACGCTCCTCACTCCCTCCTGCAATAAGATGCGAATCGGCCGGCGAAACCATTACCAGCGGAATCAGACCAATATGGTCAGACAAACGCTGATACTCCTTTTTATTACGCTTAAACTGTTTCTTCTGCCTACGTTTCAATCCACAATACACCTCTTCCGGCTCCTCATAATCAGTCTGATAAAAACCTTGCAGCACAAAGAAATCACTATTATGAAGAATATTCTGCGAATCCACCGGATTAGTAGCACTCTTACAAAACGAAAGATAATAAACCGCATCCATCAAATTGGTTTTACCCATCCCATTCTGTCCGATGATACAATTTAATTTATGCGAGAACGACAGTTCTACCTGTTCTAGATTTTTATATTGAAGTATGGAAATACGTTTCAGCCACATATTCAGTAAAGTAAGTTATAACTCCGCTTATAGCCCCATCAGTAAGGATACAAACAAGATATTTCGAAAAGAATATTTAGTACAAAAGTAACAATAAAAGCCATATAGGTAAAAAAACATGCCTACAAATTTCGTTTATAAGTATAAATAGGTTACTTTTGCTGACCGAAAGTGCATTATTAAGATAAATAATAAAAATAAAATAAAATGAGTCAACAAAAACACATGAATGATCCATTGAATGTAGATGAAGCACTCAGCTCATCAGAAGCATTCCTTTTTAAAAACAAAAACTTTATTTTAGGCGCTGTTGTTGCCATGGTAGTTATCGTTTGTGGCTATATGGGTTACAAAAACTTCATCGCTGAACCTGCTGAATTTAAAGCTTCTGAAGCTATCTTCAAAGGCGAACAGTATTTTAGCGCTGCTAACTATGAAGCTGCGTTGAACGGTGATAGCATTGCTTTCGCTGGTTTCGCTAAATTATCAAAAGAACATAGCGGTACAAAAGCTGGCAACCTGGCTACAGCTTATGCAGGCATCTGCTGTGCACAATTGGGCAACTATGAAGAAGCTACTAAATACTTGAACGATTTCAATGCTGACGACCAGTTGGTTGCTCCTGCTATAATGGCTACAATGGGTAACTGCTATGCTCAGCTCGGTCAGTTGGATAAAGCTGCTTCTACATTGATTAAAGCTGCTGACAAAGCAAACAGCATGGCTTTGAGTCCTCTTTATTTGATTCAGGCTGGTCAGATTCTTGAAAAATTAGGAAAAAGCGCTGAAGCTCTTGAAGCATATAAATTGGTTAAGACTAAATATGCTAACTCTTATCAGGCTATGGACATCGATAAATACATCGAACGCGCTTCTGCTAAATAATAAGATATAAAAAGTTACATACCGAGCACGGTTTCGCGATAGGCACCGCTTTCTTACATGAGACGCGTGTATGTTGCGAAACCGTGCTTTTTTATTTCATTATATATTAATTCTATCTAAGTATGGCTACAGCTTTACATAATTTATCAGACTACGATTTTAATTCAGTACCAGACGCTTCTGCTATGCGTTTCGGTATCGTTGTTTCGGAATGGAACAGTAACATTACAGGCGCTTTGCTGGAAGGTGCTGTAGAAAGCCTTAAAAAACATGGGGCTAAAGATGAAAATATCATTATTCAGACGGTTCCTGGAAGTTTCGAACTAACTTTCGGCTCTGCTCAAATGATTAAAAGTGGAAAAATTGATGCGATTATCGCTTTGGGATGCGTAATTAAAGGGGATACACCACATTTTGACTATGTATGCGCCGGAACTACTCAGGGACTGGCTCACCTTAATGCAACTACCGATGTTCCAGTGATTTATGGTCTGATTACAACCAATAATATGGAACAGGCTTTAGACAGAGCAGGTGGTAAATTGGGCAATAAAGGAACAGAATGTGCAATTACTGCAATAAAAATGTTGGATTTTGTTTGCAAATTAAATAAATAGTTGTACCTTTGCATCGCAATTGAGAGAAACACCTACTAAAGGTTAAACATCAAAAGCGATTGGGCAAATACCAGAGTGGCCAAATGGGGCAGACTGTAAATCTGCTGTCTTTCGACTTCGGTGGTTCGAATCCATCTTTGCCCACAAATTGATAAAAGAAACGTCTTTTATTACTAATGAAATAGTGAGTTAAAATTGGGCAAATACCAGAGTGGCCAAATGGGGCAGACTGTAAATCTGCTGTCTTTCG
>SAMEA104404106__coassemble_1152_pt1 | contig 21417 bp, 17 predicted proteins | sample SAMEA104404106__metabat2_low_PE_044 | metagenome-assembled genome bin SAMEA104404106 (sample SAMEA104404106) | Balaenoptera acutorostrata
GGAGCAGCAGCTGGTTTAGCAGCAGGAGTTGCAGGAGCAGCAGCTGGTTTAGCAGCAGGAGTTGCAGGAGCAGCAGGTCTAGGTTTTCTTGGAGGGAAGTTCATGGCGATAATAGCACCCTGAGGACATTCCATTTCACACTTACGACAAGATTTACATTTAGTAGGATCGATATAAGCTAGATTATTTTCCAATGTAATAGCTTCAAAAGGACAAACTTTCACACACTTTCCGCAACCGATACATGCAGAAGTACAAGCCTTACGTGCCACAGCACCCTTATCCTTATTAACACAAGACACCACAACGCGACGATTGTTCTTACCCTTTGGTCGAATTTCGATGATATTACGCGGACAAGCCTTGCTACAAGCTCCACAAGCAGTACACTTACTTTCGTCTACTTCTGGAATTCCTGTTTCAGGGTTAATGTGAATAGCATCAAAATTACATGCATCTTCACAATCACCACAACCAAGACATCCGAAAGAACATCCTGTTTCACCACCATAAGTAGCATTAGCGATGGCACAAGACTGAACACCATCATACTTAGTAATACGAGGACGATGTTCACATGTTCCGTTACATCTTACTACCGCTACTTTTGGTTCTGAAGCTGCAGCTTCCAAACCTAAGATTGCGGCTACTTTCTCCATGGTAGGCTGACCACCCACCGGACATAATTTTCCCTCTAATGAACCCGCTTTCACACAAGCTGCAGCAAAGCCGGAACATCCAGGATAACCACATCCACCGCAGTTAGCTTGAGGAAGCACTTCGGCTACCTTCGCAATTCGCGGATCTTCATAGACAGCAAATTTCTTAGAAGCCACATACAGGATAACAGCAGATACTAATCCGATGGCACCCAAAGAAATCACTGCAATCAAAATTAAATTCATAAAAGTTAGTTTATTAATAATTTATTGATTCTACCGTAAAAAAGAATGTTTTACTCATCTTATTCCTTACCATATATATAATAAGGTAATAAGGTATTAATGTACACAAAGATATAATAGCTGAAAGCAACTCATCACCTCCTGTCACAATCATAACAATAAACAATGAGAGGATTAGCAGAATGAAGGGCACAGCGAATGCCAATAGTACTGCCTTCATCCCCATCGAGACAGTGCCACTTACCATAACTCTTTCTCCTATGCTGAAAGGAGTATGCTGTGTGTTATATGCATCTATTAATTTTTCCTTCATATCTGAAGCATTACAATGGCCTTTAATGCTACATGTTGAGCATGCCGATACTTGAAGAATCTTCACTTTCACGCGTGGTCCTTCTATGCTTTCCACAATACCAAGGTGTTTTATTCTGTTTGTCATCTTTGTAAACTCTACATTACAATCTCTCAGCAAAAGTACAATTTATTTCTATTGGTTGCTATAATATAATGGAATTTTTCTTCAAAAATGTATTTCATTATACCATTTACGGATGTTTCATGCGGTTTTATATCCGTTATAGAGGGCTTTATGGGCGAAAATATACAAAACACCCTCTTAGCTTACCTCTAAGATGGCTAAAAGGGTGTTTATTAAGTTTATCTATTATAGAATATTTTTTTCTTTCCTTCCATGAGTTCTTGAAAGGTGTCTGGATTCATGCATTCATCGGCACATTTGTTCAAATAGACATTATACCGATTAATGATTCGTCTTACACTTTTAGGAGAAATATTAAAGTTGCGGGAGATATTAATCTTGTTGCTCTCTCCCGAATAATAAGCTAGGGCCACCAAATCGGCTTTCTGGGGATTAGGAATGCTTTGGAGTTCTTCTACAGAGCGGTCTAGCACCTCTCTACAAACCATACTTTCCTTCGAAGAATTTACCATATTACAGTCTGCGTAATACTGATAAGATTCTAAAGCTTTCTCCGCATTCTGTTTTTTTCTCAAAAAGTCTAAACTTGTGTTGCGGGCTATCGTACTTACCCATGCTAACGAATGTCCTTCTTCATGATACCGTGAATGGGACAAAATTACATTTCTGCAGGACTCTTGGCATACATCCTTTTGGTCCTCAGGGTTTTTTATAAAATGTCTAACCACATTGTATAAAATAGTTCTGATATCTATGGCTGTCATAGTGTTTTCATAATATTTTAGGTTAAGATTTTTCTCTCGCCTCTGACTAACGGTTTTGCTATTAGAGCAAACAGTTAATAAAGGGAGATACTAACATGTTTCACAAATAAAGATTACAATCTTTAATAGAAATCTTGATTTAGCGCTAAGTTTAATTTCTTATTAAGTTCATCTCTTATGCGTTGCAAATATATCTAGTATCTTCAATATAAGAAAGAGACAAAAAGTTAATAAAACAAAATCTAAAATACATAAAGAACAAGGGAAAACCCGTCTACGGACTTTCTAATGAAGTTTATTGACAGCCTTAGTGTTAATTTAGGTTAAATAACAGATTATTATTACCCTTTTCCAGTTTTTTTACATGTGAATAAAAAAAACAACTTTAATAATTATTTTGAACTTGCAGAAAGTTTTTCTAAAAGATATACTAAAATAAAACCAGCAAGCATCAATACTACAGCCTCTAAAACATATTCATTAGGAAGTATGTTTTGTTCGAATTTCATTAAATTTTCTCCGCCCTCCGTTACAACTTCTTTCCATGGCCATACTTTATTGAGAGATCCGAACATAAAGCCTGTCAAGATAGCCAACGTAATGTTTCTAAAATGTTTTAAGGCAAAAGATAGAATTCGCGAGAAAGAGGTTATACCTACGCATGCACCCGCTCCAAAGACGGCTATTATGGTAATATCTAGTGTTTTTACTGCTTCCATCACAAAGAAATACTTGCCTAACAGCACCAAAATAAAGCTACCCGAAATGCCTGGCAGAATCATGGCACATATAGCGATGGCGCCACACAAGAAGATAAATAGCAGATTAGATGGGGTTTCAGCTGGTGTGGCTATGGTAATATAATAGGCTACCCCTACCCCAACAATAAAACTTAAAATGGTCTTCCAATTCCACAACTTGATTTCTTTTGATACAAACCAACTAGATGCTAAAACCAAGCCGAAGAAAAAAGACCAGACCAAAATAGGATGATCTATCAAGAGCCAGGTAATGATTTTAGCTAGAGAAAATACGCTTATACCTATTCCTAACAAGACTGATAGTAAAAATCCTGCGTTGATACTTTTAAAGAACTCTGTAAATTTTCCAGTAAAGAGCAATTTCAAACTATTCATATTGATACTCTTAATAGAGTCTATGAGTTCATCATAAATTCCAACTATGAAAGCGATTGTTCCTCCTGATACTCCCGGGACAACGTCTGCTGCTCCCATACCCATTCCTTTGAGGACTAAGACTGCATAATCTTTTAGTTTTCTACCCATATTATTACTTATTTACGTATTGAATTAAAATGTTTTTCCATTTCTCATTTCACTAAAAACTACCGCGGCGAGTCTATGAGTACAAGGAATACTTCTCATCTTCACCTTTCGGTATCACTTGGAATGCAAAAAGTTCACAATTCCGGTACAAAGTAAATGAAAAAAGCGTTGAAATAGCACAAATATTCAGGATATTTTGACAAAAGCATATCTTTTGGACATTAAAATGGCTGGCAAGGCGTTATCACTTACCAGCCATCTATCTATTCAATGAGACTTACTCCTGTGAGAATTCTTTAATACGCTGTTCCTCGCCTAAACGGCATACTAACAATGTATCATCTTTTTCTGCCACGATATAACCATCCAATCCTTGGACTACGACTTTCTTTTCTTTCATAGTATGGACTACGCAATTTCGTGATTCGTACATTCTTATGTTTTCTCCTACACAGACATTACCCTGAGGATCTTTAGGAAGATTTTCATATAAAGAGCCCCATGTACCCAAATCACTCCATCCGAAAGATGCTGGTAATACGTAAATTTCATCTACATTCTCCATAATGGCATAATCTACTGAAATATCTTCACACAGCGGAAAAAGTTCGTTGACCATTTCCTGTTCCTTCTCTGTATTGAAATAAGGAAGCATACGTTCAAACAATTTGCCTAAAGGTGGCTGATATACTCTTAATGCATTGACGATGGTAGAAACATTCCAAACGAAGATGCCAGCATTCCAAAAGTAGTTTTTTCGTCTGAGATAACGTTCAGCTGTCGACTTGTCTGGTTTTTCTTTAAAGGCATAGACTCTGTAAATTTCCTGGTTAGAAGGACATGCCATGGACAAATCAGCTTCAATATATCCGTAACCGGTTTCAGGACGGGTAGCCTGTAAACCTAAGGTTACAATAGCATCTGATTTTTCCGTAAAACTTAACGCAGAATTGACTACACGTTGGAATTCAGGAACGTTCATTACGATGTGGTCACAAGGTGTCACTACAACATTAGCTTTGGGGTTCTCGGCCTTAATCTTCCAGCACGCATAAGCAATGCATGGGGCCGTGCTTCTGCGACATGGCTCAAGCAATACATGCTTTTTAGGGAAGTCGGGTAGTTGTTCCTCAACGTATGGTGCGTATTCAGACAAAGTTGATATCCAAATATTTTCTAGTGGACAAATTTCTTTAAAACGATCAACTGTAAGCTGAAGAAGTGTGCGTCCGCATCCTAAAACATCAATAAATTGTTTAGGTAATTTCGGACTACTCATGGGCCAGAAACGGCTACCAATGCCTCCAGCCATAATGACAACATGATTATTTTTCAGGTTCATAAGCGTTTCATTTTTACGAATAAAAACAAATATAAACATTTTTTCTGAAAAAAGAACCATTTTATCAAAAAATAGGGCTGCTATACAGTTATCTGATAACAGCCCTACTCTTTATTGCTAGGTTGACCTAAATTTACATTATTTTAATAATGTTTCTTCTTTGAACTCATATACCAGAGGTAGATGGCTAGTACAACAAATACAGCTAGGATGAGAATCATCTCAGTTTTGTATTCTAAAGGTGCAACCCATATTTCTTTCAACAAATCCATTCTACCCATGATTTCTACCGGTGTCCAGAAAACCACTACAGTAGCTATAGCCATTCTGATGTTTGCTCCCCAGGCAGCCAGTTTCAACTGCTTGGCAAAAATAAAGAAAGATCCTATGAGACATCCCAAACCAACAAGTAAAGTTACCGGATGATTCTCTCCCAAGAAATTGTCATCGTAACAGAACATCAGCAAGAGATACATAGCCCACATAATCATGATCAACTCCATGAAGGTGACAATAGACACGTGGCGAGTCATTGGTCTGGCAGCAATTACTGTCTTTGCGTCACGCAGGACAACCCGCTGCCACCAGTTGATAAAGTTGCAACCATTTTTGGTACTAAACACATACATCATCATGACCATCATCCACAAGCCAAACGTAGCCGGAAGTATCAGATATTCCGGACGTGTCACTACCTCTCCTGTCAGCGGGTCTAGTTCTGGCTGAGTACCAAAGCGATTGGCAAAATACATAAACAGGAACTCCACCCATCCTGTCCAGAACAATAGTCCTCCAAAGAATCCCCACAGGGTCTGACGGGTATCACCTTTTGCAAAGACCCCTATTATAACCATTACCATACCAACGAAACCGAGCGCAAAAGCTGCATAGTGCAATGCAGATTCTTCGAACACATGTTCCATGGTGATCATTAAAGCGTGCCCTAATGGCATTGTAAATAATACCATCAGGAATGAAGCTATGGCTTTCCACCAATTCAATTTCTTACCTTCTTTCATTAGATTATCTGTCATTTTTTATTTGCAAAATAACTACTTTTTTATGACATTTTCTCACATCAGAGTGTTAATAATTCTTGTCTTAGAATCCTTCAAAGATACAACAAACACATAAATTCACATACTTTTTCGCTTTTATTCCCTAAATTTGTAGGAATAAATTAAGAAGAGATGAAAAAGTATGCCTGTGTGCTTTCTATAGCCGGTTCCGACTGCAGTGGTGGGGCCGGAATTCAAGCAGATATAAAAACAATTTCGGCATTAGGAGCGTATGCTGCTAGTGCCATTACTGCTATCACCGTACAAAACACTTGTGGGGTGGAAGCTATTCACCCGGTACCGCCTACATATGTGGAAGGACAAATCAGAGCTGTACTGACCGATATAAAACCTGTTTCCGTCAAAATTGGAATGGTAAATGATGTGGATATCATCCGAAGCATAGCTAGTTCTCTGAATGAGTTCAAGCCCAAATACGTTATCTTTGACCCTGTCATGGTTTCAAGCAGCGGACGACGTCTGATGGATGATGATGCAATAGGCATTGTAATCAAACAACTAATTCCTGAAACAACACTCATCACCCCCAACTTAAGTGAAGCTGAAGTACTGACGGGACATTCTGTTGCTACATTGGAGGAAATGAGACAAGCAGCCAAAGAACTGCTGAAGTACGGATGCAAAGCCGTCTTGGTAAAAGGAGGACACCTCAAAGGCGGAGAAATGACAGACGTTCTCCAATTGGCCAACCGTGAAGAACCTTTCTTATTCTCAGCACAACAGATAACCAGCAAGAATACACACGGCACCGGATGCACCCTGTCATCAGCCATTGCAACCTATCTTGCGCTGGGCGAAACAATGGAAAAAGCCGTTGAAAAAGCAAAATTATACTTATATAATAGTCTAGACGCAGGAAAAGACATTCACATAGGCGAAGGACACGGACCACTAAATCACTTCTATGCACCTGAGCCAATGCACATTTTTAACGAAAACGAATGAGATTTGAAAAGAATGATTACCTTTGTAACCAAACATCAAATAAATAAGAAGATTTATGAAAGCATTTGTATTCCCAGGACAGGGTGCTCAGTTCGTAGGAATGGGCAAAGACTTATACGAGAACTCGGTTCTTGCTAAAGAATTATTTGAAAAAGCAAACGATATCTTAGGTTATCGTATCACTGATATTATGTTTGAAGGTACAGACGAAGACCTTCGCCAGACTAAGGTAACTCAGCCTGCTGTATTTTTACATTCTGTCATCTCTGCATTATGCATGGGCGATGAATTCAAACCTGAAATGACTGCTGGTCACTCTCTGGGTGAATTCTCTGCACTGGTTGCCGCTGGTGCTCTTTCTTTTGAAGATGGTTTGAAACTGGTTTACGCTCGCGCTATGGCTATGCAGAAAGCGTGCGAATTGCAGCCTTCTACTATGGCTGCTATCATTGCATTGGCTGATGAAAAGGTAGAAGAAATCTGTGCTGGCATAGCTGCAGAAGGAGAAGTTTGTGTAGCTGCCAACTTCAACTGCCCGGGTCAGATTGTAATTTCTGGTTCTATAGAAGGTATCAATAAGGCTTGTGAACAGATGAAAGCTGCAGGAGCGAAACGTGCGCTTCCTCTGAAAGTTGGTGGTGCGTTCCACTCTCCGCTTATGGATCCTGCTAAGGTAGAATTGGAAGCTGCTATTAATGCAACTGAAATTCATACTCCTAAATGTCCTATTTATCAAAATGTAGATGCAAAGCCCCATACTGATCCTGCTGAAATCAAAGCTAACTTGGTGGCTCAGCTTACCTCTTCTGTACGTTGGACTCAAACTGTACAGAACATGCTTGCTGATGGTGCTGATGAATTCATCGAATGCGGACCAGGCGCTGTACTTCAGGGATTAATCAAAAAAATAGACCGTGGCGTTAATGCTCATGGTATTGCTTAACAGATTATCCAGCTCAACAAACCGAATAACTCCACGGAAAGTTTAGCATAACAAATAAGAAGTAAAATAATCCTTATAGGGGGCTGTGTCAAAATCTTCTGATTGCTCAGAAAAAAAATATGACACAGCCCTTTTTCATTGTTTTGTAATTTTTCATTTCTTTTTGTATATTTGCGTCTGACTAAGAAATTTGACTCGACAGTCTGCGTCACTCTTTATGTCTGTAATTATCATAAGGTATGTATGACTGACGATAAACTTTAAAACTATACGTAATACACTATGAATACAAAAGAAAAAATGATTATCTACCAAGTGTTTACTCGCTTATTTGGTAATCAGACAACTGAGCCCGTAATCAACGGAACCATTGCAGAAAATGGTTGCGGTAAGATGAATGCTTTTACAAAAAAAGCATTAGACGAAATTAAGCAATTAGGTGCTACACATATCTGGTATACAGGTATTATAGCTCATGCTACTCAGACTGATTATTCTGACTTCGGACTCCATAAAGACCATCCGGCTGTCATAAAAGGTAAAGCAGGATCTCCATATGCTATCAAAGATTATTATGATGTGGACCCCGACTTGGCCGAAAATGTAGACAAGCGAATGGAAGAATTCGAAAAATTAGTGGAACGTACGCATAAGAGCAATCTTAAAATGATAATCGACTTCGTCCCTAATCACGTAGCGCGTGAATACCGCTCATTAGCAAAACCTCTGGGTGTAAGAGACTTAGGAGAGGATGATGATACAACTCAAGCATTTAATCCCAACAACAACTTCTATTATATTCCAGGTCAGAAATTGCAAGGTCATGTTAATTTATACGATGAAGTAGCTGGTGATTATGTAGAAATGCCAGCAAAAGCAACCGGCAACAACCGTTTCGACGCATGGCCTGAAGTCAACGACTGGTATGAAACAGTCAAGTTGAACTATGGTGTAGACTACATAACCAATACCGGCTGCCATTTTGATTCAGTTCCAAGCACATGGAAGAAGATGTGCGACATCCTTCTCTTCTGGGCTTCGAAAGGTATTGACGGATTCCGCTGCGACATGGCAGAAATGGTTCCTTGCGAATTCTGGGGATGGGCTATTCCTCGTGTCAAAAAGTATTTCCCAAGAATCATTTTCATTGCTGAAGTTTATAATCCAAATGAATATAGAAATTACATTTTCAACGGACACTTCGATTACTTGTATGATAAGGTAGGTCTCTATGATACACTCCGTGCTGTAACTTGTGGTCAGGCTCCTGCTACCAACATCACCAACTGCTGGCAAAGCGTAAACGATATCCAAGACCACATGCTCAACTTCCTTGAGAATCATGACGAGCAACGCATTGCTTCTGATTTCTTCATCGGTGATGCAAGACGTGCATTCCCTGCCATGATTGTATCATCTTGTATGAATACAAATCCGATGATGATTTACTTCGGTCAGGAATTGGGCGAACCAGGTATGGAACACGAAGGTTTCAGCGGTAAAGACGGACGAACTACCATCTTCGACTATTGGTGTGTTGATTCGATTCGCCGCTGGGAAAACGAGGGTAAATTCACTCAGGCTCAACTTACTAAAGATGAAAAAGCTATTCGCAAGTTCTATAAAACACTATTGAACTTATGCAAGGACGAATCAGCTTTAAGCAAAGGTGAATTCTTTGATTTGATGTATGCTAATCACAACAACTGGCAATTGAACGAATCGAAACAGTATGCTTTCTTACGTAAGCATAAAAATAATGTAATACTCGTCATTGCCAACTTTGGAGACTTCCCAATGAAGGTTTCTGTTAATATTCCAGAACATGCTTTCAATTACTTGGAAATGCCTTGCAATGAAAAATGTAAAGCAGAAGATTTACTGACTGGTAAGACTGAAGAAATTTCATTCACTTACAATGAGCCTACTACCGTAGACCTTCCTGCTAGTAGTGGTAAGATTCTCAAAATTAAACTAAAAAAGACTGCTGCAAAATAAATTGTTCAAACATTAGTCTTCTAACAAAATATAAAAGAATCCGTTCTGGTTAACAAATATCCAAATGAATTAACTAGAACGGATTCTTTTTATATTACTTTATATTACTGATTAAATTCAATTTCAATAACCTAATTCGAAAGGCTCATCAACAGCAGGAAGTCCATCCGACATCCACTTAGGCATAGCCTTATGCTTCAAATAATGATTAAAGAACTGCATCATACGCTTCTGGAAATCGATTCGGTTGGGAAGTTTCATAGGCCAGTGTGGTTCATTCGGATAATTCAACAACCAGCAAGGCTTGCTCAAACGCTTCATAGCTACAAAATACTCAATTCCCTGATACCAAGGCACATGTCCATCACTATCGTTATGCAGAATCAGAATAGGAGTTTGTACCTTGTCCATTTCAAACAACGGAGAATTCTCTTTATAGATGTCATATCCTTTCCAAGGTGTAGTGCCCAATCGGCTCTGTGTATGTTCGTATTGGAAAGAGCGAGCCAAACCTGAGCCCCAACGGATACCACCATATGCACTAAACATATTTACTACCGGTGCACCTGATTCTATCGCTGCAAACATATTGGTTTTAGTTGCCAGATGAGCCACCTGATATCCGCCCCAGCTGTGTCCCTGTGCGCCAATGGCTTTTTCGTCAATAAATCCCTTGTCTATTATCATCTTAACGCCCGGAATCACACAGTTATAACAACTCTGTCCAGGATGTCCGTCTTCATATCTGACGTCTGGATTGAAAATGATGTAACCATTACTGTTATATAATCGGTAATCGATAGTTGAACGATGAGGTTCTGGCATACGATATTTAAACAATGTATGAGAGTTACGTTCATAGAAGTTCACAATCATCGGATATTTCTTAGTAGGATCAAAGTTGGCCGGTTTACATAAAAGGCCCTGCAGTTTCTTTCCATCCAAAGACGTCCAATTTACTAGTTCTGCTGTTCCCCAAGTAAAACCTTCCTGCTGTTTGTAACCTTCAGTAAGACGAACAGGCTTCTTGAACGACAGATTTGTATAATGTACATCAGGATACATTTCATAAGATTCTTTTGTAAAGATAATCTTATCAGCATCTTTAGCCTTAGCTATCGAACTCAACATGAAATTACCTGTAAGCAAAGCCTTAGGTGCTGCAGGTTTAGTCATTCGCAAACTGTAATAACCATCGGCCTTAGTTTCCTCATTCGTACCTCTCAGCAACTGTAATGAACGGATATCAATAAAACGTGCTTCTTTATCCAGCTGGACAATACGATAAGCCACTTTATTTTTTCTACCATTAACGGTCATGTTTACAGGTACTTCCTGTCCTTTCGGATGGAACTTCCAGATATCATAGCGGTCATACAGATACAGATAACCATCCTGGGCCGACCAGCCTGCAACCCCGTAAGCATGTGGATAATCTGGATGATCATCTTCTTCATCCCAACCCACAAAAGTCTGAGGAGTGGTAAGCTGATGTTTCTGTCCGTCTGCCAGTGAAATAGTATACCAGCAGCTATCTGTCTGGGCATACCAATATGCATACTTACCTGCTGGAGAAAGATGATAAGAACCATAATCAGCCTCAGCCAACTGTTTACGCTGTCCATCAGCCAACGATACCACATAGTAATCACTACGAGTGCGACCTTCCCACATCCATGAAAGCGAATAAGGAAGTGAAGTTGAAGTAACAGCATAGTCGCCATCACCTTCTCCGCCTACTTGAGTAACAGGCTGTTCTGTCGTACCCAGCTGATATATGTTGCCATCTTTTAAATTACACACAGCCTGGTACGTCTTTTTCAAATCCTTCTCCTTATTATATTGCTGAACAGTATACTGAACAGGCTCATTCCAACTCCACACCTGGACAGAAGGACGATTCTCAGCCAACCGCAACGTATCTTTCTGTTTAGGAGTAGGTGCAGTTCCGAAGAACAAGCGAGCCGCCGACTTAGAAAAACGCAATGAAGAATGCTCACTCACTACCCAATCTTCAGGCAGTGCTTTATTTCCCGCTGCAGCCATCTTCCTAGCAGGTGAGCCATTAGCAGACAACCACAATTCAGTTTCCTTATAAGCAGTCTTTTTATAATCAGCATATAAGAACGCCAGTTGTCCACCCTTTTCATCAAACGTCATACGTGTAAAATCACCTTTACCTTCTTTCACCAGAGAAGCATTGCCTGTTTCAGGATTCAACACATACAAACGACGGACCTTCTTGCTGTATTCCAAATAATAAAGCATACTACTTTCTTTAGCAAATCCGAAAGAGGTAACCGATGGATAAGAACGAACTACCTTTCCATCCAACGAGCGCACATAAAGCGTAGAGTCTTTTCTACCTCTCTGATAAGCCAGCCAGTCCACCTCAGCAGCCATCTGGTATGTTTTCACAGAGTCTATCGTTTCAGAAGCCCCTTTCATACCATACACCACCAATGCATTCATAGGCATAGCATCTTTCTTAGTCTTCTTTAATTTAAGATCCTCGACCGTAGCCAGCAAAGGTTTCTTATCGACCAACAAATAATCTGATGAAGCCGAAAAGTTAAAGTTTCCTACAGATTCAAAAGTAGCAACCTTCTGCCCTTTTTTACCATAAAGATAAACGATGGCATCCCCCTTCCAAGGAGTCATCTTACAAGCTACCCATTCACCATTGTTTGCTATTTCCTGTTGCGTGATTCGTTGCCACGACACCAAATCATCTACTGTCAGACTTTTTCCTGCAGTCTGTGCACTCAGAGGCAATAAGCCTGCCATACAGGCCACCGCTGCAATAGTTATCATTTTTTTCATATCGTTATTGTTTTCTTTTTTATCACTTAAACCACATCTTATTACAAAGATATGATTTTCTATCAGAAATAGAAAGATTCATAAAAAAGGCTGTACCTAGATTATCCATCTGTACAGCCTATACATTATCTTTTATTATTCTGTTTTACAAAATGCTTTAGAAAATGTTTAATGAGACCTATCGTTTCAATAATCCAATCTTAAGATTAAGTTTGAAATAATAAACGTTATTCTCACGCTCCAAATATCCATATTTATCTTTCTCGGTCGAACCCTTCTCGAGTCGGCTATTTTTAAATAGGAAGTCGACAAACGTCTGACGCCATGCACGCTGATAACACAATACCTCTCCATCGGCAGTGACAAATAAAAAGCCAGCGATAGCTGAATCTGTTCCGTTGTATAATTTAGCCGGACGCATTCCTGTAGCTAGGGCCAGCAAAAATTCTTTTACTTTAAATTCGTAATAACCGTGTTTCGTTATTAATTCATCCTTTATTTTCAAAGGATTGATTCGTTTGATAGCATCAGTCAAATCAGTCACTTTAGTAATGCCATCCAGCCACATAATACGGGTCATTTCTGCCAATACACGTGCCATATGAAGGTCAATCATAGCCAAATTACTACGGAAAACCTTATCGGCCACATCATTATACTTCAAAATACCACCCAATCGTTCTATCATCAGCATTCGTGAGGTAACATCATCTTCTTCACCTTCAGCATTAATCTTATTGACCGTAGGACCAGCAAATTTAGCCCCACTCTGTTCAAACTTAAAATTGGCTGAGCGACCTCCATCAATGAGTGGAATCATCAGTCCCTGTCTAGAGCGGACACAAAAACCAACCAACGGAGCAGAAGCATCATAGAAAGCGACCGAGAAATCAGTACGGTCGTCTGTTTTAGCTTCCAAATCAAAAATAGCTACCTCATCAAGGAATTCTTCTACACCATCGGGCGAAGTGACATCATTCTCACGAGAATTCCTGACACCCTGATAAACCAAGTCGGCAACGATACCAAAATCTTCACGCGGTACACGTTTGTCCATCTTTTCGCCAAGAATGTGAATTTCGTCCTGTTCCACGAAATACTGACGTGTACCATCATGTTCCTCTCGCTGAATCATAGCTACAGGAATACATTTAGACTCGTCTTTCTTACAATCGGGGGTTCCGGCACAAACATGCCCGTCTGCCAAAAGGCGGAAGAACGCATAAAGTTCACCCCATTCTTTTTTAGTTGCTTCAAATGCCATAAAAGTATTCGGTTTGTATACGATGCAAAGTTACACAAAAAAGCGCAAGTTGGAAATTGTGAGGGTTGGAAATTGTGAGGGTTAGAAATTGAGCAAGCTTGGAAGTTAGGATTTGTAGAAGTGAGAAAGTTAGAAAATCTCTTGTCTTTCTTATAGTCTAATCTTAAAATATTTAATAATTGGGCATTAAACATCCCCTTTCTCTTAATTAAAGTTATTTTAGTAGAAAAAGTCGACCTTTAAATTGGATTAGTTAAAATAAAAACGCATATTTACAATGTTTTTCATAGTATAAGATTATGGTTAAAGATGATACAGCGGTATCCTCCCCATTAACCAAAGAAAAAAATATTCGGTTCTCTTGAAAGCGTAAAGAGACCGAATATTTGTTTTATATCATATTAAGTACCCGTCAAGTTCCGATTCAACCTGAATCACACGCTCTCAAATAAACGCTTGATATAAGGAATCTTCAATATAGGCAGAAACATCCAAGCTGGTGCCATGGCACATAAGCCAACCGATAATTTGGTAAAGAATCCAGGGATGCAGCGATATCTTCTGTGGAACATCGCATTTAAGCCTAAGGACACAGCCCGCTGCGGACTCATCATCATCCCTATCGTTCGGAAAAACTTACGCCACTTGTCATCGAGATGATACAAAGGAGTATCTACCGCTCCTGGGAAAAAGGCAGTCACCCCGACATCATACCTACGGAATTCATACCAGATAGCACGCGAGAAGTTCTTCAAAAAAGCCTTTGTTGCCCCATAATGAGAGATAGTAGGATATTGCATCCAAGCACTAGAAGAAGAAGTTAACAGAATATATCCCTTCCTACGTTCCTGCATGTCCATTCCAAATAATCGTATCAGCTTCACAGGAGTGGTGCAATGAAGAGACAAAATCTTATCAAGAGCTTGTACTGATGTTCGAGTCAGCGTAGAAAAAAGCAACATACCAGCGTTACTAATCAAGACCTCCACTTCCAACTGCCACTCACGTACTTGGTCATAAATATTCTGAGCTGAGTCCGATAGGGTTAAATCAGCATCTATTACTCTGACATCAGCAGCTCCTCCCTCTCTTACTTTATCAGCAGCCTTCAAATTCTCATCAGGCCTGTTACTCACTATAATGATTCCATAACCTCTAGCAGCCAACTGGAGAGAAAATTCCAGTCCCATACCGGAAGAAGCTCCAGTTATCAATGCATATTTCATACTTTCTACATCTTTAAGACATGCAAATATATCAAATAAATCGCTCTCAGGTCAACCAATTGCCTGAAAAGATACATTAAAAAAAAAAAAACAAAAAGCCATGTCGCCCTCCCTAAAAAAAATTACCCCTGCTGCAAAACTACAGCAAGGGTAATTTCTTTAAAAAAGAGTTTTACATAGCTCCTTTGAGAAAAAAACGAGTGATTACTTCAATTTGACAAACAAATCACCATCAACTTCACTTGTCTCAATTTTATCTTCTCGAAGTAACCAACCCAAGCCTAAGAATAGATCCTTATCGGTCATCTTATTAGCCGCTTTTTTAAGTTCTTTTCGAGTCAGACCTTCTGTTTCATTTAACGCTTCCCAAATTCTACCTGCAACAATACCTGCTTTTTCTTCCAACATAGTAACTTTTATTATTTGATTAGGTAATGTCTTTACAACAAAGACACTCGATTTTTAATTGACGCCACAAAGTTAGTAAAAAAAAACCACAAAATAATATTTTCAGATAAAGAAGGTCGCTAAAAGTCAGAATTTTACAATTATAATTACAATTTATTTACACTTTCCAAATAATCGCCCCACAAGCGTGCTGCTGTTTCAACCATCATGACACAAGGACGCTTAGCGTAATATTTTTCAGTACGAGCTTCTGGAGTTGAAACGATAGGTTCTTTCTTAGAAAGACCCAACAAATCTGAGCATCTTAAGGCGCCATTGATTTCTTTGAATTTTGCAGCAAGATCCTGTACCAAAGCATATGTATCTGCCTTACCCTGACGGTCGCTACCTTCTACGGCACCTTTTTCTAAACCAGCCAGCAGAAACATACCGCAAGCCGCACCACATGTTTCACGCATTCTGCCAATACCTGCACCAAAAGCAGCCGACATTTTACAAGCTTGTTCCTGTGTAAATCCGTACATATCGGCATATGCAGCCACAACCGACTGCGAACAATTATACCCCTCCTTAAACAAGGCTACCGCCTTTGCAATTCTTTCTTCCTTAGTCATCATTATTTTCACCACATTATTAGAGTCTGTGACTCTGTAAGTTATTAATTCGTTAGTTATAATCCTTTATTCGTAATCCTAACTCTTTATCGTTAGTTGGCTACATTATTAATAGTATATCCTTCCAGATACGCCTTCAAGTTGGCCACCGTCTGATTCATCAATCGCGTACGAGCTTCTTTAGTAGCCCATGCGATATGCGGAGTAATATAACAATTAGCCAGCTTCAGCAAAGGATTCGTTGCCACAGGAGGCTCAGACACCATCACATCCAATCCGGCAGCAGCCAAATCTCCACGTTCCAAAGCAGCAGCCAAATCTGCTTCATTGACCAGCGGACCTCTACCCGTATTAATCAAGATAGCCGATTTCTTCATCATCGACAATCTCCTAGCATTCACCAATTCCTTCGTATCAGTTGTAAGCGGACAATGCAGGCTGACGATATCACAAGTCTCAAATAATTCATCAAGTGACTCCGCCTTCTGAATACCTTCAGGAAGACCAGAAGCCGATTTACTGGTAAAGGCAAGCACCTCAAGTCCAAAGCTAAGAGCGATACAAGCAGTAGCAGATCCCGTATTACCCAGACCAACAATACCCATCTTCTTGCCAGCCAGTTCTATAACAGGCGTATTAGTATAACTAAAATCATCCTGAGCACTCCAAACACCTTCGCGAGCTTCCCTAGCATAATGGTCTACATGATGAGTAATGTTCAGGATATGAGCAAAAACCATCTGGGCTACAGAATTGGTACTATAAGCCGGAATATTTGTTACCACAATGCCACGAGCACGAGCAGCCTCAATATCTACCACATTGTATCCTGTAGCTAACACCCCAATATATTTCAGAGCAGGCAACGCCGCAATAGCCTCTGCATCTATCAGCGTCTTGTTCGTAAATAAAACAGGAGCATCAGCAGCACGGTCCAACAATTCGGCATGAGACGTACGATCATACACCGTCACCTCACCCAACTTCTCCAATTCAGTCCATGACAAATCGCCAGGATTCATGGCAAATCCATCCAATACAACTATCTTCATATCGCTTATTTTTATATCGCAATTATTTATATCGATCTCCCCATAAGAAAAGCATCCGGTCTTTCAATTTGTTCTCTGCCGGATTATCCTGTGCATGCCAAATTCTGGTCTGCTTAACTTCATCAGGGAGAAACTGTTGTTCTACAAAATTATTCTTATATGCGTGAGCATATTTGTAATCCTTTGCATAACCCAACTGCTTCATCAGTTTTGTGGGAGCGTTTCGCAAATGCAATGGAACTGGCAAATTACCCGTCTCGCGTACAAGTTCAAGAGCCGAATTGATTCCAGCATAAGCCGAATTACTCTTAGGACTAGTAGCCAGATATACCGTAGCTTCGGCCAGTGGGATTCGTCCTTCCGGCCATCCTATCTTCATAACCGCATCAAAAGCAGCATTGGCTAACAACATAGCATTTGGGTTAGCCAACCCGATATCCTCAGAAGCCGAAATAACCAGACGACGGGCAATGAAAGCAGGATCTTCCCCACCCTCCACCATACGCGCCAACCAGTACAAAGCGCCATCCGGATCACTTCCACGAATCGACTTGATGAAAGCTGAAACAATATCGTAATGCATCTCCCCCTCCTTATCATAAGCCAGCGGATTCTGCTGCAAGCGCTCCATGACCTTCGCGTCCGTAATTACCACGGGATCTTCGTTGTCGGCCTCAACAACCAATTCGAGGATATTGAGCAGCTTACGAGCATCGCCACCCGAGTAACGAAGGATAGCATCTGTCTCCTTCAGTTCGATATGCATCTGACTCAGCACCGCATCACGTCGGATAACAGTCTGTAGCAATTCCAACAAGTCATCCTTCTCCAGAGACTTCAACACATAAAGCTGACAACGCGATAACAGCGGACGAATCACCTCAAACGAAGGATTTTCTGTAGTAGCACCGATAAGCGTAACCACACCAGTCTCCACAGCTCCCAAGAGAGAATCCTGCTGCGACTTACTGAAACGATGAATTTCATCAATAAATAAAATAGGACTCTGTTGAGAAAAGAAACGGTTATTACGAGCCTTCTCAATTACCTCGCGCACATCCTTTACACCAGACGTCACCGCACTCAACGTATAGAAAGGCGTCTCCAACCGATTAGCTATAATCTGAGCCAGCGTAGTCTTACCCACCCCCGGAGGCCCCCATAAAATAAAAGAAGAGATACGTCCAGCATCAATCATCTTACGTAACACAGCCCCCGGACCCACCAGGTGCTTCTGACCAATATAATCGTCCAACGATTTCGGACGCATACGTTCTGCTAAAGGTTGTGACATTTTATTCTTATTTAATTATGCTGACAAAATTAAACAATTCTATTCATTTTGAGAAATTAGTAGAAATAAAAAAGGCCCTTTTCACAAAGAGCCTTTTTTAAAAGTTTTCAATAGGTATTAGTTTTTTTTAAGGTAAAAAGATTGTTTTCAGGATAACGGCACAAAGATGAGGCCTTTTTTTCATCCTGCCAAATATAAAAAGATGTCCTATAACATATTTTGAGAAAAACATACATTTACTTGCATTTTCTTGGCATTCCGCATTTAGAACTCACATCATTGACCTATAAATACATTAAAAATGTAAAGATACAAAGAAAATCTGAAAAGAATTCATTATTTTTGCAAGCAAAAGAATAAACAACATTACCATGACTGAAATAAATACGAATGAGAGTTCAGAAAAGAAAAGCCTGAACTTTATTGAACAGATTGTAGAGAAGGATCTGAAAGAGGGAAAAAATGGAGGTAAGATTCAAACTCGATTCCCGCCAGAACCTAACGGATACTTACACATTGGTCATGCTAAAGCTATCTGCATGGACTTTGGTATCGCTAAAAAATACGGTGGTGTTTGTAACTTACGATTTGATGATACAAACCCTACGAAAGAAGATGTAGAATACGTTGAGGCTATTAAAGAAGATATTCAATGGCTCGGCTTCCAGTGGGGCAATGAATATTATGCGTCTGACTATTTCCAACAATTGTGGGATTTCGCCATCCATTTGATTAAACAGGGTAAGGCTTATGTTGACGAGCAGTCGGCCGAAGAAATCGCAGCTCAGAAAGGTACTCCTACACAGGCTGGTACAGATAGTCCTTACCGTAATCGTCCTATCGAGGAAACATTGGAGCTTTTCCACAAGATGAACAGCGGTGAAATAGAAGAAGGTAAAATGGTGCTTCGCGCTAAGATAGACATGGCTAACCCTAACATGCATTTCCGCGATCCTATCATCTATCGTGTGGTAAAGACTCCGCATCACCGTACGGGTAATACATGGCAGGCTTATCCTATGTACGACTTTACTCACGGTCAGAGCGACTACTTCGAAGGTGTAACTCACTCATTGTGTACGCTCGAGTTCGTTCCTCACCGCCCATTGTACGATTTGTTTATAGACTGGGTAAAAGATGGCAAAGACCTTGAAGACAACCGTCCTCACCAGTATGAATTCAATAAACTAAACTTAAGCTATACATTGATGAGCAAACGTAACTTGCTTATCCTTGTAAAAGAAGGCTTGGTCAACGGATGGGACGATCCACGAATGCCGACTATCTGCGCATTCCGCCGTCGTGGTTATTCACCTGAATCAATCCGCAATTTCGTAGATAAGATTGGTTACACTACATATGATGCATTAAACGACTTCGCCTTGTTGGAAAGTGCTGTAAGAGAAGACTTGAACGCACGTTCTACTCGCGTTTCAGCCGTTATCAATCCAGTGAAGCTGATTCTGACTAACTACCCAGAAGAACAGGTAGAAGAAATGGAAGCCATCAACAATCCTGAAGATCCAAATTCAGGCACACACAAGATTGAATTCAGTCGCGAGTTGTGGATTGAACGTGAAGACTTCATGGAAGAAGCTCCAAAGAAATTCTTCCGTATGACTCCAGGCAAAGAAGTCCGTTTGAAAAATGCCTATATCGTGAAATGTACAGGCTGCAAGAAAGATGAAAATGGCAACATTGAAGAAATCTATGCAGAATATGATCCAAACACCAAGAGCGGCATGCCAGAAGCAAACCGCAAGGTAAAGGGTACACTCCACTGGTTGAGCTGTAATCACTGCCTTCCTGCAGAAGTTCGTCTGTATGACCGTCTCTGGAAAGTAGAAAATCCACGCGATGAAATGGCTGCTATCCGTGAAGCTAAAAACTGCTCCCCATTGGAAGCTATGCAGGAAATGATCAACCCAGATTCTCTACACGTATTAAACAACTGCTACGTTGAGAAATTCCTCGCAGACGCTAAACCTTTGGATTATCTGCAGTTCCAGCGCATCGGTTATTTCAATGTGGACAAGGACTCAACTCCTGAACATTTGGTATTCAACCGAACTGTTTCTTTAAAAGATACATGGAGTAAGATTAACAAATAAAATTTACCCTATATTCCATTAAGAAGCTGTGTCAATACTCTCTTTTCTAGACATCAAACCTTGCAACTAACACTAGCAGACAGGCATAGATCCTCATAAAAGAGAATAGTGACACAGTTCATTACTTATTGAAACAAACTTTAAGCACGTTATGCGACATATAGAATGCAGCCAGATTAGCGCTCTATACTACGAAGTGCTTGCTCAACAAGCCTTAAAATTTGAACGCACGCACACGACCATGTATCTGGAGAGTTTGCACATCCTCAATATAGCAAGTTATCTATATTTGAAAGGAGATATTCAAAGTTCCTACCGAATTATAGATTGGGGTTCGGTCGTTTATACTCAAAAAGACCAGTTTCTCATAGCGAAATGCCAGTTCCTTATATTACAAGGATTGTATAATGAAGCTTATGATGTACTTGCTAAACTAAAAGAACAACTAAATCCACTGGCCATCCTGCAGCGTATTAAATTAGCTCTACTCACCAAGCACGAAGACGACGCTAAATATTACATCGATTTTGTTTTACATAAAGGGATAACAAAGGAAGATCTTCTTTCACACCTTATTTTCTTTTTTTCCAAAATAGAAAATGTCAGATATGCAGAGGAGTGCTGGCAAGCAGCATCTAAATACCTGTTTAAGTCGACAGATTTCAAAATAGCACGTATTGCTTATTATTATTTACAGAAGGAATACACAAAAGCTTATGATTTCTGTAAAGCACTTCAAAAGGAAGAAAAGAACAATCTCGTCCTGACTCTTTACATGACTCAGTTAGCCATTCTAACCAGGAAAAGGAAAAAGGCTATGGATTTGAACTTTTATTTAGAAAAGATTATTCCTTCCTCTATATACGTCAAAAAATTTAAGCATGATATTGAAAACATCTAACCTACTAAAAAAAATCATTCCGA
>SAMEA104404106__coassemble_1167_pt1 | contig 21197 bp, 14 predicted proteins | sample SAMEA104404106__metabat2_low_PE_044 | metagenome-assembled genome bin SAMEA104404106 (sample SAMEA104404106) | Balaenoptera acutorostrata
GTATTTCCCAATATCACTTCTTATGTAGTTCTGCCTGTTAAGGTTGCTCTCCTCTTATAGCAATACGACTAATTTTAGTAAAATGAAGGAATGAAAGATTTAAACTGCCCCGAAAAAAGAACTCATCTCGTGTATAGTAAACCATGTCTTGGATTTACCAAATCTACAAAATATAAGTTGTGCATACGTTGAATTTTATTAATAGTTTGGTTATTCCTATTTTACTAAACGACAGCAATATGCACAACTTTTCACACATAAATATTTATCAAATTAAATTCACCAACGAGTTATATATATCTATATACACCATTTTTCTATACTATTATTTATAATTTCTTCACAAAAACGGCACGATACATTTGTGGAAAATATGCCTGCAAAACTATTCTGTCTCTAGATTTTTCTATAATCGTCCAGCTACCAACTAAAGCACTATTTTTAAAAATAATCTTTCGTTCATCAATCTGGTAATATACAGCATTTACAGTTGACGGATCACCACTGCCTTCTCCATTGATATACATTCCTTCTACAGCTGAATTAAACTCTATGATACCATATTCCTTGTGTTCAACTTCTCCGTTCTCGGCATATCTATTGAGTTCAACATCCCACGTTGTTTGTATTAATTCTTGAGGTGTAAGTGCTATTACATCGTCTTTTTCATCATTATTGCAACCAACAAAAATCAGACAAAGACTTGTTACCACAAATAATAATATCCTTTTCATAATCATTTTTAATCTTTATTTTATAATCCTATAATTCTATATGAATTTGCCAGAGTAGCCATTGAAATAGATTTTTTCGGCAACGACTCAACCCAACTACGTATTCCGTAATCATCTAAAATCCAGTCTCCATCCAAATCATCAGTATAATGTGAAAAAGCAATTTTATTTTCAGTGTCATAGATGTATTGAATACCGGTGCGAGGATTTGTATATGTGTACATCATAGCTTCGTTAACTTTGGGAAGATCTATACACAATGGATTGCCAATTTTAGGGTTTAAACGTGTAACAGAATTAGAACTGATACGCAATTCAAAAAAATTCTGCTTTTGCGTTTTTATATTCAACGCTTTTTGACTAAACACTGTTGCATTCTCATTTTGTCCTAACTCTGCGTCAGATGATGTAGATGAATTACCTGAACGAAGCACTATTCTATCTCCTTGGCGGGTAAATAGCACAGCAACAACATCATATAATGCCTCATTTGAAGAGCTGTATCTTTCAAATACACGCATTATTTCAATATGAGGTTCGACAAAACGTGGATATTTTTCTAGTAGATTAGAAGTAGTAGCATCTAGTCTCTTCTTAAAATTTTCTTCTATGACAAATGCTGACAAAGGATATAACCCATTATCTGTAATATCAATAATAGTATGTTTCTTGCTGTCTGACAATGATGACACCCAAGGACTCAAATCAAAATTAATATTAACAAGTTCTTCTGCACTATTCATGCTCAATCCTACAGGGTCACCTCCATAAATCCACATTTTTGTGTACACTTGTTCCATGTTATACTCTGTAGAATCTTTAATGTAATTTCCTTTTCCAAATTGAAAGTCTCCACTAACTGAATTCTTTTTCCAAGAGAAAGAAGCATCTATCCTTTTCTCCATACCTTTTTCTTTAGAATTGCTACTACTACCATTGCGACTTAACCCTGTATAAAGAGCACAAGCTTTTCCACCAGTAAAATATCCTGTAAGTATGCATTCACCATACGTGTCCAATATATTTCCAAGAGTGGACGAATATAGATTTCTAAGAAAAACAGGAGATAAACATTCACGAGCATAAAATCTACGTGCTCCATCTGATGATTGAAGATTAAAAGATGAATTCTTCAACATCAAGTTTAGTTCTCCATATACAACTTTTTGAGATGACGTTAATTCTGATTTGAAGGTTTCTTCTGTTTTCTTCTTTCTTCCCAATTTAAACAAGCCCAAATTAAGTTGGAATCCAGAAGCTACTTTTTTAGTTTGCGATATCTTTGAGGCATAACTATTATAATCGGAATAAGAAAAACGCTCTGACGTATATACTTGTAGGGAGCGTCCTGTTATATAGTCACGTCCATATTCTTTTACTTTCATCAAATCAACGACGGGTGATATAACATTTTCATAGTCGCCCAAAATGGAATTTCCAATAGAATAGGAGTATCCCAAAAGCACATCTGAATTGCCTATAATTCCTCCAATCTCATTTACAGTTCTTGTAGCTATTTTGTCCTCCAAAACCACAGGACGTGTACGAATTTCCTTAGGAAGTGCTGAGTTTCTTTCTTGCAGTACTACGACTCCGTTATCATCTATTTCTGATTGCTGATAAAAAGATTCGTCATTTGTGCAACATATTGCCATAAGAAACAATGACAATGCTGTAAAGTGTAACTTTTTCATATCATTTATTTATTATTTAGTTACATAAATTTGGCGTTCAGAATCAAATGATAGAGAATAATTTAATTCCTCACCTGTTTCCAAATCAAAATAGTGAGGTTCATTAATTGGTTTGTTAAGTTCAGGATCGGCAACAGAATAACCTCTCCATGTACCTTTTACTTTTATTTCACGGTCACCGTATTTTGCAACAGCAACATAAGGAACATTAAGTATAAAGGTTTTAAACTTAGTAGTGAGTTGTAATAAACATCGCGGTTTCATTTCAATAGTCGTGGAATATTCAACAGGAGAAGATATTTTTTGCGTAGAACTTGAATATATAGCATCTTTAGACTCATTACCCATTAATACAGCTTTTCCTGCAATAGGTCTTGGACGTGGGAATTTAATGGATGACGGAGAAGAAATGTTAACTTTTAAGGTTCCTGCCGTTTCATAGAAATTGGATGTTTCTTCTGCATTAAAATCAATTGTAAGATTTTCGTTTGTAGTATATTCATGTACGTTTGTCAAACTAGTTACCTTAGATATTACTGCACCATTTGATATTGTTGCATTTTCCAAATCAAAGGTTACATCTTGTAAAGTAAATGAGGCTGTAGGAGAAATTAAAAACTCCTGTTGAGCGCGGTAATTTACTCTCTGGGCATATCCCAATTTATTGTTAGCTTTAGCCTCAAGTACGTGATAAAAAACAGACCAACTATTATTCGGATCGGATTGTCCTAAATATGATTCACTTTGAATAGAAAAGTACCCCTTATAAGTAGATGGTATAAGATCCCAACCTGCACTATATAATGACCCTGAATTATCTTTAGCTGTCATCAGAATCTTATTATCTGGAGCATTTGTGTAATAACCTACAGATAATGGCGTGTTTGATGCACTAGAATATATCAGATACGGAATGCCAGATGTTGCCGGAAGTATTTTAAGATAAAACCGACTTCCTAATGATGTAGATGAATTACCCAATGTAACCTCTTTTCCAGCTCCATCACAGAAAAGATAAGAATTTAAAGTTGTAGAACCACTTGCGACAGCACGAACCTTAATCGTTACCGGAAGTTCTCGAATTGCATAGATATTAGATGAAAAGAAATCATCTACAGATGCATCAAGAGTTTGTACTTTCCGATTGTTAAAATACATTTTTTCATAACGGGCCTTCAACTCTTTAAGTTCTTCTGTTTCTTCAAGAGATACAAGTTCACCCAGATTAACCGTATCACTAAGACATGATCGTGTCAAAGAGACATTTTCAGAGACATTCTCAAAAGAATCTTTAGCGAATTCCTCCATTTCATTTGTACATGCTACACCGAAGGAAGCAACAAATAGCAACATTAAGATTTTACCTTTCATAATTGTACTATTAAATTAGATATTATTTTTTCTTATTATTAGTGTAATCTTATTTATTTTATCAATATTTTCACGAATACGCATAAACGACCTTTATACTGTTATGCCCAGATTATATAATTAATGGTCATTCAATTATTAGATTTTCTGCTGCTAATGTATTGAACATTTGTATGAATCCTATGACACAAAAGTGTATATTTTTTCTGCTAATTTAAGAAATACACTTTTGTGTGTTAAATCCACGACATTTTTTATTGCCTCTATAAAAATTAACAGAGTTTTTCGTCTTGTCTCTATGCAAAGAGCATAGATAACCTTGAGTGGTTTGCTGTCTATTTCTGCAATCATATAGCTCTTGTCATCAATATAATAGCTGAAATAACAGATTGTATGGGCTATTTGAATAATGTATGGGATAGTACATCCAGGAATGAATCAATTGTGAATCTTCCAATATGCAAATAGCCGAAATCGTTTTCAGAAAAGATTTCCTTTAAAAATTATGCCCATAATTATCTGCACAGGAAGCGTATTTACCCTATCCCATTTGAAAACACGAATAATTCCGAAGATACTACCAGAACTGTGACGAGCAATAAAATAAGCTGAATCATCTGCAAAATCGAGTTCCTAGTCGTATACAGATTCAATTTCTTCTTGAATTATTTCACAGTCAAGTCACCTGTATGATGCTTAAAAAACAATAATGGAACAAACTTACCTTTGATTAACAAAAATGACAATAATGAAAAATGAAAAAGAACACAAGGAAGAAAATAAATTGGTGATTTAGTTTGCCGAAAAAATATTGGTTTACTATATAGATAGGGATATGACAGTATTCAATACAAGGTTATAAAACTTCAAAAATTGGTAATTATATATAATAGTAAAATTAATGATACTTTCTAAAAATATAACAGAAGATGCATTCTTGTTACTCGATCAAATGCTTGTGATTTGCATGCTTATTAGTTCCGTTTAATTCCATATTTTGTTACCATTTTGTTACTTATCACCATTCAAAGTATATCTTACGTATTATGAATCAGATGATTATAGATTACTGCATACAATGTCTTCAACCTTATACGTAGGAACTACATATTAAACTTTTTACCCCTGCTACATAATCTTGTAACAGGGGTAAAATCTTTCTTTCTAACCTTTTTTGCTTTATATTTTGATAAGACGATTATTTTTATGAGATTTGCAATAAATAAAGTATAAAAAACTATGCAAAGACTTCTCATCCTAATCATACTCTTACTTAGCTGCCTAATACAGGCTAACGCACAGATATTCCGATACATCGGAACAGAGGAAGGATTGAGCAGCCGTAGAGCTATTTCTATAGAACAGGGACAGCAGGAATTTCTATGGGTGCTGACTCACAAGGGGGTGGACAGATTTGATGGCAAATTCTTCAATCATTATAAGCTCAGACATAATGGGAAAAATGAACACTTCTACCCTGATATCAACCACCTGAGCATTGATAGTGATAATGTATTGTGGGTGTACGGAAAGGATGGTCTCGTGTTCCGTTTCAATGAAATGACAGACCAGTTCCAAATACGGTTCGACTTGAGAAATACGTTCCCGGGACTGATGGAGGACCCTATCACGGCGGTGTATCATGATAGTTATGGGACCTTTTGGTTCTGTTGTGCCAACAATCTGGTACGTTATGATTCAAAACTGAATACTACAACCTTCAATGAACGCTTCGTGGAGGGTGAAATCAATGCTATCGCTGAAGGAGAAAAGGGACAGTGTTTCTTTGCTACTAGCTCGGCTATATATACATGCACTTTCGCTGGACAGCACTTAAACATCATCGAAAAGAATGTTAAACCAGAGGTGCAGTTGGTCAATTATCTCTATTACCATAAGCGCTCGAATAATCTGATCATCAATACTTTGATGAACGGACTGTTTTTATTCGACTTGGAAACAAAGCAGGTTACTAGCTTAGGGTCGGCTTATAGGGATGTGGGGGTCAACACGATTATTCCATCTAAGAAGAATGCCGATGAGGTGCTCATCGCTACAGATGGCGATGGAGTATACCGACTGAATGTGGCAACTAAGAAACTGGAGCATTTTCTGAAGGAGAATTACCGGAAACTGAACAAAATGAATGGCAGCATCATCAAAGATGTCTGTATCGACTCGTCATACCGTATCTGGATGGTTATCTATCCTATAGGACTGACTATGTATTCTGATAAATACGAGGCATATGAATGGATTCGCAGAAACCCATCAGACAAGAAGTCGCTCGTAGACGATAGGGTTAATGCTATCATTCAAGACTCCGACGGCGATATCTGGTTTGCTACATCCAACGGTATCAGTTGCCTGAACCTCAAGAATGAAACTTGGAAGACGTATCTCTCTGAAGATTCGAAGGATGTACATAATGATAACCGTATCTTTATCTCATTGTGCGAAGTGAAACCAGGAGTAATCTTAGCGGGGGGATACATGTCGGGGACGTACCAGATCAATAAGTATACTGGGAAGGTGAACTATACACTGCAACCGAATGTAACGAAGGGAGTTAATCCCGATAAATATATCCGCAGTATCTACCGCGACCGCGAGGGTGTGTTGTGGGGAGGCGGCTATTATAGTTTGCGATCATACGATTTGAACACGCACCTCAGCCAACTCTATCACACTAGTTACCCGATTACTGCCATCCAGTGGAAAGACGATATTTTTTTATGGATAGGTACCATTAACGGGCTTTATACCTTTAATAAGATAACGAAACGGATGCAGGAGTATCCGCGCACGGGGGATATAGGATGTATCAATGCTATTTATCAGACAGACGACGATGCCACTACGTATGTAGCTACATATGGTAATGGCTTGTATATTATTGATAACCAAACGGGTATCAGCACAAGTTACAATATGGATAATTGTGGTCTGCTTACCAATAATATCTATAGTATCGTACCGGGTGCCGATGGTAATCTGTTTCTCGGAACAGAAAGCGGACTTGCTTTATTCGAAACAGATAAAGGGGTCATTACGCAATGGACTAAGGAACAGGGACTCCTGGCTTCTAGTTTCAATCAGAATGCTGCAGTTAAAATGCAGAATGGCAACTTGATCTTTGGTACTAATGAAGGAGCTATAGTGATTCCGGGCGACATGAAACTACCTTGTCAGTTCTCAAGTCGTATCGTGCTGGAGAACTTACGTATCATGTATCGTCTCATGCATCCTAATACGCCGGGGTCACCGCTTACGGAGGTGCTGAACAAGACGAAGGTGCTGCACTTGAATTATGACCAGAATACATTCTCGATGAAGGTCAATACGATTAATTATGAGAATCCGTCCAACTTGGTTTATACTTGGAAGTTGGAGGGCTTTTATGACGAATGGACCGAGTTGTCGAGCAATAACACTATTAGGTATACCAACTTGTCACCAGGAAAGTATAATCTTCGCATCCGTGTGCATCTACTTGATAATAAGCAACTTTTGGAGGAAAGAATTATCCGTATCATAGTGGGTAAGCCTTTCTGGCTGACTCACTGGGCGTTCTTGCTGTATCTGTTGCTTATTGCGGGTTGTATGTATGCTCTGAAACGCTGGATAGCTATCGGAAAGGACCGTCGCGACTCTAGGCAGAAGATTAGTTTCTTTATTCAGACGGCTCATGATATCCGTACGCCGCTAACGCTGATTAAGGCACCATTGGGAGAGATTCTAAAGAAGGAGCAGTTGTCGGATGAGGGATTGACCAACCTAAACTTGGCTATTCAGAACACAGACAACTTGTCGGAATTGGCTAGCAATCTGATGAATTTCCAAAAGGAGGAATTGTATAGTTCGAAGTTGAAAGTGGAAGAGGTGGAACTCAACCATTACTTGCAGGAATACTTGCAGCACTTCAGGAGTTACGCCGAACAGAAACAACTGCAACTCGTTTACCATAGTTCGTTCGAGAAGTTAAATGTGTGGTTGGACCGCAATAAAATGGACTCTATACTGCGCAACTTGCTGACTAATGCACTGAAATATACGTTGAGAGGTGGCAAGGTGTCCCTTGAAGCTTCACACAATAAGTACAGTTGGACCATCAGCGTCTCTGATACGGGGATTGGTATTCCCAAGGAAGACCAGCACAAACTCTTCAAACTGTGGTTCAGAGGACAGAATGCTACTAATCAGCTCATTACCGGAGCAGGTGTAGGCATGCTGCTTACAAAGCAACTCATCAAGAATCACCAGGGAAAGATTACGTTTACTAGCAAGGAAAACGTTGGAACGTCCTTTATGCTTACTTTTCCATTCAAGAGTTCATCTTATCAGTACCAGCAAACAAGCGATAAGCCGACCAGTCTGAACAGCAGCCTCTTACAGAATCACGATTCACTTCTTTTGGAAGTAGGCGATATTCAGGCTAATCACAAGGAAAACGCTCCTATCATCTTAATAGTAGAAGACAATACCGCATTACGCGTCTTCCTGCAGCAGTCGCTTGCTGATACTTATGAAACCATCAGCGCTGCTAATGGTATGCAGGCACTTCAACTCATCAAAGAGGAACAGCCCGACCTGATACTTTCTGATGTCATGATGCCTGGAATGGATGGGCACGAGCTATGCCGCCACGTAAAAAATAACGTAGAAACTAGCCATATTCCGTTTATCCTACTTACTGCTTTGAGCGATAAAGAAGATATCCTCAACGGACTGGAATGCAAGGCCGATCAGTACATAGTGAAACCTTTCGACCTCACCATGCTGAAAGCCAACATCTGTAATTTGCTGGAGAACCGAGATCACGTGCGTAAGCAGTTGCAGAAGAGTATCATTGCTAATCTGAAACGCGACGGACAACTAGTGGAAGAGCCTTCTGAAATGCTTTCTTCCATCGATGACGAGTTTATCCAGCAGGTAACGGCGATGACGAAAGAAGGGCTGAGCAAAGGACTCAACGTAGATACCCTCTGTGCATCCCTCAACATGAGTCGCACTAGTTTCTACCATAAGATAAAAGCCCTCACGGGACTTCCTCCTGCTGAGTTGATACGAAACATCCGCATGGAAGAAGCGGTAGCTCTTTTAAAGAGTCAGCGTTACTCCATCTCGGAAGTGTCAGCCCGACTAGGTTTTGCAGATCCGAAGTACTTTACGGATACATTCAAAAAGCAGTATGGTGTGACGCCAAGTGTGTACATGAAACGTGAAAAAGCACAGAAGGAAAAGGATGATTCAAAGAATAACGATAATCCTAAAAAAATAGAGAATGGTCAGAAAGAGAAATAAAGAATTATAACTCTGAAAAAAAATTAGAAAGAATTCTGAAATAATGAATTCAAAGACAAAGAAAAGCTTAGAAATAGCTTTATGTCAAGAATTCTAAAACTAAGAAACAACAAACAAAAACGAAGGAGCATGACGAACTTTTACTTCAAATCATTTTGCATCTTCTTCCGCATCGGACTCTTTACCATCGGCGGAGGATATGCCATGATTCCACTCATCGAAGCCGAGATAGTAGACAAGCAACGCTGGATTAAGAAAGAAGAATTTCTTGACTTGCTCGCCCTTGCTCAAACCGTACCCGGCATCTTTGCAGTCAACATCGCCATCTTCATCGGATACAAGTTGCGCAAGACTAAAGGTGCCCTTGCCATGACCTTGGGAGCCATCCTTCCGTCCTTCATGATTATCTTGACCGTCGCTCTCTTCTTCCGTCAGTACCAACACCTTGAGGTAGTAGAACGCATTTTCAAGGGCATCCGTCCAGCGGTTGTTGCCCTTATAGCAGCCCCTTGTTTCAAGATGGCACGAACAGCCAGAATCAGTCGCTATAATGTATGGATACCCGTAGCATCGGCTTTACTGATTTGGCTTATGGGGTTCTCACCCATCTACATCATCATACTAGCGGGCGTAGGGGGTTACTGCTATGGTAGATTCCAGCACAAAAGGGTTCACGAAAAAAGCATTCAAATGAATACAGTTCAGAAGAAGAGTATTAAAAATCAAAGTATTCAGGAACAGAATCATAATAAACAGAGTATTCAAGACCACAGTTCCACTAAGAAAGGAGGAAACAAACAATGATATTTTTGCTTTTATTTTACACCTTCTTCCAGATAGGACTCTTTGGATTTGGTGGCGGTTACGCCATGCTCTCCATGCTTCAAGGCGAAGTAGTCACCCGTTACGGATGGCTCAGCAGCACTGAGTTTACAGACATCGTGGCCATCAGTCAGATGACTCCAGGTCCCATCGGTATCAATTCGGCCACCTACGTAGGCTATACAGCCGTGGTGAATGCCGGATACAGCCACAGCATGGGCATCGTCGGCTCCATCGTGGCCACCGGTTCTGTGGTCCTTCCCTCACTCATACTCATGATTTTGATAAGCAAATTCTTCCTGAAATATCAGAAACATCCGGCCGTTGCCGCTGTATTCACAGGACTCCGTCCCGGTGTAGTTGGTCTACTGGCTGCCGCTGCCCTCGTGCTCATGAACGAGGAGAACTTCGGTACGTCTGTCTATCAGGTTATCATCAGCATTATTCTGTTTATCAGCGTGTTTGTAGCTTCTTATAAATACAAGAAGAATCCTATTCTCCTTATTGTTTTAAGCGGTATGGCTGGTTTCCTGTTGTACTAAGTTTAGGCCTCTCCTCATATTTTTCTTTACTTTTTGAATAATCTTTTGCATATATCATATAAATCACTACATTTGCAACGTTTTGTTCCGCTAACCATTTATTCAGGGTTACGGATGAAAAGGGAATCAGGTGCAATTCCTGAACAGTCCCGCTGCTGTAAGCTCTATTAAAGAGTCTGCTTATTACCCAACCGCCACTACTCAAAACTCGAGTGGGAAGGCTTAGCAGACTAGAGTAAGTCAGAAGACCTGCAAAACAATAAATCATGTTTGCCTTCTCGAGGAAAGAATGGTAAAGTTATGTAATGTATTTTTTAACTTCGTTGAAATTGAATAAAGGCGTGTAGGACTCTTACATGGCGCAACTTTCTGTTTCCTGTTCGTGAAAATAGGCAGAAATAGTTGTATGCATGCACCTGGAGTGAAGCATACACAGTAATGACAAACGTACTGACAAACATACTGACAACTGTACTGTCAACCGTACTGTCAGGAGAGGAACGTGCTACTAATAGAAAAGTAAAGAAAATACCGGAGTACAACGACTACTCCCAGCAGAAGAAACAACATTAAAAAACAGATAACATTATGAAATTTAGAAAATTCTTTGTAGGAATACTCTGCGCGTTAGCACTTGGTATCACATTCACTGCATGTAGCGATGATGATGAAATAACAATGAATGATGCGGGCTCGAAAATCGAATTGCCTAGCAAACGTGCATATATCTTATATGAAGGAGGCTTTGCAGCTGGTGAACCAACTAATAATACGGGCATCGCTTTCTATGCTCCTAATAAGGATGCTGAGGCTATTGCCGATATCTTTAATTTCCAGAATGGTAAAGCGCTTGGCAACTTGGGACAGTCTATTATTGAGGAAGACGATTTCATCTATGTTACCGTTTCTTCTTCAAGTAGTGTAGTCAAACTGAATGAGGCTTGCGTGGAAGTGGGTCGCTGCAATTTTTCTTTAGGTCAAGATCCTCGCTATATGGTTGAAGAGGATGGTTTCTTGTATGTCACTCATTACGGGGGACAGGTTAGCAAGATTAACACGCAGTCTATGCAGGTGGTGAAGACATTGCAGGTTCCTGGAGGACAGCAGATGGAAGGCATCGCTGAATGTGATGGTAAATTGTACGTGGCTAATGCATACACTCCTGATTTCAAGTATCTGAAAGATGTATTTGTTATCAATCCTCAAAACATGACGCTCGAAAAGACTATTCAGGTGGCCGATAACCCGAAGACTATCATCGAAGAGGAAGATAAATTATTCGTGCTCTCAGTGGGCAACTATAACGATGTTAAGAGCCAGTTGCAGGTGATTGATCCTCGCACTGATAAGGTAACTTCTATCTGTCCTGCTGGATTCATAGCTAAAGGAAACCACGACCGCATCTTCATTGTCAACGTGGCATATGATAGCAACTGGAATCCAACCAACAAGCTGAGTTCTTATAATGCAAAGACTGGTCAGATAGACAACAATTCGTTCGTTTCAAATGCACCTGCCGAAATGCTTGGCGACAATATCTATATGATCTCTGTAGATGATGATACAGACGAAATATACATCGGTACTACCGACTACAAGAACAATGGTACCATCTACCGATTCGATGCTGCAGGCAACTTCAAAGAACAGTTCAGCGCTGGTGGTGTCAACCCAAATAGCATGATTTTTGTTGACTAATCCAACCATTTACTTATCACGTAATCCTGTCCCTTCCTACATAAGCCCTGCTTAACGAGGAACAGCCTACAGGTATTATGCTATCATTTATGAAACAAACATTACTATCTGCCTTAATAGTAACATTGGTCTTGCTTTCCTCAGCCTGTGGCGGAGGAAGCAAGACTTCTTCTGTTTATGAGGATGCTGCAGACACCCTCATTTTCCGATATGCCGAAAACATCAGTGTGGTAAAACACGCCGACTTCACAAAAGTAGTGTTGCGCAACCCGTGGGATACGCTGAAGACACTGCACACCTATCTGTTGGTCGATAAACACCAGGATACTCCGTCGCACCTTCCACAAGGTACGGTGGTACGTGTACCCTTGGAGAAATCGCTCGTTTATTCTTCGGTCCACTGCAGTTTGCTGAAAGACCTCCAAAGCCTCTCGGTCGTAGCTGGAGTGTGCGATTTGTCCTACATCCGTATGCCTGAAATCCAAAAAGGATGCCAGACAGGAAACATCTCCGACTGCGGTTCTAGCATGAACCCCAACATCGAGAGAATCATCAACCTCTCGCCCGATGCCGTTCTGCTCTCCCCATTTGAAAACAGCGGTGGATACGGAAGGATAGAGAAACTGGGAGTGCCCATCATTGAGTGTGCCGACTACATGGAAACATCACCCCTGGGTCGTTCCGAATGGATGCGCTTCTTTGGTCTGCTCATTGGAAAAGAGGCGGTTGCCGATGAGCTTTTCACAGAAATCGAAAAAGAATATGTATCTTTGAAACTGCAAGCGATACTTCCTTCACGCCCTACGGTGATTACTGAACTGAAGATGGGTTCAGCATGGTACGTTCCCGGTGGAAAGAGTACAGTTGCCCAACTCTTGCACGATGCGGGGGCACGTTACTTGTTGGCTGATAACACTAGCAGAGGATCAGTTCCCTTATCGTTTGAGACTGTGTTTGATAAAGGACAGCATGCCGATTGCTGGCTGATTAAGTACAATCAGCAGAGCGATAAAACCTATGCGGAAATCGCTGCCGATTATGCTCCGTACCAGAATTTCGATGCGTGGAAACAGAAACATATTTTCGGATGCAATACTAGTAAGGTCAACTTCTATGAGGAGTCGCCTTTCCATCCTGAAAGATTGTTGAAGGATTTGATTAAGCTTTTCCACCCCGAACTGCTGCCTGATTATAAAACGGTGTACTATTCTCCGCTGAAGTAGATTAAAGGAAGTTTTCTAAACCTATAAACCAACATGCCCGTGACTCAGAAAGGAACTATATATGCTATAAGCCTGACCGTGACCCTCGTGATACTCATCGCAGCCAATCTCTTCTTCGGCTCGGTAGATATACCCGCCGGAGCAGTGGTCGATGTCCTTCTGGGAAATCACGTAGAGAAAACTAGCTGGAGCTATATCGTCTGGGAATCACGCTTTCCACAGTGCATCACAGCCCTCCTTACCGGAGCGGCCCTATCTACCTGCGGACTGATGTTGCAGACTGCCTTCAATAATCCCCTGGCCGATTCGTCCATCCTCGGTATCAGCTCCGGTTCCAGCCTCGGCGTGGCCCTCGTCATGCTTGGTATGGGAGGAAGCATCGTGAGCAACAGCTTCACCTTATCAGGATTTCTCGCCATAGTAATGGGAGCCATAGTAGGTGCCGTACTCATCCTCGGACTCATTCTCTTTCTTTCTACTCTCATCAAAAACAATATCATGCTCCTCATAGCGGGCATCATGATAGGATATGTCACCTCATCGGCTATCTCATTGCTCAACTTCTTCTCTACTGCTGAAGGCGTACACTCATATGTCATGTGGGGACTGGGCAACTTTGGGGGTATCTCTCTCCAGCAACTTCCGTATTATGCGCTCTTCATCTGCGCCGGACTGCTGGGAGCCATTCTCCTCATCAAGCCCTTGAACGCCCTCTTGTTAGGACCACGTTATGCCGAAAACCTCGGAATCAACATCCGTCGTACGCGCAATCTCATCCTCATCACAGTGGGATTGCTCACTGCCATCACTACTGCCTTCTGCGGACCCATCTCGTTCATTGGATTAGCCGTTCCGCATATAGCCCGACTGCTGCTCGGGACTTCTAATCATAACCACCTCCTTCCGGTCACACTGCTTAGCGGAGCCGTGGTGGCTCTGTTGTGTAATCTCATATGCATCTTGCCGGGAGAAAACGGAATCATCCCGCTCAATGCCGTAACTCCTATCCTAGGTGCACCTGTTATTCTCTACGTGATTATCAATCAGCGTAAAATTCAGTATTTTAACTAAGCGAGCGAAAAAAAACAAAGAGAACGAAAAGAATAAAACCAATAAAATAGCAAGAATGAAAAACCAGCATCACAGAAATACAATATTGGAAGGACAACACGTCACCATCGGATACCATCAGAAGAAAAAACAGACGGTGGTGCATGCTGACTTGAATTTCAGCTTATACTCAGGCGAACTCACCTGCCTGCTAGGAGCCAACGGATCTGGAAAATCTACCTTACTACGTACCCTATCGGCTGTACAACCCAGCCTACAGGGTGAAATCTCACTACTCGGGAAAAATGTAGAAAACTATACCGAACGTGAACGCTCACGAACCATCGGAGTAGTGCTTACAGAACGCACACAGACCGGCGGACTAACAGTCGGGGAACTCGTGGCACTAGGTCGACAGCCACACACCGGCTTCTTTGGTCGACTAAACTCTACTGATAAAGAACTCATCCGTCATGCTATCGCATCAGTAGGCATTACACACCTGGCCACATCCTATATGGCCGAGCTATCAGATGGAGAACGACAGAAAGCCTTCATTGCCAAAGCACTAGTACAAGAATGTCCGTTGATTCTCCTCGATGAGCCCACCGCATTCCTCGACGTAGTGAGCCGAATAGAAATCATGACCCTCTTGCGCAAACTAGCCCGAGAAGAACAGAAAGCCATCCTCCTCTCCACTCACGACATCGACCAGGCACTCCTCCTAGCCGACCACCTCTGGCTGCTCCGCGTCCATGAAGGCATCACCTGCGGCGTGACAGAAGACCTCATCCTCAGCCACCAGCTAGACACTCTCTTTCCAGAAAGCAACCTCAGGTTCGACTCTCAGCATGGTACCTACACACCACGCCACGAGTATACCCGAAGTGTCATCCTTCAAGCAGCCGACGAACGCCTTCGCCATTGGTCAGAAAATGCCCTCCACCGACTGGGTTATCAGTGTCTTACAAGCTCTAAAACCTCAGCAGAAGATAGTAAGACAGAAGTTAGTGAATCAAAAGCTAGTGAAACGCCTGTCCTCCATGCAGAAAGTCCTTGCAAGTTAATTTGGGAGACACAGACAAAACGAACAGAATGCAGCAGTTTCGAATCACTCATCCGCTGTATGATTGAATCCACAACCGACAGCCCCATTTAGCTTAAGTCCTTAATCCAATGCTACAGACTCACACTCCTGCTTTTTAAAATCATTTAATTTTTACATACGTGAATAAATCACTATTTTCGTAGTTGAGGCCTTCATCTCTCCTCGTAGAAAGACGCAGTCGGGAAGGAATCTTTAAGTATTGTTACCTTATTATAATGGTTGATTGAAAAAATAAAGTAACGGCAGATTTAACGGTTAATAAAAAAACAACACAAACTTTAAACTAATGAAAAGACTTCTATTACTTCTAACCGGGATAGGTTGTATCAGCAACGCATCCGGGCAACTCATTTCTTTCGAGAGGGGTATTCCTTCTTCTGTTAGTGCAAATGCGAAAGGGAATATTTCGCTCTCTTCTGATTATTATAAGGAAGGCGAAAAAAGCCTGAAATGGGATTTCTTAAGTGGCTCGCAATTAAATATTCAAATGAATAAGCCGTTGACCATGAATGAACAGGTCAAGGATAAAGGTGGTATTTATCTGTGGATTTATAATGAAGAAGTTCAAAAGGATTCTATCCGTTTCGAGTTTTATAATGCAGAGGGAAAAACTACGCATGCTTTCCACTTCCGTCTGTTTTCTAAGGGATGGAGAGCCTGCTGGATTGGGTTCTCTCACATGACGGAAATTATGGCTACTAAGGAGGTGTCCGGCGTGAGAATGATTGCACCGGATAGAAAAGGAAGTGTGTATGTTGACCGTATCACACTGCCGGTGGCTAAACTGAATGCTAGAACAACTCCCGATTATCAGATGCCAGCTAATAATTCGTTGGCTAATCGCGACTTGTGGCATTGGTGTCTGGTCTGGATATGGGAACAGCAGAAATATGATATACCGCTGCCGGATAAATTGAACGCACAGCAGACTGCCCAACTGCATCTCATTGAAAAGAGGATGGATAAAACGTTCCGAATTGATCATTTTAAAGAGGAACTCGTGGAGAAAGCTCATAAACTCTTTGCTGATGCGGGAATCAGAAAGCATAAGAAGGGGTTTGTGGGGGCACCGCTGGTTACACCCGATGAACGCAATAAGAAGGCTGGCGAATTGTGCGAGACGGAACTGGAAACTATGTTGTCTGGGTTTGCTGTCGATGTGCTGAAGAATAAGTCGGCTGAATCGCTCAAGAAGTATGAGCTCGTTTGGAAATATGCCATCGACCAAGGTTTTGCTTGGGGTAGCGGTATGGGAACGAATCATCATTATGGGTATCGTGTCAGAAATATCTATGTTACGGCGTGGCTGATGAGAGATTACATATATAAATTCGATAATTGCGATGAGATTCTGGGAGCGTTGAGTTTCTGGGCGGCACTCCAAGAAACCAGACAGCCGTGCAAATGGAACAGGGATGAACTGCTCGATTCGTGGCATACTCTGCTTGAACCTAAGTATATTTCGGCCATGATGATGAAAGACGACCGTTGGAAGCATCGTGAGATGTCGGGCTTGACTCGCTGGTTGTCTACTTCGCTCAGATATACTCCGGGAACTATTGGCGGTATTAAACCTGATGGAACTACCTTCCATCACGGACTGTTCTACCCGGCTTATACCTCGGGCGTCCTAGCTCACATCGGAAATTATATCGAACTTACAGATGAGACCTATTATGAACCTTTGCTCGAAGCTAAAAAGGTGCTGAAGCAGGCCTTCATTTCTATGCGCAACTATAGCAATAAGTATGAATGGGGAATCGGTATCAGTGGTCGCCATCCGTTTGGTTCGAAGATGAAGCAGGATGATATTGATTCGTTCGGCAAGTTGGCTCTGGCTGGCGATTTGTCGGATAAGGGCGATACAATCGATAAGGAACTGGCTGCCGATTATCTTCGTCTGAATCGGAAAGGCGGAAGGATGGAGCGTGAGATACGCGGGATGGGTATTGAAGCGGCAAAGGCACCTGAGGGGTTCTTTGTGTACAACTATGGAGCAGCAGGCATCCATCGTCGCAACAATTGGATGGTGACGCTGAAAGGATTTAATTCCAATATCTGTTCGTCCGAAATCTACGTCCGCGATAATCGTTATGGCCGATACCAGAGTTATGGCTCGGTTCAAGTCTTCGGCGGTGAATCGAGAAAAGAAAGTGGATACGATGAAAACGGATGGGACTGGAACCGTCTGCCTGGGGCAACTACCATCCACCTTCCTTGGAATCTCCTCGAAAGTCCTGGCGGTACCTTTATGATACGGTCGAAAGAAGAGTTTGCAGGTAGCAGTCACTTGGGCCACTGGAATGGTGTCTTTGGTATGAAACTGAGGGAGGCTGATAAGAAGAATTTCACTCCCGATTTCGTAGCTCGTAAATCAGTCTTCTGTTTCGACAACCGAGTAATTTGTCTGGGAAGCAATATTTCTAATTCGAATGCATCCTACCCTACTGAGACTACGCTTTTCCAAAGTGTCTTTTCATCGGCTCATGCACCATTGGCAAACGAAGAAGCTATTACGAAAATTGGATACCAGTCGGAATTCGAGGCTAAGACCGATAAGCCGGTACTTCTTCGCGACGGATATGATAATTATTACGTGATTAAAGAAGGTAAGGTAAATCTGAAGGTATCGAAACAGGAATCGCTTCATGAAAAGAAGAAGACTCCTACAACTGGAAAATTCAGTACTGCTTGGATTGACCACGGGAAAGCTCCGCGCGATGCATCGTATGAGTATATGATGGTTATTCAGCCTGATAAGAAAGCGATGAAAGCCTTAGCAAAAGCCGATAGTTATACGGTGATTCGAAAAAACCGTGTGGCTCACATTGTGAAAGATGAGCCAACTAAGACGATAGGCTACGTTGTCTTCGAATCGTTCGATACGAAAGAAGATAAGTTGATAAGTCACATTGATGCTGAAACTTTATGTATGGTAAGAGAGTCCAAGGGTAATCTGGTGATGAGTGTCTGTGATCCGAATTTGAATATCAAAGAAAAGACGTATACTACGAGCGAGGCCAGCAAACCCCTAATGAAGCATGTTATCATTAATGGAGATTGGAATCTCGCAGAAACAAATGAGAAAGTAGCCTTGAAAAAACATGATGGTCTTACTTCTCTCACGGTGACTTGTCAGCATGGCATTCCAGTAGAGTTTAAACTGACTAGAAAGTAATAGTCAGTTCTAAAAAAGGATATAAAGTTCCGGAAAGAGAATTTTTCTTACTATAAGTAAATAAAAAAACGCAAAGAAGAAAAAAGTTGGAGAATAAAGGGTCCAAAAGACATTTTTCTGCGTTATTTATTAAAAGCAATTAAATAACAACAAATCATTTCTAAATAACTTAAAGGAACTGCTAGGTTGGTATTTCAAGTGTAAGTTATTACTAACACTATTCATAGATATTAATTTTAAGACTCACTTCTTTGAAATTTCAAGTCTTTTCTTTTCCTTTGTAAACTACAGTAATAATGAAGAAAAAATGCTTCCAGAATTAAGACCAGACAGATACGTTAATCCATGCACCAATTTTGGCTTCAAGATGCTGTTCGGAACACTAAGGTACAGTCAGCAACCTTTTGATACCACTCTTTCAATCATGTCGTAAAGCCATACCTTGTCGGTTCCACCGGCATTGGCTTCTTTTTTACGCTGCGCATCGTCCTGCATCTTCATGAATAACAAATAGGACATCTGTTCCAGAATACTCATTGAGTTAGTGATACCGCCCGTCCAAAAGGTATCCCATATTGAATCGATTGTATTTTTTATTTCTCCTGTAATCATTGATGTATCTAATTTCGTTATTCAACAAAAGTACTAAAAACTGCTTATGCATATACTTCTTGCTGACAAACATCACAGAAAATACATCATGAATCAATTTTTTATGTATGTTTGTGTTATAAACAGACGTTAAAATAGAAAAGACATGAAATTAGCAGAAGCACTTATTATTCGTGCTGATATACAGAAAAGAATTTGTCAGCTGAAAAGCAGATTAAAAGATAGCGCAAAGGTACAGGAAGGTGATGTTCCTGCCGAAGACGTAAAAGATTTAATGATTGAATTAGATGACAACCTAACCCAGTTGGAGTCTCTCATTTATCGAATCAATGTTACAAATATGCAGACGATTCATGAGGGCGAAACTTTAACGAGAATGATGGCTCGAAAGGACGTGCTTACTACTCGTGTGAATGTGATGAGGGAAATGGTAGCGCATGTTACGGAATCGGATACGCGTTATGGTAGAAATGAAATTAAATATGTTCGTACTGTAGATGTAGCGCAACTCCGAAGGGATACTGACTTAGTCTCCAAACAATTAAGAGAACTAGATATAAAAATTCAGGGATTAAATTGGACCATAGAATTGATCTGAGGGCGCATTCCTAACAACGGTTCATAAAGTCTGAGGAATCTATTCAATCATCTTATGAGGAATACGTATATCTAATGATGGTTGCGAACTCTGGATGCAGAATTCAATCATTGGATGAAGAATACTTATATCAAATAAAGGAAGTAATTTGCAAATTAGTGGCGATACACCCTCTTTTATCCTCGATAGAAGAGTTTTTCTTACTGATCAGCTTTCGGGATAAAGCATTCCTTGCAATGCGCACATCCAGCAAAGCGCACACGTGCATAACGCACCGTTCACACTGGGATTGAAATTCCCTTTGCATTACCACGTATCGACTAACTGCAAATGAGGGCGGGTTGTGGGAACTTTAAAGCTAGACTCTTGTTAGAACGACACATAACTAAATTGAAAACTTAATGAATAAGCTATTAACCATCATGCTACTTAGTCTGAGCCTATGTAATTGTTCGTCTGACTCTTATCAACCACAGGATTGCGACCTGATTTTCCAGATTGCTGGTACAACTAATTTCTCTAAAGCTATTACTGATGCAACTGCTCATCGTGACAACGTAAAACTAGACCATGTAGGATTGATTTTCACTGAAAACGATACTACAAAGGTCATAGAGGCATCTGCCAAGCATGGAGTTGAGATTACAACCTTGAAGGAGTTCATCGGAAAGGCCGTAGCTGGCTATGTAATCAAACGTGCATCGGTTGCCTTTGCATCTTCTGATATCATCCAACGAGCAAAGACTCATCTGGGTAAACCATACGACTGGTCGTTCCGTCCTGACAATGGGAAAATGTACTGTTCTGAATTGATTTACGAATGTTTCAGAAACTTGAAAGGCGAACGTATATTTCATGCTCAACCGATGAATTTCCGTGATGAAAATGGCAATATGCCGCAGTTCTGGACGGATATGTTCCAGAATTTGGGCGAAACAATTCCTGAAGGCGTGGATGGTACAAATCCTAACGACTTGTCGAAGGAAGCGGTCTTAGAAGAAGTATTCAGGTTTATTCCGGAATAGATGGACGCGAAGGATGAAGAATCTGAACAAAGGACATGAATGAACAGAAATGAACAATACGAATGGAAATGATCAATCCGAACAGAAAGAATCACGATGAACAGAGTGAATTTCCATGGACAGGTGGAATCAAACCAAACTTAAGAATTTCCGATGAATAAGAACATCGAAAAATAAGAGCACAAAAAAGCCCCGAAGTATTTCTACCTCGAGGCTCTGTTAAAACGGCGACTACCTA
>SAMEA104404106__coassemble_1173_pt1 | contig 21114 bp, 15 predicted proteins | sample SAMEA104404106__metabat2_low_PE_044 | metagenome-assembled genome bin SAMEA104404106 (sample SAMEA104404106) | Balaenoptera acutorostrata
CTACTCTTGTACTACATTTCGTTTGTTTATCTAAAATCTTTCAAAGAACTCATTTGAGTTACAACCGTTTGTTTCGCGTTTCGTTTTCACTATCGTTTGTTTCTCGATTGCGGATGCAAAGGTACACACTTTTTTCAAACCTGCAAGGCTTTATCAAAGAAAATATTCTAAAAAAATCGCATCACACACATATATCACTGATTATCTGATATATACACAGATATAAAATTATAAAAGAAATAAATAAGAAATAAAAGGTATACATTATATAATATAGAACAGCTTTTTCAATTCTTGTTACTGTCATAGCAGATTACACGTAGAAGACATCGTTTTTTCGTTTTTCGGCGAATTTTACTTCGTTATTAAAGAAAAACTGCTTACTTTTAACGAAAATAAAAACAAACATGCTTTATCGAATATTTCACTCTATAGCCCAATATCTGCATAAGCCAATGCACTTCTATAGCCGTCCTTGGATTCTCATCGGTCTCAACATAATTTTGTCTACACTCATCATGATTTTCTACGAACCATTCGGGTATCGATTCGATAGTTGGGCTGAGTTCACACAGCTGGTCGGTTTCTGTATAATCGCTTTCTTTACCTCTGTTCTTTTCTTTCTCGGCATCCCTCAAGCGCCTCGACTCAGGGACTGGATGAAACAGTGGACCGTAGAAAAGAACTTGGTTTACTCATTCATCTTTTTGTTGTTCACTGGTATCTGTATTTCATTCTATGATTTCCATATGATCTTACAGTACCGAGCTATCGATTATGGGACACGAGTTTTTTATACCTGTCTGCTTACTGATACGGTGGGGACTATTACTATCGGGGTGGTTCCTCTATGTATAGGATTGTTGCTGGAACATATGCATCGTCTGAAACAGGACTTGAACAGCTATAGGAATATACAGATTGGTCTTGCAAGAGAGTTGAAGATGGCTAATGAGAAACGAGAGCAATTATCATCCGTCGAAGCAAAATCAGAAGAAGCGATATCTGCTGAAGTGATGTCAGCAGAAACAGAATCAGCAGAAACAGAATCTGCTGAAGTGATGTCAGCAGAAACAGAATCAGCAGTGACAACTAAATCAGCAGAGCAAAAGACTATTGATAAAGAAGTTGAAACAACTGAAAGCATCTTGCTCACTGGCGATACAAAAGAAAGCTTAGAAATCTCACCTTTCCAAATTCTTTTTCTAGAAGCATCAGGCAATTATGTCAACGTATGTTTCCAGAAAGACAAACAGACAAGGAAGATGTTACGAACTACCTTGAAAAATATTGAGGAGAAGCTCAATTCTTACCCGTTCCTGGCGAAATGTCATCGTACTTACATAGTCAACATCCGGTTCATCCAGTCCATAGAGCGAAATAATCAAGGATACTTCTTGCAACTGACTAATTGCGCCCAGGAGATACCGGTCTCACGCACATACCTCAAAGAATTACGCGAACGAATCAAACCTTAAAAATGTGCATTTCGTCCCATTTTCTGGGATAGAATGCATCAAAAGGCACTTTTATCACATAAACTAGTAGTCTGTCACTCCTTTTTGGAAATACAAAATGTAGGTAGTTACTTTGCAGACAGAAACAAAAACCAATTAATTTTTATTGACATGAAAAAAGTAACTTTTCTATTTTTAAGTTGTTTGATGGCTTTATCAATGAATGCTGAATCTCTTAAAGGCAAGTGGAAATTTGAAGCTCCAGGTGCTCCTTATGGTTTTCATGAGGGTACGATTGAATTCAAGAATGTGAATGAAGCAACTCATGCCGTTGTTGATTTCGGTTACACTTCGTACGAAATTAAGGATGTAAAAGAAACAGAGAAGGATGTTTACACTACTAAAATTCCGATAAATGGCGAAGAGATTGATATTGTCTTGGATAATTCTAAAGGTGACATGAAGACTTCAGTTACTATTGCCTGCATGAACATGACTATCAAGGTCAAAATGCAGAAAGCAAACGACTAATTGTTCTATTGGTAAGAAGTTACCATTTAGTCTAGACAAAGTTATCGTTCAACCCGGGTTAAACGATAGGACAACCCGGGTTGTCCTATCGCTCAACTCGGGTTGAACGATAGTGCAACACAGGTTGCGCGATAAATCCATCTAAGTATTTAGATAACTTTGTGGCTACAAAAGCGCCACTTCCAAAATCAGTTGGATATAACTTCTCTTTTATATTGATTAGGATTAGGATCAGAATCAAGCAATACCTATAAGTTCGATTTCAAAAATCAAGGTTGAGTTGCCTGGGATAGGTCCGGATGCGCGTGTTCCGTAACCATACTTGGCTGGGATATATACCATCCAGCGGTCGCCTACACACATTTCCTGAAGTGCAATCTTCCATCCGTCTATTACCTCTACCAGACGTAACGCTTCCGGGTAGTCGCGCTTCCATGAGTTATCAAACTCGCGACCGTTGACTAGTTCGCCACGATAATGTACTGTTACTATACTGCGGAGATTTGGCTTCAGCTGACCTGTACCCGCTTGCAGCACCTTATATAAGACACCCGATTTATGCGTGATGACACCTTCCTGCTGAGCCATGTCCTTCAAAAACTGTTCGTTTTCGAGTTTATAAGCTTCCTTCTTTGGATTTGATTTTGGTTGTTTTGCCATTTTCTGTCTATTTTTCTGCAAAGAAACTTAATTTTCTTTTATACTGCAAATGATGAAGGATTTTTAGTGGTCTATCTGTTGATTATCAATGAGTCTGAAGGCACTGAACCCTATAAAGGCTTGTTTTTGTTGCGACGAGAGATTCCGCCTAAGATATAGTACAACTGAACTTTCCATATGAAAAGTTCAGCGTACTAATCTGTCTTATTTGCGATAGTTGTCCAAACCTTCTGCCTGGAACTTGCGGATGAAGTTGAAGTGTTTTTCAACTTCTGATTCAGCGTAGTTCACATACACCTGAAGTGATTTAGCAAAGAGTTCTGGATTCTTAGTAGCATCCTGAAGCAACAAGTGGCTCATTACGTTCAATGCTGCCATTTCATACAAACGACGAGCTACGAAGTCGAGCAATTCCTGATTCTGTGCGTCTTTTACTGCATTGCTGCAGGCTTCGAACTTACGAGTCATATCTTTAATACGATTCAACAGTGGTTCGAATTCTAGTGCGCATGGAACCAATTCGTATTCATGCAAGGTAGCAGCGTATGAACCGTTGGTTACATAACGGATAGCAGCTACTGTCTGCAACTGAGTTGTTCCTTCATAGATACTAGTGATACGTGCATCACGGTAGATACGCTGACATGCATATTCCATCATGAAGCCAGAACCACCGTGAATCTGGATACAGTCATATGCATTCTGGTTGGCATATTCTGAGTTCATACCCTTAGCAAGCGGAGTGAAGCTATCGGCCAACTTAGCGAATGTTTTCTGTTCCTTACGTTCTTCTGGTGTCAACTTGCGTTCGCGAGCGATGTCTTCCAATGCTTTGTAAACATCCACATAGCGAGCTGTCTGATACAACAACGCACGACCGGCATCCAATTTAGCCTTCATCGTAGCCAACATATCATATACAGCTGGGAATTCGATAATAGCCTTACCGAACTGCTTACGATCTTTAGCATAAGCCAAACCTTCGTTGTAAGCTGCCTGGCTCAAACCTACAGACTGAGCAGCGATACCCAGACGAGCACCGTTCATCAACGCCATGACATATTTGATCAAACCAAGCTTACGGTCGCCACACAATTCAGCCTTCGCATTCTTGTAAACCAACTCACAAGTTGGTGAACCATGGATACCCAATTTATTTTCAATACGACGAACGTCTACACCACCATCATTCTTATCATAGATGAACATAGACAAGCCACGACCATCACGCGTACCTTCTTCCGAGCGAGCCAATACCAAGTGCAAGTTAGCATCACCATTCGTGATGAAACGTTTCACACCATTCAAGCGCCAGCAATTGTTAGCCTCATCGAAAGTAGCCTTCAACATCACACTCTGCAAGTCAGAACCAGCATCCGGTTCAGTCAAGTCCATTGACATAGTTTCACCTGCACAAATGCGAGGAATAAAGCGGCTATGCTGATCTTCGTTGCCAAACTCATACAAAGTTTCGATACAATCCTGCAATGACCAGATATTACCAAAACCAGCATCAGCCTGAGCCACGATTTCCGCACACATAGTATACGGAGTAATAGGGAAGTTCAAGCCACCGAAACGGCGAGGCATCGTCATACCATTCAAGCCAGCCTTAACCATAGCATCCAAATTCTGCTGAGTGCCCGAAGCATAACGCACACGGTTGTTTTCCAAGTGCGGACCTTCTTCATCTACCCCTTCAGCATTAGGAGCCACGATATCGCCAGCTAGTTCGCCTGTGATTTCCAATACTTTATCATACGAATCGAGTGCATCCTCAAAATCCTGAGGAGCATAATCGTATTCATCTTTATCTCTATAACTGCGTTCTTTCAATTCGCAGATACGTTCCATCAACGGATTATTCAGATGGAAACGCAATTCCGGGTGTTCTGTATAAAAGTTTGCCATTACTTACTGTTCTTTTTGTAATACTTAATCAATTTAGGAACCACTTCTTCTACAGTTCCATTGATCACATAATCGGCGATGGTATTGATTGGCGCATTCGGGTCATTATTGATAGAAATGATGATACCAGCATCCTGCATACCAGCGATGTGCTGAATCTGTCCTGAGATACCGCAAGCGATATACAACTTAGGATGGACAGTCACACCTGTCTGACCAATCTGACGATCATGTTCGCAGAAACCAGCGTCGACTGCTGCACGGCTGGCACCAACTTCAGCATGAAGTTCCTTAGCCAATTCATACAACATATCGAAACCTTCTTTGCTGCCCATACCGTAACCACCGGCAATGACAATAGGAGAACCCTTCAAATTATGTTTAGCCTTTTCCACGTGACGGTCAATTACCTTCACTACGTAGTCTGATTCTGGAACGTACTTAGCTACGTCATGACGAATCACTTCACCCTGATAGTTTTCATCGAGGATTTCTTTCTTCATCACACCTTCACGAACAGTTGCCATCTGTGGACGATGGTCTGGATTCACGATAGTAGCCACGATGTTACCACCGAAAGCCGGACGAATCTGATACAACAACTTTTCATACACCTTACGTTGTTTCTTATCCTCGTAATCGCCAATTTCCAACTGAGTACAATCGGCAGTCAGACCACTAGTCAGAGAAGACGATACACGCGGACCGAGGTCGCGACCGATAACAGTTGCTCCCATCAGACAGATCTGCGGTTTTTCTTCTTTAAATAAGTTCACGAGGATAGAAGTGTGAGGAAGAGAAGTATAAGGGAAAAGTCCCGGAGCGTCAAATACATGAACGAAATCCACTCCGAAAGGCATTACTTGTTTTTCAATGCCATCAAGGTCGGCACCAGCACAGATTGCTTCAAGTTTGCAACCCAATTCATTAGCTAACTTACGACCTTTAGTTAAAAGTTCGAGGCTGACATCAGCAACGTGGTTGCCTTCCAGCTCACAATATACAAATACATTATTCATAGTCATTATCCGATAGTGTGGTTAGCCAACAGTTCAACAATCAAGTTTTCTACATCTTCATCACTGCCAGAGAGTGTCTTGCTTTCCTTAGCCTGGAAGACGATGTTTTCAATCTTCTTCACCTTAGTAGGAGAACCCGACAAACCGCACTGTACAGTATCGCCGTTTACATCGGCTACACTCCATTCTGTGATGTTCAGGTACGGACGCTGAGCATAAAGATCGGCGTATGGAAGTTCTGTACCATCTTTAGTGATAGCCGCTTTTTCCTGTCCGCCCAGCGCACGTTTATATTTCTGCACCAATTTAGCATTACGCGGACGACAAGGAGCAGCACTACCATTCACTGTAAGAACGATAGGCAGCGGACCCTCTACAGTTTCCACTCCACCATCGATATGACGTTTTACACGGATATAACCCTCTTTAACTTCTTCGATTTCTTCCACGTAAGTAACCTGAGGCAAACCTAGTTTTTCAGCTACCTGCGGACCCACCTGAGCGGTATCACCATCAATAGCCTGACGTCCACCTACTATTATATCATAATCACCTATCTTACGAATGGCTGTGGCAAGCGCATAAGAAGTAGCCAGTGTATCAGCACCAGCAAATGCACGGTCGGTCAACAAGTAACCATTGTCGGCGCCTCTGTACAGTCCTTCTCGGATAATTTCTGCGGCACGACCAGGCCCCATAGTCAGCATAGTTACTGTAGAACCAGGATGTGTGTCTTTCAGTCTGAGTGCTTGTTCCAAAGCGTTCAAGTCTTCCGGATTAAAGATAGCCGGAAGCGCACTACGGTTGATTGTACCGTCGGCATTCATGGCATCTTTCCCCACATTACGCGTATCGGGTACTTGCTTAGCCAAAACTACAATTTTCAAACTCATTAGATTAATATTTTGGTTATTATAAAATTTCTTCACGCAAAATTAGTCAAACCATTTAGACTACAAAACGTAAATAGCATTAAAAAATGCACAGCCATCGTTTTTATGAGCAACACACTCTTGACATACATCAATAAATGGAATAAAAAAGTATTTTTATATGCTATATAGCATGTATTCCAAATATTTTGCGTATCTTTGCACCAGCAAAAAAGGAAATACAATAACAGTTCTCGAAATGCGAGAACACAAAACAATGACGATTATGAGAAATGAAATTTTAACTTTACAGTATCAGATCAGACGTTATCAGGCAATGGGTAATGGCGTTATGTGTCAGACGTTGAACAGTAAGCTACAGAAATTGCTGGGTAAGCAAAGAGCTTAATCTGCATCAGCAAAACAGCGTGTCTGTTTTCTCAACATGAGTTTTCAATTATTTAAATACGTTAAAGAGGTGAATATCACTTGATATTCACCTCTTTTTTATTGCTATAAACGCTTTGTAACTAACGCTTTGTAGTTTTATTGTTGTTAACTATTTGTTGTTTTATTGTTGTTAACGCTTTGTTGTTATTTGTTCATTGCGTGGAACTGTTATACAGAGTGAATCTGTTAAATGCGTTTATCGAAGATTGATTCTTTATCACACGGAAGGTGAAATGACATTTGCCTTCTTTACTCATCCGCTTCACCGTGAAACGAAGACGATGGATGGTCTTCCTTCCCTGTTACGCACCAGAACTTTTAGATCAACTGGATTGTACCTATAATCACTAATTCTAATTTCGATTTTATTAATAATCGTTCAATCCTTCGATATACGTATATAGTTTCTTATAAAAAGCATGCTTCGTCAGCGTAGAAGCATCGCCCAAAATAATCAGTTTCATACGGGCGCGGGTAATCGCTACGTTCATGCGTCGCAAATCATTCAGGAAACCAATCTGCCCTTCTTCATTAGCGCGTACCAGACTTATGAGAATAACATCGCGTTCCTGCCCCTGAAATCCGTCAACGGTATTGACGGTGATAAACTGTCGATAAGGTTTAAAGAAGGAATCCCTACGAAGAAGTTGGCGCAGGTACTGCACTTGGGCCTTGTAAGGAGATATCAGTCCCACATCGATGCGTTCTTCCAGGAATCGTTCCTTACCTATTTTAGTGATATAAGCCTTTAGTTGTTCAAGCGAAAGTGCTGCCTCAGCTTTGTTGATGCGGCCGTAGTTCTCTCCTACGAACTCTTCATTGCAGTCCATTCCTTCGGTGTTGACCCACACGATGGGTGTATCGAAATCCAAGATGCTACGATATTTCACGTCGGGAGCCGATTTCAACTGTCCGCTGTAGAACCAATCGGAAGAGAAACGCATGATTTCATCGTTCATGCGGTACTGCGTCTTCAGCAGTGAAACTACCTCGGGCTTATTGTGCACGATGGTCTGCATGAGTGTATGCCCCAGACCACCTCTCAGCGCCACAGGACTTTTCACCGTTGGAGGCAACTGACAATGATCGCCAGCCAATACCACACGGTCAACTTTCTGCATCGGTATCCAACAAGCAGCCTCAAGTGCCTGAGCAGCCTCATCAATAAATAACGTACTGAATTTCTGTCCCATCAGAATACGATTGGCACTACCCACCAGCGTACAGGCGATGACACGCGCTTCAGCAAAGAGCGATTCTTTGATACGAATTTCTAATTCTGTGGCACGATCCTTCAGCGAATTGATTTTCTCACGGATATGCTCCCTGTCACTACCCTTGCGACTCTTGGAATAGAGTTCGCGAATAGCCTTACGGATACACCACAACTGCGGATAATCAGGATGCGATTCAAAACGACGTTCGTACGTAAAACCCAACATCTTATCATTCACGCGACTCGGATTACCGATTCGGAGCACACTACAGCCACGGTCTACCAACTTCTCACTAATCCAGTCGACCGCCATATTGCTCTGCGCGCACACCAATACCTGGTTCTCCCGGTGCAACGTCTCATACACCGCCTCCACCAAGGTAGTAGTCTTCCCCGTTCCCGGAGGGCCATGCACTATAGCCACATCCTTAGCATGCAACACCTTATTCACCGCCTCCTCCTGCGTCTGATTCAGCCACGAAAAACGCGACGGTTGAAACGTATACGTAGAAACCGGTTGCCTACCATGAAAAATATCGCGCAACTCCGCCAGTCGGTTGTTCTTAGCCCCAATGACCAGTTTAAGCGCATCAAACATCAGCCGATAACTCGTCTCATCGAAGTACAACTGCACCCCCAGCACATCATAATCCTGAAGCGACATCAGCGCATCCACATTAGGCAGAACCACCACCATACGATCCTCATCCACATAGCTGACTGTAGCCACGAAATTAAGGAACTTCACCTTCCCCGAGAAATCCTGCGTAAAGAAACACACCGGACGACCATACTCAAACAAATGCTCAATTTCCTTATCGGCCGTACGTTCAATCTCCACCACAAACTGATTCAGCGCATTATAATAACTGCGCCCCAGGTGAACAGGATACCAGCACAAACCACGCTTAACCTTGCGGCCTACCCCCATCACCTCAGTCTGCAGTTTATACTGCTCCTTCTCATACTCATACTCCGCTTTCAACAACTCATACTGCTGTTGCAACCGAAGCACCGGAGAAACGATATTTCCACTTTTTTCAACCATTTTTATAACCCCTACAAATAAGTTAGACCTTACTTCTTAACCTCTTCGGTCAACATCTCCGCACGCGACTTACTCTGAGTAACCAAATAAACACCACCAAAAATAAGCAACGCGGCCAATGCCTTCAACCAGCCGAACGTAGACATACCAATCCAAACCGCCACACTCGAACCCACAATAGGCTGGACGTAATTATACATACTAACGATAGTAGGACGCAAGTTCTTCTGTCCATAAACCATAAAGATATAAGCGAAATACGTACCGAAGATAACCACAAAACCCACCTCGAGCCAAACCTCCATGGCAAACGATGAGAAATCCATCACCGACAAATCGCGGTAAGAGAACGGAATGAATGCAATCGCCGCATACGTAAACATCCATTTCATCAACGTGAAAATATTGTATTTGGCAATCAAGTTCTTAAAGATGGTCAGGTAACAAGCAAAACTTATCTGCGAACACATACACAAAATATCGCCCCAGATATTACCAGCCTTGTCAGAGCCACCACTATTACCCAGAATGAGCAGCAATGCCCCGATAGAACCCATGAACAAACCACCCAACTTCATCGGAGTGACCGGCTCCTTCAAGAACAAAGCCGCCAGCACCAAAGTAAAAATAGGCATCGTAGTAGTAATAATAGACGAATCAACCGGCGAAGTCAGAGACAAACCGAACGTAAAACACCCCTGGTTACAAACAATACCCAACATCGATGCAAAAAACATTAGCAACAAATCGCGAGGAGGAACCTCTTCCGACTTTACAAAAGGCGTAGTCAGCCAGAAGCAAACAGCACCACCCAACATACGCATATTCGCCAATGTCAATCCAGTAATCCCCGCATCCATAGCCGCCTTACCAATAGGCGACATCAATCCCCACATGCTCGCAGCCAAAATAAGCGAGACATGCGCTTTTACATTATTACCCATCTCTTAAATTAATTTCGTTAAATTAATCTCGTTAAACTAATATCATTAAATTCAATAGTTCGTTAAATTAATCTCATTAGACTAATATCATTAAACTAATCTATAATACAACCACAAAGGTACTAGATTTTGAAAAAAAGCGAAAACAACACCCAAATTATTGAACCAAAAAAATTGATTTATTCGCACATTTTACTTAAATTTGTTTGAATACTAAAAGCAACGTAAGCCATGAAAAAGCAAGCAGACTATATCAAACGAATTGAAATCAGAGGCATCTGGGGCAGAAAGAACATCGCATGGGACCTTCGTGCCGACGTAAATGTACTGAGTGGCGTGAATGGCATAGGGAAAAGTACCATCCTAAACAACTCGGTGAAAAGCCTAAACCAACTGGACGACAACGAGTTGATGAACGGAATACAGGCACATGTGAACTTTGAGTTCTCACCACACGACGCAACATTCATACCTTTCGACGTAATCAGAAGTTTCGACCGTCCACTCATTGATAACGCAATCCTGAAAAAAATAGAAAACCAACACGTCAAAACCGAACTAGACTGGCAGCTCTATCAGTTGCAACGCAAATACTTGGACTACCAGGTCAATATAGGCAATCGCATCATAGAACTGCTCACTAGCGGAGTCCTTGAAGACCAAGTTAAAGCAACTAAAGTATCACAACCGAAAACAAAATTCCAGGACCTAGTAGACGAGCTATTCAGTGAAACCGGAAAGAAAATACTACGCAAAAGCAACGAAATCAAATTTGAACAAGACGGAGAAGAACTGACACCCTACCAATTGTCGTCGGGCGAGAAACAAATGCTCGTAATCCTACTCACTGTACTGGTACAAGACAACAAGCGCTGCAGTCTGTTCATGGACGAACCAGAAATATCACTCCATGTAGAATGGCAGCAACGACTTATCAACCTAATCCGTACCCTTAATCCGAACGTACAGATTATCCTGACCACACACTCGCCAGCCGTCATCATGAACGGATGGCTCGACGCAGTGACCGAAGTAACAGATATCACAACCAACTAAACCAACACCTATGGGAAAAAGACTAACAGACAACCTTTCTTCCCTGTACATTGGTGCCGCTAACAGCTTGAAGCCCAAACGTGCGAGAAGAAAAATCGTAGCCTACGTAGAAAGTTACGACGACGTATTCTTTTGGCGTAACCTCTTGGCAAAATATGAAAACGAAGACCGCTATTTTGAGGTGATGCTACCATCAAGAAACACGCTAGCCAAAGGGAAAAAAACCGTATTGATGAACGACCTAGGCACGCGTTTAGGGGGGAATATGATAGCTTGTGTAGACAGTGATTATGACTATCTGTTGCAGGGATGCACTAATACATCGCGCTATATCAATGAAAACCCGTTTGTGATGCAGACTTATGCTTATGCGATAGAGAATTTCCACTGTTATGCCGAGGCTCTGCATGAGGTGTGCGTAATCTCTACGCTCAATGATCATGAAATCATCAACTTTCCTGCCTTCATGAGAACCTATTCAGAAATTGCTTATCCACTGTTCGTATGGTCGGTATGGTTCTACAGAAAACACAATCTATCTGAATTTTCAATGCTCAATTTCTGTTCTTTTGTAAAAATAGACCAGTTCAGTACACGATATCCGGAAAAGTGTCTTGACATCATGGCTAAAAAGGTGAAACGTAAGGTGCTTGAACTGGAACATAAACATCCGGAGGCATTAAGAGAAATAGAGAATATGAAGAAGGAATTCAGAGAACTGGGGGTATTGCCTGAAAATACGTACCTGTTTATACAGGGACATCACATCATGGATAATGTGGTAATGCGACTGCTGATTCCTGTCTGTACGGTTCTGCGTAGGGAACGCGAGGAGCAGATTCATGAACTGGCTATACACGACATGCAGCTTCAGAATGAGCTTACTAGCTACCAGCGCAGTCAGGTGGGAGTGGATATGGTGATTCGCCGAAATACGAACTACAAGGATTGTCCGATATACAAGATGATTCAGCACGATGTGGAGTATTTCTTGCACTTGATTCAGTCGGGTGGGAAGAAGAAGCCGCAGTGTGAAAATGAAAATCAGACGATTCAAGCAAGCGAAGCAATTAGCAAACAAACTATAAGCAAACGATAAATTAGCAAGCAAACGATAAATTAGCAAGCAAAGCTATAAGCGAGAAATCAATTAGTAAACAAAGAATAAACAACCAACATAAAATCGGCTACATCTGAAGCTCTTTATCAACTCCAAAAAGGGGGATGCAGTAACGCATCCCCCTTTTTCATTCCTAAATCTTAACCTACATTCATCATTCAATGACTGCAAGACCAGCCACCGGAGTCAGAACGAAAGTAAATTCTTCATCCTGATAAGGCAACAAATAAGCAGTTTCAGGAATAGCACCCCAGCTGTTGACACAGCCCAGGCCCAACTGCTTCTTATCAATCATCAGATTAGTCAGGTCGGCTTCCTTCACTTCGAAAGAATGACGCTGATCTTTCTGTTTGCCATCATCCAACGATTCCATTGTATAATGAAGAGCAGAGCCAGAGAACGGAACGTCAGCCACAATCAGAAGACCCTGACCTGCAGCGTTCAACTGCTTCCACCAGCGGATATCAGTCTTATTACCATTTTCCTGCGGACGGATATAAGGATAAAACTGCTCATCAACAGTCTGGTTATAAATACCAAGATCAGTACATTGATTTCTGTCTGAGTAGTTTTCCACCGGACCACGACCATAATAAGAAATCTTATCGAACGTCTTAGGCATCACCATCTGCATACCGAAGCGGAACATATCAGACACCTTCGCTTTCTTGTCCACCACCATCTTCTGGTTGACCTTCACAGCACCCTCATTATTGATTGTATACGTCAGATACAACTTAGCCGAAACTTTTTCCATGTCATATTCGGCAGCCACCACCATCATCTCATTAGCAGTTTCATGCTTCAAAGAAACCAGTTTCAATCCCGGGTTCTTCCAAGCAGCATATTTCTTCTGAAGACCAGCGCCGTAGTCATTGTCGGTTGGAGCACGCCAGAAGTTAGGTGTAAGCGCAGCACCTTCCTTAATCATATCCAAACCATTAACTGTATAACGGTCCATGAAACCATTTTCCTTATCGAACTGGATATTAAAGTGTTCGCCAGTAACCTCCAGACAGTTAACATTGTCGTCATTAGCCACAGGAACAACCACAGCCACATTGCTAGCCACCTTATTCTGCAGCACCACAGGAGCAGCCTGATATGGATTCAGAACCAACTGATTCTTAGCCACCACATGACCTGCAGGAATCACGCCTTCACGATTCCTCTGAACGAAACGCACATTCAGCGACCATTCCTTGCACTGACAAACCTTACCATAATCCAAACTAACAGTAGCAGTCTGACGAGGAGCCACATTAAGCTGGTCGATACGACCACTCTTCACCACCAGACCATCTTTCAATACATCCCATTCCAAATAATAAGCCGAGAGATCACGGAAGAAGTTTTCATTATACACCTTCACTTCACCTTTGGAAAGGTCACCTTCAGTAACCCAGATATTCTGATAAAAATGACCCACCTCATACATATGCGGATTAGGCACACGGTCAGGACTGATCAAACCATTATCACAGAAGTTATTATCACTCGCATCAAAACGATTAAAATCACCACCGTAAGCGTAAATCATCTCACCATTCTTTCCAGTCCAGCGACAAGACTGGTCCACGAAGTCCCAAATAAAACCACCCTGATACTTCGGATACTTTCTGATTAAATCCCAATATTCCTTGAAACCACCTTCAGAGTTACCCATAGCATGAGCATACTCACACTGAATCAAAGGCTTCTTCTTAGAATCATTAGTAGAATACTTTTCGCTTTTCTTATATCCGTAGTACATCGGACAGAAGATATCGGTCTTACCATCCTGACCAGCCTGTTCATACTGCACAGCACGAGTTGCATCTTCAGCCTTAATCCAGTCATAAGCAGCCTCGAAGTTCGGTCCGTAGCCAGCCTCATTACCGAGCGACCAGAAGATGATACTCGGATGATTATAGCCGCGCTGCACATTACGCTGATTGCGTTCCATGTGCGCCTTTGCATACAACTTATTCTTAGCCAGAGTCTTGTTGCCATAACCCATACCGTGAGATTCGATATTCGCTTCAGCTACCACATACAAGCCATACTTATCACAAAGTTCATACCAATAGTTGTCATTTGGATAATGCGAAGTACGTACCGCATTGATATTGAACCGCTTCATAATCTGCACATCCTGCAACATGCGTTCACGTGAAACCACGTAACCACCATCAGGATCCAACTCATGACGGTCGGCACCCTTAATAAGCACAGGCTGACCGTTGACCAGCAACTGCGAATTCTTCAGTTCAATCTTTCTGAAGCCCACCTTAACAGGAACCACCTCAGACACCTTACCACCCTGCTTCACACTAGCACGGAGCGTATATAAATAAGGTATCTCAGCCGACCACTTCACTGGATTTTCCACATCCATAGTAACAGCTACACGTCCACTGCCAGCAGCATCCTTAGCAGCCACCACCTGACCCTTCGCATCCAGCAATTCCAAGGCAACTACACTGCTACCCTTCAAGGACAAATCAACCCTCAACGAACCATTCTTATACTCAGCATCCAAATCAGGAGTAACACGAATATCATCGATACGCTTCTTATTGCGCGAATACAAATAACAATCGCGACCTACACCTGAATATCTAAAGAAATCCTGGTCCTCCAAGTACGTACCATCACACCAGCGGAACACCTGAAATGCAATCAAGTTCTTCTGTCCCGGCTTCAAATACGGAGTCAGATTAAACTCAGCTTCCAACTTACTATCCTCACTATAACCCACATACTTGCCGTTGACCCACAAGTACATATTCGACGTAACCGAACCGAAGTGAGCAAAAATATCCTTACCCCTCCAATCAGCCGGAACCACAATTTCCCTACGATAAGAACCCACATGATTCTTCTCAGTAGGAACAAAAGGAGGATTATTCTTATACTGATTACGCCAAGCATAACCCACATTCACATAGATAGGATCACCATAACCATTCAGTTCCCATACAGCAGGCACCTGCATATCATCCCAACCCTTATCATTAAAGCCAAGACGATAAAAATCAGTTGGACGCGCATCGGCACTTTCTACCCAGAAAAACTTCCAGGTACCATTAAGTGTCATGAAATTTTTAGAAGATTCTTTAATAGCCTGAGATGCAGCAGCCTCATTCTCATAAGCAAAAAAATTGGCATGCATCGGAGCACGATTGACAGCATTCACATTAGGATCCTGCCATTCTTTGAAGGTCTGTGCCTGTGCAGATAAAGAGGAAACAAGCAACACACCTAGAAAAATTGTTTTTTTCATAATTAAGGTTTATGTAATTTATAAATTCTCGACTGAAAGAGTGCCGGCCGGACTTGAATTTATTCTGTAAAAAACTACCAGCATTATCGCCTCACAAAGATATAAGTTTAAAACAAATTAAACACTAAAATAAAGGTGTAATTCGTTCACAAAAGGGATAAAAGCGGTTTTCGTTATTGTAAAACATACAATAACAGAAAAAAAAAGACGACTTTAATACTACTAGGCACTGAAGAAACTACCAAACATCGAAAAATTTACGAAGACACCAAAGTGCAACCAATCTTCAACCTGCAAATACGAACAGAAAAACATATTTTTCGCCCCTCAAAAGAACAAAAGACAAAAAAAATCATCGTCAGATTCATTTTTCGCTCCCTTTATATAAGGTATAAAGCGCAATCTTCGTATCTTTATCCGATAAATAGAATTCTATAATCCAAAACCATAACCTTATTATGATCAAAAAATTTATTTTGGCCGCTTGTTTGGCTGGAACATTCAGTTTCTACGGATGTTCATCCGATCATTTTATCAAAGAAGCTGATTTCCGCGCTCAAGTAGAAACCGATTTCTTAGCAAAACAGGATATCGTTTCGCATGGCGATTTATTCAATGTTTTCAACGAGAATCTAACAACTGAGGAGGCAGAGGCTTTAAAATTCCTTTATGCGTATATGCCGCTAACGGATCTTTCAGACTATTCAGGCGAGTATTTCCTGAATAATGTGCGTCTTTCATTGCAGAGTCGCAAGGAGTCGAGCTGGGGTAAGACTATTCCCGACTTGATTTTCCGTCACTTCGTGCTGCCTATCCGTGTCAACAATGAAAACATGGATAATTCACGTGAGGTGTTCAACCAGGAATTGTGGGACCGTGTGAAGAATCTTTCTATGTATGACGCAGTCTTGGAAGTTAATCACTGGTGTCATGAAAAAGTAGTATACACCCCTTCCGACAGTCGTACCAGTTCTCCGTTGGCTTCTGTCAAAACGGCTTACGGACGTTGTGGTGAAGAATCTACTTTCTTGGTGGCTGCACTTCGTTCAGTAGGCATTCCTGCTCGTCAGGTGTACACTCCTCGCTGGGCGCATACCGACGATAATCATGCATGGGTAGAAGCATGGGTAGATGGCAAATGGTACTTCCTTGGTGCCTGCGAACCAGAACCAGTACTGAACTTAGGTTGGTTCAATGCCCCTGCCAGCCGTGGTATGCTGATGCACACCAAAGTATTCGGTGCTTACAATGGTCCGGAAGATGTAATGAAACAAACAGCCAACTACACCGAAATCAATATCATCGACAATTATGGTACAAGTGCTAAAACTGTAGTAACAGTAACCGATGATAAAAACCGTCCTATCGTTGACGCCAACATCGAATTCAAAGTATACAATTATGCCGAATTCTATACCGTGTCACGTAAGAATACCGATGGCAAAGGTCAGGCAAGCCTTTCAGCAGGCTTGGGCGACATGTTGGTAGTGGCATCAAACAACGACATGTTCGGTATAGCTCACATATCATTTGGTAAGGATGCCCAGAAGACCATCGTACTAAATCATAAAGCAGGCGAAGTCTTCTCTGAAGCCATGAACATCATTCCTCCAGTAGAAAAAGCCAACTTCCCTGAAGTTACTCCAGAACAGCGTGCCGAAAATACTCGTCGCATGGGCGAAGAAGATGCCATCCGTAATGCGTATGTAGGCAGCTTCCCTACAGCAGAAAAAGCGGAAACTTTCGCTACTGAAATGAAGTTGTGCCCTAAGAAGGTGGCAGAAATAGTAGTAAAATCAAGAGGTAACCATGCCGAAATCATGCAGTTCCTGAAGAATGCAGTTGCCAAGAATATGGGCGAACGCGCTATGCAGTTGCTCGGCACACTAGCCGATAAAGACCTGCGTGATGCTCCTCTGGCTGTATTGGAAGACCACTTATACAATACACCGGCAGATGCAGACGTAGAAAAAATCTTGGCCCCACGTATTGCCCTGGAATGGCTGACTGCTTATCGTTCTTATTTCCAGCAGAACATTCCTGCTGCTTTGGCAGAACAGTTCAAAAGCAATCCTCAGAACCTGGCCAACTGGTGTAAAGACAGTCTGACCATACGCAATGACTTGAATACTGGTTCTACATTCACCACTCCGGAAGGAACATGGAAGAGCCGCGTAGTCGACCAGAAATCGCGCAATGTATTCTTTGTGGCTGTAGCTCGCAGTTTGAACATTCCAGCATGGCAGGATGAAGTAAACGGCAACATCTACTATCTGCTCAACGGCGAACGTGTCCAGGTGGACTTCGAAGCAACAGAAGCTGTGATTCCATCAGAAGGAACATTGAAGATGACTTACAATCCTATAAAACGCCTGACAGATCCGAAGTACTACACACATTTCAGTATTTCTAAATACGAAAATGGTACATTCAAATTATTGAACTATCCAGAAGGTTGCACATGGGAACAGGTCTTCAAGAACGGAACAGCTGTTGAATCAGGTTATTACATGTTAGTGACAGGTAGCCGAATGGCTAATGGTGGTGTATTGAGCAACATCAGCTTCTTCAACATAGAAAAAGGCAAGACTACCACAGTAGACCTAGTGATGCGCGACAATGCACAAGACATCCGCGTAATAGGCAACTTCAACTCAGAGAACACCTATTACAACGTAGAAAAGAAGGAAGAAACATCCATCCTGAATACTACAGGCAGAGGCTATTACGTAGTAGCAGTCCTCGGTGTAGACCAGGAGCCAACCAACCACGCATTGAAGGATATCGAAATTAAGAAAGACGAATTCGAGAAATGGGGTCGCAAGATGGTATTGCTCTTCACAGACGAAGCATCTTATAAGAAATTCAACCCAAGTCACTTCCCGAATCTGCCGTCAACTATCACCTATGGTATCGATACCGATGGTAAGATACGCAAGGAGATAGCTGAAAGCATGAAACTCGCCAAGGGTGGACAGTTGCCTGTATTTATCATTGGCGATACATTCAATCGTGTAGTCTTCGAATCACATGGATACACCATCGGACTCGGAGAACAGATGATTCATGTTATTCACGGTCTGTAAGACAAGCAATAGTCTTGCTCACGCGAGCAGCCGTGGTAACTGGGTGGACGTATTCATCGATTTGAACTGAACCTCCCATAGACAAAGCCGGATTGCGCAACTGCATCCGGCTTTCTCTGTTTTCACGAGCAGAGAAATGGAACTCAGATGCTCCGGTTATCTTGGCAAGTTCTGCCAGATTTGATTCATTCACACCACATCCAGGCATGATAATGATGCGACCATCTGCCTGCTGTACAAGCTCGGCCAGCAACTGTGCCCCCTTGATAGCAGCCGGCATCTGACCAGAAGTCAGAATACGGTCTACACCCATCTCAATCAATGTTTCCATTACAGCCTTCGGGTCTCTTACATAATCAAAAGCACGATGAAAAGTAACCGACATACCTTCTGAAGCCTTCATCAGACGTTCCATAGCAGGCATATCCAGTTCGCCATCAGGAGTAAGACAACCAAATACCACTCCATCAGCACCCGCTTCACGAGCTGCGCGGATATCCTCTTCCATGATATCCAGTTCAAGAGGAGAATACAAGAAATCGCCCCCGCGCGGACGGATAATCACATGCAAGCGGATATCGATCAACTTGCGAGCCAATTTGATTTCACCGTATGAAGGAGTTGTTCCCCCTTCAGGCATAGCAGCACACAATTCTACGCGATGTGCTCCACCCTCCTGTGCAGCCAGGCAGCTTTCTGCCGAGTTTGCACAAATTTCAAACATATACTTCATATTTCTATTAATTAGTAAAATCGATGATTATATCATCAAATAATAAAGTTACCCATTCTTTCTGGAATATCAGATTAAATTAAGAAATATTACAAAAAAAGCGCGGAAACAGGGCATGTACCTTCTATGTACACACCGTGCCTTCCGCGCTTACCGAGTACGTCCATGGGGAGTCGAACCCCAATCGTTGGAACCGGAATCCAATATTCTATCCATTGAACTATGGACGCAATCCTTCGTTTTATACTTTCTTACAGTGCAAAATTACAAATTTCTACGAAACTATACCAACTTTATGCAAAAAAATATTCGCATACCCCCTCATAGGGATATATTTATGTTAAAAAGTTTTCAAAACATCTATCTTAACTTACATTTTGCATAAATTAAAAGCAATATTACTTGCATAATCATTTTAATTTTGTAACTTCGCAAACTAAATAATACAAAGCATAAGAACAACTTAAAACAACTTTAAACAACTTTAAATCAAAATGAGTATCCTCATAAGACCGAATAACTACAAGGCACTGCTCAATATGAAGCAGACTGAAATAGGCATCAAACAGATTAAGGACTTCTTCCAACAAAATATTTCTTCGGAACTGCGCTTACGCAGAGTCACAGCCCCACTTTTCGTCTTGAAAGGTACGGGTATAAATGACGACTTGAGTGGCGTGGAACGTGCAGTGTCTTTTCCTATCAAGGACTTGGGCGACCAGCAGGCGGAGGTGGTACACTCTCTAGCGAAATGGAAGCGTGTTACACTGGCTGATTATCATGTCAAACCGGGGTATGGTATCTATACAGATATGAATGCCATCCGTGCTGATGAGGAACTGGATAATCTCCACTCGCTCTATGTAGACCAGTGGGACTGGGAAAGGGTGATTACTCCAGAACAGCGTACGGTGGCTTTCTTGAAGAATATCGTTACGCGTATTTACTCGGCTATGTGCCGCACTGAATACATGGTGTGCGAATCTTATCCGCAGATTAAGCCTTTCCTACCGCAGGATATTTTCTTTATACATGCCGAAGAGTTGTTGCAGCGCTATCCGGATAAGTCTCCGAAGGAACGTGAGGATTTGATTTGTAAGGAATATGGAGCGGTGTTTATCATAGGAATAGGATGCAAGTTGAGCAATGGCGAACCACACGACTTGCGTGCGCCCGACTATGACGACTGGTCGACTGTTGATTCTGAGACTGGACTTCCCGGTCTCAACGGCGACTTGCTGATTTGGAACGATGTACTCGGTCGTGCCGTAGAGCTCTCATCTATGGGAATCCGCGTAGACAAAGAAGCCATGCTACGCCAGTTGGCACTGACAGGCAAAGAAGACCGTTTGCAACTCTATTTTCACAAGCGCATGATGAACGATGAGCTCCCATTATGCATAGGTGGCGGTATAGGTCAGTCACGTCTGTGTATGTTCTACCTCAAGAAGGGACACATCGGAGAAATCCAGTCGAGCATCTGGCCTGAAGCCATGCGTAAGGAATGTGAAGATATGGGAATGCCACTTATCTAACAGAGTTCCAAAGAAAAGATAAATGACACAAAAAGCCCTCGCTGTTTCGTTTTCAGCGAGGGCTTTTCTTATACCTTATATTATTCTTATAGTTTATACTATTCTTACCCGTTGGCGGAATTAAATCAACGCATATTTTACTTTGCCAATGGGTTTGTTATTTTTGTAGTTAATATATTGGAGGATTGTAAGTGCGCTAATCTTCCCTATA
>SAMEA104404106__coassemble_1205_pt1 | contig 20714 bp, 12 predicted proteins | sample SAMEA104404106__metabat2_low_PE_044 | metagenome-assembled genome bin SAMEA104404106 (sample SAMEA104404106) | Balaenoptera acutorostrata
GTTGCGGAGGCCTGACTCGAACAGACGACCTTCAGGTTATGAGCCTGACGAGCTACCAACTGCTCCACTCCGCGATATTTCTTAATTGCGAGTGCAAAGGTACTTAAAATATGATTAATAACAAAGCTTTTTAGCATAAATTCGTTATTTTTACCACATTTAACTATTTTACAATATATTTTTAGTCCCTAATAGTTCAAATAAGCGCAGAAAACCATCCCATCACATCATCCAACACGCAAGCCAAAAACCATCCCCGGCAACATTAGTTCCCATATATCCTCCATTTTACTTACCAATAACACCCTCAGCATCCCATAAATAAGAGAAATAGTAACCAAATACTCTTGTATAATAAATTGAAAAAATGTATTTTTGCACACACATTTAAAAGATGTGCAACAACTAGGAAGAATGTGAACAACTAGCAAGAAAGAATGACTGTACCGAAAACAAGATCCAAATTAGTAGATGTGGCTCGACAGCTATTCGCCAAGAATGGAGTTGAGGATACCACCATGAATGATATTGCCATGGCTTCTAAAAAAGGAAGGCGTACCCTTTACACTTACTTCAAGAGTAAAGAGGAAATCTATACGGCCGTAGTGGAATCAGAATTGGAAATGCTATCTGAACATATGAAAGTAGTGGCAAAGAAACCTACATCGCCAGCTAATAAAATCATGGAATTAATCATGACTCATTTGGAGTCCATCAAAACAATCGTCTTTCGTAATGGTACATTGCGTGCAGGCTTCTTCCGGGATATCTGGCGTGTGGAGGCTGAACGCAAGCGCTTCGACGCACGTGAAATAGAACTCTTCAGAGGAATCTTGCAGGAAGGCAAGGATAATGGTACGTTCAATGTGGATGATGCCGAAATTACTGCCGAACTTCTTCATTATAGTATAAAAGGTATAGAGGTGCCTTACATTCGCGGACAGGTAGCCGAGAAATTGGATGATGAAACTAAGGCCCGATATGTGCAGAAGATTGTCTTCGGTGCGCTGGGTGTGAAAAATCCTACAAAAATAGGCCTCTAGATATCTTTTGAACTGCCAACTAAAGGATAAACATTTAACAAATTAATATTATGGGATTATTAACAGGAAAAACTGCCATCATTACTGGTGCTGCTCGTGGTATCGGTAAGGCTATCGCTTTGAAATTTGCTTCAGAAGGTGCAAACGTTGCATTTACTGACTTGGTAATCGATGAAAACGGTTTGAATACTGAAAAAGAAATAGCTGCTTTTGGCGTGAAGGCGAAGGGTTATGCTTCAAATGCTGCTAACTTTGAAGAAACTGCGAAGGTGGTGGAACAGATTAAGGAAGATTTTGGTTCTATCGATATTCTTGTAAACAATGCTGGTATTACTAAGGATGGTCTGATGGCTCGTATGACTGAAGCTCAGTGGGATGCTGTGTTGACTGTCAACTTGAAGTCGGCTTTCAACTTTATCCATGCTTGTACTCCTATCATGATGCGTCAGCGTAGTGGTAATATCATCAACATGGCTTCTGTAGTGGGTGTTCATGGTAATGCTGGTCAGTGCAACTACTCGGCTTCTAAGGCTGGTATGATTGGCTTGGCTAAGTCTATTGCTCAGGAAGTGGGTTCTCGTGGTATCCGCGCTAATGCTATCGCTCCGGGCTTCATCATTACTGATATGACAGCTAAATTGTCTGACGAAGTGAAGGCTGAATGGGCTAAACGTATCCCTCAGCGTCGTGGTGGTACTCCTGAAGATATCGCTAACGTGGCTGTTTTCTTGGCTTCTGACTTGTCTTCTTATGTTACTGGTCAGGTTATCCAGGTTGACGGTGGTATGAACATGTAATTACGGATGACTGTAGTTTATGAAGATAACCACATTATTGTGGTAAATAAGAGTGCTTCTGAAATTGTACAGGGCGATAAGACGGGCGATATGCCGCTGTCTGAAACGGTCAAACAGTACTTGAAGGAAAAGTATGATAAACCGGGCAATGTTTTCTTGGGAGTGACGCACCGACTGGATCGTCCGGTCAGCGGATTGGTGGTCTTTGCTAAAACGAGTAAGGCGTTGTCGCGTCTCAATGAGATGTTCCGCCTGAATGCGGTGAAGAAGACGTACTGGGCTATCGTGAAGGAACGCCCGGAGGCTGAGGAGGGTGAACTGGTGCATTATATGGTGCGCAATGAGAAGCAGAATAAGTCTTATGCGTATGCTAAGGAGGCGAAGAATTCAAAGAAGGCGGTGCTGAACTATAAGGTGATTGCGCGCTCGGAGAATTATTATTTGTTGGAGGTCGATCTTAAAACGGGTCGTCATCATCAGATTCGCTGTCAGCTGGCTAAGATGGGTTGTCCTATCAAGGGCGATTTGAAGTATGGTTTCCCGCGTTCTAATCCGGATGGAAGTATCTGTCTGCATGCTCGAAAGATTAGTTTCATTCATCCTGTGTCGAAGGAGTTGATTGAGATTAAGGCTCCGTTGCCGAAGGGTAATCTCTGGAAGGCTTTTGAGAACATAGACTGACGGATAGCTGTATTTTTCTGAAGGATCTTTATTTTGATTCTTGTAACTTGAAATAGAAAGAGACGTTCATGTAGGTGTGATTCTACTGGAACGTCTCTTTTGTTTTTTATATTCTGAGGGTTGTGTCAGAGGTCGTAGAGTTTTAGCTTGTTGTATAGTGTCTTGCGGTCTATGTTCAGCAGTATGGCTGCTTTGCTTTTATTGTTGTTGGTCTGGCGCAATGCGTTGATGATGCGACGCTTTTCGTCTTCGCCATCGTGCAGGTGGAAACTTTCTGATGTCGAGGTGTTTCCTGTTTGTGTCTGCTCTGTGGTATTTTCTATGAGTTCGTCTTTTATTTCTCTCAGGGTGATGAATTCACCGGTTGCCAGCAGGGTGGCACGTTTTACGATGTTCTTCATCTGACGGAGGTTGCCTGGCCAACTGTAGGCTTGTAGTGCTTCCGATGCTTCTGGGTCGAATCCGATGAGGTTGCGTTCTAGCTCGCGATTGGCTTGGTCGAGGAAGAAGTTGGCGAAGAGTAGGATGTCTTCGGTACGGTCTTTTAGGGATGGCATGCGTAGAGTGAATTCGTTGATGCGGTGGAAGAGGTCTTCGCGGAAGTTGCCTTTGGCTATGGCTTCCTGAAGGTTCTCGTTGGTGGCGCTGACTAGGCGTACGTCGACTTCGATTTCTTTCGTTGAGCCGATGCGGCGGATGCGGCGTTCCTGGATGGCACGCAGCAACTGTACCTGGACTTCGTAGCTCAGGTTGCCTATTTCGTCGAGGAAAAGGGTACCGCCGTTGGCTTCTTCAAATGCTCCTGCCTTATCGGTGAGTGCACCGGTGAATGATCCTTTCACGTGACCGAAGAACTCGGATGCGGCCAAATCCTTAGGAATGGAACCGCAGTCGAGGGCGATGAATGGTTTCGCGTTTCGTTTGCTCAACTGGTGGATTCTGTGTGCCACGTATTCCTTACCGGTTCCGCTGGCTCCGTTGATGAGGACCGACATCTGGGTAGGGGCTACCAGGTTCACGTAGTTATAGAGTTGGCGGGCAGCTTCGCTTTCGCCTTCCAGAAACTGTGTAGAGGTGGCATTGCTGTTCTCTTCTGTTTCTGCTGTTGTGTCGATTGTATTTACGAGTGCTTCTCGTATCTTCTTAAGGAGTACGTCGGGCTGAACAGGTTTCTGTATGTAATCGGTTGCACCACATTTCATGGCGAGCACGGCATTCTGAACCTCGGCATAGCTAGTCATGATGATAAATGGTGTCTGGTCCGAGTTGTCGCGTAAATCGGAAAGTAGGGTTAGTCCGTCTTGGTCGGGAAGGCGGAGGTCTGAAAGTATCAGGTGATATGTCGTTGAAGTGAGGAGTTTCTTGGCGCGTGCATAGTTGCCTGCTGTCTCAACTTCAAATCCTTTTTTCTTGAGCCATGTTTTGAGCATGGTTGAGAATGTCAAGTCGTCTTCTACTATTAATAATGATGGGTTCATCTTTTTTCTTTTCGTCTGTTTCGTTTACTGGTTTGATTTTCCTTAATGGGAAAGTCTTCTTTAGACTTTTTGTCTCTGATGGGCTAATTATCAGTGTAATTAGTCTTTCAGTTGGTCGAGTTTTATGTATAATGCAAAGATAATGCTTTCTTTTTGAAAGCGTATTGATTTCTGCTTTCTACTGAAAGAATTAACATGATTTGGCTTTCTTGTTTACTGCCTGTGCGTATTTTATCACGATTTGGGCTTTTTGTATGGTTTCGTCTCCTATACTTGTAGCATTATTGCTTATTTCGCTTATATTGTTAACTTTACCTGTTTTGCTTTCTTCTATTGGTCCGCTTGTTTCTCCAGTTCCACTAACTTGATTAAAATCGGCTTTTCGATGAGCGTCCAACCATTGCAAGGCGGATACAGCTTCTCCTGCTTCAATCATGGTGAAGGTTGGCAGCATTTTATGGCCTATCTCGCAGAGTCTCTGGTAGTCTTTTGAGGCTATGGCTTGCTCTATGAGTATGATGTGTTTTTCTGTCTCTTGAATGAAGGTGGACAGAATCTCATGTGCTGCTTCTTCGTCGCCGTCGGTGAAGGCTAGGAGTGGTGCAAAGTTGAAGGTGAACTGCTGATTTTCTTTATTATTATTTAGCTCATGCTGTTCATTCTGTGTGCTATGCTCATTCTGATGCAGAATTTGTTCATTCTGTACTCTATGCTCATGCTGTTCATTCAAGCATACATATTCTGACTGTTGTAACTTTTTGCTGGCAACTTCTTGCAGTACCTTTCGCAAGTCCGACAGGTTGAATGGTTTTTGAAGCATGGCGGCAAAGCCTTTTTCTTTGAATCCTTCTTCGTCGATGTCGCCACGGGCGGTGATGGCTACTACGGCTATCTGTTTTCCTCTTCCGTCTGGCAGGTTGCGGATGGTATTTAGGAGTTCGAATCCGTTCATGGCTGGCATCTGTATATCGGTGAAGAGGATGTCGCAAGGATTTTCGCAAGTTTTATCGCAAGGTCTGTCTCCTTCTTGGAGCATCTGCAGGATTTCTTCGGGTTGTGTACTACAGTGTATGTCTGCATTGGCTGATTCAGCGGCGTGGTGGAGCATGGCTTCGGTCAACTGCAGCTGTATCTGGTCGTCGTCAATGGCGAGGATTCTGAGGGGCTGGTTGGCGGGCATTTCTTGTCTGTCAGTTTCTTTTGCTGTATCTCCTGCCGATTCTTTGCTTGCCGATTCTTTTCCTCGTTCAGGGTGTAGACCGAATGATGGCAGCGGAATAGCGACTTCAAATGTACTGCCTACGCGTGGAATGCTGTCTACGCAGATCTTACCATGCTGTAGGTCGATAAGTTTGCGTGTTATCGATAAGCCGAGGCCGAATCCTTCTTGGCCTTGGGCGCTGTGTAGTCGGGTGAACTCCTTGAAGATGCGTTGCTTCTCTTCTTCTGTCATACCGCAACCGGTGTCGCTTACGCGGATGATGAACTGGTTGCCTTGGTAGTTGCTCTGTAGGGTGATGGTGCCTTCTTCCGTGAATTTTAGGGCGTTGGAGAGTAGGTTCTCTACTATCTGGCGCAGACGGAAGGGGTCGCCTTCAAGGGTGAGGCTGGCGGGCATGTCCAACTGTAGGTTGAACGCTAGCTGCTTCTTTTCGGAGAGTGGCAGGAAGCAGTGGTAGATATCTTCGAGCAACTGGTATGGTTTGAAACTCACTGGGTTGAGGTCCATCTTACCTGCTTCCAGTCGGTGGAAATCGAGGAGTGAAGTCACTAGGTTGAGTAAGTGGTGAGCCGCGCTCTGCATGTTGCTGAGATAGAACTGTTGTCGCTTATCGGTTACGAGGCGGTTCAGCAGGTCGAGGTATCCGATGATGGAGCCGGCCGGCGCTTTGATGTCGTGTGTGATGGTTAGCATCAGTTTCTCTCTGGCTACCAGTAAGTTCTCTGCATATAGCTTGGCCTTCTCCAACTCGCGGCGGTAGTGGTTGCTGCGGGTCAGGTCGCGCCAGATGATGGTGAAGAAGACGATAACCAGTACGACGGCCATGATAGATATAGCTGCCATAGTCCAGGCTGCACGGTGGCGGATATTGCTTTCCTGCAATATCTTCTGTCGGGCTGCTTCTTGTTCTTCGCGTTCAATGGTTTCTAGTAGTTGGTTGACCCTTCGACTGAGGTCGTTACCAGCTATACGGAGCCTGTTGACATGAGAATCGAGGGTGCGCAGTTCCTGTTCTCTAGTTTCCAGCACCTTACTGTGTATGTCTGTTAGCATGCTCGCGATGGTATCTATAGGGTTGTATGCTTCCTCTAAGGTGTCCACTATTTCTTCTTGGACTATGTTGTTGACTTCTACCGAATCGGCCTTCTCTGGTGCAAATACATTAGCTACACGTTTGAAGAATCCCTTAGGCTTGTTGTGTATGGTGTAGCTATTGTGGTGCGTGATGACGCGTCGGCGGATGTGCGAACTATTGATGAGTGAGTCTTGCTGGGTGAGCAGACTGTCGAATTGTTGCTTGTATATTTTATCGGCTGGAGTACGCTGTAGTGCTTTTGCTACGGCTCGAACGTTGTTGCTCTTGTAGCGTAGCAGTGCTCTAAGTGTATCCAGTCGATGGTATTGGAGGGTGTCGGTGAGTTGGGCCTGCAAGGTATCAATGTCCAACTGCACCTCTTGCATCTTTTTATTGAAGTTGCGGTAGGCCGATGCTTTTCCGGTAGGGAGGGTCTGACCGATGATTTCTATTTCATACAGTTTGCTTACTATCTTATGGGTAGTCTGTCGTCTGTCGTTGATAAGTGATTCGGTCTCAGTACGTTCTGAAAGGAGTCCCATCTGTTGGTAGATGTACTTTACGGAGCCGATGAGGATGCCAATGAGTAGTATATACCCAAAGGCTATTTTTGTTGACGTAGAAATCATTGTTGGTTTGCTTTGTAGTTTAAGACGCAGCAATTTTCAGTAACGAAGCATTTCTTGGCAACTTCCTGAATTTGTTTTGCAGTAACCGAACGGTATTTGCTGACTTCATCGTTGAGGTCTTCCGCCTTACCGAGGAGTTCGAAGTAAGCCAGGTTGGTTGCTACATTCAGGTAATTGATATTGCTGAAGATTTGTTCGCTTTCGTAGCGGTTCTTCACTTTTTCCAATTCGTGTTCGTCTACCACTTCGGTTTTCAGTTTCTCTAACTCTGTCCACACTGCTTTTTCGGCTTTCTCAAAGCTTACCCCTTCGCAGCATTTGCCGGTTATGTAGAACAGCCCTTCGTCGAATGAGCCTGCTATGTAGGCGTCTACGTTGGTGAAGATTTTCTGTTCTTGTACCAGGGTCTGGATGAGGCGCGATGAGCGTCCGTTGGAAAGGATGTCTGAGAGCATATCGTACGTATAGTAGTCGGGATGCAGGCGGTCGGACATATGGAAAGCCATGTAGAGGCTATCTACCGGTACATTTCGTTCCACTGTCTGACGTCTGATTTCCTGTTGTGGTTCTTCATGCGGCAGATTGCGTTCACAGACTTCACGTGCTTCTATCGGACCGAACCATTTTTCTGCCAGTCGGATAGTCTCATCGAAAGAGATATTACCCGTTACCGCCAGAATTGCATTATTTGGTGCATAGAAACGATAGAAGAAACTCTTCACATCATCGAGCGTAGCCTGTGTGATGTGACTGATTTCCTTGCCTAGTGTAGGCCACTGGTAAGGATGTTTCTTATACGCCAGCTTACGCATGATGTGCGACACGTCTCCGTAAGGCTGGTTCAGTGCACGCTGTTTGAATTCCTCGCTAACCACCTGACGTTGTACTTCGAGGCTTCGCGGACTGAATTCCAGGCTCAGCATTCTGTCGCTCTCCAACCAGAAGCCTATTTCTGCATTCTGGTGGGGGAGTGTCAGGTAATAATTTGTGATGTCGTTATTGGTCCAAGCATTGTTCTCACCACCCGCGTTCTGCACCGGAGTGTCGTAGTCGGGGATGTTGATGGAACCGCCGAACATAAGGTGCTCAAAGAGGTGGGCGAATCCGGTGTGTTCCGGGTCTTCGTCGCGGGCACCTACGTTGTACAGTACGTTGATGGCTACCATCTGGGTAGAGGTGTCTTCGTTGTGTACTATGCGCAGTCCGTTGCTTAGGGTATGGCGATTTACGTGTATCATTCTACTACGCTTGCTTTGAGGATGCGGATGTCAACTTTCGGACGGTCTGCACGGTTAGTACCTGTTTTTTCTATTTTTTCTACTACGTCCATGCCGTCTACTACTTCACCGAATACAGTGTATGCGCCGTCTAGGTGAGGAGCTCCGCCTACGGTAGTGTATGCCTGAATTTGTTCTTTGGTGTATTTCAGTGCAGGCTGGTCGGCAACTTGAGCGCGTGCTTCTTCTTCCAACTGGTCCTGAAGTGCCAACAATCCTGCCTCGTCGCCTGCTTTACGCATCTTATAGATTTCCTTCATGTGCTTGCGAGCCAATGAATCGAATACAGCGTCCAGACGTGCATCGTTCATCTGGTTTTCCATGGTAATCATCTGTGCTTCTGTGAACTTTCTACCTATTACGATGTAGAACTGGCAGCCTGATGATTCTCTGTTAGGGTTTACTTCATCGCCTTGACGAGCTGCAGCCAATACGCCTTTCTTGTGGAAGAACTTTGCGTTGAATTCAGCTGGGATGGTGTAACCTACGTCACCATTACCAAGCATAGTAGTATCAGTAGCATTCTTGCTTTCTGGGTCGCCTGCCTGAATCATGAAATTCTTGATTACGCGGTGGAACAAGGTGCTGTCATATACGCCTTCTTTGGTCAACTTGATGAAGTTGTCGCGATGTTTTGGAGTTTCATTATAAAGTTTTACAGTAATGTTACCCATGGTAGTTTCTAGACATACCAGTGTTTCGTTTCCTGTTGTCATATGGTTGTTGTTTTTATGATTGCCTGTGCAGGCCATAAGGCAGCATGCAATCACTGTTAGTAATAAAAATGATTTCTTCATGTTTTTCTGTTTTTATTGTGCTGTAAGAGGGTGAGAGTCTTTTTCTCGGCTTTCTTTCTGACAGCGTTCAGGTTAAGAATTTATGTTATGTTTTTTAACCGGGCAAATTTACGTATTTCTTATCACTTTTGAAAACCTCTTACTAAAAAAGCGGAACAGATTTCGTTCTATTTTCGAAATCTGTCCCGCTTTGTATTTATTATGGGGGATGGCTTAGAATGGATAGCCGATGGCGAAGTGTATTCCTAAGCCGTCTTTGAACTTCGGAATGTTGTAGTAACCGCCTTTGGTGGTCTCGTAGGGCACGTGGAGGGCGATACCGCAGTCCAGTCGGAGCACGAGGAACGAGAGGTCGTAGCGGATGCCGACGCCGGTGCCGAGGGCGATGCTGTCGAAGAACTTGTGGAAGGTGAACTTTGCATCTGGTCGGGATGGGTCGTCACGGAGAAGCCATACGTTGCCGGCATCGAGGAAGAGGGCGCCGTTGAGGTTGCCTCCCAGGAAGTTGGACATCATGCGGAAACGGTATTCTAGGTTGGCTTCCAGTTTGATGTCGCCGGTTTCATCTACGTAGGTGTAGTTGGCATCCTGTGCGGGATGGAATCGTCCTGGTCCGAGTGATCGGATGGTGAACGCTCTGATGCTGTTGGCTCCTCCTACGTAGAACTGTTCGCTGTAAGGGGCGATGAGTCTGTTGCCGTAGGCCCAGATGATTCCTCCCATTATGCGTGAGGCCAACTGGTGTTTCTCGCTGAAGGAGTATACGTGGCTGAGTTCGCTGCTGAACTTGAGGAACTGTGCGTATGGGGTGCCCAGGAGTTCTTTGTCGCGTTCTTTCATGCTCTTGCCGAAGGCTCCGTAGATGAGCGAGGTGATGTTACCTGATGAGGTAATGGAGTTCTCCCACCATATGCGGTTGCGTTTCTTCTGATAAGCGTTGTCGTAGGTGAGCTTATAGGAGATGGATGGGATGAACTGGTTGTCCAGACTGTGGAACAGCATGGGGTTCTGGCTCGAGATGGAGTCGAACTCTGCGGTTCGGTGCTGGAGGGTGCTGAAGGCTAGGCTCACTGGTGTTATGCTGTGCTTCAGGTAGTGTTTGGGCTGCCAACTGTAGCTTACGTTTCCACCGAACGATAACATCTTGAAGTAGCGGGCACGGTTGAGTTGCTCGGCGTAGATCTTGAAGTTGGTCTGTTGTGGATAGAATCGTCCGTCTGGTCGCTTGGGTTTCCAGGGTATGATGAGTCGTGGGAACTCGAGGGATAGGGCTGCTCCTAGTTCGTATGAGTTCATGACTGAGCTGTTTCCTTCTACGGTCGAGCTGGTCTGCCATTCGTATGAGCCTTTTAGTTCGAGGTTGAGGGAGGCTCCCATGCGTTGGAAGTTCTTTTTGGTGAGCTTGAAGATGGCTCCCGGACCGGTTTGTTTGGTGTTTTTTGTGGTCACGTTGAATTCTAGCTCGCTGTCGTATGGAAGGTCAAACATGGTGTTGACTCTTATGTCTAGGGTGTCTGTATTGCCTCTCGGGGTGTACAGAAACTCGTTGTATTTGAATGCTCCTAGTCGTGCTAGTCCTTCTTGGGTGTAGTCCATTCGGGCTTGTGAGTACTCCAGTCCTTCTTTGTATAAGAAGCGGCGTCTCAGTACTCCGTATTTTAGTCCGGGTTTTTTGCCGGCGTAATGTACGGTGAAGTCGTCATGTGTGATTGAGTCTGTTGGTTGTTCGCCTTTGTAGCCTATCATGTGTACCGTGGTGTTTCCGAGGTAGTAGGTTTTTAGTCCTTCTGCGGGGATGTTTTTCTTCGGAATGATCTTCAGATTTACGAATCCTGGTCGCTGGATGGTGTCTGCCAGGAAGGTGATGAAGTCGTTGCGGTAGAAATAGTATCCGTGGTTGCGGAAGAGGGTTACTAGTCGCTCGCGTTCGGTGTTGAGTAGGGTGACATCGAAATGGTCGCCGGGACGGATGATTCGTTCGTTGAAACGGGCATGGATGAGGCTGTCGGCCTTCTTGTCGAATCCTTCGTAGTAGATGGAGTCGTACAGGTAGGGCTTGCCCATGTCGATGTTATAGCTGATTTTCTGTTTCTTAGGGTCTTTGGTTTCTTCTATTTCGTAGGTTACGTTGCCGTTGAAGAAGCCGTAGTCGTGCAGGAGGTTGGTGCCAATCTTTGCACGGGTTGATGGATTGACGGTCGAGATGAGGACAGGATCGGCGGCCAATTTTCTGAATATCCAGTTGCCGAATCCGTTGTTGTATTTCTTGAATCCGTTGTATATCCATAGGCCCACTGGCAGCGGGGTGCGTGTGGTGGCACTTCCGAAGAATGAGTTGTTGGGGGCTACGCTGATGGCTGCATTGACTTCTTCCAGCGTCTTGACTCCCGCGGGACTCTTGTCCTGGTTGTGCAACTGTATCTTTTTGATTCCCGTATAGAGAATTTCTCCTTCTGGCAGGTGCTTAGTTGTTGAGCAGGCGCTCATGAGGCCTACAAGCAGGAGTAAGCACACCCGTAAACACTGAGGGCATTTTACTACTACCTGCTTGTGATGTACTACAGTCTTCATGTAATGCACAATTGCTTGTATGTTGTTGTTATTAATGCTCATTTTCTTTATTTTGTTCCTTTTCAATCTTACTATTTCTTAAATTGAGATTATTCCTTTACATCAGTACTTTCTGCTTTAGTTTCTTCAGCTTTTTCACTTTCAGCTTTAGTTCCTTCTGCCTTGTTTCCTTCTGTTTCGTTACCTTTCGTTTCAGCTTTTTCACTTTCAGAGCTTGCTTTTTCCGCTTCAGCTTTCTTCATCTTCTTCCGCTTTTCATCCTTCTTTTTTCGTTTGAAGATGAACAATTCGCCTACACGGCTCACCTTCTTGCGTAATACAATACCGGCTCCCGTTTCAATAATCTCACCTTCCAGCACATTTGCATACTTGCGGTCGTGGAAGAGTTTCACATAGCGAGTTCCGCTATTGTCCAGACGGTATTCCAGCGACACGTTATCGATGAATGAATCGTTCTGGTTGGCATTGTTGCCGGTTGATATCTTACCTCCGATAACCACACGGAAACGGTTGTTCCAGAAGCGTTTTGCAAATTGGAAGTTGTAGTCCATTCTACTTGATCCGCTTTCACCTCCATCATTCTTCTCCATACCGAAGTTCACGTCTATAGTCTTCAGTGCACTACCGGCTATGTTGTTGATTTCGCTCTGCAAGAAACTATTCAGTGCGCTATTGGCATCCAGTCCGCTGGCCGAGTTGGATTCTGCAATATATAGTCCGGTTACCAGCATGGTTACCGCCAGCTTGTTCTTTTCGGCTGCTGACATGGCTGCTAGTTCATCCTGCACCGCACCGTCTTCTGGGGCTTCCAGTGTAAAGGTGAAGCCCAGATTCTCTAGTCGGTTGGTCAGGTTCACACCCACGTTGAAGGTTACCATGCGCGAGTTCTTTCCGTCTCTGGCTACTGATGCACGTACTTTCTCAAAGGCCTGAATGTTGAGGTTCGGGTTCATCATATTTCCTGTCCATTCGATGAAGCTGCCTTCTTTTATCTTGAAGGTCTTCAGCGGGATGACTGGCATTTCGTATTTCATCTCTCCGCTCATCAGACTGTATCGTCCGTTCAGGTACATATTGCCCTCTGGTGTGTACTTGAATGATAAGTCGCCACCGCCTTCCATCAGCATGTAGTTGCTGCCGTTGGCGTTGAGGTCTACTCGTCCCTGTACGGCTTGGTCTATGTGTAGTGCCATGAGTACGTCCATTCCTCCCAGTGAAACGGTTGGGTGTTCGGTCTTCTTTGAGGTCAAGGTGTCGTTGAAGTTGACGAAGGTGACCATATCGTTCAGACGGTCCTCTACGGTGAGTGGAGAGTCTTTTAGGATGTATGTGAAGTCGCTCTTTCCGAGGATGTTGGCTGCTCCACGTACTTTCAGATTGTCGGGTGTACCCTTGATGGTTGTGGCCAGGTCGATGTACAACTTACCGTATACCAGCGATTCTTTGGTTTTCTTTCCGTTGATGAGTTCGAAATCGTCGGCTACCATTTTCATGTCAATCATCATGTTGGCCATATCTGAGAAGTCCACACTTCCATCAATGATAAATGGTGAGTCGTTTTGGGTATATATTTTATACTTATTTAAGCTCAACTTGCTGTTTACTACCTTGATAGGCTGTTCGTCGAAACGTAGTTTCATTGAAGCAGGTGGTAGGAATAGGTTTGTCTTGTTGAACGTTACTGCACCATTCAGACGTGGGTGGGCGGTGTTTCCGCTCACACTCATTTCTCCGTTTAGGTGTCCTGAGAGGTCGACCAGTTTGCGTGATACGAAGGCATTGCTGAGGCTCAGCGGGAAGTCTTGTAGGTTGAGGCTGGCCTTAATCTGGTCTTCATTTGTCTCTTCCTTTCCGCAGTATGAACCGTAGAGGCTGGCTATTTCATTTTCGTTCCATAATACATAGCCGTCAATGCAATGTTCTTCGTTCTCTTTTGGCAGATAGACCGCACTTGCTTCCCAGTTGCCCATGAGTTCCTGGTTGTATTTAAGTGAGTCTATGCGTGTCTCTATGGATGCCATCGAGCTGCCTTCTTGGGGCTGGATGTAGTGGACTTCCAGGTTGAAGAGGCCTGCTATGTCGGGCATGTAGGGCACGATGCGCTTCATCTCAGCAAGGTCTACTTTGTTGAGAATCAGTGTCAGATCGTTTGCTGCTGTTGAGTCGGGAGTGGAGTACAACTGCAGTCCGGCGTTTTTCTTATCGTAGATACCTAGGTTGGCTTCTATGCGTCCGTTGTCGTGGAGCGAGATGAAGTTGTCTGTATTTACGTCGAATTTGTGGTAGGCAAGGGTAGGGTGTTCCGGAATCAGGCGCAGTTTGATGCTTTTGTCCTGCAGTTTTGCTCCGAGTCCTATCAGTGCTCCTTGTTGGTTCTTTTCGTTCAGGTATTCTACCATGACTTTGGCATCGCTGGTTCTCAGGTCGCCGTTCAGATTGATGGTGAAGCCTTCCTGAAATTTGTTGCGGTCGGCTTTTACTTTACCTTTCAGCAGGAACTGGTCGGTCTCGTGGTTGAGTTGCAGGGTCATGGCGTTGAGTATCAGACTGTCTGTGTGGAAGTCGAGCAACTGTGAATGAGATGTGATTCCGCTTGTGGGTGATGCATCGAGTGCCAGCTGGAACTCTTTGAATCCCATGTCCTGCGATTTCAGGTAGCTGCCTACTGGGTTGTCGTCGCCTGCCCAGATGCGCAAGTGTGCGTCTGGTAGCAGCTGACGTAGGGCGGGATGGTTCAGCGTGTGTGCTTTCCACTGCTCACCCAGCAAGGTGGATACCTGGTCCGCTTTTTTCAGAAAGGCATCCATTCCGTTGCCGCTCTGGAACATGAAGGTCAAGTCGCCTGCGTTGATGAAACTTTTGATGGAATCGCCCGATAAATCGGCTCCTATGATTATGTCCTTTGTAGTGAACGACTTCTTATCAATGGTAAACTTGTTCTTGCGGATTTCAGCGCGTAGTGAGTGGCGCTGTTTCATATCTGATTTCACTTTTACATGAATGTTCTGTTTGCTCTGAACCGACTTATCGCTCAGGCCCAGTGCACCTAGGTCGAGTCGTTTGATAGCCGTGTTCAACTCAGCTGCCACCGCTTTCTTTGACAAAGAAGCATCCAGTTGCGATGATATCGTAAAATGATGGTCGTTTAGGTTGAGATTTGCTTTGGCTTTACCCTCCTTCAAATCGGCATTCATGTCGATATTTTGGTAGTAATCATGTCCGTAATGCAATTCCTTCAGTCCTCCTTCCATGCTCATCCATGTAGTAGGAGAGAAGAAATCGAATCCTTCACCCTTGGCTGAAACATGGGCTGTGAGGTGGTAGAGAGAGTCTTTCGGAAGGAATGCGTGCAGGTTGAGGCTGTCTATTCTTACCTTAGCTTCATATGCATCTGCTCCCATGACATATCGTCCGTCGAGCCATACCTTACCCTGTGCCGGAGTAAGAAGCGACAAATTGGAACGGAGCGTGTCACGGTTCATTTCCGCCACGCCTTCTATGTTGGTTCCCACCGGAATCACAGCGTCTCCCATAAAGGCCTTCAAGAACGACATATCCGGGAAATCACCCTTCATTTCGAGATACGCCGTACGATTACGCTCGTCGAGCGCATTTGTCAGTAATCCCTGAGTAGTGAACGACATATGATTCGGAATGACCATGTCGAACGCTGTGAGATTCAGTCGGTTGAGACATCCATCCACATCCATTTCCACCTCAATAGGTGCTTCCGGGAAATCAGCCATAAAGTTCTCAGGCAAGTCCGGAACGAACTTGAAAATATCATTTTTGCTCATATGAGCAGCAAATTTCGCTTGCAGAGGCGCATCCTCATCAATGCGTGAGATAGACCATTCAGCCTTCGCACTCATGCGGATATGCGAGTCGTTTGTCTTGATTTCAAATGTAGGAACAGTGATGCGTTCACTGTTGGCCTGCAGTTTTCCCTTCGTACCAACCACCTCCAGACCCGAACGCTCCTTCATATTGAAACGACTGATATTGGCATGCAGCTGGTCGCCTTCGAAGAAGACAGAATCCATTGCAATATCGATATCCGATAAACTGACGAACGAGGGGTCAAAGCCTTTTGCAGTACTCTCTCCTCCGTTGTAACCAGAAGCATAAGACACCGCTCCTTTATTGATTTTCAGCTTATCCAGGAAATAAGACGATTTCTTCAAGTCGACAAGCGCATCCCTCAGTTCCGCCTTCCCCAGCATCACCTTAGCACGCATCGAATCGAGCGGCATCGACAGAGCCAGACCCACATTCTTGAAGTCGACCTTCTCCACCTTAATCTTCCAAGGAATAGTATCCGTAGCCGTAGTATCCGTAGCCGTAGTATCCGCCATGACAATCGCCAAGTCGGTATCATCCAGTTCCAACCTATTAACCACCGCCAGTTCCGGAGTCAGTTCCACCCCATGCGATTCCACATAACACTTCCCGAGACGTCCTTTCACCGACATCCCCTCCATCATATTACCCGTATTCACCTTAGCATCCAGCAACTCCATCCCGTCCAATTCCACCTTTTTGTGTACCAGCGGCCACAGTTGCACCTTCACCATCAGACGGTCCACATCCAACAGCGTATCCATCTGGCTCACCACCGTAGTTTCATGCACCACCAGATTTATAGGAAAAGAAAGCGACACCCTTTTAATTTGAATATCCATACCCGTAGCTTCCGAAGCACTCTCCGTAACTTTACCCACTACGAAATTTTGAATTGGAGGTAAATACAATAAAATAGATACTATCAAGAATAGAGAAAAAGGAATCAGTAATCCGATTCCTCCCCATTTAAAAATCTTCTTCATTTAATTTTTGTCATTTATCACGCGAAAATACAAAAAAAAAATTTACCTTTGCATAGTTACTAACAATTTAATTTGAACTTATGAAACCTACATTATTTCTTTTAGCAGCAGGTATGGGTAGCCGTTACGGAGGCTTGAAACAGTTAGACGGTCTAGGCCCTAACGGTGAAACAATCATGGACTATTCTATCTATGATGCAATTCAGGCTGGTTTTGGTAAACTAGTTTTCGTTATCCGTAAAGATTTCGAACAGGAATTCCGTGAAAAAATCATCTCTAAATACGAAGGTCATATCCCATGTGAATTGGTATTCCAGGATTTGGACAACCTTCCAGAAGGATTTACATGCCCAGCAGAACGTACTAAACCTTGGGGTACTAACCATGCAGTAATGATGGGTGCTGAAGCTATTAAAGAACCATTCGCAGTAATCAACTGTGATGACTTCTACGGTCGTGATTCATTCAAGGTAATGGGTCAGTTCTTGGCTGCACTTCCAGAAGGTGCTAAGAATATTTACTCAATGGTAGGTTTCCGTGTAGGTAACACATTGAGCGAAAGCGGTACTGTATCACGTGGTCTTTGTACTACAAATGACAAGAACTTGTTGACTTCTGTAGTTGAAAGAACTAAGATTCAGCGCTTCGACGGCGAAGTTAAATACTTGGACGGTGAAGAATGGGTAGCTACTCCAGAAAACACTCCAGCAAGTATGAACTTCTGGGGATTCACTCCTGATTATTTCGCATACAGCCAGGAATTCTTCAAGACATTCTTGAGCGATCCTAAGAACATGGAAAACTTGAAGAGCGAATTCTTCATTCCATTGATGGTGGATAAATTGATCAATGATGGTACAGCAACAGTTGAAGTACTTGACACTACAAGCAAGTGGTTCGGTGTTACTTATCCAGAAGACCGTCAGGGTGTAGTTGATAAGATCCAGGCATTGGTTGATGCTGGTGAATATCCTGCTAAATTGTTCTAAGCAGTTATTTCCTTAAAAGATTTATATGGCACCATTTCGAGCGCTAGTGGCTTGGAATGGTGCTATTTTTAATTATGTGTTATGTTAAAATCATTACTATTTGTTGGCTTGGGAAGCTGTTGCGGTGGAATGGCGCGCTATCTTTTGTCGCGTTATGTTCAGCAGTTCACTGAGTCGTCTTTTCCTTTTGGTACTATGGCCGTGAATGTTCTGGGGTGTTTTGCAATCGGTCTCTTTACGGCGCTGTTTGAACAGTATAACTTGATGAATACTTACATGAAGTTGTTTCTGACCGTGGGGTTTTGTGGGGGCTTTACTACTTTCTCTACGTTTATGAATGAAAATTATATGTTGCTGAAGGATGGCAATTTGGCTTCTCTTCTTTTTTATGTGGGTGGTAGTATTTTCCTTGGCTTTATCATGCTCTTCTTGGGGTATTGGCTGGTACGTGAGTTGTTGCCGCTGCCGCAAAATTAATTTATCAGTTGTGTTGTTAAACAATATCCCCAGTCTTTGCTCTTTAGTGCTAGAGTGAGACTGGGGATTGTTTGTTTGACCTTATTTTTAGATCTTACTTTTTTTTATTTTACCTTGTTGATAAATACTAAACCGGTAGTATCATTACCGCCTTCGCCGTAAGCTTCTACTTCGATAAAGAAAGGAGTACCAGCTTCAAACTGGTCGACTTTGAATGCGTATGTCACCTTGTTGTCGCCTATGGCTTTGCCTTCCAACTCAACCTCGGTCTGCAGGTCGTTGCGTTTGTAGAGTTTGAGTTTGCCTAAGTTTAAAGCATTCTTACCGTTTGAATGGATGAATGTCACTTCATAATCACCATCGCCAGCTATCTTACCTGTACATTCAAACTTCCAAGTTGCCGGTGTAGTCTGAATCTGCAATGGTTTCCATGTTGCTGTATATTTACCATACTGCTTGTAAGCCGAATAGTCTGGAGCAGTATATAAAGGTAATGAGTAATGACGAGACGATACCACAGTCATGGCACGGAAATCGTTTTTATTCTTCACGTTCACCGGAGTAGAGTACTCTGTCGAGTGGATGTTAGGATAGCTACCGTCTGTAGTATAGACGATTCTTGCACCTTCTACTGGGGTTACCAATTCATAAGTATATGATTGGTCGGCTTCCTGCTTCAGATTCTTCACGATAGGTTCTGGCACACGGTACTGGCAGTCCTTGTAGTCGAGGCGAGAGTAATGATGACTCAGACGGTCGCGGAAATCCACAAAGTTGCGGTTGGCCGATTTGCTCCAAGCTACTTCAGAAAGAGCCAGCAGTCGTGGGAATGTAAGGTATTCAGCATAATTCTCTGAACGGTTTTCGTCCAAGTACGGAATTTCCTGTAATACGGTACCATGTATGAACTGGTCGCTCCAGTAGCAACCCTGCACACCCAGTGTCACTGAATTTTCAGAATAGTCGTTGATAGGAGTTGAGTAAGTCTTTTCCAACGATACAGGAGGCAACCAAGTAGCCGCCTTCACTTCGCCCGGAGTACCTGATTCAGGGAAGTCGTAATACATATGAGTAGCCGGAGTATATACCGCCTTGTGTCCCAGTTCTTTTGCCTGGATTGTATCCTTCGGATTCAGCCATACAACGCTTACCACCGGAGTGTTTATCTTACCACGCATGATGATTTCCTGCCATCCCATTACGGTCTTGCCCTTTTCGGCCATCATATCAGCCACTACATTGGTCAGGTAACCCTGCAACTGGTTGGCTTTGGTCAGTCCTTCGCGTTTCATCACTTCCTGGCACTTCGGACAAGCTTCCCAGCGTTCGTAGCGTGCTTCGTCGCCACCTATGTTAATGTATTTAGAAGGGAAGAGCTGGGCAGTTTCTTCCAATACGTCGCGCAAGAACTGGATGGATGTTTCTTTACCCACACAGAGAATGTCGTGACTGATGAAGTGCTGAGTTGGCAGTTCGTGCTGCAAACCAGTACAGCTCAACCATGGATAAGCCACGATAGCCGACAGCATATGTGCTGGGAACTCAATTTCTGGGATGATGTCCACACCGCGCACTGCAGCATATTCTACCATTTCCTTTATTTCTTCCTGAGTATAGAAACCACCCAGACGGTGAGTATCAGTACCTGCCCAAGCACCAACCTCAGTCAGACGAGGATACTTCTTGATTTCCAGACGCCATCCTGAGTCGTCGATGAAGTGGAACTGCAACTTGTTGAGTTTGTACATCGCCATCATATCGATATACTTCTTCACGAAGTCTTTATCATAGAAATAACGAGCCACATCGAGCATCATACCACGCCAAGGCTGGTTAGGAGCATCTTCTATGCTAACCGGAGCCACCGCCCAATTCATGTCCTTATGACGAATAGCGCTGTGAACCTCGGCAGGGAACAACTGTAGCAGTGTCTGGATTCCGTAGAATGCGCCTGCTGGGTCATGAGCCACAATGCTAACTCCCTTGGCATTCACCTCTAGTTTATATCCTTCCGGATGCATTACCACATCCTTATCGATGCTCAGATTAATACCTTTCTTATTGCTACCTTCCTTCATTACGAGGTCGAATCCGGTAGAACCAGCCAGTGTTTCCTGCAAGTATTCAGCCTGAGCCTTCACTTCTCGTCCGTAATAAATAGGAGTCTTAGCATTAAGGATAAAATCACTACCTTCAGCAATTTCCATCTTAACTGGTTGCGGGATGAGCTGATGCAGACGATCAGACGCTGACCCGTTATCGGCAGCCATCGGGAGACTAAAGAATAAAGCTGCGAGGGAAACTTTGCCCACTGTGGGACGAAGTAGCGACTGCAACTGTCTCTTGAATGTGTTTACTTTCATAAAAGTGTGTGTTTTTAAGTGTTTAATTTCTTTTCATTCTATAAACTGCACAAAGATAGTCAAAACAACCGACTTACTTGGTTTGGTATGGCAAATAATAAATTGGTATGGCAAATAATAAAATATTATGCTAAATAACATATTATTAGCAAAATGTAAGTAGTTTTTGCCTTATTTAACAATTCATATAGGTAAATAGCCTATTTTCTCTATCAAAAAACTTGCTTATGCTCTATGTTACGATTAACTTTGCACCGGTCACAAAAAAAGAGGTGATTAAATTATTTTTAGAAAACATAAGTGAAATATAAACGATGTGAATCGTATGACATTAATTTAAATTTGTTTAGAATTGGAAAATAAAAATTAGAATCAGGAAAAGAAGTTATTCTTCTACTTGATTCTTTTTTTTATTTCCTGCTTTTCTAAAAAATCTTTCAATTTTCAGACTCCCAACTTTTATTTCTGGGGTTTGCCGATTTCTGTTTC
>SAMEA104404106__coassemble_1245_pt1 | contig 20219 bp, 14 predicted proteins | sample SAMEA104404106__metabat2_low_PE_044 | metagenome-assembled genome bin SAMEA104404106 (sample SAMEA104404106) | Balaenoptera acutorostrata
ATTCGTTTTTCGTTGTTGTATTCGTTTACATTGTTGTATTCATTTTTCGTTGTTGTATTTTTTGTATCGATAATTCGTGTCACGTATTTGTATTTTCAATTTTGGTTCTACCTACCAACTATTCCAACTTAAAACCATCCGCATCATTAAGGACCGGGAACTTCTGTCGGAAAGCCTCCAACTTATCCATGTCGATTTCAGCCTCAGCCGTCATTTCCACCCCATCCTCACAAGCAGCCATCAGTTCACCATACGGATCAATCACCGCGCTACCGCCACAATACGAACAATTAGGATCCCCACCCACACGATTCACGCCAGCCACGAAACACTGATTTTCGATAGCACGAGCCTTCAGTAAAGTCTTCCAAGCCCCTACACGCGATGTAGGCCAACTAGCCACATACAGAATCATATCATAATCTTTACGATTTCGGGCCCATACCGGGAAACGCAGATCATAGCATACCTGCAATAAGATACGCACCCCTCTGAAAGCCACCACTACACGTTCCTTACCAGCCGTAAAATGCTTATCTTCACCGCCATATGTAAACAAATGTTTCTTATCATACCACTCCACCTTTCCGTCGGGATGAACGAAATAGAAACGATTGCAATAACGGCCCTCCTCTTCAGTAGCGATACTACCAGCCAAAGCCGCATTCTTTTCAGCAGCTTTACGCTTCATCCACTGCAACGAATCGCAGTTTACGGGTTCAGCAATACCTTTCGGTTCGGTACAAAACCCAGTAGAAAACATTTCAGGAAGGACATACAGGTCGGCCTGACCCTGACGGTCGATTATCTCGTTCAGCCTCTTCACATTGGCAGACGGATTGCCCCATTCGATAGTTGTTTGAATTATAGCTATTTTCATGTTTCTCATTTTTAGGTCAGTGCCAAAGATAACAATTTAATCATGACATGCCAAAATTTGCAGCAAATTATTTGCATTTTAGCCAAAGTAAGCTGATTTAGATAGTAAAAACAGGTTTTATTCTCACTTTTCCAGGAAGAGTAAAAGTTGTTAAATCTTCAAAAAGAAAACACCAGAAGAACAGACGAGGAATAAGGAAAGAACAAAATAAACCACAGATTATAAGAGAAAAAGACCATTATATGGGAAGAAAGACCATTATATATAAGGAAAAGTGGGAAATGTTTCTTATTTTTGTAACCAAAACGAGTTAATACATTAACAAATGAACGTATTAGAACTAAGTGAACAGGAGATTATCAGACGAAACAGTCTGAATGAGTTAAGAGCTATGGGCATCGATCCGTACCCTGCAGCAGAGTATGTAACCAATGCGTTTTCTACAGACATCAAAGCTGAATTCAGTGACGATGCTGAACCACGCAGCGTATCTGTTGCCGGACGACTGATGTCTCGCCGCGTAATGGGCAAGGCTTCTTTCATCGAATTGCAGGACTCTAAAGGTCGTATCCAGGTATATATCACCCGCGACGATATCTGTCCGGAAGAAAACAAAGACCTTTACAATGTAGTATTCAAACGTTTGCTCGACTTGGGCGACTTCATCGGCATTGAAGGTTTCGTATTCCGCACTCAGATGGGTGAAGTTTCTATCCACGCTAAGAAACTTACCATATTGTCAAAATCTATCAAACCTCTGCCTATCGTTAAGTACAAAGACGGCGTAGCATATGATAAATTTGAAGACCCAGAACTTCGTTACCGCCAGCGTTACGTAGACTTGGTAGTAAACGACGAAGTAAAAGATATTTTCTTGAAGCGCAACAAGGTTTATAATTCAATGCGCGAATATTTCAACACAAAGGGCTACATCGAGGTAGAAACTCCTATCCTCCAGTCAATTGCTGGTGGTGCTGCTGCTCGCCCATTCATCACTCACCACAACGCTTTGGATATTCCATTGTACATGCGTATCGCAAGTGAATTGTACTTGAAACGTTTGATTGTAGGTGGTTTCGAAGGTGTGTATGAAATCGGTAAAAACTTCCGTAACGAAGGTATGGACCGTACACACAATCCTGAGTTTACTTGTATGGAAATCTATGTGGCATACAAAGACTACAACTGGATGATGGAATTTACTGAAAACATGGTCGAAAAGATCTGTATGGACGTAAACGGTACAACAGAAGTGAAGGTAGGCGAAAACATGATCAACTTCAAGGCTCCTTTCAAACGCGTAACTATGCTTGATTCTATCAAAGAATTCACAGGTTATGACTTGACAGGCATGACAGAAGAACAGATTCGTGAGGTATGCGTGAAATTGAACATGGACATCGATGAAACCATGGGTAAAGGTAAACTCATCGACGAAATCTTCGGCGAATTCTGTGAAGGCAACTACATCCAGCCTACATTCATCACAGACTACCCAATCGAAATGTCACCATTGACAAAACGTCATCGCGAAAACCCAGAACTGACAGAACGTTTCGAACTGATGGTCAACGGAAAAGAATTGTGCAACGCATATTCAGAATTGAACGACCCAATCGACCAGTTGGAACGTTTCGAAGACCAGATGCGCTTGAGCGAAAAAGGCGACGACGAAGCCATGATCATCGACAAAGACTTCGTACGTGCATTGGAATACGGTATGCCTCCTACATCAGGTATGGGTATCGGTATGGACCGCCTCGTGATGCTGATGACAGGTCAGAGCACTATCCAGGAAGTATTATTCTTCCCACAGATGCGTCCAGAAAAAGTAGTGCCAAAAGACGCACCTGCAAAATTCATGGAACTAGGCATCGCTGAAGAATGGGTTGCAGTAATCCAGAAAGCAGGATACAACCTCGTTTCAGACATGAAAGATGTAAATCCACAGAAACTACAGATGGAAATCGGTGGTATTAATAAGAAATTCAAATTAGGTCTGACTAACCCTTCAGTAGACGAAGTAGCTGGTTGGATTGCTAAAATCTAATAACAATCCCCTTGCTTCAGTTAGCAAACGAAATTGTTTTATTTAATTTAAACTAGAATGAAACTACCCGGTAAAATAGCAATTATGGGGGGAGGCAGCTGGGCTACAGCAATCGCAAAGATTGTACTCGGTCAGACTGAATCGATAAACTGGTATATGCGCCGCGACGATAGAATAGAAGATTTCAAACGTCTCGGCCATAATCCGGCTTATCTGACAAGTGTGCGCTTTGATATCAAGCGTATCAACTTTTCCTCTGATATTAATGAGGTAGTGAGAGAGTCGGATACACTGATATTCGTCACTCCGTCACCTTATCTGAAGAATCACCTCAAAAAGCTAAAGACTAAATTAAAGGATAAGTTCATTGTAACTGCTATTAAGGGAATTGTACCCGACGAGAATCTGATTGTATCGGAATACTTTCAGAAGGTGTATGATGTACCTGAGGATAATGTAGCGGTACTGGCGGGCCCGTGTCATGCTGAAGAGGTGGCACTGGAACGTCTGTCATACCTGACTATCGGATGTAAGGACATAAACAAGGCGAAAGCTTTTGCTCGCCAACTGGTGGGACATTACATCAAGACTTCAGTAAATACTGACGTCACTGGTATAGAGTATGCTTCTGTCTTGAAGAATGTGTACGCTATAGCGGCAGGTATCTGCAGCGGCTTGAAATACGGCGATAACTTCCAGGCTGTCCTCGTATCGAATGCTATTCAGGAGATGAACCGCTTCTTGAATACAGTACATCCAATAGAACGCTGCACGAATGATTCGGCCTACCTTGGCGACTTGCTCGTTACGGCTTATTCCAATTTCAGCCGTAACCGGGTTTTCGGCACAATGATTGGTAAGGGCTACTCGGTGAAGAGTGCACAGATTGAAATGGAAATGATTGCAGAGGGATATTATGGCACTAAATGTATCAAGGAACTCAATAAGCATCTGCATGTGAATATGCCTATTGTGGATGCGGTCTATAATATCTTGTATGAACGAATCTCTCCTATGATTGAAATCAAATTGTTGACTGATTCTTTCAGATAGGACCGATTATTCAGATAGAACTGATTATTTCAGATAGAACTGATTATTTCAGATAGAATACAACTAGATTATTTATACAAATCTAACGAACATGGAAAATATTAAATTAAACATCGAAAAAACTTTAGACTTTATTTCTAAAGAGAAAGTAGCTGCGTATGCAGAAAACGTAAAAGCTTGTATGGATACCTTGGAAAAGGGTACAGGTCTTGGTAACGATTTTATTGGTTGGTTACATTTGCCATCTTCTATTTCTAAAGAACATTTGGAAGATATCAAGGCTACCGCTCAGGTTTTACGTGAAAATTGTGAAGTAGTAGTTGTGGCTGGTATCGGTGGTAGCTACCTCGGTGCTCGTGCGGTTATAGAAGCTATGAGCAATAGCTTTGCATGGTTGCAGGAAAAGAAGGAGGGTAATCCTATTGTTATTTATGCTGGTCATAATATCGGTGAAGATTATTTGTCGGAACTGACTACTTTCTTGAAAGATAAAAAATTCGGTATTATTAATATTTCTAAGTCAGGAACTACAACTGAAACTGCTCTAGCTTTCCGCTTGCTGAAAAAACAGTGTGAAAACCAGCGTGGTAAGGAAATGGCTCAGAAGGTTATCGTTGCTGTAACTGACGCTAAGAAGGGGGCTGCTCGTGTAACTGCCGACAAGGAAGGTTATAAGTCTTTCATTATTCCTGATAATGTAGGTGGTCGTTTCTCTGTACTTACTCCGGTAGGTCTGCTCCCTATAGCTGTGGCTGGTATCGATATCGAACAACTGGTAGCTGGTGCTGTGGAAATGGAAAAGGTTTGTGCTAACGAAAACTTGGAAGAAAATCCTGCTGCGCTTTATGCTGCTACTCGTAATGAGTTGTACCGCAATGGCAAGAAGATTGAAATCTTGGTCAATTTCCAGCCTAAACTTCATTATGTAATGGAATGGTGGAAACAGTTGTATGGTGAATCTGAAGGTAAGGATCAGAAGGGTATTTTCCCTGCTTCTGTTGACTTCTCTACCGACCTTCACTCTATGGGTCAGTGGATTCAGGATGGTGAACGTACTATCTTCGAAACTGTGATTTCTATTGAGACTCCTAACCACGAATTGCATGTTCCATCTGACGAAGAAAACCTTGATGGTTTGAACTTCTTGGCTGGCAAACGTGTTGACGAGGTTAACAAGATGGCCGAACTTGGTACTCAGTTGGCTCACGTTGACGGTGGTGTTCCTAACCTCCGCGTAAGTGTTCCACAGTTGAATGAATACTACATCGGTCAGTTGATTTATTTCTTCGAAAAGGCTTGTGGTATCAGTGGTTACTTGCTCGAAGTAAATCCATTCAACCAGCCAGGTGTTGAAGCATACAAGAAGAACATGTTTGCATTGCTCAACAAGCCTGGTTACGAAAAAGAAACTGAAGCTATTCAGGCTCGCTTGAATAAATAAGTTGAAAATGATGCTATGTGATGCATGTGTTCACTGACGCATGCTACCATATAAATTAGGCACGAACTCTTAATAAATTAGTAGTTCGTGCCTAACATTATTTTTTAATACACGGTTATGTTAAAAGAAAAGGTAATAGAAAAGGTAAAAGAAAAGGTAAAAGATTATTTGACATCGCATCAGCATGACGCTGTAGATTTGAAGACGGTCTTGTTTGATATGGATGGTGTCTTGTTTGATTCGATGAAGAATCACGCTAACGCTTGGAACCAGGCGATGAAGGTGTATGGTATGGAACTCAGTCTGGAGGAAGCATACATGCATGAGGGTCGTACGGGTAAGGCTACAATCAATATTATCAGCAAGCGTGAAAGAGGGTACGAGGTGGACGAAGCTGAAGCAACGCGCATGTACCAGACTAAAAGTGATATCTTCAACTCGCTCCCTAAGGCTGAGCCCATGGTAGGTGCAGCTCCTCTTCTCGCTCACTTGAAGGAGACTGGTATTACTCCGGTACTGGTTACTGGTTCTGGTCAGCTCTCTCTCTTGGATAAACTGAATCATTATTTCCCTGACATCTTCCACAAGGAGCGTATGGTTACTGCGTTTGATGTGAAGTATGGTAAGCCTAATCCAGAACCGTATCTGATGGGGCTGAAGAAGGCTGGTGTGGAAGCTAATCAGGCTGTGGTGGTGGAAAATGCACCGCTGGGTGTTCGTGCTGGTGTGGCTGCGGGTATCTTTACTATTGCTGTGAATACGGGTCCGCTGCCTGATAGTGCGTTGCTTGATGAGGGGGCTAATCTGCTCTTTGGTTCGATGCAGGAGTTGTATGAGAACTGGGATATGGTAAGAGAGGCGCTGAATGCTAGATTTTGATGCTTCTTCCCTATGTTTGATGAAGACCGCTTTCGATAGGACGTTTTCCTACGAGAGCGGTCTTTCTATATAGAAGCGATAGTTAATAGTTGCAAGTTTATTAGCTTGTTGATTAGCTAGTCGTTCTGCTTGTAATTCTGCTAGGTCTGTTTTACTGAGTCTTAAGATGAACTTGAATGCTTCGAATCTTTAGAACACCAGGTAGACTGAAGCGCTGCCCCATGTCTCATCGTGCTTATCGGGCTTCACTGAGAGGGATGGTGCTGTAGACTCATAACCTATCTTTCCGGTGTAGATGCAGTCGTCTGCACGGTCGCCTCGGGTATACATGAATTTCAACTTCATACCCAACGCGCATTTCTTCAAGTGATAGGTGTAGGCTGCTGATGCCTGTATCGACGAGAAGGTGCTGTTGCGGTAAGCGTATGGCTGGAAGGCATGCTGGAAATCGAGGTGCTGGATGTCGTTGTTGCGCATCACTACGTTGTACTTGTTGTCGGTGAGCAACTGCTGGCCGTACAGGCAAGAGAGTTCGATTTCTGACTTCTTCATGACGAAGTGGTAGTCTACTTTCCCATGTGGGAAGATGGATCCGTTCTTGAGACTATACATGCTATTGCGGTATTTCTCATCATGCATGTTCATGGATACACCTCCGGTAAGACCCAGTTGCTGATTGCCGTTGAACTGGTACTGAGCACGTATCTGTGTCAGTGCATTCATCTTCATCATTTTGTAGTTCTGCTGAGTATCTACCATGCGGTAGTCGTAGATGTTGTTGTCTACGTCGCTCTGGTATCGCTCGAAGATATTTTCAAAACCTTTGCGCAGGTCGATTCGTCCTTCAGTCCACCATGAGAATTTCCATGATTCAGATGGTTTCCAATTGAGCATCACGCTTGGCAGCAGGGTGTGGGTCTTCGAGAAGTAAAGGTCGCAAATGTTGGTTTCTTCAGTCTTCATGCGGTCGTATTCATAACCCAGACTGGCGTAAACCGTAAACGGACGGTCGGTTGGCGACTGGTAGGTGAATCTTGCACTACTTTCCATGATGTAATACATACGTGAGTAACCAAAAGCTACCTTACTCTGGCGCACGTCATAGAGTCCGAAACCGTAACTTACGAAGAAACGATCCTGCTCGCCGGGACGCCAGTAACGGAGACTCATGTTCTGTTTGTTGCGACCGAATGTTCCCTGTGCCATCAGCAGATGACCGTTGTACATACGTGAGATACCCGCACCGATATTCAGCCAGGTAGTATTGTTCAACGCACGCGGGTCGGTCATACGGTGAGCTTGTTCGCCATGAAAAGAACCGTAGACACCTATCTTCCACTCGTTCAGAGTGAAAGCATATCCACCTTCTATCTGATAATCTTCATACTTAAAATCACCACCGATAGAGTCGGTAGAAATATATGGCAGATACAATTCCGGTGAACGCATGGCACTCCATCCTATCCCCTCATGAACCCCTCTCGAGTAACGAACTTTACCGAAGATGGTTCCGTTATCGCGGATGGAATATTCACCGAATGCACCCACACGATAATCATGTGATGCGTTTCCTTCATAGTGTAGGAAATCGCCGTCCTGCTCTCCCATAGCATAGCCTGTATACAAGGCCGAGCTGTACTTTCCATCCTTGCTGGTAGCGTATTTCGAGAAGTTGCTGCCTCCCGCCTGATTACTGCCTTTCTGACAGGTAGCATCTTTAGAATGAACCCATTCATAAAAAGCAGGATTCGAGTACAACTGTCGCAAGCGGCGTACATTCATATCCTCTGCATGTGAACCGAAACGAGTCTCAGATGGCGATAGTGTTTCCTGATGGCGGTCCAATAAATTGGAAGTCTGCGCCTGCATACTTCCCAAGGTCATCAAACTAACCAGACAACATATAGATAATCTTTTCATCTGCATAAGGATTTATAAGTTAAAATTCAAGAATAACTCTACACCAAAGTAAGGATTAGACCAGTCGCGATCGGTGGTCTGTCCGCCTGTGGTATACTTCGGATGGATGTCCAGGATACCGTTGACAAAGAACGACATCTTGGCGTACTTGTTGAACTCTTTGGTTGCCTTGATGTTCCATAGCAATGAAACTGGTTTGTTATTGCGTGCATATTCTATCGGAAGAATGGTACGCTTCATGGCACGGAAAATCACATCATCCGAGTTCATCCGGTCTATTTCTGCCTGTCCTACGTTGTGCATCTTGCCATCGAAATCCATATAGGCATAAGGATATTTCTGCAGTTTGTCTTTATACTGGCTTGATGACATCCATACTACCTGAATAAAGTTGGTAAAGATCAACTTGAATTTTGGAATATGTGTATTCATCCAGATGTTGGTATTCAGACGACGGTACTCATTCTGAGGATCATTATCGTAAATGCCGACATACGGATAAGGTTTGTTAGCGATGCGTTTGCCAGGATAATAATATTCATCAAGTGCCGAACCATAGTTGGTCTTATAATAAGCACCGTTCAACTCGATGCGTGTGTAGAGCGGCTCTATCTGTGGGAAGATGATACGGTATTCTATACCTTTCTTGATGGTCTTCTTGCTGTTCATAACGCGAGAAGAGGTAGTGAACAAGCTGTATCTTTCCTTGATGTAGTCTTCTTTCTGTGGCACGTGGTTTGTGATGTCTACTCCCGGACGAACCTGGTTGTACAAATCGTACGTGAGCGGATTATACACGGTGAAATATTCGAAACCTGAATTAGTCTTCTCATAGAAACCAGTAACGGAGAAGTCGAATCCACCTACAACCAAGTCGTAACCGACTTCAAATTTCTTATTCTTGTTGGCTCTCAACTGTTTGTTGGCTACATCGTATATATTAGTATACGTAATGAGTCGGCGGTACTCTTCGTTATCATTGAAGGCATTCATCATATAGAAGTCCTTATACAACTTTTCCGGATAGAGATAGTCGAGCGTAGGAAGTTTGTTTTCCAGACCGAAACCTGCACGGATGCTATGTTTCACTTTATTACCGAAAGTAAATGATGCATTGATACGCGGTTCGCTGAGGAACTTGCCCGACAAATCATACGAGTCATCCAAGTTGAACATGCGAGTCACACGTCCGCCCGCCGATAATTTCAGCATGTTATCGTCATTGAAAGCATACAGAAAATCGGCCTGAAGGTAACCTGCTCCTACGGATAAAGCAGGAATCTGCCAGTTGGGACGAGGACGCATGTATGAGTTGTCGTAAGGGAACGGCGGACGGGTTTCATCTGCTATGACGGCACCATCGCCTTTATTTTTCGTTCTACGATATTCCAAACCATATAACAAATTAAGCGTCAACGGCTTAGACAACTGAAAGCGCGAAGTAGCGTTCAACTGAGTAAACAAGTTGACCGGAACGTTATCGATATAGAAATCGCTATAATACTTGCCTGGGAGATACATACCCTCATGCTCCCCCTCCTCCTTAGCCAGAGGCACATTCAGCGGACCAGAGCCCGATAATACCATCTTATGACGGTCAATCTTATCAAACACCACATCCGACGACAACATGAACTCCAACTTATCCAGCCAGTTGCTACCCGTAGTCAAGTTACCCTTCAGCATCATCGCCGTCTTCTTATAATCCGCCTTATACGTTTCATGATACTCCTTAATCAGCTCATCCGTTCTCATCTTATTGATAGACACCGTCTGACTCAGTTTCGCATCGATATCCAGTTTAGCTTCATCCCATTTAATCTGGTTGTTATAGTACGCCTGAGCAGTAAAACGAGTAAACTTATCCATTTCCTCACGCACATCGGCCATCGAATTCAAGAAATCCGCACCCACATGCAGCGTACCCGCCTTATCTGAGAGTTTAAAACCCTTACCCGCATACACCAGTTTATTCTTCAAGTCGGCCTTCACACGCACACGAAGCGGAGTGACACCATGCTTCGACTTCACCTGAATCATACCACTTGAGAGGTTACCATAGCGAGCCGAAGAAATACCACGCGTAAATTCCACGCTCTGGATATGGTCGGTCGAAATATATCGCATATCCACACCCTGGTTCATACCCGTGCGTTCCTTAATCTCATAGTCGCCCCCTCTGCCCGAAGAGTTTTCAGTCACACCCACCAGCTGCGTACGCATACCATCAGTTGAAATAGGCGCACCATCCGTCATGACCGCCATACCCAGCGAAGTATTCGCATCACTGCCCACCTGGCGCGAAGAAATCTGACCAAATCCACTCATGTTATTTTCCTTGTACACATTACCAGGAAGCAAGAGCAAGACATCGGCCAGCGAAGTAGGCTGAATATATTCGATGGCAGCCTCATCCACCACCACCTTATCATGTTTCGTTCTGCGCGCCATGACCTCCAGTTCAGGGAGCGACACACTTGACACAGCCAGTTTGATCATCACATTCAGGCTTTTCTGCACCTTCACACGATACTGCTTCGGGCTGAAACCTAAACATGTAATACCCAGTACATGCTCGCCCGCAGGTACTTTCGATAACACGAAGTGTCCGTCAATATCACAAATAGTACGTAAATTCAGTTTGTCGATACCAATCACGGCAAAACTAGCCGGCTGCTTGTCGGAAGCAGAAAGAATGGTACCGCTGATTACATGTACATTCTTATTATTATCGGCTGCCATGCTCTTCGGCGCAACAAAAAGCAAAAGCGAAACCAACAATAGAGAGAAATGGACTATCCTCATAAATAAATTGCCTTTATTATATAGTAGTAAGAATATAAAATGAGTCCTATAATCTAATCAGTAAATCAAGCCAGATAAGAACAATGATATGAGCTGAAATCACTAAAAGAATCAAGCCAGATAGAAACAATGATATAAGCTGAAAATGATTATAGGTTAAATTAGAAGAAAAGAAATCTAAAAAACCGGAAGAGCAACTCTCAGCCCTCCCGGTTTCAGTTCTCTAGAAGAACAATATTATTTTCTCCAACCTTTAGGGAAAGAGTTCTGACCTTTCTGCATTACAAAGTCATTTGATGTATTATTAGTATCCTGGTAGAAAGTCTTACCATCAGCAACAACTGATTTACGGATAGCCAATTCCTGACGGTGGCAACCGTTAACCAAGAATTTACCACGGTCTACTATTTCAGGGATAGTACGAGTTTTGATATCCTGTGGCACGTCGCTAGTCTGAACACCGTCGATGATGTCTTTAGTATCAACACTCAAGATATCGATTTCGATGATAGCTTCTGGAGTACCCTTATCTTCGTCGGCAGGAACCAATGTTTTAGAACGAGTAGTGTGAGCTTTCACGAAAGCTTTCACTGTTGATTCGTTACCATTTTCAAGTTTGAACATCAGAGGAGCTACATAGCCACGTGGCTGGAAGAAGAAACCATATGAGTCGCCGTTTTCAGTGATCAACACGTTAGGAACTTCAGGATTGTCAGTATCTTTTGTATCTGGACCGTAGTAGATTTCATAATCAGCACCAGTCAAATCTACAGCATGATCATAACCTTCTACCTTAGAGTGGTCGATAGCAGAGAAAGCGATAACAATTTTTTCACCTGGTTCTACTGCATGTTCTTTACCAGAACCTGGGATAGTGATGAAACCACCTACAGGAACACGAGTTGGATAATATTCATCATACCACATCTGCTTGTCCTGTGAAGCAGCCTGGTGAGTAACAGCGATACAAAGACCGTCAGCGTAAAGAGTTTCGTTTGATGGGTTGTATACTACGATGTACTGGTCTGGGTGCATCATCTTTCCTGAGTTTCTTTCACCGTTGAAGAAGATTTCAGAGAAAATGAAGTTGTTGCCAAGAGCAGAAGCAGGAACCAAGTTAGCTTTACCTGAAATAGCCTGACCTTCCTGGTTAACAGAAATGTTTTCCATACGCAGTGAGATAACCATATCGTTACCTTCAGCATCTTTTACTTTTTCTTCAATTGAGATGTCATAAGTACTCAGAACCAACTGAACTTCACCTTCGCCGTTAGCGTTCAACTGGCAAGCATATTTATCCTGGCTACGAGTTTCAGTAAACACTACAGTTGCACCTTCCAACTGAGCCATCGACATAGTTTCTTCAAACAAAGGAGCTGCAGAGAATTTTACAGTCACCAAATCTTCATCATCACTACAAGAAGTGAAGCCAACAGCCAACACTAAGGCTGCTAATACGTTAAATAAAAATTTATTCATATACTAAGTTATCAGTTTTTTTAAGTATACATCGTACATCAGAAAGACATCTGATGTCTCGACGTATACTTATACTAAAATAAATGAAAAGGCAATTTTAAGATTTATTTCTGAACTTTTTCAAAGCTAACACCTTCTACAAAGTAAACAGCATAATAATCCTTGTTGTTATCAGCCATCCACTGTTTCATCTTTTCTACGTTGCCCATAGAGTGGCTGCACATATGTTTAGCTTCCTTTGTTTCAGCTTTTTCCATTGCAGATTTAGCAGCCTTTTCCTGTTCAGCTACCATTTCTTTTGTAATCTTACGTTCTTTCACTGTACCTTTAACAACGATTTCGCTACCAATCAATTCCTTAGCGAATTCTTTGATTTCGCCACGAGCCATTACCTGAACCCATGCGCCTTCAGTAGTACCAGCCAAACGACATTTTTTACCACCGTGACGACAAACGTGATTAACAGTACCCTTAATAGAAACTTCTTTACCTACTAAAGTAGCACCTTCAGCCATTACTTTTTCTGGAGTAAGAACTGCTGCTTCAACTTTAACTTCTGCCTTAGCTTCTTCAGCCTGAGCTTTTTTCTGATTACCCTGGCATGATACAAATGTAAGAGCCATAGCCATTGTTAAAAATGTAATAATTCTACACATAACTTTAATCTTTTTACGAGTTTTGTTTTTACGGCTGCAAAGGTATGTGGTTTGAATTTAACGCGAAATAACACAATGTCGGTATTTATCATATCACTTATTTGCAAGAAATATGTCGTATAACATACTTTAGGTATACGGATGGTATCTAATGGAATTATTCCCCATATAATCAACATGTTAGAAATTCCCCCTATTCGGTCCCTTTAACATTTTTTATTTATTTCAAACTAGTCTTTCTAGTTATTTGAGTGTTTAGAGGGAGCGGATTACTAATATATACTAACCTATTTGTAGGTATGCTTAGGTATATAGGGAAAAGAGCAATTGTTCATAATATGTCAATATTTTTTTAGAATTATCTATAAAATCAATTATCAAATAGATTATCAAGTCTATTATAAAGTCAATTATAAAGTCTATTAAACTATATTAATGTTATAATGAGCAATAGTGTGTAATGCCACAATGCGCAATAGCGTGTAATGCCACAATGCGCAATAGCGTGTAATGCCACAATAATCAATAGCAGTATCAAGAAAAAACATAGATTGGAGAACAATTAGAGGTATAAAATTGTTAAAGCTAATGAGTATTCCATTTTTTATAAATGATAGTACCTTTTTTTATAACTCACATGTCAAAACAAACTCCTACTTTTGCATCGTGATTAGCAGACATACTACATAACATACAACACGACATAAAAAAAATAATAGGAATTTTCATGAAATATATTTATGCACCTGGTTGTGCGTTAATGATCTACAAACCACACTTAGCCGAAAAGCTAAAGACAGTGATAGAAGGAATCTACGGACCCATGGATACCCTTCTTTCTTGTTGTTTTAATTTGCCCAAACTAGAAGAGGGTACGTGCATTATTACTCCATGCACTACGTGCAATAATCGCTATCGTACTTTATATAAGGATTGTACTTCTTCTTATTTTCTGGCTACATTGGCCGAGAGCGAGACCTTCCCTTTTCCCGATTATCACGGAATCAGCATGAGTATACAGGACACGTGTTCAGGGAGAACGGATGAGTTGTACTTGAACGCCATCCGAAAATTGCTGAAACGAATGAATATTAATATCGTGGAAGCCGAAAAATCGGGCAAACGAGGAAAATGCTGCGGTTCGGTGCTTTATGGGAAATCGCCTATCGAAAAGGTAGAGGCGTATATGAAAAAAAGAGCTCAGGAGATGCCGGAGGAAGATGTGGTAGTATACTGCGCTTCGTGTATTCAGGGTATCTCGCTAGGCAATAAGCGTGCTAGGTTTATCATCGACTTGCTGTTCGACGAACCTACCTCGGCCGATCCGTCGGGTATTGTGTCGTGGCACAACCGTCTTGGTGAATTTCAAAAAAATGGCTGTTGTTACAAAAATCCAAATAGATGAAAAGAACTTCTTAGGTTGGGAGGTGTAGTGATACCCCTCCCTCCTGGAAGTTTTTTTGTTTTACCTTTCTTCTTGCCTCCAAAGTTTTTTCCTACCTTTGCGTATTACATGTATACCCTATGAGGGGAAAATAAAAAGAATATGTCGGAAAGTAAGTATATTTCTATTAAAGGAGCAAAGGTCAACAACCTGAAAAATATTGATGTCAACATTCCTCGCAATAAGCTGGTGGTCATAACCGGACTTTCTGGTTCGGGCAAGTCTTCTCTGGCTTTCGATACACTGTATGCTGAGGGTCAACGCCGCTATGTGGAGAGCCTCTCTTCTTATGCTCGTCAGTTCTTGGGACGAATGAGCAAGCCGGAATGTGATTTCATTCAAGGTATACCGCCTGCTATCGCTATAGAGCAGAAGGTGGTGAGCCGCAATCCGCGCTCTACTGTGGGTACATCCACAGAAATCTATGAATACTTACGACTCTTATTTGCGCGTGTAGGTAGGACCTACTCGCCTGTCAGTGGCGATCTGGTCAAGAAGGATAGTCCGGAGGATATCGTCAACTGCATGCTTTCTTATCCTAAGGGTACGCGCTATACGGTGCTGACTCCTATCTTGTTGCACCCTGACCGTACGTTCCAGGAGCAGCAGCAGATTTACTTGCAAGAGGGTTTTACTCGATTGGAGGTTAATGGGGAGGTGGTCAGAATAGAAGATTATCAGCCTGAAGGAACCAATCTGTCTGCGGATGCTAGTCTGTCTGAAGAGGCGAATCCGTCTGAAGAGGCTACTCCATCTGAAGGAGCGAATCTGTCAAACATCTACCTGCTGGTAGACCGTATGAAATCAGACGATAGCAAAGATGGTATAAGCCGACTGGCCGACTCGGCCGAAACGGCGATGTTTGAGGGCGATGGGGCTTGTGTGCTTCGTTTCTACCTCGACGATGGCACCACACGACTGCATAAGTTCAGCACCAAATTTGAGGCTGACGGCATGAAATTTGAAGAACCTACAGACCAGACTTTCTCGTTCAACTCGCCTATCGGGGCTTGTCCTACTTGTGAGGGGTTTGGAAAGGTTGTGGGTATCGATGAGCATCTGGTTATCCCTAATCGTTCGCTGAGTGTGTATGATGGAGCTGTGCTCTGCTGGCGTGGCGAAAAGATGGGCGAATGGCTACAGGAGTTCCTTCGCGAAGCGCCTATGCATAATTTCCCTATCTTCACACCGTATTATGAACTGACTCAGGAGGAGAAAGATTACTTGTGGCATGGTCCGCGTGAGAAGGTGTGTATAGACTCGTTCTTTAAGATGCTGGAAGAAAACCAGTACAAGATTCAGTATCGTGTCATGCTGGCTAGATACAGAGGAAAGACTACGTGCCCAACCTGCCATGGCGGTAGACTGAAGAAGGAGGCTGGTTATGTGAAGGTGGGTGGAAGAAATATCACAGAACTGGTGCAGTTGCCTATCACGGAACTGAAGGAGTTCTTTGATCATCTGGTGCTGAGTGAGCATGACCAGATGGTGGCTCAGCGTCTACTTAATGAAATCAATAGCCGCATCTCGTTCCTGATCAACGTAGGATTGGGCTACCTGACGCTCAATCGTCTCAGCAATTCGCTGTCGGGTGGTGAGAGTCAGCGCATCAATCTGGCCACGTCTCTGGGTAGCAGTCTGGTGGGCTCTCTATATATTCTAGACGAACCAAGCATCGGACTCCACAGTCGTGATACCGACCGACTCATCAATGTACTCCGCCAGCTCCAGCAGTTGGGCAATACCGTAGTGGTAGTTGAGCACGACGAAGACATCATCCGTGCAGCCGACTATATCATCGACATAGGCCCTAAAGCCGGTCGTCTGGGAGGCGAAATAGTCTATGAAGGCGATATGAACGACCTCCAGCCGGGCAGCGAAAGCTACACCGTCCAGTACCTCCTGGGCGAAGAACACATCCCGATGCCAATCAGCCACCGCCCGTGGAACAACTACATCGAAATCAAGGGAGCACGAGAGAACAACCTCAAAGGCATAGACGTCAAGTTCCCGCTCAACGTGATGACCGTAGTCACCGGAGTGAGCGGTTCAGGAAAGAGTACCCTGATACGCGATGTCTTCTACAATGCTCTGAAACGCGAATATAGCGAGGCGGCCGAACATCCGGGCGAATTCGTGTCACTAGAAGGCGACATCAGTCAGATTAGAGACATCGAGTTCGTTGACCAAAACCCTATCGGAAAATCATCACGCAGCAACCCGGTGACCTACGTCAAGGCCTACGACGAAATACGCAAACTATTCGCCAGTCTGCCGCTAGCCAAACAAATGGGCTACACAGCCGGCTTCTTCTCATTCAATACAGAAGGAGGACGATGCGAGGAATGTAAGGGAGAAGGAACCGTGACAGTAGAAATGCAGTTCATGGCCGACTTGATTCTGGAATGCGAGTCCTGCCACGGCAAGCGTTTCAAGAGCAATATCCTCGAAGTTAGATACGAAGGAAAGAACATCTATGACATTCTAGAGATGACCGTCAATCAGGCCGTAGAGTTCTTCAGCGAACATAATCAGAAGAAGATAGTGAAGAAGCTCAAGCCGCTGCAGAACGTGGGACTGGGTTACATCCGCCTGGGACAGTCGTCATCTACCCTCTCTGGTGGTGAAAACCAGCGCGTGAAACTGGCCTACTTCCTCAGCATCGAGAAAGCACAGCCTACCGTCTTCGTATTTGACGAACCAACCACAGGTCTGCACTTCCACGACATCAAAAAACTTATGGAAGCCTTCGATGCCCTGATTGGTCGCGGTCACACCATCGTCATCATCGAACATAACTTGGACGTAATCAAGTGTGCCGATTATATCATCGACCTCGGTCCGGAAGGAGGAGACAAGGGAGGTTACCTGGTAGCAACAGGAACGCCGGAGGAAGTGGCTCAGTGCAAAGAGTCGTACACCGGACAGTACCTTGCTGCCAAGTTCAAGGAAGAAGAAGAACTGAAATCACCGTCATTCAATGATTAAAATAACCATCATTCAATGATTAAAACAACCGTCATTCAATGATTAAAGCAACCATCATTTTATGATTAAAGCAACAACCATTTTATGAAAAAAGAAATACTGGAAACACTATATAAAGAGATGACAGGCCAGAAGCCTGAAAAGATAGAAGCCTTGACAGGATCAGGCTCCAACCGTCAATACTTTCGCTTGGAAGGCGATTCAACCACCTTCATAGGCGTTTGTGGCACCTCCCTGCCAGAAAACCGCGCCTTCCTGTACATGGCACGCCTTTTCCAATCGAAAGGCCTCCCCGTACCACACATCTTTATACAATCGGACGATGAGACCTGCTACCTACAGGAAGACCTGGGCGACGAATCGCTCTTCAGAGCCATAGAACACGGACGCACCACAGGCACATTCAGCCCACGCGAAATCCAGTTGCTTACATCCACCATCCGACTCTTGCCCCGCATCCAATTTGAAGGAGCAAACGATATGGACTTCAGCTACTGCCACCCACTGTCCGACTTCAACCGTCGCAGCATCCTCTGGGATCTCAACTACTTCAAGTACTGTTTCCTAAAAGCCACCAGACTAGAATTCAATGAGAACCAGTTGGAAGACGATTTCGAGGCCATGGCCGACATCCTCTTAGGATGCGAAGCCAACACCTTCATGTACCGCGATTTCCAGAGCCGCAACGTCATCATCAAAGACGATGCCCCCTACTTCATCGACTTCCAGGGCGGACGCAAAGGCCCCATATACTATGATGTAGCCTCCTTCCTCTGGCAAGCCAAAGCAAAACTGCCAGAAGCACTCCGCATGCAGCTCGTTGACCAATACCTGGAAGCCCTTCAGCCTTATCGACAGATAACCCGCGAGGCCTTCCTTCACAATCTGCGTCAGTTTGTCCTCTTCCGCACCCTCCAAGTCCTCGGAGCCTACGGATTCAGAGGTTATTTCGAGAAAAAGAAACACTTCATAGAAAGTGTACCATTTGCCATAGCCAACTTGCGCAGTCTGCTCTGCACCGAGTATGAAGAATATCCATATCTCTGCCAGATGCTGCGTGAACTGACTGAACTTCCTCAGTTCCAGGTTAAGGAAACTGCAGCAGAAACAGAAGCCAAACCTGTAGATGCAGCAATGGCTAAATCTGAAGATGTAACAGATACAGAAGCAAAATCTGAAGCAGACTATCCCGTAGAAAACGTACAGAAACTGACCGTACGCGTCATGAGCTTCTCCTATAAAAAAGGCTACCCCGAAGACCCTTCCGGCAACGGAGGCGGATACGCATTCGACTGTCGCGGTGTCCACAACCCGGGCCGCTACGACCAGTACAAGCCCCTCACCGGACTCGACCAGCCCGTGATAGACTTCCTAGAGAACGATGGTGAAATCACCACCTTCCTCCAACACGTCTACGCCCTAGCCGATGCCCACGTAGCACGCTACCTCAAACGCGGATTCAGCAGCCTCATGTTCTGCTTCGGATGCACCGGCGGTCAGCACCGCTCTGTATACTCCGCACAACATACGGCAGAATACATCCATCGCAAATTCGGCGTACGCGTAGAGATTATCCACCGCGAACAAGGAATACAACAAACCTTAGAAGCAACCAAATGACACGTAGTATTTAATATAAATGACACGTAGTACAATATAAATGACACGTAGTATTCAATGAAAGCAATGATATTCGCAGCCGGCCTAGGCACACGCCTCAAGCCCCTCACCGACCATATGCCCAAAGCCCTCGTTCCCGTAGCAGGCAAACCCATGCTCGAGCACGTCATAAGCAAGTTGAAAGCCCAAGGATTTACCGAAATCGTAGTCAACATCCACCATTTCGGTCAGCAGATTATCGACTTTCTGAACGCCAATCAGAACTTCGGCATCACTATCCATATAAGCGACGAACGCAATTTGCTACTCGACACCGGAGGCGGCATCAAGAAAGCGGCCACCTACTTCCAAGGCAGCGAACCCTTCCTCATACACAACGTAGACATACTTTCAGACACCAACCTGAAAGAGCTCTATGAATACCACCTACAGAGCGGCAACGACGCCACCCTCCTGGCCAGCCAGCGTAAGACCGTCCGTTACCTCCTCTTCGATGCCAACGACCACCTGAGCGGATGGATCAACAAAGACACCCTTCAGACCAAACCCGAAGGTTTCCAGTTTGATTCATCCCTTCATCGCGAATACGCCTTCAGCGGCATACACGTAGCATCACCCAGCCTCTTCCGCTACATGGAAGACGCTGCATGGCAAGGAAAATTCCCCATCATGGACTTCTACCTGAAGACCTGTCAAAAAGCACAGTTGGGAGGATATCTCAAGGACGAGCTCAAACTGATAGACATAGGCAAGCCAGAAACTCTGGAAAGAGCCAATGAATTCCTTCTGTCACTATGATTTGAACTAACCCCTAAACTAAAGATTTAGGGGTTTTCAAATGTGAATCCTTATAAAATCAAAACAAACGAGAGTAGACCGTTACACGGTCATCATTGCATCATGCGTGAATGAAAACAGCGAAAAAAATGAGTGGGAGATTCGAGAATTGTAAGCAAAAAAAAGCCCCGAAGTATTTCTACCTCGAGGCTCTGTTAAAACGGCGA
>SAMEA104404106__coassemble_1258_pt1 | contig 20068 bp, 18 predicted proteins | sample SAMEA104404106__metabat2_low_PE_044 | metagenome-assembled genome bin SAMEA104404106 (sample SAMEA104404106) | Balaenoptera acutorostrata
CCCACGCCTTAGAAGGGCGTTGCTCTATCCAGCTGAGCTACGGAACCATCCTTAATTGCGGTGCAAAGATAGATGTTTTCTTTAAATTACGCAAATGTTTTAGCGTTTATTTATTAATAAATTTTATCAAAATTACTAAACTTGCTGGTTATGAATACTTTCTAGGGTAACGAAAAATAATGCTCAATATAGCTAGAACGCCTAAAACCATCGGGTAGTACAGGTAAGACATGATGTTGAGTGGTGATAGCTTGGATAATTCGGCCGCAATCAGCAATTGTGCACCATAGGGAATCGTTCCTTGTATCACACACGAGAAGATATCGAGGATACTAGCACTTTTTCGCTTGTCTATTCTGTATTCCTCGGCAATCTTGTTGGCCAGCGGACCAACCGTGATAATTGCTATGGTGTTATTGGCCGTACATACGTTGGCTAAGCTTACTAGTGCCGCTATACTTAATTCGGCGCCCCTCTTTCCGCTTACGCGTTTGGTAAGGCTGTGGAGTATGTAGTCAACTCCTCCGTTAAATCGGATGAGTTCAAGCATGCCGCCTGCCATTAGGGTAACGATAATTAATTCGCCCATGCCGGTGATGCCGGTGCCCATTGCACCAAACCATCCGAAGAAGTCGAAACTTCCGTACATCATGCCGATGAGACCGGAAGAAATTATGCCTAAGAGAAGGACGAGGACTACATGCAGACCGAGGATGGCGGTTCCCAAAACGATGAGGTAGGGGACAACTTTGCCCCACTCGATGGAGGGAATTTCATGTGTTACGGTGATGTCGGTACCACATATTATATAATAGCTGAAAATGATGAGGGCTGCCGGAATGGCAATCATACTGTTGGCTTTGAATTTATCGCGCATCATGCATCCCTGTGTACGTGTAGCTGCAATGGTGGTGTCTGAAATGAACGAGAGGTTGTCGCCAAAAAATGCGCCTCCTATGACTAAAGCTGTCATGAACGAGATGGAGATTCCAGCTTGTGTAGCAATTCCTACAGCCACCGGAGTAAGTGCAACGATGGTGCCAACTGAAGTTCCGATAGACAGTGATATGAAACATGAAGCTAGGAAGACGCCAGCTAGTAGTAGGTTGTCGGGCAGCAGATGCATGGCTAAATTGACGGTTGCATCGATGGCCCCCATTGCCTTCGCCGTTTGTGCAAATGCCCCAGCCAGGATGAAAATCCAGATCATCAACATGATGTTCTTATTGGCTGCTCCGGCACTATATTGCAGGATGCGGTCGTTCAAGCTGAGCCCTTTTGTAGTGGCAATCGCATAAATAGATGCCACCATGAAAGCAACGGTTATGGGAACTTTGTAAAAATCATTTACGATGATTGAGGTAACCAGATAGAGGCATAAAAAGACTAACAGAGGCATTAGCGCTTTCTTGCATGGTTTCTTAATGATAGGGGTTATGTTGTCTAAATCCATACGTGGAATGTTGATTAAAAAATGTGAATTTTTCAATTCGGATGCAAAATTACTACATTTTAAGCGAATAGGAAAATATATCATTCATACAAGTTGTTAAAAGACGTAATAATACAACCTTTTTTGTTGACAGGGTTCGTGTCACCAATATTTTTTAGTTACTTTTGTCGGTGGTAATTTTAGTATTAATGTGTTTATGTTTTGGACATGAGGACGAATGTTACTGTGAGAATATATCGATAATTTAAATTTATAAAGCATATGAAATTAGTTTTAGATGGAAGAAATAGCAATAAAAATGTTCTTCCGAGTCTCTTGAAAACAAGCTTTTGTTTGTTGTCGGCTGTGTCGTTTTCGCTCTCTTCTTGTACGCAGCAACCTAGTTTAAGTGGTAGTTTAACGGGGGTGGAGAGTGATACCTTATTGGTGTTTTCAACTTATATGGATGAGCGTAAAACGTTCCGTACGGATACGGTTGCGCTAGTGAATAATCATTTCGAATTGCAGTACCCTGATTCGGCTTTTTTTATTAGTATCATTCCCAAACCAAAGGAGAAAAATGGTGCTGTCCGTATGGCGAAAGGTGGACCGGTTCTCTTCTTCCCAGGCGATAAGTTGACGGTAAATGGTAGCATTGATGATTTCACTGTTGAGGGTAGCGAACTCTATGACGGACTCCTGAAATTGGAAAATATGACTCGTCTTCAGGATGAGGTGAACGAATTGAATAATGCATATATGAAGGCATACCAAGCCAAAGATGAAGCACAAAAAACGCGTATTAAAAAGGAGGTAAAGGCGAGCTATGAACGTTTGCAGAATGCCAAATTTGAGGTGGTGAAAAACCAACCGAATACCATGGTGGCTGGATATTTTGCAACTCAGTTGAGACCGCAGCAGGGATTAGATGCTATCGGAATGTTGTCTGAAAATGTAAAGAGCGGACCGATGGCTGTTTTGCTTCAGAAATCACAAGAATCGTATGAAAGAAGTCTCATCCGCGAACAGGCTAAGGAGGCTATGAAACCAGGAAATGTTGCACCGGATTTCAAGATGACTACTATCGACGGCAGAGAAGTTACCTTGAATTCGTTTCACGGAAAATATCTGTTGGTTGACTTCTGGGGTACTTGGTGCGGATGGTGTGTTAAAGGTATTCCAAGCATGAAAAAATATTACAATAAATACAAAAATGAGATTGAGTTCTTAGGTGTGTGTTGTAGGGATACTGACAAAAAATGGCGCCAGGGTGTGACGGCTTATGAACTGCCTTGGGTCAATGTGCTGGAAGGTGAATCCAACCTCTCGGCTCGTTATGCTGTGGGCGGATATCCAACTAAAGTATTGTTGGATCCGGAAGGAAAGATTGTGGAAATCTTCGTTGGTGAGACTCCTGCACTTTACGAAAAGATGGATAAGCTTTTCGGAAAATAAACCAACTTGCGAACTGTAAAGCGTTTTGTAAAACGGTTCTGAAAAACGATCTATATTATGAACTATAAAACGATTTATGAAACGTGCCATAAAACGATCCATAAAACAGTTTAAAAATAAAACACAAAAAGAAGCCCGATGAAAGGATGAACCTCTCATCGGGCTTTCTTTAATTCCTGAAACGGATGCTAGAATTAATCGTTCAATGCGAAGAATTCAACAAATTTGCGGCCTTTCTTTTCTTTAGAAACAGTCAATTTATTTTCACGAGAAAGCCAGCCGATAGCTGCCCAAAGTTCAGCGTCTGTCAATTTAGACTCTTTCTTCAATTTAGCAACTTCTTCTTTTTCTTTACCCTGCAGGATTGTCCAGATGATACCTGCGTTCTTACCTATTAAACTTTGGTCCATGATAAAATATGATTAAAATTAAACGAATAAAATACGCATTAAAAAGTTGGATTCGCTCCCGGAAAAATCCTTTCTTAAGAAATGTGAACAGAAAATTAAGGCAATTCGGTTGAACCGAATCAAGCCTCGGGAAACGAAATAATTGCGGCTCTTCAGTAGAGTGAATGGCGCAAAACCTTAACTGCGATTAGCAGTGTGAGGTAGAATAAAATAAAAATATTGTGATTGGTATGCTGTGTGAGAATGAAAGCGAATTGAGAACGAATGCTTTCTGAAGATAATTATACAGCATATAGTGTTGGAAAATCATCTTAAAAACGAGTCTTTATCGATTTTCCGTATGCAAAGATAGAGAATATTTTTGAAAAACAATTTATTTCAGTCCTTTTTTGAAACTAATGTGTCGCTTTTTTTAGCCTTTACTCCCGCCTGATCCCCGCTTTCTATTGCATCTTGCTGGTATATTAGCCTCTTACAATGTGATTTTGCTAATTTTAAATAGCGTGTTAGAGAAACTTAACATAAAACTTTCCAAAGTTACTTTTTTCTTGTAAATTTGCACCTTAAAATTTGAGACCCTCTCAAAATTGAACAAGAATACAGATAAAATAACATAGTTATGAGTAAGAAATTTACTGAATATTCACAGCTCAACCTTTCTGATGTCAATAAAGAAGTACTTCAGAAATGGGATGAAAATGATGTTTTCTCTAAGAGTATGACTGAACGTGAAGGTTGTCCTTCTTTCGTGTTTTACGAGGGACCTCCTTCTGCAAATGGTAAACCTGGTATTCACCACGTGATGGCGCGTACTATCAAAGACTCCTTCTGCCGCTTCAGAACCATGAAAGGCTTCCAAGTGAAACGTAAGGCCGGATGGGATACTCACGGCCTTCCTGTAGAACTAGGTGTAGAAAAGTCTCTGGGTATTACTAAAGAAGATATTGGTAAAACAATTTCAGTGGCAGATTACAATATGCACTGCCGTAAAGATGTCATGAAATTTACTAAGGAATGGACTGACTTGACTCACAAAATGGGTTATTGGGTGGACCTTGAAAATCCTTATATTACATACGATAACCGTTATATCGAAACTTTGTGGTGGTTGCTGAAGGAACTCTACAAAAAGGGTTTGCTGTATAAGGGTTATACTATCCAACCCTATTCTCCTGCTGCAGGTACTGGCTTGAGCTCGCACGAGTTGAATCAGCCTGGTTGTTACCGCGACGTGAAGGATACTACTGTAGTGGGTCAGTTCAAGATGAAGAACCCGAAACCAGAAATGGCTGAGTGGGGTACTCCTTACTTCATTGCTTGGACTACTACTCCTTGGACTCTTCCTTCAAATACTGCACTGTGTGTGGGTCCGAAAATTGATTACGTCGCTGTCCAGACTTACAACGGCTATACAAGTGAAAAGATGACAGTGGTGGTAGCGAAACCTTTGTTGTATTCTCACTTCAATAAGAAGGCTGAAAGCATCGCTCTGGAAGATTACAAACCAGGCGACAAATTGGTTCCTTTCAAAGTGGTTGGTGAGTACAAGGGTACTGACTTGGTTGGCATGGAATACGAACAGTTGATTCCATGGGTGAAGCCAGTTGAAGCTGCTGAAGATGGTTCATGGAAAGAAGCTGCCGCAAAAGCATTCCGTGTAATCCCTGGTGATTATGTAACTACAGAAGATGGTACGGGTATCGTTCATATCGCTCCTACTTTTGGTGCGGACGACGCCAACGTGGCTCGTGCTGCTGGTATCCCATCGTTGTTCATGATCAACAAGAAGGGCGAGACTCGTCCGATGGTTGACTTGACTGGTAAGTTCTATATGTTGGATGAACTCGATGAACAGTTCGTGAACGAGTGCATCGACGTTGAAGCATACAAAGAATATGAAGGTCGTTGGGTAAAAAATGCTTACGACCCTCAGTTTACAGTTGATGGCAAGTACGACGAAAAAGCTGCACAGGCTGCTGAGTCGCTCGATATTTACATCTGCATGAAGATGAAGCAGAGCAATCTAGCATTCAAGATTGAAAAGCATCTTCACAATTACCCTCACTGCTGGCGTACTGATAAACCGGTATTGTACTACCCATTGGATAGCTGGTTCATCCGTTCAACTGCTGCTAAGGAACGTATGATGGAATTGAACAAGACCATCAACTGGAAACCTGAATCTACAGGTACAGGTCGTTTCGGTAAGTGGCTCGAAAATTTGAATGACTGGAACTTGAGCCGTTCTCGTTACTGGGGTACTCCTCTTCCTATTTGGCGCAATGAAGATGGTGAAGAAATGTGTATCGGTTCGGTAGAAGAACTCTACAACGAAATCGAAAAGTCTGTAGCTGCCGGCTTCATGACAGAGAACCCTTATAAGAAGCTTGGCTTCACTCCGGGCGAATACGATAAGAATAATTATGACAAGATCGATTTGCACCGTCCTTACGTAGATGATATCGTTTTGGTATCTGAAAGCGGTAAGCCAATGCAGCGTGAAACTGACTTAATCGACGTATGGTTCGATTCAGGTGCTATGCCTTACGCTCAGTTACACTACCCATTCGAAAATAAGGAAATCGTTGACAATCGTTCTTACTATCCTGCCGACTTCATTGCTGAAGGTGTTGACCAGACTCGTGGCTGGTTCTTCACATTGCATGCTATCGCAACTATGGTATTCGACAGCGTGGCTTACAAGAACGTTATTTCAAACGGTTTGGTACTTGATAAGAACGGCAACAAGATGTCTAAACGTCTCGGTAATGCAGTTGACCCGTTCGGTGCTATCGAAAAATTCGGTTCTGACCCTGTGCGTTGGTACATGATTACCAACTCATCTCCATGGGACAACTTGAAGTTCGATACAGATGGTGTAGATGAAGTACGTCGTAAATTCTTCGGAACTTTATATAACACTTATTCATTCTTTTCATTGTATGCTAACGTTGACGGCTTTACTTATGCAGAAGCTGACGTGCCAATGGAAGAACGTCCAGAAATCGACCGTTGGATTTTGTCGTTGTTGAACTCATTGATTAAAGATGTTGATGCATGCTTCAGTGACTATGAGCCAACTAAGGCTGGTCGTCTGATTACAGACTTCGTAAACGACAATTTGTCTAACTGGTACGTACGTCTGAATCGTAAACGTTTCTGGGGTAGCGCTATGTCGACCGATAAACTTTCAGCTTACCAGACATTGTACACTTGCTTGGAAACTGTAGCGAAACTGATGGCACCTGTAGCTCCATTCTACGCAGACCGTTTGTACATGGACTTGATCAATGTAACCGGTCGCGACAATGTAGTTTCAGTTCACTTAGCTAAGTTCCCAGTTGCCAACGAAGCATTAATCGACACCGAACTTGAAACTCGCATGGCCATGGCCCAGCAGGTAACATCAATGGTACTCGCACTTCGTCGTAAGGTCAACATCAAAGTTCGCCAGCCACTACAGTGTATCATGGTACCAGTAATTGACGAAGAACAGAAACGCCACATCGAAGCCGTTAAGGATTTGATCATGTCTGAAGTAAACGTCAAAGAAATTCGTTTCGTTGAAGGTGCGTCAGGTGTATTGGTGAAGAAAGTTAAATGCGATTTTAAGAAACTCGGTCCTAAGTTTGGCAAGCAGATGAAAGCCGTGGCAGCAGCAGTTGCAGGCATGAGTCAGGAAGCCATCGCAGAACTTGAAAAGAACGGAAGCTATACATTCGACTTGAACGGTACACCAGCCGTAGTTGAAACAGCCGACGTAGACATCTTTAGCGAAGACATCCCAGGATGGTTGGTAGCCAACGAAGGCCGTCTGACAGTTGCCCTCGAAGTAACCATAACCGACGAATTGAGACGTGAAGGAATCGCCCGTGAATTAGTAAACCGCATCCAGAACATTCGTAAGAGCAGCGGTTTTGAAATTACAGACAAGATTACCATCACATTAACAAAAAATTCTAACACCGATGATGCGGTAACTGAATATAATAACTATATTTGCAACCAAGTATTGGCAACCTCGCTCGAACTCGTAGACGAAGTATCAGAAGGAACAGAATTGAACTTCGACGACTTCTCATTGTTCGTTCAGGTGGTTAAACTTTGATAATGATCCCATCTGCCGGAAAATGAATCAGTGTCATCACTAGTTCATTTTCCGGTGGATACTATTATTAACCTTATTAAATCTTTACATTATGGCTGAGAAAACAAGATACTCTGACGCCGAATTAGAAGAATTCCGCGCCATTATCATGGAAAAACTTCAGCTCGCAGAACGCGACTATGAGAAAATGAAACGCAGTATTATGAATATAGACGGCAATGACATTGGTGACACGTCTCCAACTTACAAGATTTTGGAAGAAGGAACCAATACATTGAACAAAGAAGAAACTACCCGTCTGGCTGCTCGTCAGTTGAAATTTATACAGAACCTGCGTGCTGCTTTGGTACGTATTGAAAACAAAACGTATGGTATCTGCCGTGAAACAGGCAAGTTGATTCCTGCAGAACGACTCCGTGCAGTGCCTCATGCTACTTTAAGTATCGAAGCTAAACAGCAAGGAAGAAAGTAATGTTATAAGAATTGGGAATTGAAAATTGAAAATCGGCTCTTGAGACTGGCTTTTGCCGGCAGGAGTATGTTTTCGATTCTCAGTTCCCATTTTTTTTAGTTGATTTTTATGAAGAAATTTCTTACTCAAGGCCGATTGGCTGCTCTGATAGTAGCGGGCGTAATCTTGATTGACCAGATACTGAAAATCTGGGTTAAGACTACGATGTACCTTCATCAGAGCCATCATATTACCGATTGGTTCTATATCTATTTTACAGAGAATAATGGGATGGCTTTCGGGCTCGAAATTTTCGCTAAATTATTTTTGACATCATTCCGCATTGCTATGGCTGTGCTTATCACCTGGTATCTGACCAAGCTGGTACGCCAGTCGGAAAAAGTGAAGACAGGATTTGTGGTATGTTTGTCGCTTGTGCTGGCTGGTGCCATCGGTAATATCATAGACTGTGTGTTCTATGGAGAGATTTTTACTGCTAGTACTAATGCTACACTTGCATCCATGGTTCCTTTTGGTGAGGGATATGGCACTATCTTAGAAGGTAAGGTGGTAGACATGTTCTATTTCCCTATCATCGATACACACTGGCCTTTATGGATGCCTTTTGTGGGTGGTGAACATTTTATATTCTTCAGCCCGATATTCAATTTTGCAGATGCAGCTATCAGTTGCGGTATGGTTGCCATTTTGCTTTTTTACAGCAAGTACCTGAGCTCTACTGCACACGAATCTAAAAAATAAGCGTCAAATGAGAAATAAGTATATTCCTTTAATGGCGATAGGGGCATTTATGGCATCCTGTAGCAAAGAGATTCCTGAGGATATCATTCAGCCGTCTGAGATGGAAGAAGTATTATACGACTATCATCTCGCGGTTTCTCTAGGAGCCGACTTGGGTAATATGACGACAATTCAGCGGGAGGCGCTGAAAAATTATGCCCTTGAGAAGCATCAGATAGAGCGTGCTTTGTTTGATTCTTCAATGGTGTGGTATACGCGTCACGCGAAATTCTTATATGAGATTTATGCCAAGTTGGATAAGCGGTACACGATGGCAGAAACGAGAATGAAAACGCAAATCAATAAACGAAGCGGACAGATTGAAATCTCTCTCTCGGGCGACTCGGTGGATGTGTGGTCCGACCGTGATATTTATTGGTTGTCTACTTCTAGTCTTACTAATAAGGTGACGTTCAATCTGAAGGCGGATACTACGTTCCGTCAGAAGGATGCTTTGGAACTTGAGGCCAACTTCACTTTCTTTACTCCTGATTCGATTTCCACTACGAAGGCAATCGTAGGCTTGAATCTCACGATGAGAAATGATAGTGTTCATTCTTTGGTTGAGACTGTAAATACATCGGGCATAAAACGATTCCATGTGAAATCGACCACGAAGAGTGCGTTCGATCGTGTAACTGGATTCATTTATTGTACGGCGCCTGATTCTGTTCGTGGCAATGTACTAGTAAGTGGTATTAAACTGATGCGTTATCATGATAAGAGTGAGAGTGCTCCTGCTCCATCTGAAGCTGACGATAAGGGGAAGGAGGAAATCCAGCGTAATCCTAGCAAGTTGGAAATGGTTCGTCCGCAGCGTCTGCAGCCTATCGAACGTTAGTGATTTCGTTTTATTCAGATGAAAAGATTTGCTGCTAATAGGGTGTATGATATTTCCTCACGTACGATGCATAGAAATGCGGTGGTGGAGATTGAGGAAGTATCGCATCTCGTCGACCGGGTGTTTGCTCTGGATGGGGAGGTGTCGCATGTACAATGGCTCGGTGGACTGATTCTTCTTTGTTGTAAAGAGCCGGTAATCGAGGCGGGCGAAGATTTCAAGACTTTTCTGCAGCGGATTGAGCAAGTAGAAAGTATTTATGCCAATGAAAGATGTTCGGCTTGTCACGTCACGAATTTCAATGTGAATGCAATGGAATTCACTCCAACTAGTCGGATTCGTTTGTTGAAGTAGAAATTTATAAAAAAGAATAAAGAAAAATCGCCGGATAGTCACTTCTCGTGAAAGTTGTGCTATCCGGCGATTTCCTTTTACATTCTTCTGCCTTATTACATCCTTCTTCGGAACTCAGCACAAACGATAGCTGTAGCCACAGCCACATTGAGCGATTCGCTCGTTTCACATCCTTCAGGATAATTAGGTATTAAAATCTTTCGATTAATCTTATTTGCGATGGAATCACTGATTCCATTGCCTTCATTTCCCATGACAATTAACCCAGTGGAAGAAAGCTCCTCCTTATACATATCAGTACCATCTAGGAAAGTACCGAATACCGGCACCTCACCGAGCGAGTCAATCAATTCGTCTAAGTTGCAATAATGGAGCTGGATGCGTGCAAGCGCCCCCATTGTAGCCTGAACTGTTTTGGGATTAAATGCGTCGACCGTACCATGTGAACAAAAAATATGTTCGATGCCAAACCAGTCGGCTATACGGATAATAGTACCTAGGTTACCCGGATCTTGAACATCATCCAATGCCAGACAAAGACTACTTCGTACAACATCAGCAGGGGTTGAATAAGTAGGAATCTCATAAACAGCCAGAACATCCTTAGGTGTTTTCAGCAGGCTGGCACGCGACAACTCCTCGCGCGACACCTCTATAATTTCATCCGCCTTAAAAGAAGCATGTTCAGCCAGCCATTGAGCCGTTCCGGCAACCAGTTTACAATGAAAGTAACCACTCAAATCGCCTACCAGTTTGCTACCTTCAGCCAAGAATGCATTTTCTTCTTTACGATGTTTCTTTTGTTCGAGCGAACGAATATATTTTATCTTATTTTTACTCAGCATAATAAAGTTAAGTGTGAAAAATAGCAATTATTTGGAACAAAGCTAAGAAGATATTTTTATATTTCCCTATATTTGCAATTAAAATTATAGAGATTATCCATAAAATGAAGAAATTAATACGTATATGTTCAAGCCTATGTGTAGCCACAGGTATCCTTGCCAGTTGCTCAGTAGGAAAGTTTATCCCTGAAGATAAATTCTTGCTTGACAACATTCACGTAGAAACGGATAACAAAGAGATTAAACCATCTGAGATGCATACGTATGTGCGTCAGAAGCCTAACGCAAAGTGGTTCAGTCTGGTCAAACTGCCTATGTATATTTACAGCGCATCCGGACTGGATTCGACCAAATGGCTTAATAAATTCTTGCGCAAGATAGGTGATGAACCTCGCATATACAGCCCTGAACTGGCTGAGGAATCACGTCGGCAGATGTTGCGAGCCGTCCAAAATAAAGGATATATGGGCGCACAGGTGGAATTGAGAGAAACAGACGACGGTAATAAAAAGAAGGTGTTGAATTACATCGTTACTACCGGCAAGCCATATGAAATATCGAGCGTGGCTTATGATATTCAAGATTATCGTATCCGAGATTTCCTGATGGCCGATTCGCTGCGTTTGCGTTTGAAAGAGGGGATGCGTTTCGATGTGAATGCATTGGAAGAGGAGCGAGGAAGAATTACGCAGCTCCTGTCTAATGCTGGGTATTTCCGCTTTAATAAGGATTATATTTCTTATCAAGCCGATACAGTACTTAATACGTATAAGGTGGATTTGACTATGAAGATTGAACCTTATAAGAAGAGTAGTGATTCGGAACCCGAACTGCATCGTAAGTATTTTATACGCAATGTTAATTACCTGCTAAATGCAGAAGGTGGTGATTTTACTACCGCTTCGTTTTCTGATATGGATTCTACACGTTGTGAGGACGTGAATATCTTGTATCATCCTAAAGGTAATTATTTGCGACCGAAGGTTGTTACTTCAGCCAATCGCATTCAGAAGGGTGAGCTATATTCAGCGGCCGACGTGCAGGCAACATATTCTTCTCTGTCCCGCTTGAATATTCTCAAGTATTCCAACATCCGTTTCAAGGAAGAACTGCGCCTCGATTCCGCCTTTCTGGACACATATGCCGTTTTGACAAGAAATAAAAACCAGTCGGTTGCTTTTGAAATAGAAGGTACAAATTCGGCGGGCGACTTAGGAGCGGCAGCATCCGTGGCTTACACTCATCGCAACCTGTTCAAGGGTAGTGAAACGTTTACTACAAAGCTAAGAGGAGCCTATGAAGCTATTACCGGACTAGAGGGATATGCCAACAGTAACTACACTGAGTATGGTGTGGAAACCAGTCTCAACTTCCCGCAGTTTGTTTTCCCGTTTTTATCGTCGGATTTCCGACGTAAGGTGAGAGCTACATCCGAAGTAGGCGTCAAATACAACTGGCAGATTCGTCCCGAATTTGAGCGTACCTTGGCCGCTGCTTCATGGAGCTACAGATGGCATACCAAACCTGGAACAGGGCATCGTCTCGACCTCTTAGATGTCAACTATATCTACATGCCTTATCGTTCCGAGCAGTTCAGAGAATACTTGGATCGCATGGATAAAATCAATCCATTGCTTCGTTATAGTTATGAAGACTTGTTCATTATTCGTTTAGGTTATACCTATACCTATAATAGCGCAGGAGCTTCTACTACCATGCGGACCGCTCGAAAGAGTTCTTACTCCATCCGATTCAATATCGAGGAGTCAGGCAACTTAATCTATGGGTTGTCGAAACTCATTCACAAGCATCCGCGTCACGATGCAGAATCCTACCAGATAGGCAATATCAGCTTTGCCCAATACGTCAAGGCCGATTTCGATTTTGCGAAAAACTTTGTGATAGACGAACGAAACTCAGTCGTTTTCCACGTGGGATTAGGCATGGCCATCCCATACGGTAATTCCAAGAGTCTCCCGTTTGAAAAACTATACTTCTCGGGCGGAGCAAACAGCGTGCGTGGATGGAGGGTCCGCACACTCGGTCCCGGAGGATACAGAGGCAACGAGAATACCCTAGACTACGTTAATCATACCGGCGACTTGAAACTTGACCTTAACCTTGAGTACCGCACCCACATGTTTTGGAAACTCAAAGGAGCAGCTTTCCTAGATGCCGGTAACGTATGGACCCTGAAGAAACGCGACTCGCAGCAGACGGGCCAGTTCAAGTTCAACAACTTTTACAAACAAATAGCCATGTCATATGGCCTCGGTATACGTTTAGACCTCGACTTTCTCATCCTACGTTTCGATGGAGGTATGAAAGCCATCAACCCAATGGAGACAGGCAAGAGAAAATACCCATTAATCCGCCCCAACTTCAGTCGCGATTTCGCCTTCCATTTTGCGGTAGGCTATCCGTTTTAATTAGTAAAAAAGAAAAAATATGGAAGAATTTAAGATGCTGACTCAGGAAGAACTTCATGAACTAACCAGCTGGTTTGAAAATTATGAACTACCCGACGAATTACAATTAGATAAAGCAACCTACATCCCACAACTCAGTGATACCGTAAAACGTTTACTGACTCAGAGTGAGATAAATTATAATAACCCCAAGATGCAAGGATGTATCATTCTTCTGCACCGGATAAAGGTAAAATTGGAATCTCTTTCTCATGCTTAATTCTGTTGCATAAATCAAAAACATATACTACCTTTGTCGTTCAAAAGATTAAAACTTTAGAAATATGTTCAGAAGTCATACTTGCGGTGAGTTGAGACTCGCCGATGCAGGCAAAAATGTAACACTGTCCGGTTGGGTACAGCGCTTACGTAAAATGGGCGGAATGACTTTCGTCGACCTCCGTGACCGTTATGGTATCACTCAGTTGGTTTTTAATACTGATGTAGATGCCGAACTTTGTGAACGTGCCAATCACTTGGGACGTGAATATGTAATTCAGATAACAGGTTCTGTTAATGAACGTTCTAGCAAGAACGCTAATATCCCTACTGGTGATATCGAAATCATCGTTTCAGAACTCAATGTCTTGAATGAAGCTCAGACACCTCCTTTCACAATTGAAGATAATACCGATGGTGGTGACGACCTCCGTATGAAGTATCGTTACCTCGACTTGCGTCGTGCTGCTGTTCGTAAGAACTTGGAACTTCGTCATCAGATGACTATGGAAGTTCGTCGTTACTTGGATAGCAAAGGTTTCTTGGAAGTAGAAACTCCAATGTTGATTGGTTCTACTCCAGAAGGTGCGCGTGACTTTGTGGTTCCTTCACGTATGAACCCAGGTCAGTTCTATGCATTGCCTCAGTCTCCACAGACATTGAAGCAGTTGCTGATGGTCTCAGGTTTCGACCGCTATTTCCAGATTGTAAAATGTTTCCGTGATGAAGACTTACGTGCCGACCGTCAGCCTGAGTTTACTCAGATTGACTGCGAAATGAGTTTCGTAGAACAGGAAGACATCATCAGCATGTTTGAAGGTATGGCTAAACACCTCTTTAAAGAATTGCGTGGTGTGGAACTTACAGAACCATTCATGCGCATGCCTTGGGCTGACGCTATGAGGTATTATGGTAGCGATAAACCAGACTTGCGATTCGGTATGAAGTTTGTTGAATTGATGGATATCATGAAGGGTCACGGTTTTTCAGTATTTGATGATGCTGCTTACATTGGTGGTATCTGTGCTGAAGGTGCTGCTACATACACTCGTAAGCAGTTGGATAAACTGACAGATTTCGTTAAACGTCCTCAGATTGGTGCGAAGGGTATGGTTTATGCTCGCGTAGAAGCTGATGGCAACGTAAAATCTAGCGTTGACAAATTCTATACTCAGGAAGTTCTTCAGCAGATGAAGGAAGCATTTGGTGCTAAACCAGGCGACTTAATCTTGATCTTGAGTGGCGATGATGCCATGAAGACACGTAAACAGCTTTGCGAATTGCGTCTTGAAATGGGCAGCCAGCTCGGCTTGCGCGATAAGAACAGCTTCGCTTGCTTGTGGGTCGTTGACTTCCCTATGTTTGAATGGAGCGAAGAAGAAGGCCGCTTGATGGCTATGCACCACCCATTCACTCATCCAAAAGAAGAAGATATTCCATTGTTGGATACAGACCCTGCTGCAGTTCGTGCCGATGCATACGATATGGTAGTCAACGGTGTTGAAGTTGGTGGTGGCTCTATCCGTATCCACGATTCTAAACTCCAGGCTAAGATGTTTGAAATCCTCGGCTTTACTCCAGAGAAAGCACAGGAGCAGTTCGGCTTCTTGATGAACGCCTTCAAGTACGGTGCACCTCCTCACGGTGGTTTGGCATACGGACTTGACCGCTGGGTTTCATTGTTTGCTGGTTTGGATTCAATCCGCGACTGCATCGCATTCCCTAAGAACAACTCAGGCAGAGATGTAATGTTGGACGCTCCAGGTTACATCGACCAGAAACAGTTGGATGAATTAAACCTTGTAATTGATATCAAAGAGTGAAAGAATCAACTCGTATTTTACGATTCGCTATAGTAGGTACGCTGAATGCGCTGATAACTGCCTTGGTTATCTGGCTCATGATGCATGTGGGCCGACAGGATTATATCATATCCAATATCATAGCCTATATAGTGGCGCAGGTACATAATTTCCTGTGGTGTAAATACTGGATTTTTCCGCTCGATGCAACAAATAAAAAGAACAGCATCTGGAAGCAGATGCTGTTCTTCATTTGTGCCTTCTCGATGGCATACGCGGCACAATTCCTTTTCTTGCTGATGTTGGTGGAACTCTTCCATTGTAACGAGTACTTGTCTCAGTTTCTGGGCCTCTTCGTTTATGGTGCGGTGAATTTCATAAGCAACAAGATTATTACTTTTAGATGAATATCTTAATGCTTGAACATCTTGATGAATATTTTATCGTTCAGGCATCTCATCGATTTCATCGTTCTTTGAATACTCCATCATTATATCTAAAAAACTGGATCCAAGTTAAAGAATCAAACTTGAATCCAGTTTTTTTATCTGTATTGACCTAGTTTATACAAATAGAAAACTTCTTTTCGTCTAAATCTATAACCATTATTTTACACCTTGTTTACTCCTTTAGGTTCAGACGACTTAAATCCTTTTCCTGTACGAAGTTCAACTTCTTATCCAAGATTACTTGGCGAGCCTTTTCGTTGTCATCGGTACGGAATATTAAGATGCCCTGGCCGCCCAACAAGAAAGAGTAGAGGTAAGAAATACCAATACCAGCCTCAGTAAAACTTTCGATTGCATTAGCTGCCTGTCCCGGTGTGTCGCTCAATGTGATAGCGAAGACCTCAGAAATATTAGCAGTAATTCCCGCATCTTTCAGCAAGTTGAAAGCCTTTTCCGGGTTTGAGCATATAATACGATAAATACCATATTCTACAGTATCTGAAATAGTTGAAGCAATCAATTGGATATTTCCTTCTTTAAGAAGCTTCAACACTTTTAATAATGTTCCTGATTTGTTTTCTACGAAAACGGATAATTGATGTACTGTCATGTTGTTTCAATTTTAATTAGAGTGCTACCTTACGTAAATCTTTAACTCGTACAGCCTTACCTTCTTGTTGAGGCAGGCTTCCTCTAGGCACAAGTTTTACGCGCGGTGTAATCAGAATTTCGTCTTTCAACTGACGCGTAATGTCTTTTGTGAGCTTCTGCATGAAACCGTAGTCGTCATTGAATTCGTTCAATTCTACTTCTACGGTCATTTCGTCATTAGCGTCTAAGTTGGTCAGTGTGATGAGGTAGTTGCTGCCTAGTTCTTTAAAGCGCATCAGTACCTCTTCTATTTGGATAGGGAAGATGTTGACACCCTTTAAGATCATCATATCATCACTACGTCCCTTCATACGGTCAAGGCGTTTGTGATGACGTCCGCAAGGACATTCGCCGGGAAGAATGCGGGTAAGGTCGCGTGTTCTGTAACGCAGCAAAGGCATTGCTTCGCGGTTCAGAGTAGTAAGTACCAACTCGCCAACTTCACCTTCAGGTACAGGCTCTAATGTCTGTGGGTCAACGATTTCTACTATGTAGTAGTCTTCCCAGATATGGAGTCCGTTTTGTTCCTTACACTCGAATGCTACACCAGGACCGCACATTTCAGACATACCAAATGAATTGTAAGCTTTCACGCCCAACATATCTTCAATACGTTTTCGCTGCTCGTCTGAGTGAGGTTCAGCACCGATGATAAGTGTCTTCAGTTTAGTTTCCTTGCGAGGGTCGATGCCCATATCTTTCATCACTTCATACAGACGTCCTGTATAACTTGGAATAGCGTGAAGTGCGGTGGTTCCGAAATCTTTGATGAATTTAATCTGTCGTTTTGTGTTGCCCGCAGCAGCAGGTACTGTAAGCATACCCAATCGTTCAGCTCCATACTGGAATCCTAAACCTCCAGTGAACATACCGTAACCCGATGAATTCTGGAAGACATCGCCAGGACGAAGTCCCACCATGTATAAACAACGAGCTACAGCATTAGCCCATTCGTCAAGGTCGTGCTGAGTATGAAGAATCACTGTTGGGGTACCTGTGGTGCCACTGGATGAATGCAGGCGCACCACTTCTTCCATTGGTACGCATGATAATCCGAACGGATAATTGTCTCGCAAATCCTGTTTAGTAGTGAAAGGAATCTTACGTAAATCATCGAGAGATTGAATATCTTCAGGTTTTAGATTGTTCTCTGCAAATCTTTTCTGATAGAATTCAGAGTGCATGCATTGTTTGATTGTTTTCTTTAATCTCTCTAGTTGTAGTTGCTCAATCTCCACGCGCGACATTGTTTCCAATTCCGGGTGGAAATACAAACTTTTGTCTTTCATATTGTGTCAAATTTATATGGTTGTAATTGCAAATATAATATAATACTTGGTAAATCGCAATATAATGACAAAATTATTTCAAAACTCATGCCTAATTAATAGGAGTGTCAACCTAATTGGGTGTTACAGCTCTGAACGGTCAAATATTTCATTTATACCAATAGATTTTCATGACTTATTTATATGCATAAATTCAAGGAGGATAATCTTTCGTTTCGTTGAATATACACTACAAAGACTCTGGAAAGACCTTTATAAGGGGACGGCTAAAGCCTAAAGTGAATATTTAGCCAAAATAAAGCGGAATTATATTCGTTAAATGTTTATTTATTCGTAATTTTGCAGGCCTTTTGGATGATTTCGTCCATTTGATGCATAAAATCAACAAAACGAATCATAAAAACGAATTCAAATTATAAACAAGTATAACAAACAAGTAAATCAAATAATAAAACGAATCATAAAATGAACAAAGATTGTAAGAACTTACCTTCACCACTGCTTTCAGCTATTCCTATTGTAGTATTGGTTGCCCTTTTGTATGTAACCATTCGTACGTTTGGAGGAGATGCGCTGACAGGCGGAAGCCAAATTGTACTTTTAACTTCTACGGCCGTGACTTCTATGCTGGCTATGATTTTCTGTAAAGTTAGATGGGAGGTAATAGAGCGTGCTATCTGTCAGAATATTCTGGGCGTGTCTACCGCGCTTATCATTCTTTTGTTGATTGGTGCTTTGTCGGGAAGCTGGATGGTCAGCGGAATTGTTCCTACTATGATTTATTATGGAATGCAGATTATCCATCCTAATTTCTTTCTGGCTACTAGTTGCATTATTTGCGCTGTTGTCTCTATTATGACTGGTAGTTCGTGGACCACAATTGCTACCATTGGTGTAGCTTTGATGGGAATTGGAGAAGCTCAAGGTTTTCCTACGGGCTGGGTGGCTGGTGCCATCATTTCAGGAGCTTATTTCGGTGACAAGGTTTCGCCTCTTTCTGATACTACTGTGTTGGCTTCATCGGTTACTGGGACGCCTTTGTTTATGCATATCCGTTATATGATCTACACAACCGTACCTTCATTGATCATCACCCTCTCGATTTTTGTTTTTATGGGTTTTGGTCATACTTCATCAGATGCAACACAGATAGGGGAGTATGCTAATTCGTTGAAGGATACTTTCTTTATCTCGCCTTGGTTGATGGTTGTTCCATTGGTTACAGCGGTGCTGATTGCAAAGAAGGTTCCGTCTCTGATTACTTTATTTGTTTCATCGGTAATGGCGGGTCTGTGTGCTGTGATTTTCCAACCGGACTTGTTGTTGCAGATAGCTGGACCGGATGTAGAAGGGGGTATCGCTTTGTTCAAGGGTACGTTTATTAGTTTTTATGGAAGTACTAGTATCGATACAGGTAGCGCTTCATTGAATGATTTAGTTGCTACCCGAGGAATGGCTGGTATGTTGAACACTATATGGCTGATTATATGTGCGATGTGTTTCGGTGGAGCTATGCAGGCGAGTGGTATGTTGGAAAGCTTGACGTCGCTGTTCGTTCGTTTTATGAAGCGCGGTTTCGGTATGGTTACGTCTACGGTTTGCTCGGGTCTCTTCTTGAATCTCGTGACAGCCGATCAGTATATTTCTATCATTCTGACAGGTAACATGTTTAAGGAAGTTTATAAGAAAAACGGATATGACTGTTGCTTATTGAGTCGTACAACGGAAGATGCAGTTACAGTAACTTCTGTTTTAATTCCTTGGAACTCCTGCGGTATGACGCAGTCGACTATTCTGGGTGTTGCTACGTTGACTTATCTTCCTTATTGTTTCTTTAATTTGCTGAGTCCTTTAATGAGTATCTTAGTGATGGCGCTTGGATTTAAAATTAGAAGGTTGACTAATAAAGTTGAATGATAAAGAAACTGGTCAGTAAAGAGCCTGGTCAATTAGTAAGTTGATGAAATGAAAAAGATGATGAATGATAAATAATAAATAGTTCATACATCAATACTTATTGCGTTCGCACGCGCGTGTATACGTGCGCGCGTATTAAATATTGTATGCCCTTTAGAAACGTTGGTTGCGGGTTTGGAAAATTATGTTGAAAAGATGTTTGACTATCAACTAGTTAGGATTTAATTATAAATTATTTCTAAAAAAGATTGGCAATATGCTTGCAGAAATGCAAAAAGTCCGTACCTTTGCAACGCTTTCGAGAGGGAAACGCACTAAAGAATACGAAATTCTTAATGAATATGACATTCTGAAGAACATTGTTAAGTTTTGCTTTTCAGCCGCTTCAAAAATATTTTTAAAAGAAATTTTTAAAAATATTTGCTGGTTTGAAAAACTTGCCTTAACTTTGCAAACGCTTTCTCAGAGAAATGAAAGCAGCTCAAAATGAGTTCTTTGAAAGATTTTAGATAAACAAACGAAAATGTAGTACAAGAGTAGTTTTGCTATATTAATAGTGAAATGAAAAGAAAAAAC
>SAMEA104404106__coassemble_1290_pt1 | contig 19711 bp, 15 predicted proteins | sample SAMEA104404106__metabat2_low_PE_044 | metagenome-assembled genome bin SAMEA104404106 (sample SAMEA104404106) | Balaenoptera acutorostrata
GTATTGTACGTAGACGGTGGTATCTTGGCTTACATTGGTAAACAGCCAAAATAATTTTAAAGAACATACTGATTTGGGACGATGCCAACATTGTCCCAAATCATAAAATATCATAACACATGAAAAAGCTAATCGTTTTAGTCCTTATTTTACTTCCACTTCTAACAGCTTGCCAGAAAAGCCTCAACGTTACAGTTAGCAACACACTAGCAACAGACAGAAACAACGAAATGGTGGAAATGAGTCTTGAGCAAATTAGTAAGAAACTGACACTTAACGAAGGAGAATCATTCATCGTAGAAAACGAAAAAGGTGAAGAAATCCCATACCAAATCACTCATGATCAGAAAGTAATCTTCCAGGCAACAGTTAAAGCCGAAGGAACTGCTTCATTCTGCATTCATAGAGGTACACCTCAGACCTATGCAACTAAGGCATGCGGTAAAATTTATCCAGAAAGAATGGATGACTTGGCTTGGGAAAACGATGTAATTGGTGCCCGCGCTTATGGTCCTGCTCTCCAGAAAAGAGGTGAACGCGGTTTTGGATATGACCTTTTCGCTAAAAGAGGTACTACTGAACCTGTTTTAGAAGACATGTATAAAAAAGAATGCAACAAAGAGTCTTGGGCTAAATTTAGAGAACTTAACAAAACAGACCGTAAAGCTGCACAGGAATGGAGAAGAGCCATTACCTATCATTGCGACCGCGGACATGGTATGGACTGTTATGCTGTAGGTCCTACATTGGGAGCTGGTATTGCTGCTTTATTAAATGGTGAAGAAATTGTATACCCATGGTGCTATGATAAATGCGAAATCTTAGACAATGGTCCGCTGAGATTTACAGCTCGCCTGGTATTTACTCCTCTTACATATAAAGAGAGTGAAGTCATCGAAACACGCGTCATAAGTCTTGATGCTGGTTCACATATGAATCGTACACACATCTCTTATAAGGGATTAAATGAATCCGCTCCTATCGTTTCAGGTATCGTACTGCATGCAGGTAGCGACAACTACAAGCTGAATACCGAAAAAGGATTCATCACCTATCAGGACCCTACAACTGGACCTGACCAGGGCGAATTATACCTCGGACATGTTCATCCAGAAACTGTAAAAGATACACGTGCTGCTTACTTCTCAGAAGAAGAATCAAAGACACGCAACAATGCTAAAGGTCATGTACTTGCAGAAAATGTATACAACCCAGCAACAGGATTCCTTTATTACTGGGGATTCGGATGGAATCGTGGTGACGTAAAAGACTACGCAACTTGGAACGCATACATAGCCGATTTCGCAGAGAGAATCAAAGCCCCACTAGTTGTATCATTCAACTAATCACATAGACATTAAAATTATTTCACTAATTAATACTATTACTCTATTTTAAAATGGAAGCAGTTTTTAGTTATATTATCGGCTTAGGCGCAGCCGTAATGATGCCTATTATCTTTACTATACTAGGTGTATGCATTGGCATTAAATTTAGCAAAGCATTAAAGAGCGGCCTGCTCGTAGGTGTCGGTTTCGTAGGTTTGTCAGTTGTGACTGCCCTCCTTACTAGCAGCCTTGGTCCTGCTTTGAGCAAGGTAGTTGAAATCTACGACCTTAAATTACAAGTATTCGACATGGGTTGGCCTGCTGCTGCCTCTGTAGCATACAACACTTCAGTAGGTGCATTCATCATCCCGGTATGTTTGGGCGTAAACATCCTCATGTTGCTTACTAAGACCACACGTACCGTAAACATCGACTTGTGGAACTACTGGCACTTCGCTTTCATCGGTGCTGTAGTATTCTTTGCAGCCGACAGCATCCTTTGGGGATTCTTTGCTGCTATCATCTGCTACATCATCACATTAATTTTAGCCGACTACACAGCCGATCGTTTCCAGAGTTTCTACGACAAGATGGAAGGTATCTCAATACCTCAGCCATTCTGCCAGGGTTTTGTTCCATTCGCTATCCTTATTAATAAAGCATTAGACCTCATTCCAGGTTTCAACAAACTGAACATTGATGCTGAAGGAATGAAAAAAAAATTCGGTTTGCTTGGTGAACCTTTGTTCCTTGGTATCCTAGTAGGATGTATCATCGGTGGTTTGTCTTGCAGAAGCGGCGAATTTGTTGACAAGATTCCTTATATCTTAGGTCTTGGTATCAAAATGGGTGCTGTGATGGAGTTGATTCCACGTATCACCAGCTTGTTCATCGAAGGTTTGAAACCAATTTCAGACGCAACACGAGAATTGATTGCTAAGAAATTCAAAGGTGCAGTTGGTTTGAACATCGGTATGAGCCCAGCATTGGTTATTGGTCACCCAGCTACATTAGTAGTTTCATTGCTATTGATTCCTGTTACATTATTATTAGCAGTTGTACTCCCAGGCAACCAGTTCTTGCCTTTGGCTTCATTAGCTGGTATGTTCTACGTATTCCCATTGATTCTGCCTATCACTAAAGGTAACGTATTGAAGACATTCATCATCGGTTTCATCCTGATGGCTATCGGTTTGTACTTCGTTACAGACTTGGCTCCTTACTTTACACAGGCTGCAAAAGACGTTTACGATAGAACACAGGATGCTGCTGTAAATATTCCTGCAGGTTTCGACGGTGGTGCACTCGACTTCGCATCAAGTCCATTCTGCTGGGCTATCTTCCACTTGACATATTCATTAAAGACAATCGGCGTTATCGTGTTAGTAGCTTGCACCCTCTTCTTGATGGTTCTCAACCGCCGTGCAATTATCAAATATCAGAAAGAAAATAAAAACAATTAATATTTTAAATTATGAAAAAATTAGTTCTTGCTTTAATGATGGGCGCAGCTGTTTTCTCTGCAAACGCTCAGTTGAATTACAAAGTTCAGACAGCTTGTCATCCTATGGATGTAAAACATTACGACACTGAACGTCTTCGTAGCTCTTTCTTGATGGAAAAAGTTATGGCTCCAGACGAAATCAACTTGACTTACACTCTTTATGAACGTATGATTTATGGTGGTGCAATGCCAGTCAATAAAGTTTTGAATCTTGAAGCATTCTACGAACTGAAAGCTGAACATTTCTTGGATCGTCGCGAATTAGGCGTTATCAACGTTGGCGGCGAAGGTATCGTTACTGTTGACGGTAAAGAATACCCAATGAAATACAAAGAAGCTTTGTATGTAGGTTGCGGTAAGAAAGAAGTTACTTTCAAAAGTGTTGACGCTCAGAATCCTGCTAAATTCTACATCAACTCAACTCCTGCTTACAAGGAATTCGTTACACAGTTGATCACTTTGGATCAGAAAGCTGATAAGAAAAAATATGCTTTCGCTATCTCTGATAAATATGGTAAGATGGAAGATAGCAACGACCGTGTAGTAAACCAGATGATCGTTAAGAAAGTTTTGGAACGTGTTAAAGGTGGTGGTACAAACCAGTTGCAGATGGGTCTTACTGAATTACAGGCTGGTTCTGTATGGAACACAATGCCTGCTCATACTCATACTCGCCGTATGGAAGCTTATTTCTATTTCAACTTGCAAGAAGGTCATGCTATCTGCCACTTGATGGGTGAACCTCAGGAAGAACGCTTGGTTTGGATGCACAACGAACAGGCTATCACTTCTCCAGAATGGTCTATCCACGCTGCAGCTGGTACTAAGAACTATTCATTCATCTGGGGTATGGGTGGTGAAAACTTGAACTACGCTGACAAAGACGAAATCAAGTATACAGACATGAGATAATACTCACAACTGTAAATGTTGGCCTACAACAATGTGTATAGAAATCTAAAACGGAAAATCAAACAGAATATGAAAACAAAAATAAATCTTTTAGTTGTCTTGTTGCTTTGCTGCTTCGCTACAGTAAATGCAAAGAGCAAAAAAGAAGTAAAATCTGACCGCGAACAGTGGACAGAATTGTGCTATAAGATTGCTCAGCCTATACTTGAAAACATGGCTAAGGGTGAGCTGCAGAAGAATATGAACCTGGAATTGAGCCCAACTTGGGACGGACGTAACAAACGTGTAACTTACATGGAGGCATTCGGACGACTCATGGCTGGTATCAGTCCGTGGCTGGCTCTTCCAGAAGATGACACAAAGGAAGGCAAGATGCGTAAGCAACTGCATGAATGGGCTTTAGCTTCTTATAAGAATGCTGTTGACCCTAACAGTCCTGACTGTCTCCTATGGGAAGGTCCTACACAGATTCTGGTGGATGCTGCGTATATCGCAGAAAGTTTCATGAGAGCTCCAGATGCTACATGGAACAAATTGGATAAAGTTACCCAGCAGCGCTATATCGACAGATTCCTCGGTCTTCGCGTTATTCGCCCTGCATATAACAACTGGTTGATTTTCCGTGGTATGACAGAAGCCTTCTTGTTGTCAATTGGAGCTCCTGCCGACAGATACGCACTTGTAGTGTCAACTAACAAATTGAACGAATGGTACTTAAGCGACGGTTGGTATTCTGATGGTCCAGAAATGGCAATCGACTATTACAACTCATACGTTATCCATCCTATGTATGTAGAAGTTCTTGAAACTTGTAAAGCACATAGATTCGGTACTCCTATTACACCAGAACTTGCAGTAAAACGTATGCAGCGTTTCAATACCATCATTGAAAGATTAATCTCTCCAGAAGGTACATATCCTGCAGTGGGACGTTCTATCGTTTACCGTATGGGAGCATTCCAATCACTTGCTCTCGCTGCATGGAAATATGGTCTTCCTAAAGGCATCAGCAATGGTCAGGTACGCAGTGCATTGACAGCTGTTATGCGCAACATGTTCTCAGTAGAAGGCAACTTCGACGAAGAGAATTTCTTGCGCCTTGGTTTCTGTGGACACCAGCCAGATTTATCAAACTACTATACTAATAATGGTAGCTTGTACATGACATCACTGGTATTCATGCCATTGGGACTTGCTGCTGATCATCCTTTCTGGACAGATCCTGCGGAAGATTGGACATCTAAAAAAGCTTGGAGTGGGAGACCATTCCCTATTGATGGACATGTATCCTTGCGCACAGATAGAAAATAATTCTCTATAAATCCTAAAAGGATGAATAAGATTTTTTAATCCATAAAAGGATGTCATCGTTCGATGTATATACATTGACACGTTGGCATCCTTTTTTATCCAATACTATTAACATCTATTATCTAACATTATGAAAATCAAAAACATATTCTTTGCTAGCGCGATAGGAATGATGATGTGTCTGCCAGTACACGCACAGAAACAGAATCAAACGGGACCTATAAGCGACTATGAACTGCTGATGAAAAAAGTCCGTAAGGATTTTAAAAAATTGCCTGATAAAAAACTAGTGGACGAATCACTCAAATTATACGATAAGAAAAAAGGAGCCTTCACGGACATCGACTATAGCAGAGACGACCGCACATTCTGGCCTCCTTTGAATCACCTCACCCGCCTTACAGAATGGGCTCAGGCATACATCAATCCCGGCAACCGCTACTATGGAAAAAAATCGATGTACGACCACATTGTTAAGGCGCTGGAATACTGGCATGAAGTAAATCCGGAATGCAACAACTGGTGGTACAATCAGATTGCAGAGCCGCAGGAATTGGGTAAAATGCTTATACTTCTTCGCGACGGCAAACAACGCATTCCTGCCGAACTGGAGAACAAACTTCTCACACGCATCCGTAAAGATGGCGGCGACCCACGCAAATGGACCGGAGCAAACAGAACAGATATTGCCCTTCACTGGATATATCGTGCTTGCTTGTCAGAAAACGATAAAGACTTGCAACTTGCATTCGAACAGGCATACAGCCCTATCTGCTTCACATCAAAAGAAGGTTTCCAGTATGATTTCAGTTATTTCCAGCACGGAGTACAGTTGTACATCGGAGGATATGGCGATGTAATCCTAACAGGAGTTACACAAATAGCCAATTATGCCAGATCAACTAAATATCAGTTGGACGAAAAACGTACGCAGTTCCTCAGCAAGTTTATGCGTAATACATTCTTCCCTACTTTCAGAGGAAAATACATGTCGTTCGATGTATTAGGTCGCGGACTCAGTAGAAAAGACATCCTTGATAAGGGTCAGATGGCCATTTTAGCACAACGCATGATGGATCTTGACCCAGCACACAAGGAAGAATTTGAACAAATAGCCGACCGACTATTAGAAAAGAAACCAGCAAGTTATGGCGTAAAAGCTTCACATAACCACTTCCACATCGGCGACTACACCTCACACGTCCGCCCAGGATACTCGTTTGATGTACGTATGGCATCACACCGTACCGGTCGCTGCGAATACGGCAACCGTGAAAACCTACTGACTTATTTCCTGTCAGACGGATGTACAAATATCACTGTAGATGGTGACGAATATCACAACGTACAAAGTGTATGGGACTGGAACCGTATCCCAGGTATCACATGTCCGCAGATGAAAGAAATTCCATTGTCAGAAAGCGACTGGCAACAAATGGGACAGGCTATCTATGCCGGTGGTGTTTCCGATTCACTCTATGGTGCTTCTGGTTATTCATATTACGATACCTACAAAAGCATAGACACAGGCGCCAAGAAAAGCTGGTTCTTCTTTGATAATGAAGTAGTTTGCCTAGGAGATGTTACTTCAACCTCAGAATACGACATCAATACCACCATCAACCAGTGCCGACTGAAAGGACAACCAGTAACAGTATGCGATGGCAGCCGTACCTTCAACATTGAAAAAGGACAGCACAGTTATCCATCACTACAGTGGGTACTCCACAACAAAATAGGTTACGTCTTCCCTCAGCCTATCACAACTGGTAGAAACGGAGAAAAAGCAACCGTATGGGTCAACAACCAGCGCCAAGAAGGCAACTGGTACACCATCAACCGCTCTATGCCTAACGAAAAAGTATCAGAAGATGTATTCTCACTCGGTTTCAACTATGCCAAAGAACCACGCCACGCTTCTTATGCATACATCGTAGTGCCAAACATCCAGAATGCCGAAGAAATGAATTCATACCTCAAGAAAAACGACATTCAGATTATGAGCAATACGCCAGCAATCCAGTCGGTTTACCATAAGCAACTGAAAATCTGGCAAATCATCTTCTTTGAAGGAGGTAAAATTGATGTAAACGGCATGAAGGCAGAAACAAACATGTCATGCGCCGTCATGATTAAAGAAAGAACCGACGGACGCTACGACGTTCATGTATCTAATCCTTCTCAGCAGGGCAAAGCGTTCAATTTGAGATTCAATTTCCCTGGTAAAGAAACAAAGAAAGTAAGAGTAGGATTCTCTAACGACTGCAAAGTAGCAGGGGCTACTAAAGCATACATTTTATAAGCAAAATCTCCAAGAGTCGGCACCAACGACAAGCGAGTCGGCGGCTCTTGGAGATTTTATGATACGTCTTTTGTTTATTCGCAAAAAAAATATAACTTTGTTTTAATTATATATTTTTTTTAGAACATTTAAATCGCAACAAATGAATGACTTTCTTAAAATGACCTTTGCCACCGTAACAGGTTTGCTTGTCACGGGGTTTATATTAATTATATTGGGTATGATGTCGCTAGTGGGCATGCTGATGTCGGCGGAAACAGAAGTAAAGGTTTCGGACAACTCGATACTGACCATCGACCTTAAAAGCACCGTCACCGAACGCTATGCTCCGAGTCCATTTGACGAACTCTTCATGAACGATGCCCAGCCTATGAGTCTGGAAGACATCCTGACCAGTATCAAAAAAGCAAAAGACAACGATAAGATTAAAGGCATTTACCTCAATGCCGACATGATGTTTGCCTGCGGAACGGCCTCTCTTCAGGAAATCCGCAATACCCTTATCGACTTCAAGACAAGCGGCAAGTTCATCGTAGCTTACAGTGGTCAGTATACTCAGGGAGCTTATTACCTGGCTTCAGTAGCCGACAAGGTAATAGCTAACCCCTCTGGTATGCTGTCATGGCATGGCATTTCAGCCAACGTGATGTTCTTCAAGGAAGCATTAAAGAAAATCGGTGTAGAGATGCAGATTTTCCGCGTGGGTACCTACAAATCGGCCGTCGAACCGTTCATCGCTTCTGAAATGAGCCCGGCTAATCGTGAACAGACATTGGCATTTGCTTCTTCTATCTGGGGTCAGATGGTAAAGGATGTAGCCGCAACACGAAATATTTCTGAACAAAAACTGAATGAACTTGCCGACAAAAACATGGACTACCAAGAAGCTCAGGAGCTTGTTGACTATGGATTGGTAGATACACTGATGTATAAAGATCAGGTGCTAACTTACTTGAAGATGCTCACAGGAACCAGCAATGGTGATAAATTAGCTACTGTTTCTGTGGCCGACATGAGAAATGTTCCGTATGTTAAAAAGAATAGCAGCTCAAACAGCATCGCTGTCTATTATGCTTTTGGTGAAATCGACAACATGAACAATACAGCCTTCGATGAAGGTATTAATTCAGAAAAGGTAATTCTCGACTTACGTAAACTGCGTGAAGATAAGAATATCAAGGCAGTAGTCTTACGCGTGAACTCTCCTGGAGGTAGCGCTTATGGCTCTGAACAGATATGGCGTGAGGTAGCTTTGCTGAAAGAAACAAAACCTGTGGTTGTCTCCATGGGCGACTATGCAGCTTCTGGTGGTTATTACATCTCATGTACGGCCGACTGGATTGTGGCTGAACCTACCACACTTACAGGTTCTATAGGTATCTTCGGCATGATTCCGGATGTATCTGGACTAGTGAAAGGTAAAATCGGTATCACATTGGATGGTGTCAAGACCAATAAATTGGCCGACCTAGGCAGAATGGACCGCCCGTTCAACGAAGATGAACGCGCACTGATTCAGCACATGGTCAATAGCGGCTACGAATTCTTCACCAAACGCTGTTCAGAGGGTCGTCAGATTCCTATAGACGAACTCAAGAAAATTGCAGGCGGTAGAGTATGGACAGGAGCTATGGCAAAAGACCTGAAACTAGTAGACCAGTTGGGCGGTCTCGATGATGCCATAGAGGTAGCAGCAAAACGTGCCGGCTTAGATGGATATCGCACTATTGCCTACCCACAGGCAAAAGACAAGTTCACTATGCTACTAGATATGAGCAAACCAGAAAGATACATCCAGAGTGAACTGCAAGAAACTATGGGCGATTATTTCCATATTTTCCAATGGATGAAGAATTTACACAACATGGACCGCGTTCAGGCACGCCTTCCTTTTGAACTAAGTATAAAATGATAGAAGCAAGGAACATATCCCGACCTCTTCGAAAGCCAAAGATTTATAGTTTCTTACTCCCTCTAGCCGCTTTATATGGAATGGGAGTAAGATTCCGCAACTGGCTATTCGATTGCCAAGTACTCAAGTCGAAAGAATTCGACCTACCAGTCATTAGCGTCGGTAACATCTCTGTGGGTGGAACCGGCAAGACACCGCATACCGAATATATCGTGGATTTGCTGAAAGATGCTTACCACGTGGCTGTACTGAGCCGTGGCTATAAAAGAAAATCAAAAGGATATGTCCTAGCTAAAAAAGATAAAACAACCATAGCCGACATAGGTGATGAACCGTTTCAGATGTGGAGCAAATATCCGGATGCAACCTTTGCAGTCGACCCCAACCGCCGACATGGCATTGAGCAACTGATGAAAGAAGATGTCAAACCACCCGTTGACGTAGTGGTACTGGACGACGCCTTCCAACATCGGTACGTAAAACCAGATATTAACATCGTACTGGTCAACTATTACCGACCCATTTTCCTAGATAAGCTACTCCCGGCAGGACGACTCCGAGAGCCTATCGTAGGAAAAAACAGAGCCGATATTCTCATCGTGACCAAATGTCCGAAAGATCTAAACCTGGAAGAAGTGAGAGAACTAGAAAATGGCCTCAACCCAAAACTCGACCAAAATCTGTTCTTTACCACCCTTGCATACGGAGACCTCTACTGCATCACTGACAGAGAAAAGATAATCCGACTCAAATACTTGTCCAATGAAGACCCTATCCTTCTGCTCACAGGCATAGCATCGCCTATACCGATGATAGAAGAACTCAACAAGTATTCACAGAACATACACCCGGTAACATTCCCAGACCATCACCAATTTGGCGAAAACGACTTTAAGCGAATCCATAAGGAATATGACAAACTGCCAGCAGAAAGACGAATGATTATTACCACAGAAAAAGATGCAGCCCGACTTCTACACCATCCGCTGATGGACGACGAACTCAAGTCGCACTGCTACGTGCTACCTGTCAAGGTGGAGTTCCTCAATAACAGTGAAACGACATTTAATAAAAAAATACAAGACTATGTTAGAAAAAATACGAGAAACAGCGTGCTATCTAAAGAGTAAAATGCATACACAGCCTAAAACTGCCATTATCTTAGGTACAGGACTTGGCAGCTTGGTTCATGACATTACTGATTCATACGAAATCAGCTACACAGAGATTCCTAATTTCCCTGTTTCTACCGTCGAAGGCCATAGTGGTAAACTCATCTTTGGCAAACTTGGCGATAAGGATATCGTGGCTATGCAGGGCCGATTCCATTATTACGAGGGATATTCCATGCAAGAAGTTACATTCCCTGTACGCGTACTACGTGAACTAGGAATCAAGACCTTGTTCGTTTCTAATGCTGCGGGCGGAACAAACCCGGCATTCGCCATCGGCGACTTGATGATTATTACCGACCATATCAATTTCTTCCCAGAACATCCTTTGAGAGGTAAAAATATAAGCTACGGACCTCGTTTCCCGGATATGAGCGAGCCTTACGCACTTGATCTTATCGCGAAAGCAAAAGAAATTGCTAAGGAAAAAGGCATCAAACTGCAGGAAGGTGTATACTTGGGTACCCAAGGACCTACATATGAGACAATGGCTGAATATAGAATGTTTAAAATATGGGGAGCCGATGCAGTAGGTATGTCTACTGTTCCAGAGGTAATCGTTGCCAACCACTGCGGTATTAAGGTATTCGGTGTATCTGTCATCACGGATATAGCTCCTGATGATCACTTGGAAGTCATTTCACATGAAGAAGTGCAGAAGGCGGCCGATGAAGCACAGCCTCGCATGACTACTATAATGAGAGAACTAATAAACAGAGCATAAATTATGCACGAAGGAAATAGAACAGAAATTTCAACTTTGGGAGAGTTTGGCTTAATCAAGCATCTTACTGAAGGTATAAAACTACAAAACGAAGAGAGTAAGTATGGCGTGGGTGATGACGCTGCAGTCTTAGAATTTAAAGATAAGCAGGTACTGGTCACTACTGACTTACTGATGGAGGGGGTACATTTTGATTTGGTATATACTCCGCTGAAACATTTGGGGTATAAGTCGGCTATGATCAACTTGTCGGATATTTATGCCATGAATGGTACTCCTAAACAGATTACACTGTCGATTGCTGTGTCTAAACGTTTCTGCGTGGAGGATTTGGAGGATTTCTATGACGGGGTACGCTTGGCTTGCGATTTGCATCATGTCGACCTGGTTGGTGGGGATACTACTTCTTCTCGCACGGGACTGGCTATCTCTATCACTTGTATAGGTGTGGCCGATAAAGAACAAGTGGTCTACCGTAACGGTGCTAAAGATACCGACTTGATTTGTGTATCGGGCGATTTGGGAGCATCATACATGGGCCTTCAGCTGATGGAACGAGAGAAAGCAGTCTTCCAGGGTGAAAAGGATGTACAGCCCGACTTCGCTGGTAAAGAATACCTCCTAGAACGTTTTCTGAAACCGGAAGCCAGACGAGATATTATTGAGAAACTGGCTGCGGCAGGTATCAAGCCTACGGCTATGATGGATATCTCTGATGGACTGTCGTCTGAACTGATGCATATCTGCTCACAGAGTAATGTGGGTTGCCGCGTGTATGAGGAACGTATTCCTATCGATTATCAGACTGCTGTCATGGCTGAAGAGTTCAACATGAACCTGACAACTTGTGCCTTGAATGGTGGCGAGGATTATGAGTTGCTCTTCACTGTGCCACTAAGCATGCATGAGGAGGTTTCAAAGATTGAAGATGTGAAAATAATTGGTCATATCACCAAACCTGAGCTGAGATGCGCACTAGTTACTCGTGATGGGAACGAGATGGAATTGAAAGCCCAAGGTTGGAATCACATGCAGGAATAAAAACATAAAATTAAAGCCCCACCAAGTTCTTTATAAAACCTGGCGGGGTTCTTTATAAAACCTGGCGTTTTTTTTAATTACCTGTCCTTATCATTGTTTTATCAGCCTAAGGCATTACAGTATTTCTGTCCCTTCATCCCCGAATTTATCTTCAATTAGGTCCAGAATATCAGTAAGTTCGGCCACTGTTGCCGCACGCAGCATAGCGATGCGTGTATCCTTGAAATTCGGGATTCCCTTGAACAATGGCGATGCAGCCAGATGACGACGCACATGCAAAATGCCACGACGCTCGTCGAGCAACTTCACACTATCGGCTACTTCTCTGCGCAATACATCCATCTTCCACTTGAACGACAAAGGAGGAAGCAGTTCGCCGGTCTGCAAGTAATGCTTCACTTCCTTGAACACCCACGGGCGACCGAAACTGGCACGTCCTATCATCACAGCATCTACGCCATACTCATCAAAGCATTCTTTAGCACGTTCAGGAGTAGTCACATCACCGTTCCCGATAATCGGAATATGCATACGCGGATTCTTCTTAATCTCGCCTATAAGCGTCCAATCGGCTTCCCCAGTATACATCTGCGCACGCGTTCTACCATGAACAGTCAGCGCCTCGATACCACAGTCCTGCAACTGTTCAGCCAGATCAACAATAATCTTATGTTCCGCATCCCATCCCAGACGAGTTTTCACCGTAACAGGGATATTTACAGCATCGACCACCGCACGCGTAATCTCCAGCATCTTAGGAACATTCTGCAGCATACCAGAACCTGCACCCTTACCAGCCACACGCTTCACCGGGCAGCCAAAGTTCAAGTCAAGGATATCGGGTTTAGCCTGCTCCACAATCTTGGCAGCCTCTACCATGGTCTCCGTATCCTTACCATAAATCTGAATAGCCACCGGACGTTCCTCATCACTCACATTCAGTTTCAGCATAGTCTTACCCACTGAACGAATCAACGCATCGCTAGATACAAACTCGGTATAAACCATATCTGCCCCAAATTCCTTGCAGAGCAAACGGAAAGCAGGATCGGTAACATCCTCCATAGGAGCTAGTAAAATCGGCTTCTCGCCTAAATCTATATTTCTAATTTTCATCTTTTTTAGTTTGAAAGGGTCTTGAAAGCTGGAGTAATAAACCATTTCTTATACATCCAGGTAGCCAACTGGTATACAAAGAAGGCCGATACCATGCCGGTAATGGAGTCTATCAGATAGTGGGCCTGAATGTAGACCGTTGCACAGCATAGTAGTATATAAAACGGACTGAGTACCCAAGTGAGTTTCTTGCTCACTCGCCAAGCCATAATCATGACTATGGTGGATATACCAACATGAGAACTTGGGAAAGCTGCTGTGGGTCGCTCTCCTACTTCTTGAGAGGCTTCTACCAGATTATAGAAGAATCCGTGGTCGAAACCAGGACCAGGCAACAAGACGTCATTGTGATTGAAATAATCGCCCAGAGCAGGAAAGATACAATCATTAATCTTATCCATACCCACCGCAGGAAAATAAAACTGCGGACCGGCTACCGGAACGAATATATAAAACAAATAATAAATGAAGAACGATGCTACTAATACGAAACTTATCTTCTCAAACCATTCGAAATGGTTGAAGAAATAATATAAGACTACGATAAGCATCATCGGGTAATAGAAAAAGTATCCCATGTGGACGGGCTCACTCACCCACATCGAAGGAAACAGTTTACTGAATTCTACCGCTGGCTGGCAACTGAATATGAGTTGCTCTGCGTGAGCGAACAGATGGTCCAGATTAGGGAACAACCGATTAAATTCATAAGTATCAGGATACCAGTATGCCAACAGCGACATCTGAACAGCCATACGCATGAAAGCCGTGAGTCGGCAGGGCATACCTTGATACAGTATTATCAAAGTAAAGGTCATCAGTAAAATTCCTATTCGCTCCAGTATCATCGTTGTCGGATGATCCATCTCTGTAAACAGAAAGAGTATCATCATAGTAGTCAGGAAATTGTAAATCAAACTAATGCGCTCTACAGCAAAGAGTCCCTTCCCACTATCTACACGTTCAAAAAGTAATTTCTTTAAAGCCATCCTTCTTTTTTATACCAAGTAATAATTTCTTTTACTCCTCTCTCCAACGGATATTGGGGCTGATAACCCAACTCGTTGATGAGAGGACTTATATCGCACTGCCAGTTGCGCTGCTTCATAATCTTGTACTTGTCGCCGTTGAGTGTGCTTGGCTTCCCGGTGACATGTGATATTGCCTCTGCTATATATGAAATCAATTTCAACAGAGCTAGCGGACAGGTAAAACGTATCATACACGGATTGCCCAACTCCTTACGAATCAAGTCAGAAAATGCTTTACTAGCATATACATTTCCATCGCTCACAAAATAAGCACGACGAACCACCTTCTTTTCTATAGCCAGATAAATAGCCTGCACCAAATCCTTCACATAAATGAACGTAATATCCTGACGACGGAAACCAGCAGCCGTATCCACATGGCGACTGATAGACTGTGCCATCAGAAAATAATCGCGTTCTCTGGGGCCATACACACCCGTAGGACGGAAAATCACATAAGGGAAATCCTTCATACCCTTCAGATACTCCTCCGTATGGAGCTTGCTCACCCCATAAGCCGTATTAGGCTGCGGGCGGTCGCTCTCACAGATAGGAGTATAATCCCTCTCACGAATCGGTCCAAAGATACTCAGCGAACTGATATAAATAAACTGTTCAGGCACCATATCAAGCTTCTGAAGCACCTCAACCAAATGACGAGTAGCCTCGAAATTACCTTTCTCGAAACCATCCTTCTCGATACACTTGGTCACACCCGCACAATGGATGATGTAATCCCATCCCCCATGCTGCACCTTATGAACAGCCAACTGCTTCTCCAGCTGATGCACATCCGCAAAATTAAGTTCGGCAAACTGAATACGCTCATCCTGCAGATACTTTCTACTACTAGTTTTACGCACCCCAGCCCACACCTGCATGCCACGGTCCAATCCGCCTTGCACTAGAAAACTACCTATAAAACCGCTTGCACCGGTCACCAATATTTTTTTTATCATATATTGTAATGCCTTTTCTGATGGAAGGAGCAAAGATACTATTTTTTTAGCTGTCCGACTTAAAAATAAGGCACTTAATCATCGTTTATTCCATTTATTTTGCTTACTTTGTAGTGATGAACAATAAAAAAGAACAGACATGGCTAAAAGTAAGAAAGAAAAAAAAGGCGGTAAACGCATGAAGAAAAAAGAACTGGCGGAATTGCTCATCAATCATTTCCAGTTCAACCCTTCTGAAAGCACCAGCCTCAGACAACTTTATCTCAAGCTAAGACTTACTACGCATCCGCTGAAAATGTTGTGTGCGGATATCATAGAGGAAATGCTTGAAGATAATTTCTTGATTCTCACAGATAAAGGCCAATTCAAACTGAATGACCAAGGACAGGTTATGGTTGGTACGTTCGTCCGCAAGAGTAATGGGAAAAATAGCTTCGTACCAGAGGATGGTGGTGAACCAATCTTTGTGGCTGAACGTAATTCAATGCATGCTATGAATAATGATAAGGTGAAAGTTGCACTCTGCGCAAAATGTAAACGTCGCGAAATTGAGGGTCAGGTAATCGAAATCATTGAACAGGCTAAGACTAACTTTGTAGGTAAATTGAAGGTGAGCAAGAATTATGCGTTCTTGCTGACTGAAACTAATACACTGGCAAATGATATCTTTATCCCGAAAGATAAACTGAAAGGTGGTAAGGATGGCGATAAGGCTATTGTCCGTATCACTGTATGGCCTGAAGAGGCTAAGAACCCGTTTGGTGAGGTAGTGGATATCTTGGGGAAAGCTGGAGATAATACCACTGAAATGCATGCTATCCTGGCTGAATATGGATTGCCGTATGAATATCCGGCATCGGTTGAAGCGGCGGCCGAAAAATTGTCGGCTGAAATTACTACGGAGGATTTCGCTGAGCGTGAGGATTTCCGTGATGTGACTACCTTTACTATCGACCCGAAAGATGCGAAAGACTTTGACGATGCACTGTCTATCAGAAAAATTAAGGATGGACTGTGGGAAGTGGGAGTACATATAGCGGATGTATCGCATTTCGTTAAGGAAGGTGGTATCATCGATAAAGAAGCAGTGAAACGAGCAACTTCAGTGTATCTGGTTGACCGAACTATTCCGATGTTGCCTGAACGTTTGTGTAATTTCATATGTTCATTGCGTCCCGACGAAGAGAAAATGGCCTTCTCCGTCATCTTCGTAATGAATGAGGATGCTGATGTAAGAGACTACCGCATCGTTCACACAGTAATCAAATCCAACCGCCGCTTTGCATATGAAGAGGCGCAGGAGATTATTGAGACAGGCAAGGGCGATTATAGCGAAGAGATTCTAGAACTGAACAAGTTGGCACAGATACTCCGCAAGAAACGTTTGGACAACGGAGCTATCAACTTCGACCGTGTTGAGGTGAAATTCAATATCGATGAGAATGGTAAGCCGCTGAGTGTATACTTTAAAGAATCTAAAGAGGCTAATAAGTTGATTGAGGAATTCATGTTGCTGGCCAACCGTACGGTAGCTACTCACATCGGCAATGTCCCTAAGAATAAAAAACCGAAGGTGTTGCCATATCGTATTCATGATTTGCCAGATCCCGACAAACTCGATAATCTGAGCCAGTTTATCGCACGTTTCGGTTATAAGATTCGAACTAGCGGAAGCAACATAGAGGTGTCTAAGTCAATCAATAAACTGCTCAACGATATTGAGGGTAAGAAAGAACAGAACTTGGTGGAGACTGTTTCATTGAGAGCAATGCAGAAAGCGCGCTACTCTATCTATAACATCGGACACTACGGACTGGCTTTCGATTATTATACGCACTTTACATCTCCTATTCGCCGTTATCCCGACTTGATGGTGCACCGTCTGCTTACTCGCTACTTGGCTGGCGGACGCAGTGTACAGGCCGACAAGTACGAAAACCTCTGCGAACATAGTTCGGCTATGGAGCAGACTGCAGCTAGTGCTGAACGTGCTTCTATCAAATACAAGCAGGTAGAATTCATGAGCGATCATATAGGCAACGTATTTGAAGGTGTGATTTCGGGAGTAACAGAATGGGGACTCTATGTAGAAGTCAACGAAAACAAATGTGAAGGTATGATTCCGATGCGCGATTTGGATGATGACTACTACGAATTCGACGAGAAGAACTATTGTTTGATTGGCCGACGCCATCACCAGAAATTCAGTTTGGGTGATCCAGTGAAGATTAAGGTTGCAAGAGCCGACCTTGAGAAAAAACAATTGGATTATATACTTGCCGATTGAAAAAAATATCGTATCTTAGGACACATCAAATAGCAAGATATAAAGGTCCCCAACGGTCTGAAAGCTGTCTTAACGGGAGAACTCGTAATGAAGTACTCATGAGAGCCTCCTTACTACGAAAGCTATCCGTCGTGGAAGAACTCAGTCGTTGGGGCTCCCTTTTTATTATAAACTTTACCCCTGTTACATAGTGAAGTCTCTTCACTATGTAACAGGGGTAAAGTTTAACCTCGTTAAGATTTCAACGCAGTCCCTACTTAACCCTTCTGTTCAACTGATTATTTGCTTTTGCAGGCTTAGACTTGCCTACTCGTTTACCACTTCCCTTCTTCTTAGTTGAAGCATTTGCCTTAAAAGCAAATGGGTTCTTTTTATTTGCTACCATGTTATTTCATCATTTAAAGCACAAAAATAAGTAAAAGGAAGAAAATAAAGACGCCCTTCAGAAGAAATTCACAAGAAATAGTGTTTTCATATACGTAGGTTGCAACATTTTATATAGCTTTGTGTCATAAAGAAAAAGCATATGAGACGTATAAAGACTGTTGTAATCGGAGCCGGATATCGTGGCATCGGACTGCTGAAGCTATTGCTACAGATAGAGCAGTTTGATGTAACGGGAGTCTTCGACCCCTCAGCTCCTAAGCCGGAAATGGGTAACTTCAACTTTTATTCTGACGGAGTGGATGATTACAGACGTATGATTATAGAAGAAGAGCCGGAACTGACGGTTATAGCATCACCATGGCAGTGTCATGTAGAACAGGCTTATTTTGCATTGATGCAAGACTCTCATGTGGCCGTGGAAATTAAGGGAGGATTCTTCCTTGGCGAATATGAACCGCTTATTGAACTGGCAGAGAAGAAGGATTTACGCATCTTCCCACTGGAGAATGCGGTCTTTATGAGGGAGAATATGGCTATGATGAATGTGGTAAGAGCAGGAGTCTTAGGTGAAATAGTTAGCATCAAAGGAGGCTATAGGCACGACTTGCGCGACCTTCTGGTGGATGAGTCGGGCAATCTGGGTAATCCTAATAAACCAGAAGGAATATGGAGGAGTCAGTTCTATGTAAATGAGAATGCCGACCTCTATCCCACTCATGGCATAGCCCCTGTCTACCTTGCAGCACGTATTGGCCGGACCGACGAGCTAATTGAGCTCACCTCATTTGCATCAAAGGCTAAAGGCATACAGCAGAAAATAGCCGAAAGAGGAGGCGATTCAGAAACTAGCATCTCCACAGGTGATATCATTATCACTCAGATGAGAACAAGACACGGAATCCTTATCACACTGACACATGACACTACACTACCGCGACCCAAAACACTCGACTACGAGATTCAAGGAACCAAAGGCATTTGGAGAGGAGAATTCAGACAAATCTACATCGAAGGAGAATCACCACATGAAACATGGGAAGACGATGAACGCTACATCCTCCAGTATGAGCACAAATACTGGCAGTTGTGGGGGAAGAAAGCCATGGAAACAGACCGTCATCACCAAGGCATGGACTACATCATGCTAAACGCCATAGCGACCGATTTAGATGGAGAAATGGCCTACCCCATCCTAGTCGAGGATCTAGCCATATGGACATCCATAACCCCATATTCGAAGATGTCGATAGAAGAGAGACGCACCATCGACCTACTAAAAGAATAACATGGAAGAACACGAACAAACAAAACCATAAAAACAAAAAAAAATCCGAAGCCTAAGGCCTCGGATTTTCTTTTATATAGAGTTGGTACAGAATTATTCAGCTTTTGGAGCTTCCTCTGTAGTAGCTTCAGCTACAGGAGCTTCAGCAGCAGTAGACTTCTTTGAACGGCGAGTACGAGTTGCTTTCTTAGCAGCAGTCTTAGCCATGTTTTCATTGTAGTCAACCAATTCGATGAAACACATTTCAGCGTTGTCACCTAAACGGTTACCAGTCTTAATGATACGAGTGTAACCACCTGGACGGTCTGCAACCTTAACAGAGATTTCTTTGAAAAGTTCAGAAACTGCATATTTGTCTTGCAAGTTGCTAAATACAACACGACGAGAGTTAGTAGTGTCTTCTTTAGACTTAGTGATAAGCGGCTCAATGAACTTCTTCA